>Ga0172373_10000816_pt1 | contig 51553 bp, 43 predicted proteins | sample Lak10m_2_FD_114546 | JGI IMG/M metagenome (GOLD analysis project Ga0172373, IMG submission 114546) | Freshwater microbial communities from Kabuno Bay, South-Kivu, Congo - kab_092012_10m | ecosystem: Environmental > Aquatic > Freshwater > Lake | place: Democratic Republic of the Congo... | reverse complement strand
GCGCGGAGGAAGTCGAGCACCTGCCCGTAAGCGCCGGTCTTCGCGCTGATGCGGTAGGTGAGGTTCGGGCGGTTGAAACTGGCGACGTAGCGCGCGGGGTCGCGGAGCTTGAGCTGCGTCGCGATGTCCTCGCGCACGCGCTCGGTGGCGGTGGCGGTGAGCGCCATGAACGGCACCTGCGGGAACCGGTCGCGGAGCTGCGCGATCTGCCGATACTCCGGGCGGAAGTCGTGGCCCCACTCGCTGATGCAGTGCGCCTCATCAATCGCGAAGAGGTTCACGCGCCAGCGCTGGAGGTCGTCGAGCATCCCCGAGAGCATGAGGCGTTCGGGCGCGGCGTAGAGCAGGCGGAACTCGCCGTTGTGCAGGCCGCGCAGTCGGGCGCGCGACTCGTCAGCCTTGAGCGAGGAATTCAGAAACGTCGCCGGGACACCGCTGGCCTGGAGCGCATCCACCTGGTCCTTCATCAAGGCGATCAGCGGCGAGACGACGACGGTGAGGCCGGCACGGGCGAGGGCGGGGAGCTGGAAGCAGAGCGACTTGCCGCCGCCGGTGGGGAGCAACGCGAGGACATCCCGGCCCCTGAGCGCGTCGCGGATGATTTCCTCCTGGAGCGGACGGAAGGACTCGAAGCCGAAGTATTGCTTCAGCAACGCGCGGAGGTCGGGGGACTCAGGCATGGGACGGAGCAGGCCGGGCGCTCCGGCCCGCGCTACACCTTCACGGAATCGCGCGGGACGATCTGCACGCTCTTCACGCCCATGCGGCGCGTGGGGCGGCTCTTCTCGCGGCCGCCGGCGAAGGTCGTTTCCACGCTGCCGATGGCTTCGAGCACGTCATCGCCGGCGATGAGCTTGCCGAACGCGGTGTATTGGCGGTCGAGGAACTTTGCGTCCGCGAGGCAGATGAAGAACTGGCAGCCCGCGCTGTCGGGGTCTTGCGAGCGCGCCGCGGAGAGCACGCCCCGGACGTGCGGCCGGTCGTTGAACTCCTGCTTGATCTTGTAGCCAGGCCCGCCGGTGCCCCAGCGCGCCTCGTTCGCGGCGTCCTTCGTGAGCGGGTCGCCGCCCTGGATCATGAAGCCCTTCACCACGCGATGAAACGCGGTGCCGTCGTAAAAGCCATCGCGGGCGAGCTTCTTGAAGTTCTCGACGTGACCGGGGGCAACGTCGGACCAGAACTCGACGACCATCTGGCCGTGGCAGGTGTTGATGAGGGCGACTTCGTTGGCGGTGCTCATGGTGGGTGCGGGGACGGACGGTTACTTGATGGAGTCAGCGGGGACGATCTTGACGCTTTCGAGAAGGACGGGGCGGGTGGGCCGGTCGCGCGGGGCGGTGGGCACGGCTTCCAGCTTGTCGAGGACATCCATGCCCTTCAGCACCTTGCCGAAGACGGTGTATTGGCGGTCGAGGTGGGTGACGCGCTTGAAGCAGATGAAGAACTGGCTGCCGGCGGAATCCGGGTTCGCGCTGCGGGCCATGGAGAGGACGCCCTTGTCATGCGGGCGGTCGTTGAACTCGGCCTTGATCTTGTAGCCGGGATCGCCGGTGCCCCAGAAGGCCTCCTTGCTCGGATCCTTCGTGAGCGGGTCGCCGAGCTGCACCATGAAGCCGGGGATCAGCCGGTGCGACTGGGTGCCGTCGTAGAACTTGTCCTTCGCGAGCTTCTTGAAGTTCTCGACCGTCTTGGGCGCGACGTCCGGGAAGAACTCCACGACGATGTCGCCGAAGTCCTTGAACTTCAGCACGGCGACTTCCTTCGCGGCGGGCTTGGCGTCCTTCTTGTCCTGCGCGGGCGCGGAAGTGACGCCGAGGGCGAGGATGGACGCGGTCAGGCAGAGCAAAACAGTCTTGTGCATGGCGGGGAGGAAATGCCACGCGGCGCACCGAAAGTCACGCGGGAATTGCCACGGCCAAAGCACGGCAGCGGGCCGCCCTTGGCGAACGCCTCAATGCTCGAAGGCCCGCAGCCGGCGCATGGCGAGCCGGAGCGGGACGTAGCCCAGCGCGATGGACAGCGCGATGAAGCCGGCGAAACACGCGAGGACCGGCGGGTCGCGCAGCTCGGGGTTCCACCGCCAGGGGGAGCCCCAGGCCAGCAGCAGCACGCTGGCGACGATGTAGAGGAAGCTCATCACCAGCGCGAACGTGCCGCCGAAGCCGCTGACAATCTTGCTCGGGTTGTCCTCGCGGAGGTTCGGGTAGAGCACGCCGATGCCCAGCGCCAGCGCGTTGAGCGTCAGGGTCATCACCGTGATGGCCCCGGCGAAGTAGGCGGTGCGCTCGAACGGCATTTGCAGCATGTGGCACGAGAGCGCGATCATCCCCAGCGTGACCACCAGCGAGGCGCTGGTGACGAGGAGGAACTTGGTCTGCACCACGCGCGGCAGTCCCAGCGGCGCGCGGCCCACGATCCAGAGGCGCTTGCCCTCCAGCGAAAACTGCGGAAAGACGAAGCGCGTGGTGAGCGTGGCGAGGTTCAGCGAGCACGCGGCCAGGTTCAGGTAGGAGACGAGGTGGAGCCAGAACGGGCTGCTGATCTGCGAGGTGAAGTGCCGGAGGTTGAGGATATAGACCCCGAGCAGCCCGAAGAGCATGAGCGACTGGCCCCATTGCGTGGTGTCCCGCCAGAACATGCGCACGTCCTTCACCATGAGCGCGCGGACATCCCCCGGCAGCCAGGCGAAGAGGCGGAAGAGCACCTCCAGCCAGCCGGCGCGGTAGTGGAACGCCCGCCGCCGGTCCTGCCAGTTGCGGAACCACTCCCACTGGCCGAAGACGCTCGCGCGGCTGTGGACGACTGACGCGGCATCATAAAACAGGTTGCCCATGCGCGTGGCCGCCAGCGCGCCGAAGAACAGCACATGGCTCACCAGCACGAGCAGAAAGAAACCCGCCGCCGAGCGCGCCCCTTCGGCCCAGTGCTGCACACTGGCGGAGAGCCAGTAGCTGGGCAGGAAGGGAAATTGCGCGAACCGGGTCTTGGCCAGCAGGCGGTCGAGCACGGCGAGCACGCGGGTCTCCAGCGACTCCTCATCCACCTGCTCCGGGCGGAGATAGTATTTGATGGCGAAGAACAGGAGGACGGCGGCGGCGACGGCGGCGATTTGAAAGGCCCGGCGGTCGAGGAAGCGCGCGAGGTTCACCGCCGCCCACGCGCCGAAGACCGCCGGCAGCACGATGAACAGCCCGACCAGCACCACGGTCAGCCCGTAGAAGTGCCACGGCACGTTGCGCCACATCCCATAGGCCCCCAGCAGCGGCGCGATGAGGAACAGGAACGCCCACGACGCCAGCAGCGCGGACTCCACGAACTTCCACCGGAACACCGTCTGCGCCGGCACCGGCAGCGTCATGAGAAACGCCGTCTCGCGGTTGCGGAAGAAGTTCGAGTAGCCGATCACGAGATTGCTGAACAGCAGCAGCACGAACAAAAACGCAAAGAGCAGGAACAGCAGCCGCTCGATCAGCAGCTCGCCGATGCCGGGAAACACCCCGATGAACCTCAGCCCGCGGTAAAACAGCCCGAACGCCATCACGATGTAGCCGCCGATGAACAGGACGATGACGGCCGTGAGCAGGCTGGACTGGTCCCGCACCGAGCAGAGCCGCCGCCAGGACTGGAGGAGATTCACCCGCAGCAGGAGCCGCAGGGGCATGACGGCACGGTTGGAATCGGCTTGGGCCACGCGCGAGAAAACCAGGCCAGCGGGCCGCTGGCAATCCCTTGAAGTGGTCGGGGCGGTGAGATTTGAACTCACGACCTCTTGGACCCGAACCAAGCGCGCTAGCCAAGCTACGCTACGCCCCGAACCAAGGGGCACGGAAAATGCCGGGCGCACCGGGGAATTGCAACGAAGTTTTTGCAGCCCGTCGGACTTGGAACGCATCCGAGGGTTCGACCCAACCCAACCCTGCGGCCGGTCACTCCTCCGGCCGGTCCAGATACTTGCCCTCGGGCAGCTCGTCGTAGCCCTTGAAGTGCTCGGGCCGCAACGGCTCGGAGACGACGTGCTCCTCGCCAAACCACTTGCCCAGGTCCACGAGCTTGCAACGCTTCGAGCAGAACGGGCCGAATGGGGTGGCAAACCAGTCGCCAGTCTTCTTGCACGAAGGACACTTGATGGACGCTGGGTGGCTCATCGCAGGGACAGCTCCGGCGTGCGCAGCCACACGCCCGGCTGCGCGGCGGACTGACGGCAGGCGTCGAGCAGGCCGGCGGTGAGCAGGCCGCGCGACGCGGGCCAGGGCGGCGTGCCCGTGCGGAAGAAATCCTCGATCACAGCGGCAAGGCGGCTGTAGTGCTCCTGCGCCGGTGTGGGCGCGCGGAAAAGCTGGGCGGAGACCGAGTTGCCGTCTGCCAGGCGCACAGCGAAGTTGAAGTCCGCCACCACGCCGTCGAGTGCGAGCAGCGTGGTGCGGACGCCGTCGGTGTGCTCCAGCAGCCAGCCGCGCGGATCGGTTGCCAGCTTGGGCACGAGGCCGAGGCCGACCAAGTCCTGCGTGCGTCCGTCCAGAATTGCGTCGCCCTGCGGCGAGTCGGAGCGCGAGAGCGCGGCGGAGAGCAGCGGCCATGACCACTCGCGGCGGTTCGCCGCGCGCCAGAGTTCGCGGTCAGAAAGATACTTCACCTGCCGCACACCGCGTTCCCCGCCGACGCGACGTTCCAGCACGGGCAGCAGACCGTCGAGCGCGTGTAGTTCCGCGAGCGGCGACGCGCCCTGCACGACAATGAGCGCCTCGTCCACGGGCGCGTTCGCGGGCAGGTCCACCTGCGGCAAGCGCCACGTCGTCGGCAGTGTGGTGCCGGCGACCAGCGTCACCTGGCGCGCGGCGGCGAGGGTGGCGAGGGTGCGGGCAGCGGCAAGGTTCGGAGCAATCGCGCCGAAGACGAAGCACGCTGCACCGCGCCTGGCATGAGTGAGCGTGGCGGTGACGTGGGCGGCGGCGGGCGCGGGGGAATCCGTTCGCGGCACGATGACAAGGGCGTCGGCTTCGCGCACGGCGGTCGGAAGCCCGGCAAGTTGGAGCTGGGCTTCGGCAGCCCGGGTGCGGAGCAAGTCGGACACGGTGGCCGGCGATTGCAAATCGCCGGCACGGGCGACGGTGACGCGGAGGCCATCGGGTTTGTGGAACGCGCCATTGCTGCGGTAGCCAAAGAGGAAGCGGTCGAGGAGCTGTTGCGCCGGCGTTTGCAGCGCGAAGTCTTCGAGGACGAAAGCTATTTGGCGGAGCGGCGGCATGGGAAACCACTAATGGACACTAATGGACACGAATGGGGAGACGGAAAAGGCTGGTGATGCGGCGGTGGAGTGAGGAGCGCGGCGTTCACGCCGCAGAAGGCCACGGCTGGATAAGTGCGTTCGCACCACCATGGCCTGCCCCACGTTTCTGCGGCCTGAAGGCCGCGCTCCTCCGCGTTGGTCGCAGCGGCTGCCCAGTTTTGATTCGTGTCTATTCGTCTCCATTCGTGGTTGCCCTATCCCCTCCAGTAGTGCGGTCCCGGCGTGGGCTGGTAGCGGATGCGCAGGTCGGGCGTGTCGAGCCGCGCGCCGTCGGCGTAGAGCGAGTCCACGGCGAAGAGCGTCATGCCCGTGGTGAGGTAGTTGCGCTCGATGGGCCAGGACGGCTGGCCGGTCAGGACCATGTGCTCGATGTGGTTCACCAGCGGGCTGAAGAAGCTGGCGAGCGTGGTCATCGTCGGCGGCATCGGCAGGAACATCAGCGTGGAGAGCACGTCGCCACGCTGCGTGAGGCCGGCGTAGGTGAAGTCGTTGAGCGCGGCGGTGTCGCGGCTGAACGCGGTGCCCGTGCCGTTGAAGTGGAAGATGGTCGTGCGGAACCCATCGAGGTGCTCGAAGATGTAGGCGACCGCGAAGGGGCTGACACGCTGGAGATGGGCGATGGTCGGCTCGGCGAAGGTGTAGCCCGGCAACGGCGCGAGCGTCTGGCTGCGATTGAGCGCGGCAAGGCAGAGGCGGCGCGTGGGCTCGCGTTCACCGAGCAGCCGCCAGACGGCCTCGTTCTTGAAGGCCTGCACGGACTTCACGCCGGTTTCGCCGCCCGCGCGCCGCTCGCTCATGCACTGCGCGGTTTCGATGGTGTGGATGTCGTAGTAACCGTGATGCCCGTAACCCACGCCAACGCTTTCGACGAGCGGCGTGCCGAGCGGCACCTCAACCGCCGGGATGCGCCATGTGACTGGCAGCGACGAGCCGGCCATGAGCGGGAAGCCGAGGCGTTGTGCGTCACGGTAGGTCTCCTGCGCCTCGCGCCAGTCCATCGCGAAGTGCTTGTCCTGAAAGACGGGCACGGACTGGTTCGTGCGCTCGAAGGTCTTCACCACGTCCTTGAAGAAGCGGAAGCGCGGGTAGAGCGGCTGGCCCTTCGCGTCGCGCGGGTAGTCGCCGTGCTCGCCGATGATGAGCACGCCGTCCACCGCCAGCCGCGAGGTGCCGAGCGTGAGCGCCTCGGCGATGGTCGGGCAAAGCCGCACGCCGTGGCGCTTGCTGCGCTCGCGGCTCGTGTCGGTCTCCGGGAACTGCTCGACGTAGAGCGAAACCAAGTCGAGCGGCGACGTGTGGTGTTCACCGTGCCAGCCGTAACCTTCGAGCAACCGGTCAACGAAGTGCTGCCCGTGCGAGAACTTGCGGACGATGGTGGTGACGAGCGCGACGCGCTTGCGCTTGGCGGGGCTTTGGGAGGCCGCGCGGGCAAAGGACGGGGCGACCAGCGGGACCGCCGCCGCGCCCGCCATCGCGCCGGCAAAGCGGCGGCGGGACCAGGAGGCGGAATGGCGATTGGGCACGGCGGCTAACTACAGGAGCGCGGGGACATTGCCAACCGGAAAGGGCAGTCGGGACTCAAGTGCGCTTCCACTATTTCCTCCCGCCGGGAGCGAGCCGCTTCGGCCCGACGGCGAGTTCGTCAATCCACAGCGTCTGCGCGTGCGGCAGCAGGCCGGGGCCAAAGTAGGGCTTCAGCAGGAACTGGTTGAACTTCATCTTCGGGAAATCCGTGGAGCGCAGGACGACGTTGGTCCGGTCCACCACCAGCTTGCCGTCGAACCACGCGCGCACGATGCCGTCGGGGTTGGGCTTGTCCGCCTTGAGGTCGAGCGTGTTGAGCTGGAACATCGCCTCGATGCAGTGCCAGCGGTCGTCCGTGAAGAGCTTCTCCGTGCTGTCGAACATCTGGCCGTTGAAGCCGCCGCGCAGCGGGCCTTGCGTGAGGCCGTGCGGCCGGTCCTGGTTCTGGATGTCCTGCGCGGCCAGGCGCAACCGGCCGTCCCACGGCTCGACATAGACCGTGAGGTGGCTGCCCGCCGGCCCGTGATACGGCCCGTTCTCCGTGGTCATGAACTGGATCAAGTGCGGGTGATAGCCGCGCCCGGTCCAGCCCCACCCCTGGGAGAGCCGCATGTGGAAGCGCAGATGAACCGTCTCCGTCGGCTCGAACAGCCGGCGCATCCCGACCGAGTTGGCCGGCGTCGTGCCCCGGCCCTGCCAGCGGAACTCGAGACAGCCGATGCCGGCGTGCGCGTCCTTCGCAGCGATGGTGAACTGGTTCCCATCATACCAGCCGCGCGGGAGCAGGCGTTCGTCATCGAACTGCTCGCTGAAGAAGACACCTGCCGGAGTGAGGGGCCTTTCCGCGGCCAGGACGGTGGGCGATGTCAAACTGGCCACGCCGAGCAGTGCCGCCGTCAAAATGGTTCTCATGGGGAGGCAGGCTACGTAGCCGCCACTGCGGCGCGCAAGCCAGTCGTGGCCTCGGCGGCGCCGACGAGCTCCTGCGTCCCCGGCTTGTAACTTCCGCCCTGCCGTTCGCATCCTTCGCTCCATGACACGCCTTTGGCTCGCCGCGCTCGCCGCTTTCAGCTTTCAGCTTTCAGCTTTCAGCTCCGCCGCCGCCGACCGTCCGAACATCCTCTGGATCACGAGCGAGGACCATAGCCCGACGATGGGCTGTTACGGCGACCGATACGCCACCACGCCGAACGTGGACGCGCTCGCCGCGCGCGGGATGATCTTCCGCCGTGCCTGGTCCTGCGCGCCGGTCTGCGCGCCCGCCCGCACCACGCTCATCAGCGGGCTTTACCCGCCCAGCACCGGCGCGGAACACATGCGCTCGATGGTGCCGCTGCCGGCGGGCTTCAAGCTGTATCCGCAGTTCCTCCGTGACGCCGGTTACTACTGCTCGAACAACTCGAAGGAGGACTACAACCTCGCCAAGCCCGGCCAGGTTTGGGACGAGTCCAACGGGAAGGCGCATTACAAGAACCGCGCCGCCGGCCAGCCGTTCTTCGCCGTCTTCAACTCGACCAAGAGCCACGAGAGCCAGATTCGCACGCGCCCGCACCCGCCGGTTCACGACCCCGCCAAGGTCCGCGTGCCCGCCTACCATCCCGACACGCCGGAGGTCCGCCAGGACTGGGCGCAATACTATGACAAGGTCTCCGAGGTGGACGCCGACGCCGGCCGGCACTTGAAGGAGCTCGCCGCCGCCGGCCTCGCGGAGGACACGATCATCTTCTACTACGCCGACCACGGCTCCGGGATGCCCCGCAGCAAACGCTGGCCCTGCAACTCCGGCCTGCAAGTCCCCGTCGTCGTCCACTTCCCGGCGAAGTGGAAGCACCTCGCGCCGCCCGAATACAAGGAAGGCGGCGTGAGCGACCGGCTCATCAGCTTCGTGGACTTCGCGCCGACCGTCCTGAGCCTCGCGGGCCTCCAGCCGCCCGCATGGATGCAGGGGCACGCCTTCGCCGGGAAGTTCATCGCGCCGAAGCAGCCGTTCATCTTTGGTTTCCGTGGCCGCATGGACGAGCGCATTGACTGCGTCCGCAGCGTGACGGATGGGCGCTACGTCTATCTGCGCAACTTCATGCCGCACCTCTCACAAGGCCAGCATGTGGACTACCAGTTCGCGACGCCGACCACGCGCGTCTGGTTCGAACGCTTCAAGTCCGGCCAGGCCACCGAGGCGCAGTCCATCTTCTGGCGCGCGCCCAAGGCACCCGAGGAACTCTACGACCTCACGACCGATCCCGATGAAGTGAAGAACCTCGCCGCCTCGCCGCAGCACCAGGAAGTGCTCGCCAGGTTCCGCCGGGCGCAGTCCGACCTCGCCGCCAACATCCGCGACGTGGGCTTCCTGCCCGAGGGTGAAATTCATTCCCGCTCCGCCGGGGGCGCACCCTACACGATGGGCCACGACGACGCGAAGTTTCCCTTCGCCCGCGTGTTTGCGACGGCGGACCTCGCGTCTTCGCTCAAGGCCGACGCGCTCCCCGAACTGCGCAGGCGACTCGCCGACGCGGACAGCGCCGTCCGCTACTGGGCCGCCCTGGGCGTGCTCATGCGCGGCCAGACCGCCGTCGCCTCCGCCCGCGCGGACTTGCAGAAGGCGCTCGCGGACGCGTCGCCCTTCGTCCGCATCCCCGCCGCGCAGGCGCTGGGGCAGTTCGGGAACGCCGCCGATTTGGCGCAGGCCCTCCCCGTCCTGCTGGGACAGGCTGACTGGAACAGGAACGGCGTCTTCACCGCCATCGCCGCATTGAACGCCCTCGGTGCGCTCGGGCCGAAAACCTCCACCGCCGGCGCAGCGATCAAGGCGCTGCCGGACAAGGGCGCCTCGCCCGATGGCCGCTACAACTCCTACGTTCCCCGCCTGCTGGCCGACCTGACCTCAGACTTGGGCGGCAGCGCCAGGCCCGCCGGCGAAAAGGCCGCGGCGAAGAAGGGGAAGAAGAAGGCGCGGTAGCGCGGCCGGCGCGCGACCTCAATCACTGCGCACCGTGTCGCCCACGCGCGCGTCACCCAGGGCGAGGTCCGCCGCGAAGTTCGCGCCCCGCGCCTGCGCGGACACCGTCACCTCGCCGACTTTTTGACCGTCGCGATAGACGTTGAGCTTCTGGTCCGGCGGCGGCAGCCGGCCGATCGTGCCCTCGACGACGATGTATTTCAGCGGCGCGTTCACGAGCACCACCTTGCCGGAGAACGCCGACACCGGCTCGATGGAAGGCGCGGGGTCCGGCGGCATGGGCTTCTTGCCCCTGGCCTTTGGAGCCGGCTGGGTGGGGCCATCCTTCGCGTCCCTGGTCCCGGCACAGCCCGCAGCGACGAGGACGGCGAGCAGAAGAACGGGGAGCCTGTGCATGACCGCGAGTTAGGCCACGCCACCGCGCGCGGTCAATCGGCAAAATCCTGATTGACCCGAAATGGAATTGCCGAAAGAAACGAAAGCGACCGAAAAGAACCGTGACGGCAACCGGGAACGGGCGGGGAAAATAGTTCCGCCCCGGGTTCGCCAGGTGCTTCTCTCCCTTTCGTTTTCTTTCGCTCCTTTCGGCCAGCTTCGGAATTCGGGATTAACGAGGCTTCCCGCCGGAAAAGAAGACTGGCCCGGTCCCGGTTCGCTGCTAACTTGCGCCGTGCCCGCCGCGTGAAGCGCGGGCCAAAAACCCAGACTATGGAAACTGCCGTTGCTCCGACCGCCGCCGTGGACGAGAAAATCCGCGACCTCTGCCAGGCCATCCTTGACCGGCCCGACTTCTCCGACCTGCGCCGCCGCATAGACGCCTTCATGGCGGACGAGAAGGTCAAATACGAATACCAGATGCTCAACGACTCCGGCGCGCTGCTCCAGCAGAAGCAGCAATATGGCGTGCAGATCACCGAGGAGGAGATCGGCCGCTTCGAGGCGCTGCGCGACAGCTTCATGAAGAACCCCGTGGCCACCGAGTTCCTCGACGCGCAGCAGGAGGTCTCGCGCGTGCAGGAGAACATCATGAAGCACATCCAGAAGACCCTCGAACTGGGCCGCGTGCCGACGGTGGAGGACATGAACGACGGAAGCTGCTGCTCCGGCCACGGCTGCGGCTGCGCCTGAAAACCGCGCGGCGGCGGCCTACTTCCGGCCGGCCGCACTGCGGGCCGGCTCCGGCAAGGATGACTGCGCTCGCTGCACCGCCTGCTCGATGACGCGCAGGTCGCCTGCTGTGCCGCGCACGACCAGCGCGCCGGTCTGCGGGTTGAACTGAACTTGGGCGGTGGGATTCCTCCCTCCAAGACCACTCACGCCGGCGGACTGGAAGAACTGACGCACCAGTGCATTGGCCTCCGCTGCGGTGTGCTGCGTGGCCGGGACGGTGGCAGGGACCGTCGCGCGCACGGGGCCGGTGGTCGTCGTGGTCGGCTGGTTCTGACCCGCCGCGCCCGCAGCGTTGCCGCCGCCGACCGTGACGCCCAGCACCGGGTTCGCGACCACGCCCTGCAAGCCTTGGATGAAGGTGTCCGGGTTCACGCGGAAGATGCGCGAGTAGTAGGCCACCGGCCCGCGCGGGATGAAGGCGATGGCATATTCCTCCACGCTGAACTGCGTGGGCAGCTCGGCGGTCTTACAGATGACATCCAGCGCGTGCCGCAGCGTGAGGTTCTTCAGCGGCTGGCCCACGCGGATGAGGCCCTCGCTCAACGCCACGGGCCGCGCCGCCGGCACCGGGTTGCCGTTCGCATCAAGCAACGGCAACTGCGGCGACACGTCGTTGATGAGGAAGTTCAACCCCTTCTTCTCCGGGTCGAACCGCTTGGCGTCCTCCGAGAGCAGTTTGACGACCTCCGCCAGCGGCACGCCGTCGAAGTGGACCTCCGGCAGCACGATTTCCTCCAGCTTGCGGTTGATGCGCTGCGCGCCCTGGCTGGAATGCGTGAGAAACGGGACTTCAGTGTTGGTGCGGAAGTAAGGGTTGGCCGCCGGCAAGGCCGCCGGGCAGAGGACGAACAGGGCCAGGCCCAACCCGCCGGCCCGCCTTGCCAGCCGGCCTGCCAACGAGACGGTCCCGCCACAGCGGAGACCAGCGTGGTTGGGATGGGCGATGCGGCTCATGCGCGGACGATGGCTGCTTCATCCTCCCGTTCAACGGGCGCGTCAATGGCAATATCAGGGCCGCCCGACCGGCGGCTCGAATATGAGTGTCAGTTGGGCGTCCACGCTCTGTCGCTTCGGCCATGCTCGAGATCCGCCTCAATCCGAACCCGCACCGCTTCTGCAACGGCTGGGCGCGGCGTGACTTCCTCCGCGTTGGCGCGCTCGCGCCGCTGGGCCTGAGCTTGTCGTCATTGCTCGCGGCGGAGAAGAGCGCCGGCACCGACAAGAAGGCCCGTGCGAAGTCCGTCGTGCTCGTCTATCTCGGCGGCGGGCTTTCCCATCACGACAGCTTCGACCTGAAGCCCGATGCGTCCTCCGAGATTCGCGGCAAATACACCGAGATCCCCTCCAACGTCCCCGGCCTGCACGTCGGCGAGCTGCTGCCGAAGATGGCGAAGACGATGGACAAGCTCACGCTCGTCCGCTCCGGCGCGCACAACAACGACCACCACGAGACCGCCACAAACTGGGTGCTCTCGGGCCGCTTCGGCTCGGCCTTCGGCGATTATCCGGCGATGGGCGCGGTGGTCGCGGAGCGCACCGGCTTCCAGGGCGTGATGCCGCCCTACGTCGCCGTGCCGCGCAACCCGTCGTTCACCTGGGAACTGGGCAAGAGCGCCTTCCTCGGTGGCCGTTGCGAGTCCTTCAAGGCCGGCGATCCGAACGCGGAGAATTTCAAGGTGCGCGACCTCTCGCTGCCCGCCGACGTGAAGCGCGCGAACGTCGAGCGCCGCAAGTCGCTGCTCGCCGCCGTGGACAATCTGGCGAAGCGCATCGAGGGCAACGACCAGCTTGCGACCTACGGCGAGTTTCAGCAGCGCGCCGCCGAGATGGTCCTCTCGCGCGAGGCGCAGAACGCCTTCGACCTCGAACGGGAGTCCACGAAGCTGCGCGATGACTATGGGCGGAACACCTTCGGCCAGAGCGCGCTGCTCGCCCGCCGCCTCGTGCAGCACGGCGTGCGGTTCGTGACGGTGAACTACGGCGGCTGGGACCATCACGCGAAGATTTTCACCAGCCTGGAGAAGAAGCTGCCGGAGTTCGACCGGGGTTTCTCCACCTTCATCCACGACATGGACTCGCACGGGCTGCTGAAGGACACGCTGGTCGTGTGCATGGGCGAGTTCGGGCGGACGCCAAAAATCAACAAGGACGCCGGGCGCGACCACTGGGGTCCGGCGGCGAGCCTGCTCTTTGCGGGTGCGGGCGTGGCGCGCGGCAAGGTCGTGGGCGCGACCGACCGCACCGGTGCGTTCGTGACCGACGCGCCGGTGAAGCCCGCCGACGTGGCCCACACCATCTACGACAGCCTTGGCCTCGACCCGCGCGGCGAAATCCACACGCCCGACGGCCGCCCCGTGGGCATCCTCGACGAAGGCCGGCTGGTGACGGAGTTGTTCGGTTGATTCGTAGCCGCCGAGGTAAGGAGGGGGATTCCTGATGCACTCAACTCGATTGGTCCGCCTCCTCACGTCGGCGGCTACATTTGCGCTGGCGACAACGGTTGTATTCGCACAGAGCAAGAAGGCCGAAGACAAGTCGCCCAAAGTCGTCGTCGCCGTCCCGCTTGGCATCGTCGCGGGCAAGACCAACACGGTGGAAATCCGCGGCCTGAACCTCGACACCGCCAAGGCACTGCACTTCACCGACGCTGGCGTGCAAGCCAAGGTCGCCGCGAAGGGCAAGGCGGACGTGCCGCAGAACCAGAAGAAGGAGCGCTTCGGGGATACCCAGGTGAAGGCCGGCATCTTCGTGCCCGCCGACTTCAAGGGCGACGAGGCCGTCTTCACCGTCGAGACGCCCGACGGAAAATCCGCGCCCGCGAAGCTCGCCGTGCTGCGTCCCGGCGCGTTTGTCGAGGAGAACGAAGGCAACGGTTCCTTCGCCAAGCCGCAGTCCGTGACACTGCCGACCACCGTGCGTGGCGGCATCAAGGCCGCGCATGACGTGGACGTGTTCGCCTTCGAGGGCAGGGCCGGCCAACGCGTGACGGCGGAAATCCTCGCCGCGCGCCTCGGCTCCCCGCTCGACGCCACGCTCACGCTCTGGAACACCAGCAACACGCTGCTGGCCTCCGCCGACGATTCGCCTGGCGACCGCGACTCGCGACTCGCCTTCACGCTGCCCGCCGCTGGCCGTTACTTCCTCGTGGTGCAGGACGCGCACGACTTCGGCAGCGCGACGCATGGCTACTTGCTGCAACTCAAGTAAGCCGGGCGGCAGTCGCGCGAATTATTCCCCGGCGGGCTTGGTCTTACTTGCACTTCGCCGTCGCAGCATTGACCGCAACACACCATGCACCTGAAGCCTTTCCTTCCCAGCGTCGCCGGCCTGTTCCTTGCGGCCACCGTCGTCCAAGCCGGCGACTGGCCGCGCTTCCGTGGTCCGACCGGCGATGGCGTCGTGACCGAGACGCAGCTCCCGCTGCGCTGGAGCACGAACGAGAACATCCTCTGGCGCACCGAGCTGCCTGGCCCCGGCTCGTCGAGTCCCATCGTGAGCAAGGGCCGGGTCTTCATCACCTGCTGGAGCGGCTATGGGCGCGACATCCAGAACCCCGGCGACCCGACGCAGCTCAAGCGCCACGCGCTCTGCCACGACCGCCGGGACGGGAAGATTCTCTGGGACCACCCCGCGCCCGCGCCGTTGCCGGAGACGCCGTATGTCGGGCCTTACCTGCCGCAGGGCGGCTACGCGTCGCACACGCCGGTCAGCGACGGGAGGAACGTGTTCTTCTTCCAGGGCAAGAACGGCGTCTTCGCCTACACGCACGAGGGCAAGGCGCTCTGGCACGCGAACGTAGGGACCAACAAGCACGACTGGGGCACGGGCGCGTCGCCGGTGCTGTTCGAGGACTTGGTGATCGTCAACGCCGCGATGGAGAGCGACACGCTCTTCGCGTTGCGCAAGGCGGACGGCAAAGTCGCTTGGAGCGTCAAGGGCATGGCCCGCGCGTGGAACACGCCCGCGCTCGTGAACGCCGGCGGCGAGCGGCCTGAACTCGTCATCGCCATCAACGGGCGGCTGCGCGCCTTCGACCCGCGCGACGGCAAGGAGCTGTGGAACTGCCGGGGCATCAGCGCCGCCGAGTTGTGCCCGAGCATCGTTGCGCGCGACGGGGTCATCTACCTGCTCGGCCATCCCGGCGGTCAGGCGATGGCCGTGCGCGCGGGCGGGCGCGGCGACGTGTCCGCCACGCACGAGGTCTGGCGGTTGAACAAAGGCTCGAACGTCTCCTCCCCCGTCTGGCACGGCGGCCATCTCTACTTCGCCAACGACAGCCGCGCCCAGCTCTACTGCGTGAAGGCGGCGAGCGGTGAAGTCGTGTGGGAGCAGCAGCTCCAGCCAAGGCCGGACAAGATTTACGCCTCGCCCGTTCTGTCGGGCGACCGCATTTACTTTCCCACGCGCAACCGGGGCGTGTTCGTCATCGAGGCGAAGCCGGAATTCAAGCTGCTGGCGAACAATCCCCCGCTGGACCCGACGCCCTTCAACGGCAGCATGGCGGTCTCCGACGGGCAAATCTTCCTGCGCTCGGACCGGGCGGTGTATTGCATTGGTGGGAAATAGGCTGGCGTTCCGCGCTTTCTCCCCGCGCAACTGTGCCGTTGCCACGCCGCCCGGCCCTCGTTAGAGTTCGCCCCCATGAAGACCGCTCAGAAGGCCATTGCCCAACTTTCGCTCCTGCTCGCGCTCGCCTCGGGCGCGCTGTTCCTCGCCGGCTGTGAGACGCCCTCCGGCGGCGCGGCCGGCACGAACAACCTCGAAGCGTTGAAGGCTGCGGCCAACGGCGGGGACGCCGACGCCGCCATGAAGCTCGGCGACATCTACCTCCACGGGCGCGGCGTGCCGAAGAACTACGTCGAGGCGGAGACCTGGCACAAGAAGGCCGCCGAGCTTTACCAGAAGAAGTGAGGGAGCGCGGACGCCCGCGTCCGCAGTTGGTCAGTCACGGCGAAGCTGAAGCGGACAAGGGCGTCCACTCTCCGGGGCCGGCCGCCTATTTGAACTCCAGCCCGATGTTCGCCTTGTCCAGCGTTGTCCCTTCGCTTTTGGACAGCGTGGCGAGCGCCTTGTTGTAGTCGGCCAGCGCGCGGATTTCGGCGGAGCGGGCGGCGGTGGGGTCGCGCTGGAGCTGGAGGACGAAGAAGCTCGTGCTCTTGCCGTTCTCCAGCTTCTTCTGCTCGGCGTCGAGCGCGGCCTCGGCGTAGAGGCGGGCCTGCCGGGTGGCCTCGATCTTGTCGTAGGCCGTCTGCGCCTGCTTCACGCCGTTGTCCACCTCCACGATGATGCTCTGCTCGAGCTTCTTGAAGTCGAGCAGCAGCACCTCCTTGGTGAGCTTGCCGGCCTTGTAGTCGTTCTTCGCCTTCGTGTTGCTCAACGGGAAACTCAGCACGATGCCGTAGGAGTAGGACTGGTTGTCGCCCCGCTGAAGGCCGTTGAGTCCGGTGGGCAGGGTCTGCCCGAGGCTGTTGTGACCGTAAGTCAGCGTGAGGTCGAGCGAGGGGAAGAGCTGGTTGTAGTTGTAGCGGAGCACGATGTTCTGCCGCTCGATTTGCTCCTTTTTCTGCTGGAGATCGGGCCGCTGCGCCAGGCTGTGCCGCCAACTGTCCTGCACGTTGAGCGGCTGCGCCACGGCCAGCAGCTTGTCCGCCGGCTCCAGCGCGGTGACCGCCCAGGCGTTGAAGTCGTCACCCACGAGGTTCTTGAGATTGTTGACCTGAATCTCCAAGTCGCGCTTGGCGGAAAGCAAATCCGACCGCCGCGCGGCGACCTGCGACTCCGACTGCTTCTCGTCCAGCGGCGCGAGCGCGCCGACCTCGACGCGCCGCTTGTTGTCGGCGAGGAGCTTCTCGGCCAGCTCCAGCGACGCCTCCTGCACCCGCACGTTGTCGCGCGCGAAGACCAGTTCGTAGTAGGCCTGCTGCACGCTGTTGACGGTGGTCATCACCTGGTCGCGCAGGGCCAGCTCGTCAATCTTGAGCTGGCGCTTGTTGAGGAGGATGGTCTGGCGCGTGGAGTCAATCCACGCGTTCTTCAAGAGGGGTTGAGTGAGGGTGATGTCCGCGACGCTTGAGTAATTGAAGCTGGTGAAGGAGGAGCCGCTTTGCCGGGTCAGATCGGTGTTCAAGGTGACGTTGCCGCCGCTGCCCAGCTGCTGGGTCAGGCTGGAGCCGTATAGTTCCGTATAGTTCTCACTGGGAACTCCGAACAAGCGGCTGGCCGGGTTCCCCGAGGGCGGCGAAGCGCGAAACGCCTGCGAGGCGTTCAGGTTGAACGTCAGGTCGTAGTAGCCGCGCGCCGCGTCCAGGTTGTAGAGGTCAATGCTCGGCTGGAGGCGGCGGATCTGGATGTCGAGGTTCTTGTCGAGCGCCAGCGCGATGCACTCCGCCAGCGTGATGACCCGCGCCGCGGGCGCGTTGGTCTGCGCGCTGGCGGGCACCACCAGCGCCAGCGCGGCCAGGCCGGAAAGAAGTCGGGTTCGCATGTGGGCGGGAGATTGCGGAAACGCGCGCCCCTCGTCAAACAAGGCTTCGTGGCTGAGGCGTTGACGGTAGCGGCGGGTCTGTGACCGCCGGCTCGTGCAAGCCACGGCGGTCACAGACCGCCGCTACCGCAGGTCACGCCGCCGCCCGCCGCAGCCGGTCCGCGATGCCCTGCCACTCCGGCGTGTCCGGCGGCGCCTCCACCACGATGCACGCCGCGCCCTGCTCGTCGCAGTGGTGCAGCTCCGCGTAGAGCGCCCGCGCGTAAGCCTCCGCGTCGTGCGGAATCACCGACACCGAACCGAAGCCGCCGCCCAGCGGAATGTGCGAGTGCGCCAGCACCGAGGCGCTGCCCGGCGACACGCCCAGCTCCGCAAGCCGCGCCTTCAATTCCGCCTCGTCCCGCCACGCCAGCACGACGAGCCGGGCCTGGGGCGAATAGTGCTTCGGCAACTGCCCCGGGCTGCGCAACGTTGCTTCCCCCATCTCCCATCTCCCATCTCCCATCTCCTCCCCCAAAGCCGCCGCCAGCGACTCCGCGTGAATCATCCCCGGCCGCAGCACACGCGGCGGATTGACGGTCAAGTCCACCACGGTGCTTTCGATGCCCACGTTCGAGTCGCCGCCGTCCACGATGAGCCGCAGCCCGTCGCCGAGCTGTATGCGGACGTGCTCGGCGTTGGTGGGTGAAAGTCGGTTGGACAAGTTCGCGCTCGGCGCGGCCAGCGGGAACGCGCACGCGCGGATGACCGCGCGCATGAACGGATGCTGCGGCCAGCGCACGCCCACGGTGTCGCCGCCCGCCGTGACGAGGTCGGGAATGGCCGCCGCGCGCGGCAGCACGATGGTCAGCGGCCCCGGCCAGAACGCCCCCGCCAGCCGCTCCGCCGCCGCCGGCCACCCGCGCACGCACGCGCGCGCCATGTCCAAACCGTCCACATGGACGATGATGGGGTTGTGCGCGGGCCGCCCCTTCAGCGCGTAAATCTTCGCGACCGCCTGCGGGTCCACCGCGTTGGCCGCCAGCCCATAAACCGTCTCCGTCGGCAACGCCACCACCTCGCCTGCACGCAACAACTCCGCCGCGCGCCGCACCGCCGACGCGAACAGCGCGGGCGTGTGGGTGGACAGAACTTCAAGTGAGGCGGAGCCGCTCATGCAAAACCGCCGCGAGCTTGCGAACTCGCCGCCCGCGACGCAACAACTTCGCCCAGACAGCGCGAGCTTGTCTCGCCGCCCGACTGCCACTATTTTCCGACCATGAGCACGTTGCAGGAAATTGAGTCGGCGGTGCCCAAGCTCTCGCCCAGGGAAGTCGCTGAACTGCGCGCCTGGCTGGAGGATTTTTGCGAGGACCAACTCGAACTCACCGAAGCCGTGAAGGCTGACTTGGACGAGGCCCGGCGCGACATTGAGGCTGGCCGCCATCGCATCCGCCAAACCGCCTGAGTCAGCATGGCGTGGGCGCTCCAAATCTGGTCCCCCGTCTTCTGCCGCCACTTCGACCGACTGCCGCCTGGGATTCAGGCGGACATCACGCACAAGGTGGATGAGTTGGGGAAGCGTCTGAACAACTGGCCGCATGACCGGCTGCAAGGACGGCCCGAGTTCAAGCTACGCGTCGGCGACTATCGAGTCCTCTACGACTTTGACCTCGCGGCGGGGAAACTCTACCTGCTCTACGTTGGCAACCGGCGGGAGATTTACCAACGGACATGAAGCTCGTCGTCGCGGTCACACTCACCCTCGCCTCCACGCTTTTCGCTCAAAGCCCCGGCCTCACGCACACTTCGCCCGGCGCGCTGCTGCCCGGCAGGACGCAGGCACTCACCGTTCACGGCGCAAATCTCCTCGGCGCGACCAACCTCTGGACCAGCTTCGGCGCAAAGGTGCTTTCCGCAGCCGCCACCAACGCCAGCGCGGCGAAGTTTCAAGTCGCGGTGCCCGCCACCACGCCCGTCGGCATCCACGCCGTCCGCGTCGCGTCCCCAAACGGTGTCTCCAGCCCGGTGCTGCTGATGGTGGATGACCTGCCCAGTGTGGCGGACGCAGGCACGAACACGCGCGCCACCAGCGCACTGCCGCTCGCGTGGCCCGTGGCGGTGGATGGCGCGAGTGTGGCGCTCGGCTCCAAGTTCTACCGCGTCAGCGTGAAGGCGGGCGCGCGCCTCGCCATCGAGGCCGTCGCCCGGCGGCTCGGCTCCAAGCTCGACCCGGTGCTGCGGCTCCTCGACCTCAAAGGCCGCGAGCTGGCCTTCAGTGACGACGAGTCCGGCCTGGGCGGCGACGGCCGGCTGGCGCACACCTTCGCAGCGGCGGGCGACTACCTGATCGAAGTGCGCGACATCAACTACGGCGGCGGCAGCGACCACCGCTTCCGGCTGCGCGTCGGCGATTTCCCGCTGGCGAGCCTGCCGTTTCCGGCGGCGGTGAAAGCCGGCGCGTCCGCCACCTTCGCCTTTGTCGGCCCGCAGGTGGACAAGCTCAAGCCCGTCACCACCACCGCACCGGCGGACGCGACGCGCGTCGGCCTCGCCGCGAAATTCCCCGGCGGCAAATCCTCCGCGTTCGCCGCTGCACTTGTGACCGACACGCCGGAAGTTTCCGAAACCGAGCCAAACGACAGCGCCGAGATCGCCACGCCGGTCACGCTGCCCACCGGGTTGAACGGGCGTTTCCTCAAGCCCAAGGACCGCGACTTCTGGAAGTTCGAGGCGAAGAAGGGCCAGCGCGTCCTCTTCACCGCGCAGACGCGGAGCATCGGGTCCGCGAGCGAGGTGATGCTCCAGCTCCGTGACCCGAAGGGCACCGCCATCGCCAGCTCGTCGCCGAATGACGCGGGCGAAGGCTCGGTGACGAACACGATTCCCGCCGACGGCACCTACTTCCTCGTGGTGGACGAACTCATCCGGCGCGGCGGCCCGCAGCACGCCTACCGCATCGTGGCCGAACCGCTCACCCCCGGCTTCACCCTCGATGCCGAGGTGGAGAAGGTCGAGGCCGCGCCCGGCGGCAGCTTCACCGTAAAGGTCAACGTCACGCGCCGGAACTTCACCGGCCCCATCACGCTGTCGGTCGCCGGCTTGGATGGTGCGCAGCTCGCCGACGAGGTCATCAAGGAGAAGGCCACGAGCGGCACGCTCAAGGTGACGCTGCCGGCGAGCGCCGTGCCCGGCTCGCTCATGCATCTGCGCATCACCGGAAAGGGAAAGGTCGGCGAAAGCGAGGTTCAATCCATTGCCCGCACGACCCACACACTGAAGAAGCTGTTCCCGGCTTCTATCCCGCGCGAACTGGATGGCCTCATCGCGCTCGGTGTCCGGGCGAAGCCGTAATCACGCCTGACGATTCGGCGGAGCGAGGCCGGAACCTACTTCTTGTCCGCCGCCTTGCTCAGAAACGCCTTGGCGGAGGGCGGCACGGGGTCGGCGGGCGTGGGCTTGAGGTAGGTGTCGTTCAGCTTGTCGCAGGCCCAGAGCAGGCCGCGCGTGACCATGTCGAGGTAGCGCGGGTCGCCGACCGTGGCATTGTTGTGGCCGAGGGTGCTGCTGAACACGCGGGTCTTTCCGTAGAGGTTGCCCCAGGTGACGACCGACTCGACTTCCTTCTGGGTGCCGTCCTTCTGCTTGATGACCTGCCTGCCTTTCATCAGCGGGATGGCCGAGGGAAAGATTTTGATGTTGTTGTAAAGCTCCTCGTTGACCGTGGTCCAGCCGGACAGGGGCTTGGTGATGGCGTGTTTCTGGTCCACGATGGTCACCTGGATCGGCACCTGCGGGCCGTGGCCGGTGGACTGGATGCCGAGGAGGTCGAACCACAGCGAATCCGGGGAGCCGGGCAGCACCGGCTCGCGGAACTGGCCGACGCGGTAGCTGTGCATGGCGCAGTGGAGGTTCACGGCGGCGACGCCCGCCTGGTGCGCGGCCAGGATGTTCTTCACGTAGGCCACATCCTTCACGTCGGCGGAGCACTCGTCGTGGATGATGACGTCGTAGCCCCTGGCCCAGTCCGGCTGCTCATACTTCGCGAACCTCGCCTTGGTGCTGCGGTCGGGCTTTTGCGCGGCGTCCACGGCGACGACGTAGTCCACCTCGACGTGCGCGCGGGCCTCAAGGCCCTCCTTCAGGATGATGGGCTGCATCGCATAATCGTGGCAGCAGCCACCAGCGATGACGAGGGCGCGCAGCGGCTTGGGCGCGGCGGAGACGGAGATGGCAATCGTCACGAGGACGAACCAGAGGGCGAGCGGTCGTTTCATGGATGGAGATTCGAGCAGAATGGAACGCCTGCGGGAAGGGGGAATTTGACGCCGGCGTTGGAGGGCACCGCCTGACTCCACCGCTACAAGGTGTGGCCCAATGCCGCGCGGGTGCAGGTGGGATTGCGGTCGAGCCGCTGGAGCCGGTAGGTGCCGCGCGTGGGGCACACCGGCATCCGGTTCTTGCCGAAGTAGGCCCGGATCTGCGCGACCGTGGGCGTGGCGGTGGCCTGCTTCTTGTTCTCGAAACCCCACTGCTGCTTGGTCTGGTCCAGCACGCTGAGGTTTTTGATGCAGGCCTTTTGCTGGGCGATGGCGCGCGCCTTGGCGAAGTTCGGCAGGGCGATGGAGGCCATGATGCCGATGACGGCCACGACGATCATGATCTCCACGAGGGTGAAGCCGCGCGTCCAGGCCGGACCCCCGCTTGTTTGGATTATGCGTCGCGTCTGCATGCCCGTTCTAGCCGGCTCGCTGTTCCAAAAGACCAGGCACAGCATTGCCCGTGGCTCGCGCCAAGAGTAGCAATGGACATGTCCATCTCAACCTGATTCTTCCCCAAAAGGAGGTAGGGGAATGCCTGAACCCCTGCTCAAAGGATTGTCTTGGGATGGCCTTTGCCCTTGCCAACGCAACCGGGCATTTCTACCGTCCGCCGCATGGATTCGCAGTTGGTGCAATACGTGCCGGTCCTGTTCCTCCTCCTCGTGGCGCTCGCCATCGCCGGCGCCATTCTCATCCTGTCCGAGATTGCCGGGCGCGTCCTCAACCGCAAGATCGCCGCGCGCACCACGCAGGTGAAGGACATCCCCTACGAGTGCGGCATGTTGCCCGTCGGCGATGGCAACACGCGCCTCTCGGTGAAGTTCTACCTCGTGGCGATGCTCTTCATCCTCTTCGACATTGAAGTTGTCTTCCTCTACCCGTGGGCCGTTGTTTATCGCGAAGTCCTCGCCCAAAACGCGACCGTCATCCTCGGTTCGATGCTTTCCTTCGTCGGCATCCTCTTCGTCGGCTACATCTACGCGCTGAAGAAAGGCGCGTTCGACTGGAAGAGCTGAACCAAACGCGGAGCGCGGAATGCGGAACGCGGAATTTCAACCGGGCCAGGTCGCCCGGTCTTTTTGTCGGCGACATGTTCCCAACGACTGAATACTGAACACTGGTTACTGAAATCCCTCCCATGAGCATCTCCATCAAGTTCGGCACCTCCGGCTGGCGCGGTCTCATCGCGCGCGACTTCACCTTCGACGGCGTCCGCCTCGCGGCCCAAGGCATCGCGGACTATCTCAACGCCGAACTCCGATCTCCGAACTCCGATCTCCGAAACCGCAAGCCCGTCGTCATCATCGGCCACGACACGCGCTTCCTCGGCCGCGAGTTCAGCCTCGCCGTCGCCGAGGTGCTCACCGCCAACGGCCTCACCTGCCTGCTCTGCCAGCGCGACGCCCCCACGCCCGTCATCTCGCACACCATCCGCCATCGCAAGGCCATCGGCGGTATCAACATGACCGCCAGCCACAACCCGGCGGAGTATCAGGGCCTCAAGTTCTCCACCTACAACGGCGCGCCCGCGACGCCGGAAGTCACCAAGCAAATTGAGGCGAACATCGCGAAGCGCCAGGCCGAGGGCTGGACCTTCAAGGCCGCCGTTGTCGGCACCTTCGCGTGCAAGACCATTGACCCGCTGCCCGACTACTTTAAGCAGATCCGCAAGCTCATTGACTTCGCCGCCATCAAGAAGGCGAAGCTCAAGATCGCCGTCGAGCTGATGTATGGCACCGGGCGCGGCTACCTCGACACGCTGCTCACCGAGGACGGCGGCGCGAAGGTCACGACCTTCCACAACGAGCTGAACCCGCTCTTCGGCGGCCACCACCCGGAGCCGGACGCGCACGGCATGGAGGAAGTCTCCAAGTTCGTCCTCGCCGGCAAGGCGCAGTTCGGCCTCGGCCTCGACGGCGACGCCGACCGCTTCGGTGTCGTGGACAAGAGCGGTGTCTGGCTCACGCCCAACCAGATTCTCGCGCTCGCGCTCTATCACCTGAAGAAGAACCGCGGCTGGACCGGCGCGGTTGTCCGCACCGTGCCCACGAGCCATCAGGTGGACGCCGTGGCCGAACTGCTCGGCGTGAAGCTCCACGAGACGCCCGTGGGCTTCAAATACATCGGCGCGCTCATGGAGAGCGAACCCGTCATCGTCGGCGGCGAGGAAAGCGGTGGCCTGAGCGTGAAGGGCCACGTGCCCGAGAAGGACGGCGTGCTCGCCTGCCTACTCATGGCCGAACTCGTCGCCACCGAGAAGAAATCCCTCGGCCAGATCCTCAAGGAGATTGAGAAGCAGACCGGCGAATTCCACACCACGCGCATCAACCTCCGCATCGCCGCCGACCAAAAGGACGCCATTGTCGCCAAGCTGACCGCCGGTCCCAGCCACATCGGCTCGTGCCCGGTGCAAAAGTTCATCACCACGGACGGCTTCAAGTTTCTGCTGCCGGATGGGGAGTGGGTGGCCTTCCGCGCCAGCGGCACCGAGCCGGTCTTCCGCTGCTACATCGAGGCCAAGTCCGCCAAGCAGATGAAGAAGCTGGAGACAGCGTGCCGGAAGCTGCTGGCAAGCTGACGCGGTGCGTGGCAGGCTCGGGCCGTGATTCAGCCCGAGGACATCGTCGAGGGCGAGTGGGCCGACTGGTATCGGCTCACGCCGCTGGAGCGCTGGCACGAGAGCCAGAAGCTCTGGGTGGCTTATCTGGCAATGGGAGGCTCACTTGATACCGAACCCGATTCGCAAAGTCCTTTCCACGATGGCCGCGCGGCAGGTGCGCGCCCTGTTGATGGGCGGACAGGCCTGCGTGTTCTACGGCGCGGCGGAGTTTAGCCGCGACACCGACCTCGCGGTGCTGGCCGAGCCGGACAATCTCGACCGGCTCCGCGCCGCGCTGGCCGACTTGCAGGCGGAGCGCATCGCCGTGCCGCCGTTTGAACTGGATTTCCTGCGGCGCGGGCACGCGGTCCACTTCCGTTGCCAGCATCCCGAGGCGACCGCGATGCGGGTGGATGTCATGTCCACGATGCGCGGTGTCGCAACATTCCCGGAGCTGTGGGAGCGCCGCACGGTGCTGGCGGATGCGGACGGCATCACCTACGAACTGCTTTCCCTGCCCGACCTGGTCGCAGCCAAGAAAACGCAGCGCGACAAGGACTGGCCGATGCTGCGCCGGCTGCTGGAGGCGGACTACTACGCGGAACACAAGCCCGCGAGCGCGGAGCGCGTGCGTTTCTGGCTGCGCGAACTGCGGACCCCCGAACTGCTCGTCGAACTGGCCGGGCAACATCCTTCGCCGTGCGAGGAACTGGTGCGGACACGGCCGCTGCTGGCCTGCGCCGCGACCGGTGACACGAGCGCGCTTCAAGCCGGGCTGGACGCGGAAGAGAAGCACGAGCGCGAACTCGACCGCCAGTATTGGCAGCCCCTCAAGACGGAGCTGGAACGCCTGCGCCATAGCCGGTGAAGAAGTTCGAGACGGCGTGCCGCAAGCTGCTGACCTGAGCCGGAACGATGCAGTTGAACGGAAACCGCACGCCGGAGGCGTGCGCTCCCCGTTCAACTGCATCGTTCCGGCTGAGAAAGCACAACGCCCGGTCGGAACCGGGCGTTGCGTGAAGGGCCGTCCGACGAGGGACTGCCAGTTTGGTTGCCTGACGCTATTGCTTGTTGAGCGCGCCGCGCACGAGCTTCTCGAGGTCCGCGAGGCGCTGTTCGAGGGACTCGATCTTCTCCTGCTTGGCCTTCAGCTCGGTCTTCTGCGCCTCGACCTTCTGGTTCAGGCCCTGGATGGCGGCGAGTTCCACGCCATCGAACTCCAGCGTGGTGATGCTCTTGTCGTTGCGGCCGGGGAAGAAGGCGGCCTTGAACTCCTGCGCGATGGGGCCGAGGTGCGGCACCGCGGTGTCGTTCTCCCACTTGTAGTTCCAGCTCTGCACGGGCACGCGGCTGAGTTTTTCCAGCACTTCCTCGCCGTTGACCGGCGCGAAGTTCTTCTTCGCGTTGCGGTCGGAGATGGTGCCCCAGGAAGTGTCGCCGGCGGTCAGTTCCACGCCCGTCGTCCCGGTGCTGCTGGTGTAGAATTTGAAGCCGCCGCTGCCGCGCATGACCACTTGGTTGTTGGCAGTGGAAGTTGTCGCCGTGCCGTTGCCATCGCTCCAGACAAAGGAGCCGGAGTGTTTGGCTTGTGCATTGTAGCCGGCGGCAAAGGCGTTGTTGGTGGCCGTGTTATTGAGTCCGCCCACGATCGTCGCATACTGCCCATTGGTGGTCACATAATTGCCCGAGCCCCCGCCAATCACCGCATAGGGAGCGCTGATCTCGATCAGGTTGGCGTTGCCGCCCCCAATCACGCTTTGCCCCGAGCCTTTCATCAGCTCGTTCGCCTTTCCGCCGCTGATCACCGAGTAGTCCGAGTGACAGAGGTTGTTGCTGCCGCCGCCGATGAACGAGAACTGCGTGCCGCCGTTGCCACCGGCGATTGCGTTAAGAATGCCGCCTGCGATCACGGAATAGTCCGCGTTCTGGCCCAGCGTATTTTGCTCACCCCCGCCGATCACGGCAACGATGGTGTTGTCACCGACGATGTTGCTGACACCGCCACCGATCAATGTGTAGCTGCTGTCGTTGCTGACCACGTTCTGATACCCGCCGCCAATCACACCGCGCAGGACACTCGAGCCGATGAGGTTTTGATACCCACCACTGACTGTCGATTGAGCCGCGCCGCTTTGAATGGTGTTTTCAAATCCTCCCGAAATCGTCGCGACGTTTGCCGATGATTCAATCGCGTTGCCTCTGCCTCCTCCGATCGTCCCAAAAAATCCGGCGACGCTGTTGCTCCTACCGCCAGAAACCTCACCGCCTCCGGCGATGGTTGCGCCGTAGATTCCACTCGAAACATAGTTCCCACTGTAGCCACCTATGACGTTGGGGCTGGTGGAATTGGGTTCCAAGCGCAGGACACGCGCGCTGTTCACCTTGAATTCCAACGCTTGATTATCGGTGGTGCCGAGGAAGTCCGTGCCCGGTGTGGTGCCACCGTTGCCGCCTTGCAGCCAGGTATTGCCGAGGAGCGAGGAGGCCAGCGTGCCGCTTGTGATCTTCGAGGCGTCGAGGTTCGGAATCTGCGTCGTGGTCAGCGTGCCGGAGATTTTCGCCGACGTGACCGAAGCATCCGCCAGTTCCGTCGTGCCCACGGCCCCGGTGGCAATCTTCGCCGCCGTCACGCTGTCGGCGGCCAATTGCGAGGTGCCAACCGTGCCGGCGGAGATGTTGGTTCCGTTGAGCGAAGTGAGGCCGCTGCCGTTGCCGGTGAAGGTTCCGCTCGTGATCTTGGAGGCATCGAGGTTCGGAATCTGCCCGGCGGTCAGCGTGCCGGAGATTTTGGCCGAGGTCACGGAGGCGTCGGCGATTTCGCTGGTGCCCACGGCCCCGGCGGCGAGCTTGGATTGCGTAATGGCACCGGACGCGATCTTTGACGTGGTAATCGCGCCGCTGGCGATCTGCGCGGAGTCCACCGCGCCCGAGGCAAGGTTGGTGCCGTTGACGGCGGCCGCGGCGAGCTTGCCCGCCGTGACTGCGCCGGCGGCGAGCTGGGTGGCATCCACCGCCCCGGCGGCGATGTGCGTGCCGTTCACCGCCCCGGAAGCAATCTTGCCCGGCGTGACGGCGTTCGCGGCGATCTGCGTGCTGTCCACCGCCCCGCTGGCAATGTGCGTGGCGGTGACGGCGTTCGCGGCAATTTTGCCGGAGGTGATCGCGTCCGCCGCGATCTTCGTGGAGGTAACGCTGCCGTTCGCGAGCTGCGAGCTGCCGATCGTGCCGGTCAGCGCGGAGGCGCTCAGGTTGGTCAACCCAGCCCCGTCACCGGCGAAACCGGTGGCGCTCACGGTCCCGCTCACGGCCAGCGCCGAGGCCGGGTTGGTGGTGCCGATGCCGACGTTGCCGGTGGTGTAGGTGGCATTTGTGCCGACAAGCGCGAAGGGCGACGCGCCGGCGGGGCCTTGCGGGCCGGTTGCACCCGTAGTGCCAGTCGCGCCGGTCGAACCAACTGGACCTTGAGGACCCACAGCACCGGTGGCTCCGGTGAGACCGATGGGACCTTGAGGACCGGCGGAACCCGTTGCACCCGTAGCGCCGGTGGCTCCGGTCGCGCCCTGCTGCGCGAGCATGGTCCAGTTCGTGCCTTCCACCGGGGTTTTGTTGAGGTTCGCAATCTTCGCGAACCACGCGGAGCCGTTGTGGAAGACCGCGTCGTCTGCGAGGTAGTTGCTGCTCGCGCTCCACGCACCGCGATAGGTGAGGCCGCGTGCGCCTTGCGCGCCGGTGGCACCTGTGGCTCCGGTCGCGCCCGTCGGACCTTGGGGACCTGTCGCGCCCGTGGCTCCGGTGAGACCGATGGAACCTTGGGGACCCGTCGCGCCGGTCAACCCAATCGGTCCTTGCGGGCCGGTGGCACCCAGAGGGCCAGCGGGACCGGCGGGGCCGGCCGGGCCTTGCGCACCGTCAACGCCGTTGGTGCCGTTCGCGCCGGCAGGGCCTTGCGGGCCGGTCGCACCAGTCGCGCCGGTGAGACCAATAGGACCTTGAGGACCGGCGGGGCCAGTAGCGCCGGTCGGCCCAGTTGCACCAGTCAAACCCTGCGGACCCTGCGGGCCGGTCGCGCCGGTGTCGCCCTTGTCACCGACCAGCGAGAAGCTCCAGGTAGAGAACGAGCCGCTGCCCGATGTGTTGTCCATGTTCACGGTGAGCGAGGTGCCCGAGTAAGCGGTCACGACACCTTCCATGTAGTTCACGGCGGAGTTGGCCGCGCGCACCCGGGAGCCGACCACATACGCCATGCCGCTTTGGGTGGTGAAGGCCTTGGAGCCGGTCGAGATGGTGCGGCCGGTGGTGCTCGTGCCGCCGTAGCCCGCGCCGGTGGGGCCTTGCGCGCCGTCAGTGCCGTTGGTGCCGTTAGCACCAGCCGGGCCGGTCGCGCCGGTCGCACCCGTGAGGCCGATGGGACCTTGAGGACCGATGGGGCCTGTCGGGCCAGCAGGGCCGGTCAGGCCAATGGGCCCTTGCGGGCCGGCGGCTCCGGTTGCGCCCGTCGCTCCCGTTGCTCCCGTGGCACCGGTCGCGCCGGTGTCGCCCTTCGCGGCGAGGAGCGTCCAGGTCGCACCTTCGACCGGCGTCACGTTGCTGTTCGCCTGCTTGGCAGCCCACGCGGAGCCGTTGTAGTTCACGCCGTCGCCTTTGAGGTAGGTGGTCGCCGCGCTCCAAGTGCCGATGAAGCGCAGGCCGTTGTCGAGGTTCGTCAGGCCAGCGCCGCTGCCCACGAAGCTCGTGGCTGTCACGGTGCCGCTCACGTCCAGCGCGCTGGTCGGCGAGGTCGTGCCAATGCCGACCCACTGGTCAATCAGCAGGCCGGTTTGGCGCAGCGAGGTCAGGATGTTCACGGCGCTGGCGTTGTAGCCGATGGCATACACGCGGTCGCCGGAGACAAGCAGGCTCCTCATGCCGTCCAGCGCGGTGAAGCCGCCCGAGCCGTTGACCGCCTGCGCCTTGAGCACCGGCACGGCCGGGTTGCTCACATCAATCGCGCTGACTGAATTGCCGGAGTTCGCCGCGACATACACGGTGGAGCCGACGGCCTGCACGCCGAACGCGCCGCCGAGGTTGGCGAGGCCGTTCACGCCATTCTTGAGCACGCCCAGCAGCGTGGGGCTGGCGGGGTTGCTCACGTTGATGAGGGTGACCGCGCCGTCGTTCTGCGCGGCGACGTGGGCCGTGCCGCCGGAGACGTGCAGCGAGCGGATGCCGGCGAGGTCGTTGAAGCCGCCGACGCCATCCTTCACCTCGGCGAGCAGCGCGGGCGCGGCGGGGTTGCTCACGTCAATGATGGTCAGCGCGCTGTCGTTGTTTGCGCCGACGTAGGCGGTCGTGCCGACGACCTGCACCCACACGAGCTTATTGAGCGCGGTGAAGCCTCCCGCGCCATCGAAGGTTTCCGACACCCGCACCGGGCTGGCGGGGTTGCTCACGTCAATGATGACCAGCGAGCTGGAAAACTCCGTGGTCACGTAGGCCAGGCTGCCGGACACCGCGACGTGCGTCGGGCCGCTAAGTTTGGTGAACCCGCCGACGCCCTGCCGGGCCACGCCGAGCGGCACGGGGCTGGCCGGATTGCTCACGTCCACGATGGTCAGCGAGTCCGAATCGTGTGAAGCGACATACGCCCGCGTGCCCGACACGGCGACGGCGCGCGGGTTGAACAGGTAGTTGAAGCCGCCCACGCCTTGTTTCGCGGTGCCGAGCAGGACGGGTGCGGCGGGATTGCTCACGTCGTAGATGGTGAACGCGTTGACGCTCTCCGCCACGGCGTATAGGGTGTTGCCGACGACCGTCATGCCGGTGACGCCGTTGAGGTTGGTGAAGCCGTTGACGTTCTGCTGCACCTCGCCGAGGCGCTGGAGCTGCGCGAAGCCGCCGGCGACGTGCAGGGCCGCCAGCGGGCTGGTGCTGCCCACGCCGACGAGGCCGGCCTCGTTGATGGTCAGCGCGGTGCGGCCATCGGTGCCGAGGGACAGGGTGGAGCCGGACTGCGCGCCACCGCTGTCGGAGCCGATGTAGAGCGCATTGTTCGTCGTGGTGTTCGGACCGGCCGGGCCTTGGAGACCTTGCGGACCCTGCGGGCCAGTTGCGCCAGTCGGACCCGTAGAGCCTTGCGGTCCCGTCGCTCCGGTCGCGCCAGTGTCGCCCTTGGCGGCAAGCATCGTCCAGGTCGCGCCTTCGGTGGGGACGGAGTTGCTGCTGGCTTGCAGCGCGAACCAGGCGGAGCCGTTGGCGAACACGGCGTCGTCTGGCAGATAGTTGCCGACCGCGCTCCAGACACCACGGAAGGTGAGGCCGCGTGCGCCGGTGGCACCGGTGGCACCAGTGGAACCTTGAGGGCCGGTCGCGCCGGTCGCGCCCGTGAGACCGATAGAACCTTGGGGACCGGTCGCACCCGTCAAGCCGATGGGGCCTTGCGGGCCGGTGGCTCCGGTGGCTCCGGTCAAGCCTTGCACGCCTTGGGGACCAGCGGGGCCAGCCGGACCTAGAGCGCCGTCCACGCCATTCGTGCCGTTCGATCCCGCCGGGCCAGTCAAACCAATCGGACCCTGCGGGCCAGTCGCGCCGGTCGCGCCCGTGAGACCGATTGGACCCTGGGGACCGGTCGCACCCGTCAAGCCGATGGAGCCTTGCGGGCCGGTGGCTCCGGTTGCACCGGTCGCTCCGGTCAAGCCTTGCACGCCTTGAGGACCGGCGGGGCCAGCCGGACCTTGAGCGCCGTCCACGCCGTTCGTGCCGTTCGATCCCGCCGGGCCGGTCAAACCAATCGGACCCTGCGGGCCAGTCGCGCCGGTCGGGCCCGTGAGACCGATTGGACCTTGGGGACCGGTCGCACCCGTCAATCCGATGGGACCTTGCGGACCCGTTGCGCCTGTGAGTCCGATGGGGCCTTGGGGACCAGTCGCGCCGACGGGACCAGCGGGGCCGGTCAAACCAATCGGCCCTTGCGGGCCGGTGGCTCCGGTCGCACCCATCGCGCCCGTCAAGCCTTGCGGACCCTGCGCACCAGCAGGACCAGCGGGACCGGCCGGGCCTTGCGCGCCATCAACACCGTTCGTCCCGTTCGCTCCGGCAGAACCTTGCGGGCCGGCCGGTCCCGTCGCGCCGGCCAGGCCAATCGGCCCTTGTGGGCCGACCGGGCCTACGGGACCAATGGAACCGGTCAAACCCATCGGACCCTGTGGCCCGGTCGCTCCCGTTGCTCCCGTTAGTCCTGTCGCACCGGTCAAACCTTGCGGGCCAGCCGGACCGGCCGGGCCTTGCACGCCGTCAACGCCATTCGTGCCGTTCACGCCGGCTGGACCTTGTGCGCCAGTCAGACCAATCGGGCCTTGGGGACCGGTTGCACCCGATGCACCCGTTGCTCCGGTCGCGCCAGTCAAGCCCTGCGGACCTTGGGGACCAGCGGGACCGGCTGGCCCCTGTGCGCCGTCAACGCCGTTGGTTCCGTTCGCACCCGCCGGACCTTGCGGGCCGGTCGCGCCGGTTGCGCCGGTCAGTCCGATAGGACCTTGAGGACCGATGGGACCGGTCGGGCCAGTCAAACCGATCGGGCCTTGCGGACCCGAGGCCCCGGTCGCACCCGTCGCGCCCGTCATACCGACGGGGCCTTGGGGACCAGTAGCACCCGTGTCCCCCTTCGCGGACAGCAGCGCCCAGGTCGCGCTTTCCACCGGCGTGGCGTTCAAGTTGGCTTGCAGCGCGAGCCACGCGGAGCCGTTGTAGGTGACTGCGTCATCGGTGGCGTAGCCGGTGGCCGCAGTCCACGCGCCACGGAAAGTCATGCCGCGCACGCCCTGCGCGCCCTGCGGACCGACCGGGCCCGCAGGCCCCGTCGCGCCAGTCAACCCATTCGGCCCCTGCGGACCTTGCGGACCAGCCGGGCCAGCGGGGCCTTGCGGGCCGGGCGTGCCGGAGCCGCCGATGGCGACGTTGAATGCGTCGTAGCCGGAGTTCCCGTTGCCCACCTGCACGGTGAGGATGAAGGTGCCGGGCGTGTTGCTGATGCCGGCGGGCAGGCGCACGGCCAGTTCCTGCGACGCGGAGTTGAAGCCGAGAATTGTCAGGTTCAACACGCCCTGATTCGGCGTGAACAGGCCGACGCGCATGCTCACGGGCTTGCGCAGCGGGTGGCGGGTGAAGTTCTGCCCCGTGATGATCATCGTGCTGTTCGCCAGGTTCGGCTCGGCCCCGAGGATGACGAGTTGGCTGTTCTTGTCGCGGTCGTCATCGTCGTCGCGGTCGGCCCGGGCGGGCAGGACCAGCAGCGGGGCCACCAGGGCGGCGACACCGAGCCAGCCGGCGGCCAGCAGGGCGGAGGGGCGGAGGGCGAGGGAGACGGGCCTGGTTTTCATGGGCGGTAGCAGGTTGGTTGCACGTTGAACGGTGGCCGCCGCGAAGGTCGCTGGCCTTTCGCGGACTGGCTTCACCTCCTGCTATCCCGAAAACCGGCGGTGGTTACGGGATTTGGACAAAGAATTATTCCCAGCGGCGGGTGCCGAGGTCGTAGAGCGAACAGAGAGCAGAACCTACTTCGCCGCCGGCGAGGCCGGCAGCAGGTCGCCGACGGGCCAGACGCGCGTGGTCTTGTCCGCGCAGCCGACGGCGAGGAGCTTGCCCGAGGGGCTGAAGGACAGCGCCAGCGGCGGACGCGGCGGGCCGATGAAGTAGTCGAGCATCTCGCCCGTGGGCAGATGCCACAGCTTGACGGAGAGGTCGTCCGAGGCGGTGGCGAGGACCGGCAGCGTAGGATGGAAGGCGACGGCGTTGATGGGCTTGTTGTGCGCGCGGAACTGTTGCACCGGCTGCAACGTGGCGGTGTCGAGGATGCGCACGAGCAGATCCGTGCCCACCACCGCGAGGCGACGGCGCGCGGGATCCAGCGCCAAGCCGTTCACCACGAAGTGATTGGTCACGGCGGCGAGCGCCTGCCGCTGATCGAGGTCCCAAAGGGTCAGCACATCCCCCGTCAGACTCTTGTCCCGCGTGGGCTGCGAGAGAGAGATGGCGCGCCGGTCATCGGCGCAGTAGCGCACCTGGGTGACCGTCATCCCGGCCGGCTGACTCAGGCGGCCGGCCAGTTGGTCGCGGGGGACATCGTAGAACAGCAGCCCGCCCTGCCGCCCGGCCGCCAGCGCCTTGCGGCCGTCTTGGTTCAAGGCCAGTGCCGTGGCCGCCAGCGGCAGCCGGGTCTGGCGCACCGGCAGGAACTCGCCCGCCGGCCCGAAGGTCAGCTCGAAGCCGCGCGAGTCGCGGGGTGAACCACTGGCGACGAGGAGGCTGCGGCCATCCCCCGACACGCCGAATTCATAATCGTTGTTCGGGGCCGACCACACCTGGCGCGGCGGCGCGTTGGTGGGCAGCGTGTAAAGGCCGATGAAGGCCCGCTCCGTGCCGGCCACCATGTGGTTTTCCCCGATGAACTGCACCTGGCGTCCATCCGACTGGGCCGGGATGATCGCCCGTTCCTGCCCGAGCGGCACGGGGTAGAACTTCAGCTCGGTCCCGCGCGTGAGCACCAGGCTGGCCTGCGGATGAAACGCAAACCACGCCTCGTGGTGGCCGAGGCCGATGAACGCCGCGAGTTCCGCCGCGCTCCGGTGGTTCCACACGCGCAGGGAACGCGGGGCCTGAGTGTCCGGCCGGCCCTCCTCGCAGATGGTCAGCAGGGTTTCGCCCGGCCCGAAGGCCAGGCCTTGCAGCCGGCCCACCCCGGCGTGAAAGCGCCGCACCAGCCGGCCGGTGGCGACTTCCCACAGATGCACGTCGCCCAGGTGGTCGCCGGCCGCAAGCAGTTGCCCGTCCGCTGAAAACGCCAGCGCCCAGATGAACGAGCGCTCGCCGTCGGCATCCATCGTGCGCAGCGTGCGCCCGTCCGCCGCGTCAATCAGCCGCACTTCCTGCGCCGCGTTCATGTAGTGCGCGGCGATGAACTTCCCCGCCGGATCCACCGCCGTGGCCGCCTGCATCGGCGTGCTCCACAGCGTCGCGCCGTCGGCCAGCCGCACCATGCGCCCGGTGGGCGGGTTGCGCTCGACGACGAAGAGGCGATTCGTCGCCGGCCCCGGAAAGCGCAGGGAAAAGGCCTCTTTGCTGACCGTGGAAAACCGCTGCCGCAGCGTGCCGGTCTGGTAATCAAAAACCCCGTATTCCTTCCCGCCGTTCTTGGTCACGGCAACCAGGCCGCCATCCGCTGAAACCGACAAGTGAAGCTGCCCGAAGAATCCGGTGGCGATGCGGCGCGTGACCGCGCGCGTGGCGGCGTCCACGACCAGCACGTTGCCGAAGCGGTCGCTGGCGACGAACTCACCCGCCGAACCGGGGACGGCCTGCACGTCGTCATAAACCTCGCCCCGCTGGCCCACGATCGTCGCCACCGCCGGCTGAAGCACCCGCTGGAGATAACGCCAGTCCTCGTTCCGGTGCTCCACGGCCACCGCGTCAAGGTGCCGTCGCATCTGGCCCACGTCGCGGTCACGCAGCGCGGCATCCGCGAGGGCGATGCGCGACTCCGCCAGGGACCGTCGGGCGTTCGCGGCCTCCGCCTGGGCGCGGGACTCGGCCAGCCGCGCCTGGCCCGCCGATGCAATGGCGGCGTCCGCGCTCCGCTTGGCCCGCCGCTCGCTGACCATGACCTGCGACAGGAAGACCACGGACACCCCGAGCAGCACCCCGAGCAGCGCGCTGGCCAGCCGATGGCGCAGGACCAGCAGGCGCAGATGGCCCAGCAGCCCAAGGTGCTCGACGGAAGTGGCGAAGCCGCCGAGAAACGCCTCGATGTCCGCCAGCAGCTCGGTGACAGTCTGGTAGCGCTCGCCGGTCTGGAGCGCCATCGCCCGCATCGTCACGGCGGAGAGCGCCTCCGGCACGCGCCCGCGCGGGCAATGCGGCAGCCCGCGCGTCTTCTGCAACCGCAAGGTGCTCTCGTCGAGCGAGATGACCGGCTCGGTGGGCCGTTCCGCCGCGTGGTTGTAAAGCGTGGGTGGCGCGATGCTGCCGCTGCGCACCTTGGCCAGCACCTCCTCCACGCTGCCGCCGCGCACCGGCGGGCGCAGCGTGAGCAGGGCGTAGAGAATTGCGCCGAGCGAGAAAATGTCCGAGCGGGTGTCCAGTTCGGTGATGCGCCCGGACGCCTGCTCCGGCGACATGAACTGCGGCGTGCCCATCACCGCGCCGTCAAGCGTCAGGCCGGGAGCAAGGATTTGCAGGCTGCGGTCACTCAAGTCGTTGATGCCATCGTCCGGCCGGTCGGCGGAGGCCTCGGCCTCGCCCGCCACCTTCGCCAGCCCCCAGTCCATCACCAGCACCTCGCCAAACTCGCCCACCATGATGTTCTCCGGCTTCAGGTCGCGGTGGATGACACCGCGCGAGTGGGCGAAGGCGACGGCATGGCCGACCTTCTGGAAAATTCCGAGCAGCTCGGCGAGCGGGTAGCGCTTCAAGGTGCGTGGGTTCCCCTTGCGCAACTGGTTCAGGATGGCCTGCAAGGTCTCGCCCCGCACCAGCTTCATCGTGTAGAAGGGCCGGCCCTCCGCGTCGCGGCCCATCGCGTGGATGGGCACGATGTTCGGGTGCTCCAGCCGCGCCAGCACGCGGGCCTCGCGGTCGAACCGCTCGCGCGCCTGCCCCGGCGCGGTGCGGTGCATCACCTTCATCGCCACCGTGCGGTGCAGCGTCAGGTCGCGCGCCTCCATCACCGTGCCCATGCCGCCCTTCGCGAGCTGGCGGAGCACCTCGTAGTCTTCGGCGGGGGCAGATTCCGGCTGCGGGGCGCGGTCCAGCAGCCGGGCCATGAGGCAGGGCGAGCACAGCCCCAGCGGCGAGCCTGGCTCGGGCACCTTCCCGCAGTTGCGGCAAACCGCTTGCATGGTGAGTGGCATACGAACGCCCGCTGCTACCGCGAAGCCCCGGCCAAGTTACCGGAATTCTCACGGCATCCGCCGGGGGACGCGGCTAGGACTCCAGCGTGCGGAACAAATGCCGCAGCTCGGCCTCGACCTCGTCCGGCCCGCCCACCAGCGCGGCGATTTCCTGCCGATACAAATCCCGGTAGCGCGCCCGGAGCCGGTGCATCGCGGTCTTCACCGCGCCCTCGGACAGGCCGAGCTTGGCGGCGGTGTCGGCGTAGGAGGCGCTTTCGTCCGGCTCGACCAAGTGCGGGCAAAGCAAATCAAAGCGCTCCCGCTGGCCGGCGGCGACAAACTCCTCGCGCAGCCGCACCAGCACGCGCTGGAGGAGCGCCTTGGCCCACTCGCGCTCGAACAGCACATCCGGCGCGTGGTCATGGCTCGGCTCGTGGAGGTAGCGGCCCTCGGCGTCCTGGAAGTCGAGCGAAAGGTGCGTCGCGCCGCCGCCGCGCTTCTGGCGGCCCGCCTTCTCGTGCTCCTTGGCCAGGAAGTTCTTCATCGCCGTGAGCAGGAAGGTGCGGAACCTGCCGCGCTCCTGGTCGGCGACCTTGAGGATTTTCTTCTCCAGCACCCGCGCGAAGAACTCCTGCGTCAGGTCGCGCGCCTCGTCGGCATTGCGGCCCGTGCGCCGCACGTAGGCGTAGAGCGGATACCAGTAGGTCTCGCAGAGCTGTTCGAGCGCCTTGGTCGCGCCGTCCGCCTGGCTGTCGGCGGCGTCCATCACCAGCGTCCAGTGCGTCGTGGCGAAGACGCCCGCCGCGCGGGTCTGGCCGGCCTGTGTGTCCAGTTCATCGGTCATGCGTCGGAGGGACTTGGCCGAACCCTAGCCGCCGCCGGGTGGTGGGACAAGCCCAACCCGGCCGGCGAAACCCGCCCGCGGCGCATTCGCGCACTGCCCCCGAAGGAGTGCGGCATTCATGCCGCAGCAGGATGAGTGGCTAAGAAACTCCCTGGATTTTACCGGCTCGCTGCTTGCACACGGAAACTTCTGCGGCATGAATGCCGCGCTCCGGAGGCAGCAACGAGACGCGCCCCACCGCGCACGCCTCACAACTTGGGCAGCAGCGGCAGCAGCGTTTCCTCCAGCCGCTCGGCGATCTTCGCGTAGCCCTGGTCGTTGGGATGAATCTGATCGGCCATCAGGCTCGGCGTGAAGAGGATGCCGTCGAGGATGTTCGGCACGAGCAGCACGCGCTTGGCCTTCGCCAACTGCTCGAAGCGTTTCGCGTTCTTGTCCGAGAGGCCCACGCTGCGCACGCCAAGCAGCACGACGAACGAGCCGGCTTGGTGAAAGCGGTCAATCAGCGCGCCGAGGTTGGCGAACGTCTGCTCCGCCGGCACGCTGCGGAGCGCGTCGTTGCCGCCCAGGCAGAGCAGCACGACGCGCGGCTGGAGTTGCAGGGCTTGGTCCACGCGCGCGAGGCCGTCGGCGGTCGTGTGGCCGGAGACGCCGAGGTTGCGGATCGGCACGCGCAGGCGCCTGGCAAGCTGCGCCGGGTAATCCCCGCCCTCCTCCGCGCCGTGGCCTTGCGTGAGGCTGTCGCCAAAGGCCACCCACCCGCCGCGCGCGGCGGGCGGGAGGTTCGCGTAGTCCGCGCCCTTGCCGGGCCGCCACCAGAACCAGCCGCCACCGCATAGCAGCAGCGTCAGCAGGAGCAGCCAGTGTCCACGTCGCATGGCGTGAAGGTAGCCGCCGGGAGGGGGAGACGGAAACTGGATTGTCGCTGGTCCGCTCCCTCACGGCGGCGGCTACGGTTCCGGCGGGCCGGCGTCGCCCTGCTGCTTCATCCACGCGGCGAGCTGCCCGCGCAGCGCCGCGATGCGGCCGTGCTGCGCCGGGTCGGCGATGAGGTTGTTCAGCTCAAACGGGTCGGCCTGCGTGTCATAAAACTCCTCGCGCGGGTGGCGCTCGAGGGTTTGCACCAGCTTTGCGGCGGCGGCGTTGGTCTGCGCGGTGGCGGTCCAGGTGGAATACACGTCGCCGTGGCTGCCGGGGATGTCCATGACCTTGGTGAAGTGCGTGGTCCACTGGTTTCCGGGGTTCAGGTTCAGGATGAACTTGTGGCGGCCATCGCGCACCGCGCGCTGCGGGAAGACGTTCATCACTCCGTCGCGCGTGTGGCTGGCGAAGATGAACTCACGGTGCGACTTCGCCTCGCCCAGCAGGACGCGCTGGAAGCTTTTGCCATCCAGGTCCGCCGGTGCCCGCCCGCCCGCCAGTTCGATGAACGTGGGCAGCACGTCCACGAAGGAGAGCATCGCATCACTGGTCGTGCCGGGCTGGAGCACACCGGGCCAGCGCGCGAGGAAGGGCACGCGCAGGCCGGTATCGTAACAGGTCCATTTGCAATGCGGCCACTCGGGGCCTTGGTCGGCGGTGTAGAGGAAAAGCGAGTTCGCCGCGAAGCCGTGGCGGTCGAGCGCGGCCATCACCTCGCCCACGCGCCCATCCACGGTGGTGATGTCCTGATAGTAGTTGGCCAGCGCGGCGCGGGTCTTGGGTGTGTCCACCATGATGGGCGGGAGCGGGAGCCGGGCGGGGTCGTAAATCCGGTTCTTCTCCCAGACGACGTGCGGGCCGTTGTCGGCGAGGATGAGGCAGAGCGGCTGGCCGGGGTGCTCGCGGCGATGCGCGGCGAGGAAGGCGTCCACCTTCGCGGGGTCGAGGCCCTCGGCGCGGTAACGACGCTGGTTGGCCGGATTGCGCCGCAGCGTGGCCTCCAGCACCTCGACCGGGAAGACGGACTCGGGCTTGATGTGCGACTTGTTGGCCAGCACCACGCGGTAGCCAAGCGGCCGGAGGTAATGCGGCAGCGTGCGCACGTCCGGCCGGCAGGCGGTGTGGTTGCCCATGAGGCCGTTGCGGGCGGGGTAAAGGCCGGAATACATCGCCGCCCGCGACGGCGCGCAGGTGGGCGACGCCGCGAAGACCCGCGTGAACCGCGTCCCCTGCGTGGCGAGGCGGTCCATGTTCGGCGTGCGGATGGCGGCGTTGCCGTAGCACCCGACGAAGTCCACGCCGTGGTCGTCAGCGAGATAGACAATGAGGTTCGGCTTCGCCGGAGCAGCGGCGGCGAAACTCCCAATGCCAAAGCTCAAGCTCCACATGAATGCCACGGCCCAGACGGAAAGCCTAGCGGCTGAAGTGCCCGCAACCGGCAGGCTCCAGAATTTTAACGCGGCGGATTGCATGAGCAGGACGCGATTTCTAGCGGTTTGTTGGCGTTCAATCAACCCGCTGTGCGCGGAAGCGGTGCGCGGGTCCAGGTCCGGCCACCATCGGGGTCGGTTTGGCGGCATTTCGCACGACTGACACCATGAAACCCGGCCATCGGGCCGGCCCTGAAGAATTCATCAGGGGATTTCCGTATTTTTCAGCTTTAAGAGCGCTGCGGGCCGCGAACCTGCTTTCTTCGCAACCATGAAAGCAGCCGTGTTTCTCGAACGGGACGGAGTCTTGAATCATGTGCGGGTGGCCGGGCGCAGCCAGATGCCGCCCCTGCGGCTGGAGGAGTTTCACCTCCGCGACGACGTGCGGGAGCCACTGGAGCAGCTCAAGGCCGCCGGCTACCTAGTCCTCGTCACCACGAACCAACCGAACGTCGCCCGCGGCCTGCTCCCGCGCCGCGAGCTGGATCTCATGCACGACCTGCTCCGCCGCGCCCTGCCGATTGACGGCGTCATGCTCTGCCCGCACGAGGAGAGCGACCGCTGCAACTGCCGCAAACCCGGCGCGGGCCTGTTCACGGAAGCGTCCTTCCGCTGGCACCTGGACATGGAGCGCAGCTTCGTCATCAGCGACAAATGGCAGGACGCCGCCGCCGCGTTCGTCGCGGGCTGCACCTCGGTGCTCATCAAGTCGCCCTGGAACGGCTCCGGCCATCACGACCTCCTGGTCAACGACCTCGGGGAGGCCTGCGACAAGGTGCTCCAGTTCAATCACCCGGTTCATCACGTCCACGTTCCGCTCTCACAATTGGCGCTGGCCTGAAACCAGCTTTGGTGTGTCATAGTTAGTCCTCCCTGTGCGAAGAGGCTGCCGGCGGGTCCACCCCCGGCAGTCTCCCTTTTTGTTCCGTCCCCCCCGCGCGCCGCTGGCGGCTTGCCTCCCGCTGGAACACCCGGCAACAATCGGCCGGCCTTCAACTCGCCGTCACCATGAAGCATCCGCTCCTCGCCGTCGCCATTGCGCTTTCAGTTCAAGTCTCCTTCGCCGCGCCCGCGCCGGCTCCCGCCCGGCTGCAACTCGAACCCGGCGACCACGTCTGCCTCATCGGCAACGCGCTCGCCGAGCGGATGCAGCACGACAACCACTGGGAGACGCTGCTCCACCAGCGCTTCCCCAAGCACAACCTCGTCGTCCGCAACCTCGCCTTCACCGCCGACGAAGTGGACCTCAAGACTGAGATCACCATCGCGAACTCCTCTTACTCGAAGGGCGACAAGGTGCTGCCCGCACGCCTGCGCTCACAGAACTTCGGCTCGCCGGACCAGCACCTCGCGTTCAGCAAGGCCACGGTCGTGCTCGCGCTCTTCGGCTTCAACGAGTCCTTCGCCGGGCCGGCGGGCGTGGCGAAGTTCAAGGCCGACCTCGCCCACTTCATCGAGCACACGCGGAAGCAGAATTACTCCGGCGCGGGCGCGCCCCGGCTCGCGCTGGTCTCGCCCATCGCGCACGAGAACCTGGGCAACCCCAACCTCCCCGACGGCAACGCCAACAACGCCAACCTCAAGCGCTACACCGAGGCGATGGCGGCGGTCGCGAAGGAACAGGCAGTGCCGTTCGTGGACCTCTTCAACCCGTCGCTCAGGGCTTACACCGGCTCCACGTTCAAGCTGACGCACAACGGCGTCCATCTGAACACCGACGGCCACAAGGTCATCGCGCGGCTGCTCGACGAAGGTCTGTTCGGCAAGGCCGGCGCGCCAAAGGAGTTCGACGCCCGGCTCCGCGCCGAGCTGAACGAGAAGAACTACCAGTGGTTCATGCGCTACCGCGCGGTCAACGGCTACTACACCTACGGCAAGCGCTCGCTCGTGAAGTTCAGCGACGGCGAGCAGCGCAACGCCGACGTGATGGAGCGCGAGCGCGCCGTGCTCGACGTGATGACCGCCAACCGCGACGCCCGCGCGTGGCGCGTCGCGCAGGGCGAGGCCGTGCCCGCAACGATTGATGACGCGAATGTCCCGCCGTTCCTCCCGGTGAAGACGCACTTCGGCTCCGCCCGCGTGAACCGTGAGGCGGCCGCGAATCCAATCCTGAAGGGCGGCATGAGCAGCAAGTCCGGCGAGGCCGACGCCATCAACTACCTGCCTTCCGCGGAGGCGTTGAAGCACTTCAAGCTCGCGCCCGGCTACGCCATCAACTGCTTCGCGTCCGAGGAGCAGTTCCCCGAGGTCGCCAACGCCGTGCAGATGGCCTTCGACGCGCGCGGTCGCCTCTGGGTCTGCACGATGCCGAGCTACCCGCAGTATCAGCCGCTCGTGGACCGCCTCGGCCACCGCTCCATGCCCGACGACAAGCTCGTCATCCTCGAAGACACGGACGGCGACGGGAAGGCCGACAAGTCCACCCTCTTCGCGCGCGGCCTGCATGTGCCGACCGGCTTCGAGTTCCACAACGGCGGCGTGCTCGTCGCGCAGCAGCCGGACCTCGTCTTCCTCAAGGACACCAACGGCGACGACATTGCCGACTACTCCGAGCGCGTCCTCGGTGGGTTTGATTCCGGCGACTCGCACCACTCCATCAGCGCGTTCACGCTTGGGCCGGGTGGGGAGCTTTACATGCTGGAAGGCACCTTCTTCTACACGCAGGTCGAGACGCCCTACGGCCCGGTGAAGAACCACAACGCCGGCATCTACCGTTTCGAGCCGCGCACGGCGAAGTTCGAGACGTTCATCAGCTACGGCTTCGCGAACCCATGGGGCATGACCTTCGACCGCTGGGGCCAGACCTTTGTCGCGGACGCCTCACCGGGGCAGAACTTCTTCGGCACGGCCTTCTCGGGCCGCACCATTTTCCCGGACAAGCACCTGACCATGCCGCAGTGGATTCAAATGCGCGTGCGCCCGACTTCCGGTTGTGAATTCGTCTCCAGCCGCCACTTCCCCGACGACGCGCAGGGCCGTTACCTCCTCAACAACGTCATCGGCGTGCAAGGCATCCTCCAGCACACCGTCGCCGAGCAGGACAGCGGTTTCACCGGCAAGGAAATCGAGCCGCTGCTCATGAGCGACGACAAGAACTTCCGTCCGGTGGACTTCGAGTTCGGCCCCGACGGCGCGTTCTACGTCGTGGACTGGCACGAGCCGCTCATCGGCCACCTCCAGTATTCCATCCGCGACCCGCTGCGCGACAAGGCCCGCGGCCGCATCTACCGCATCACCTATCCCGAGCGCCCGCTGCTCAAGCCCGCGAAGATCGCTGGTGCGGGCATTGAAGCGCTGCTCGAACTGCTCAGGGAACCCGAGGACCGCACCCGCCAGCGCGCAAAGACCGAACTCGGCTCCCGCCCCGTGGACCAGGTCATCGCCGCGCTCGTGAAGTGGACCAAGGCCCTCAACCGCGCCGACCCGAACTTCGAGCACCAGCGCCTCGAAGCCCTCTGGCTCCACCAGGTCATGAACGTCGCGAACGAACCGCTGTTGAATGAAATCCTCGCCTCGACCGAGCCGCGCGCCCGCGCCGCCGCCGTGCGCGTCCACTGCTATTGGCGCGACCGCGTGAACCAGCCGCTCGCCACGCTCGCCAAGCTGGTGAAAGACCCGCACTCGCGCGTCCGCCTCGAAGCCATCCGCTCGTTGAGCTTCTTCAACACGAGCAAGGCCGCCGAGATCGCCCTGGAGTCCGTCGAACTGCCGCAGGACCAGTATTTGAAATACGCCCTCGACGAGACCATGCGGACCTTGGAGCGGTTCAAGTAGGCCCGGAGCGCGGGACGCCCACGTCCCGCCATCCTCGACCGGCAAGGGGTGACGTGGGCGCAGCGAACAACTGTTTTCAGCCTCGCAGCATGGCCCTCCCCCCGCCATCCTCCCGCGCGCATGGCATCGCTGCGAACGCTCCTGGTGCTGGGCCGCGTCTCCAACCTGCCCACCGTCTGGACCAACTGCCTCGCCGGCTGGCTGCTCGGCGGCGGCGGTGAAGGGAGCCGCTTCGCCTGGCTGTGCGCCGGCGCGACGCTGGTCTATGTCGGCGGGATGTTCCTCAACGACGCGTTCGACGCGGAGTTCGACACGCAGCACCGGCGCGAGCGGCCCATCCCTTCTGGGGCAATCTCCCGCGAGGCGGTCTGGCTGTGGAGCGCGCTGCTGCTCGCCGGTGGCACGGGAATGCTCGGCTGGCTGGGCCGCGAGCCGGCCATCCTCGCGCTGCAGCTCCTCGTCTGCGTCGTGCTGTATGACGCGTATCACAAATCCCTCGACTGGTCGCCGGTGCTGATGGCGTCATGCCGCTTCTTCCTGGTGCTCACAGCGGCGGCCGCCGGTGCGCGCGGGGTCGAGGGGCTGGCGATTTGGACCGCCGTCGTCCTCGGCTGCTACATTGTCGGCCTCAGCTACCTCGCACGGCGCGAGAGCGCTCCGGGCCTCATCCGCTACTGGCCGCTGGTGTTCCTCGCCGCGCCGCTGGTGCTGGCGTTCATCGTCAACGACGGCTACTTCCGCGAAAAGGCGCTGCTGGCCTCGGCCATCGTGGGGTTGTGGGCGCTGCGCTGCCTGCGCCCGACGCTCTGGCAGTCGCCGCCGGACATCGGCAAGACCGTCTCGGGCCTGCTCGCGGGCATCTGCCTCGTGGACCTGCTCGCCGTCGCGAATCAACCACCACAGGTGAGCGTGGCGTTCCTCGCGTGCTTCGTGCTCGCACTGGTGTTCCAGCGCCTCGTGCCGGCGACGTGAGGAGCGCGGACGCTTGGTGGGGCGAGGCTCCGGCGTTGCGCTTGCCGGCACGGCCCCAAACCTCGTAGCTTGCCATCGTGTTCCGCGTCCGAATCATCTGCGCCGTCAGCGTGCTGGCGATCTCCAGCAGTCTGTTCGCGCAAGCGCCACTGCATCCCGGCCTCGTCGCCACGGCCTCGGACGGACAGCGCATTGCCAAGCTCGCCCTGCCGACGCCCAATTTCACTTTGCTGCCGGGCGAGTCCCTCCATCCCGCGCTCAAGCCGGAGTTCAAGGTCGAGTGGAACGGCGTGCTGAAGCTGGCGCGCGGCGGACGCCACACGCTCTTCGCCGACGCGAAGGTCTTCCTGGATGGAAAGGAAATCCAAGGTCAACCGACGCAGCTCGAAGCCGGTGAGCGCGTGCTGAAAATCGAGTTCACGCGCAAGCCCGGCACGACGGCGCGGCTACAACTGCAATGGGAGTCCGAGCACTTCGCCCGCGAGCCGGTGCCGCACACGGCATTCGGCAACCGCGAGCTGGCCTGGGCCGGCTCGATGGAGGAGCAGCTTGCCACCAACGGCACTTCGCCCGCGCCGTTGCAGGAGTTTCACCGGCTCACGCGGCAGCTCAAGTGCGGCGAGTGCCACGAGCTTTACGGCCCGGCGAAGCGCGAGCTGGAAGGGGCCGAGGCTCCGCCATCGCTCACCGACGCGGGCAACAAGCTGCGCGCGAGCTGGCTCGCGCGGGTGCTCGTGGACAACAAGCGCGTGCGCCCGTGGATGAAGCTCGCACCCGAGCACGGCGGCGAGGCGGCGAGGCCGCTCGTCAACTTGTTCGCACAACAGGCCGGCGCGGAACTCGGCGAGGGTGCGGCGGTGCCGCCGCCTTCCCCCACGCAAGTCGCCGAGGGCGTGAAGCTGCTGGGCAAGGGCGAGGGCGGGCTGGCGTGCATCAACTGCCACGACTTCGCCGGGCACCGTTCGGCGGGCGACCTGCGCGGGCCGGACATGACGGAGATGCACGCGCGCATCCGCACGGACTGGCTGCTGCGCTGGCTGCGCGAGCCGAGCCGCCTCCAGCCAGGCACGGCCATGCCGGCGTTCTTCAGCGACATGCCGGCGGCGCAGGCGCAGGCAAAGATGGACGCGCTCGCCCGGGTGCTGGCGGGCGGCAAGTCGCTGCCGCTGCCGGAGGGCTTGCTGGGCGGGCCGCAGGATTACCGGCTGCTGGTGCGCGATGAGCCGGTGGTGTTCCGCACGTTCATCGCGGACTCCAGCACGCGGAGCATCGCGGTCGGGCTGCCAAGCGGGGTGAACTACGTCTTCGACGCCGAGCAGTGCCGCGTGCGCTTCGCGTGGAGCGGCGAATTCCTCGATGTCACCAAGGTCTGGACCGGACGCGGCGGCGGGCGGGCGGCGGCTTTGGGAAAGAAGTTTTTCACCGCGCCTGAAGGACACCCGTTACGCGTGGGCAACCCGGACGTGGAACCGACGGTGAAGTTCCGCGGCTACCGGCTGGTGAACAAGTTTCCTGAGTTCGACTTTGAGGTGAACGGCGTGCCGGTGCGCCAGCGTGTGCGGAAGGCGACAGCGGAGGACAGCCTGGACTGGGAGTTCGAGCTGGGCGAGACGCGCGAGACGATCTGGCTCCTGACGCCCAAAGGAATGATTACGACCTTCGCCAGCCGCATCGGCGAGTCGGAGAAAGGGCGGCTGCGGCTGGCTCCCGGCACGCGGCGCTTCACCGTGATGGTGTCAACCCATTGAGGCCCACACGAATTGAGGGCGGAACACGAATGAAGACGGGGAAAGGCCGAGGGCCGGAACTGACGGAGCAGTCCATCGAACGAGCCAGCGCGCTCCGCAGCCACGGCGGCGGCTTGCTGCTCGCCGTTTTCACCACCGCCGGGCAGCCTCGCCTGTGCTTTTTCCATTCGTGTTCCGCCCTCAATTCGTGTGGCTCCCTGTTTTGAATTCCCATGAGCGAACCACTCGTTGAGGCGGCGCGTGAGTTGAGCGAGGCCGTCGGGCGGATGCGGTTCAGGCCGCCGGTGGCTTACACCTACAACCCGCTCGACTACGCGTGGGCGGCGCACGAGATGTTTCTGCGCAAGTTCGGCGGTGGGCGGAAACGTGTGCTGTTCCTCGGCATGAATCCGGGGCCGTTCGGCATGGCGCAGACGGGCGTGCCGTTCGGCGAGGTGGTGGCGGTGCGCGATTGGATGGGCATCTACACGCTCATCGCGCAGCCCAGGCAGGCGCACCCGAAGCGGCCCATCGAGGGCTTCGCGTGCCCGCGCTCGGAAGTGAGCGGGCGGCGGCTGTGGGGGCTGTTCGCGGCGAAGTTCGGGACGCCGGAAAAGTTTTTCGCGGACCACTTCGTCGTGAACTTCTGCCCGCTGGCCTTCATGGACGAGGGCGGGCGCAACCTCACGCCGGACAAGCTCGGCGCGGCGGAGACGGCGAGGCTCTTTGCCGTGTGCGACGAGCATTTGCAGCGGGTCGTGGCAGCCACGCGGGCCGAGTGGGTGATCGGCGTCGGCGATTTCGCCGAGAAGCGGGCGCGCGAAGCGCTGGGCGAAGGCGGCGCACGCTTCGGTAGGATTCTGCATCCCAGCCCGGCGAGTCCGGCGGCGAACAAGGGTTGGGCGGAGGTGGCGGAACGGCAGTTGGGGGAGCTGGGCGTGTGGTGAAGCCGAAAGTAATTAGTGATTAGTAATCAGTCTGCGTCGCCGAGCGCTCGCGTCGCTCCACACTTATCACTAATTACTAATCACTTTTCCCCCCGACACCTGCGGGAACACCTGGTAGAGCAGGAGGTAGATCACCACGCCGGTCACGGAGACGTAGAGCCAGATGGGCAGCGTCCAGCGCGCGATGGCCTTGTGCGCCTCGAAGCGCTCCTTGAACGCGCGGCTCACGGTCAGCAGCACGAGGGGGACGATGGCGATGGCACCGACGAGGTGGGTGAAGAGGATGGTGAGGTAGATGGGCCGGAACCACGCGGGGTCAACGAACTTGGTGTGGGCCGCGCCGTGGACCTGCTGCATCCGCCAGTGGTAGTAGAGGTAGCAGGCGAGGAAGGCCGCCGAGGTGCCGAGCGCGCCAATCATGCACGAGCGGTGCGCGTCGCGGTGGCCGGCGCGGATGAAGTTCCAGCCCAGCAGCAGCAGCACGGTGCAGGTGGCGTTGAGGCAGGCGTTGACGAGCGGGAGGTCGGTGTAGTTCATGATGGCGGCAAGATTCAACGCAAAGGCGCAAGGTCGCAAAGACGCGCGCCTTCTTTCTTCGCGGAGCGAGGGGAGAAGGTGGCCGCAGGCCGGATGAGGGGTGCGGCCACCAACGCAGAGGCATGCAACCCCTCACCCCGACCCTCTCCACTCCTCCGAGGAAGGGAGAGGGAGGAGAAGAAGCGCGGCGCGTTCACTTGTCCATCTCCATGAGAAGCGCGTTCACGGTCTCAAGCAGGCGGGGCTTCACGCTTTTCTCCCAGGTGCTGCTGGTCTGGCTCGCACCGGTGGCGACTTCCTCCTCGCTCAACACGTTGTCGAGGCTCTCGAAGACGGCGCGCAGGCGGCCCTGCTGGTCCACGACGACGAGGATGGTCGAGTGGATGAACAGGTCGTTGGGCGAAGTGCGCTGGGCCTCCTCCTTGTCGAGCGTGGTGAGCTTGAGGCTGTCCACGGCGAGTTTCACCAGGTCGGCCTTCGGGCCGGTGAGGAAGTGCCAGCGGTTCGCGTCCGCGTCGAAGCGCTCGGCATAGCCGGCGAGGGCGCGCGGGGTGTCGTGCGCGGGGTCGGTCGTGAGGGAGATGAGTTTGACGGGGGCGTTCGTGGGAAGCGCCGCCTGCAGCTCGCTCATGCGCTTGGTCATCGTCGCACAGGGGCCGGGGCAGCGGGTGAAGATGATGTCGGCGACCCAGACCTGCCCGCGCAGCTCGGCCAGACGCACGGGGCGGCCGAGCTGGTTGGTGAGGGTGAAGTCGGCGACCTGCGCGATGACGGGCAGCCTTGAAGACGGGACGCGCTGTCGCTCGCGCACGTAGGCCGAGACGATGGCGAGCACGACGAAGACGATGCCGCCCCAGACCGCCCACTCGACCGAGCGGGATTGGGCGGGGTTGGATTCGGTGGGTTCGGGGGACACAAAAAAGGGCGCGCGCTTTGCGGCGCGCGCCCGGTGAAAGGGAGGTTCAGGCTACTCGAAGCTCTGCGGCGCGCCGCCGGCCGCCGTGGTCTTGCCGGCCAGCCACTTCTCATAGTCCTCCGGCGAGTCCACGACAAAGAGGCCGTTCATCGAGGCGTGGCCGTTGCCGCAGAGCTGGGCGCAGGTGATGTTGAACTTGCCGACCCGCGTGGGGGTGAAATGCACCGGGATGCTCATGCCGGGCATGCAGTCCTGCGTCAGGCGCATGGCGGTGAGCTTGAAGGAGTGGATCACGTCCTTCGTGGTCAGGTGGACGATGACGGGCTTGAAGGTGTCCTTGCCATCCACCTTCACGGGGATCAGGGGCACATGGATGTCCTTGGGCGGCGAGAGCCGGTCATCGGCCCCGGCGGGATCCTTCTCGACGTAGCCCAGCGGGTTCTTGTCCGTGATGAGCCGCATGTCCTGCGCGCCGAACTTGCCGTCCTTGCCCGGATAACGGGCCTGCCAGGAGAACTGCTCGGCCACGAGGCGCATCACCGTGGCATCCTTCTCGGCGGGGAACTTCTCGACCGCCTTGGCCCAGAGCGGAATGGCGATGGCGATGAGGAGGATGGCCTCGACGATGACGACGGCGATCTCGGCGTTGTTGGCAAGGGCGCCCTTCGCGCCCACATAGTCGGCCTTCGGGTTCGCGCTCTTGCGGAAGCGGAAGAGGGCGTAGAGGAAATACGCCATCCAGCCCACGAACAACGCGGCCATCAGGTAATGGATGAGCAGGAGGAAGTAGTCCACGTCCTTGCCGTGCTCGGAGGCGAGGATGGGCATGAAGCCCTGCTTGAGTTGCTCGATGAAACTGGGATTCGGTTGCATGTTCAGGCTTTCGAGGTTGCGACGGAGGGAAGGGATTCGGCGGGCATCGGCAGCGGGTGCGTGACCGCACGGCGCGCGAGGTAGAAGAAGAAGCCGGCGATGGCGAAGAGCACGCCGCCGATGACGCCCAGCAACGCGAAGATGCCGGCGTTCATGCCCTCGGCGAGCTTGGAGTCGGACTTGCCGAAGCAGGCGGCGCAGGCGGACGCGTCCGGCGCGCTCACGAGGAGCAGGGCCAGCGCGACCAGTAGCACGACATTCCAATGTCGCGACATCAGGGCGGCGGACTTCTCGACATTGGAATGTCGAGCCACTGGGAGGCGTTGGTTCACAGGTAGCTGATGTTCTTGAGCTTTTTCAGAAAATAGATGCCGTAGGCGATGAGGCCCGCGCCCGCCACGCAGGAGCCGCCGCCAAACCACAGGTCCATCGCCTCCTTGGTGTCGGCGTAGCGGCTCAGTTCGAACCAGCCGAACCAGAAGGACAGCAGCACCGAGGCGGTGATGAACAGGACGTGGAAGGCTTTCAGCGACATGGCAGACTATGCACTCAGGAAGGTTTGCCGCCAACCAGCGTGAAGAACGGGAAGTCGTGCATCGCCCAGATGGTCAGGCCCATCAGGCCGATCAGGAAGAACACGGTGCAGGCCAGCACGCCGTAGATCATCTTCCGCTCGTCTGAAAGGTGCATGAACACGCCGGCGACAAAGCCCGCCTTGATGGTGGCAATGAGGAGCGCCACCGCGATGGTGATGGCCACGCTGGGAATGTGGACGTAATACATTCCCACCGTCAGGACGGTGCCGCCGAAGAGGATGCCCCCCACCATCAGATACTTCTTGATGGTCTTCTGGATGTATTCCGGCGAGTTGTGGTCGTCGTGCCCGTGGTCGCAGGCTTCGCCGGGGCCGTGGGAATGGGAGTGGTCGTGGCTCATGCGCGTTAGAGGAGATACAGGACGGGGAACAGGAAAATCCAGACGAGGTCAACGAAGTGCCAGAAGAGGCCGCCCACCTCAACGCGGTTGGCGAGCTGCTCGGGGTTCTTCTTCCACCACTTGTCGGCGGTGAGCAGGAAGTAGGTCAGCACAAGCGCGCCACCGAGCACATGCAGGCCGTGCAGCGCGGTGATGGTGAAGTAGATCGCGAAGTAGGTGCTGTGCGACGGCACGTAGGAGGAGAGGCGGATCACGTCGCTCAACTTGACCTCGATGGGCTTGGGATGGTCGTGCGTGCCAAAGGGGGCGTCGGGCGTGAACTGGATGGTCTCCTTCTTCGCCGCGAGGAGCTTCTTCAGGGTGGTGCAGAGCGGGTCGCCCTCGATGTGGCCACCGATCTGCACCTGGTTGGCGTCGTAGGTGGCCTTGGTGTTCTGAAGATGGAAGCGCTCGACGAAGAGCTTGCGCGCGGCCTCGACACCCTTCTCCTCGCCGTAGGCGTCCTTGAAATACTTCTCGGCGGTGGCGGCGTCCTTGAACCACACGTCGTAGTGCGTGAACTTCGCGTGATACTCGAAGCTCTTCACGCTCAGGAAGCCCAGCGCGCACAGGATGGTCAGCGCCATGTATTTCTTGAAGGCATCGAGCTTGCCCAGCTTGAGCGACGCCCACGACATGACGACCGTCACGGAGGAGGCGATGAGCACGAAGGTGTTGAAGGTGCCGATGGGGATGTTGAGCATCCCGTGCGGCCAGAGGTCCGCGCCGACGCGCAGCAGGATGTAGGAGGAGAAGAGGCCGCCGAAGAGCATGACCTCGGACGCGAGGAACAGCCAGATGCCGAGCTTGGCGTTGTATAGCCCCGTGTCGGGCCGGGGTTTGACTGCGTAGGGGATTTCCATATTAAGCGATGGGGAAATGGGTGATTCCGTCAACGGTGACTACTTGGCCGGCTTCGGGTCGGGTGCGTTCTGCGCGGTGAAGTCGGTCGGGTGGCCGGGCACGCTGTATTCGTAGGGGCCGCGGTGCACGACAATCTCCTTGGTGAAGTTGCCGTGGGGGGGCGGCGTGGGCGTCTGCCAGTCCAGCGTGGTGGCGTCCCACGGGTTGTCGCTCTCGACCTTCCGGCCATTGAACATGGACATGAAGACGTTGATGATGAACGGAATCTGCGCCAGCAGGAGCAGGAACGCGGCGTGGGTGATGAAGACGTTGAGCTTGATGACGGTGGCGGTGAAGGCGGTGAGCACGCCCTCGTTGGCGGCGTTGGTCAAGGCGTAGGTCGCGCCGCCGTCGCTCATGCGGCGGCTCATGCCGTAGAGGCCCTGGAAGAACATGGGCATGAACACGAGGTTCATCCCGATCAGCGAGCCCCAGAAGTGGATCTTGCCCAGCGTCTCGCTCATGTAGCGGCCCGTCATCTTCGGATACCAGAAATACACGCCCGCAAAGAGCGCGAAGATGGTCCCCGGCGCGACGACGTAGTGGAAGTGC
>Ga0172373_10000814_pt1 | contig 51605 bp, 48 predicted proteins | sample Lak10m_2_FD_114546 | JGI IMG/M metagenome (GOLD analysis project Ga0172373, IMG submission 114546) | Freshwater microbial communities from Kabuno Bay, South-Kivu, Congo - kab_092012_10m | ecosystem: Environmental > Aquatic > Freshwater > Lake | place: Democratic Republic of the Congo... | reverse complement strand
TTCTTCAGAAATGCCCAAGGCCGATGCAATGTCTTTGGTGGTAGGGCTTTTTGTATTTTGTTGAGCTTCTTTTAAAAAATTCTTAACTTTCGTATGGGTTTCTTGAAGTTTACGGGGAATTTTCACTATATTTCGTTTATCACGAAAATAATGCTTAATTTCGCCAATAATATTGGGTGTAGCAAAAGTAGAAAAATCGGTTTGCATCCCTGGATCAAATCGATCTAAAGCCCTCAAAAGTCCTATAGACCCTACTTGTGCTAAATCTTCTAAGTCTTCTCGGTTAAACGACAGCTTTCTTGCAATGTAGTCTACAAGCGGCTTATACGATAAGAGTATTTTTTCTTTCAGAGCGGGGTCTTTAGATTGGCAATACTGAAGGATGATGGAATGGCTCTCAGATGACAAGAATTTAACCCTTTGCTTAATAGTTTTGCCAGGTACGAAGGCATTAGAATAATATCATAGCGACTGGTATAATTCCAAACTAAGCCCCTATGTACAAAATAGACTCACGCAAAATTAAATCTGGCGACACTTTCATTTGCCTTCCAGGCGGAGAGCCTTATATCAAACAAGCTCTGGAAAACGGTGCCGTAAAGGTTATTCACTTAGATCGTATCGGTCTGGCCAAACTGGCTTGTGAAAGCCTCGAATTTCCCTCTAACTCACTTTGCGTTATCGGAGTAACGGGTACCAACGGAAAAACCACCGTTACCCAATTGGTGAACGCCATATTAAACGTCTATGGCTGCAAATCAGCTGTATTGGGCACCTTAAATGCCGATTTAACCACCCCCGAATCTATCGACATTCAACAACTTATGCACGACCATTTAAAAGCCGGAGGCACCCATTTTGTAATGGAAGTGTCGTCTCATGCTATCGACCAAGCCCGCATTTTAGGCATTTGTTTTGATGTTAAATTACTTACCAACATTACCCAAGATCACTTGGACTACCACAAAACTTTTGAAAATTACAAAGCCACAAAATTAAAGTTTTTATCTGAAAATTGGGATCTTGGAACCCGAAAAACTAACGCCTATAAACGCAACCAAGCTTTGGTGATTAAGCCTGAAGACTTTGAAAATGAAACCATCCCAACTTTAAATTTTTTAAAAGGCCGATTTAACCAATTAAATGCAAAAGCCGCCACCGCCATTTTAAAAGCCTGCGGTTTACCCGAGTCGTTTATCTCAGATCAGATTCAAAAGGCTACCCCCCCAGCAGGACGTTTTGAAACCCTTGAAGAAGGTCAGCCATTCTCGGTAGTTGTCGACTATGCCCATACCCCTGACGGCCTTGAAAATGTACTTTTAGAGGCACAATTTATGGCCCAACAACACAAGGGAAAACTTATTACGGTATTTGGCTGTGGAGGCAATCGTGATCGAGGTAAACGTCCACAAATGGCAGCTATAGCACACCAATTTTCAGACATCGTTATTGTAACCCAAGACAATCCTCGTAAAGAAGATCCCACTCAAATCATCACCGACATTTTAGAGGGATTTCCAAAGCGCCATACCCACCAAGTTGTTTTAGACCGCAAAAAAGCCATACAAGAAGCCGTCTCAATGGCCAAAGCACACGATGTGGTGATGATTGCGGGTAAAGGCCATGAAACCTATCAAATTTTAGGCGATGAAACCATTCATTTTGACGACCGTGAACAAGCACGCTCAGCCATTAAAGCCTGGCTAAAAACCCATGAAATCTCATGAAAATATCTATCGATAGTCGCACCGTTCAACCCGGTGATTTTTTTATACCCATAAAGGGTGAAAACTTTGATGGCAGAAACTTTATTCAAGACGCCCTGAATAAAGGGGCCCGTTTATTGGATGTGAATTTATCCGACTATGCCAAAAAATACCGAAAAAAACTGAGCTGCGCTGTCATTGGGGTGACAGGTTCTGCCGGAAAAACCACTGTAAAAGACCTCCTACACGCCGTGTTAAGCCAAAAATACAAAGTAGTCAAAACCCAAGAAAATGAAAACAACGAAATTGGAGCCCCTCTTACTCTGTTAAAGGCCGACTTCGACACCGAAATTTTAATAGTAGAAATGGGGATGCGGGGCAAAGGTCAAATAAAGTCATTAGCCTCTATTATTCGACCCACTCACGTAGTAGTTACTTCGATTGGAAAAACACATATCGAATTGCTTAAAACACAGCGCAATATTGCCCTGGCAAAAGCAGAAATCATGTTACCGCCCGTGGCATGGGAAACCACCCCTCGCTTTGCTTTTTTAAATTATTCGTCTGATTATTACGATTTATTGCTTAAAAAAGCCGAAAAAACTGGCTTTACGGTTTACCCGTTTCAAGGGGAAGACCGTATCGAACAAAATATTCACCTTTGCTTTACTGTAGGTCATCACTTTGGTCTTACGGATGCAGAAATACAAAAAGGGCTAAGCCACTATTCCCCTTCAGCACATCGATTACAAACCTACTCACTTCAATTTACATTAATCGACGACAGCTACAACGCTAACCCCGACGGAGTCATTTATTCGCTTGATTTTATAAAACGCTATCCGGGCCGAAAAATAGTGGTATTAGGCGATATGCTTGAGCTAGGCTCTTACGCTGCCAAAGAACATCAGCGCATGGTTGAATACATTGTTAATTCTGATACATCTATTCTATTCACCTTTGGATCTCTTTGGTCCGCCGTCAAAGTACCTGACTCTATGACTCATTACGCCTTTCAATCCAAAGAAGACCTTATTAAAACCCTTAAAATGGAACTTAAACCCAAAGATACCGTATTAGTAAAAGGCTCACGAGGAATGAAAATGGAAGACATTGTAGAGGCACTAAAAGAATACACGTTATGACCCCATTTTTGCCTTTTTTAATTTTTTTTGGTGTTGCCTACTTAGGGTTTTACGTTCTGCTAATTGTGCTCAGAAAACTAAAAGGATTCCAAAATATCTATTCACTGAGCCCCCAAACCCATCAAGCTAAAAAAAGCACGGTTTCTTTTGGCGGAATTGGGATGTCTATGTTGCTTATGATTGGCAGTCTGATTTTTAAGTTTTACCTAAATCCTACCCTGCTATGGCTAACGGTTGTTTTTTTATCGTTCAGTGTTATCGGTTTTGTAGATGATTTTCTTTCCGTAGTGCAAAGCCAAAACAAGGGTTTAAGCGCCAAACACAAATTTTTACTGCAATGCACGCTTTCTATACTGTGCCTATTCTTTCTACACCATTTTATTTTTAGCCTTAGCTTTTTCGAGTGGATGCTTTACACGGTGTTTATGGTGGGGTTTTCAAACGCCACCAACTTAACCGATGGACTAGACGGTTTATTAACAGGTACTAGCTTAATCAGCTTAATTGGGTTTGCAGCCTTATTTTACAAAATAAATCATCTCGCTTTGCTTCAATTTACCTGGGTTATCATGATTATTTTAGCCACCTTTTTACTATTTAATCGTAACCCAGCCAAAATGTTTATGGGCGACACGGGTTCATTGCCTATTGGCGCCTTACTAGCAGGACTTGCGATAACTCAAAAAAACATTGGCCTTTTAGTTATTTTAGGAGCCGTTTTTCTAATAGAAACCCTGTCGGTGATGATTCAAGTAAGTTACTTTAAATGGAAAAAACAACGGCTGTTTTTAATGGCTCCTTTGCATCATCACTTTGAGTTACTGGGTCTTTCTGAAGTCAATGTAGTGCGGGTGTTTTGGGCCGCACAATTGGGCTTCTTAGCCTTGTTTTACTGGGGATATCTACACTAATGGCATACCCTTTTTCAAAAATTGCGATGTTAGGCCAAGGAATCACAGCCAAAGCGGTACTTGAAAAATTACCCGAACTTAATTTAGAGCACAGCTCTGTTGAAAAGTGTGATTTAATTGTAGCAAGCCCTGGCATTCCGCCTTCCCAATATCCAAATACAGATATCCCTATCATTTCTGAAATCGAGTTTGCCTACAGACTGTTTCAGAATCAAAACACAGCTCCCTATTTAATTGGCATTACAGGCACAAACGGCAAATCAACAGTCACCGCACTTACGTCCCGCATGCTTGATATCCCTTATGCCGGAAACATCGGTGTTCCCTTGATTTCATTTGTTAATCAAACGCATAAAGCTATTGTGGTTGAACTTAGCAGTTATCAGCTTGAGCGATGCACAACGTTTCGACCCAACATTGGAGTACTTTTAAACCTTACCCCCGACCATCTTGAACGGCACGGAACCATGGATGCCTATCTAAACGCCAAATGGAACCTCTTTCAAAGTCAAACATCAACCGACTGGGCCCTTTTAGGAGATGATCCTCTTTTTTTTAAAAAACAAAACTCGCTTAAAGCCCAGGTCTTGATACTAAATGCTAATAACTCTGATTGGCCACTAACAAAAAATCTTCCTTTGGTAGGACACCATAATCAGCTAAATGCCTTAGCCGCCATCAAAATCGCCAAAATTTACGGACTAAGCGAAGCTAAAATCATTGAAAAACTTCAAAGTTTTCAGGGGCTTGAACACCGTATTGAATTTGTTCTTCATTCGGCTTGGGGCTGGTTCTATAACGATTCCAAAGGCACCAATCCCGACTCTACCTTAATCGCTGTAGACGCTTTTGAAAGCAAAACTGTACACCTCATTTTAGGAGGGAAAGACAAGGGTCTTGAACTATTAAGCTTTTTTGAAAGCCTCGCTCCAAAGGTAGCCAGCTTTCATTTTTTTGGAGAATGCGGCCCTCGTATGCAAAAAAGCCTCAGTCAAGTTAGCTCCAATGCAAAATCGTATTTAACCGAAACCTTGGAACAAGCCTTACAAAATGCAACTTCCCTTTCACAAAAAGACCACGTAATATTGTTCTCTCCCGCATGTTCTAGCTTCGATCAATTTAACAACTTCGAACATCGAGGAAAGGTTTTTAAACAACTGGTTCATGAGCACTACAACCTCTAAAAAATCTATCGATTTCATCTTGTTTTACATCATGATCATTTTACTGGTGATTGGGTTCATCATGCTATTATCCACCAGCTCTGTTGTTGGCATGTCCAACTTTAACGACCCTTATTATTTCATCAAAAAACACATCATTTATCTCATTATTGGCACTTTCACGTTTACCGCAGGTTTACACATCCCTCACGCCAACTACAAAAAAATGGTGGTTCCCGGACTCATTTTTGCCAATCTTTTAATCGTTCTCACCCTTATCCCGGGTATAGGTATCAAATTGGGAGGAGCCCGTCGCTGGCTGGATATAGGCCCCCTGCAAATGCAACCCGTAGAATTTGTAAAGTTTTTCTTGGTTGTTTTTGTTGCAACCTCTCTACATAATAAAAAACAAAGCGTACAATCGTTTACAAAGGGTGTTTTGCCCATTTTAGCCATTGTTGGAGTCACTGTTTTGTTGCTTGCTAAACAACCCGACTTAGGCAATGCGTCATTAAGCTTTATCGTTACATTTTTGCTTTTATTTGTGGGTGGAGCAGCACTAAAACACCTGGGTATTTTAGTAGGGCTTGGGGTTTCAGGAGCCATTACAAGTGTGCTTCTGCACCCTTACCAACTAGGTCGTGTCAAAACCTTTCTTTTTCCTTGGCGCGACCCAACAGGCCGAAGTTATCACATTGTTCAATCATTTATTGCTATCGGGTCTGGCGGTTTTTTTGGATTAGGTTTAGGTCAAAGTAAGCTTAAATATTCTTACCTACCCCTGCATTACTCTGACTTCATATTTTCAATCGTCTGTGAAGAAGGAGGCTTTATGCTAGCCTTTATTTTAATTACTCTTTACGGCATTTTGTTTTATAGAGGCGTGTCGATTGCCTATTACTCCAAAAATTTATTTTCTTACTACCTTGGCATAGGACTCACCCTTCATTTGGTGCTTCAAGCAGTGATTAATATGGGCGTAGCTATTGGCCTGTTCCCTGTGAAAGGGGTACCGCTTACCTTCATCAGTTTCGGAGGCACCTCGCTCATTACCTCCATGTTTTATGTGGGTATTCTGCTTAACATTTCAAAAACGCCTCCTCCCGAAGAATTTCAAGAAAGCACCCTAATTACCCACACCGAAAATTTAAAAGTATCGCTATGAACTCCGGTACTTTTGCCTTTTGCTGCGGAGGTACAGGCGGTCATATTTACCCAGCACTTGCCTTAGCTCAACAATTATCAAGCAACCATTCCTGTTTTTTTATAGGCTCAAAAAATCGAAAAGACAGTGTAATAGTTCCCAAATACAATTTTCCTTTTTTAGCCTTGGTACACTCAAAACCCTCTTTTTTTTCAATTTTTTTTGATATTTCAAAAGTGTACCGTTACTTCAAAAAAAACCGTCCCATCGCCCTTATTTCTACCGGGGGCGGACAAACACTAGCCGTAGTTTTAGCCGCCTACTTTAGTAAAATCCCAGTATTTTTACTTGAACAAAACACCATTGCTGGTAGAGCCAACCGAGTATTGCAATATCTAGCAAAAAAAACATATATTTCGTACCCCGAAAGTACCCGCTACTTTAGATACGCTATAGAACTTGGAAATCCGGTAAGGCAAGTATTTATTGATGACCCCATGTCCGAAGCACTTGCCTCTTTCCACAAAAAGGGCCCAGTAATAGGGGTTTTTGGAGGAAGCCAAGGGGCTCATGCTATTAATCGATTGTTTATCGACTCCCAAGGAAACCGAACCGAATTCCCTTATTCAGTCATTCACATAGTAGGAGAAAGTTTTTTCAAAAAATACTTTAAAAGTTCTGATCCCGTTATTTTAAAATCTGGCAAACATCACTCCCTAATTCTTCCTTACTGCGAACGCATGGATCTTTTTTACAAACTTTGCGACATCGTTATTTGCCGCTCAGGGGCCACCAGTCTTGCTGAATTAGCTCATTTTTCAAAAAAAGCACTTTTAATTCCCTATCCATATGCCAAAGACAATCATCAACTTTACAACGCCTTGTCGTTTTTAAACCGCTTTCCCGGCGTATTACTTCAAGAAACTCAGCTCAATTCTGAAACAGTACTCAAAACCATCGAATCGTTACTTCAAACTCCTGAAGCGCCCAAACAAAACAACTCGGCTGCCTTTCAAATAGTCACCGATATTAAAAAAACACTAAACACACTACAATAAAGCTTATGTTATTTTCACCTCAAATTATCGACGCCAACTTAAACCGCATTGCAGAAGGTTTAAGGGTTATAGAAGAGTATTGCCGGTTTGTTTCAAAAAATGCAGCCCAAACTCAAGAATTGGCCCAAATACGTAAACAAATAAATCAGTCTGAAACCCGAAGCGACGAACTTTTAAACGGACGCGATACAACAAAAGATATGCGCTCAGGAGAACTTCCGTCTCAACGCAAATCGTTATGGGATCTATTAAAAGCCAACTTTAAACGGGTTGAAGAAGCCCTTCGGGTACTCGAAGAATACACCGGCAACGCGCTTTATAACCGACTTCGCTATCGCATGTACGAACTTGAAAAAGACATTCTTTTAACCCACTTAAAACCCACTCTAAAACCCGGTGTTTATTTAATTTCTGACCAAGTAGAAGTGCTTGAAAAAGGCCTAAAACTAGGGGTTTCACTGATTCAATTGCGTGATAAAACCGCCTCTAAATCCGAAATTTTTCAAAAAGCAAAGCAACTACAAGCACTCGCCACGCCCTCTCAAATTCCTTTTATTGTGAACGATTTTCTTGATATTGCCCTGTCCATCAACGCTGACGGTTTCCACTCTGGGCAAGACGATCTACCCATTCAAGCGCAAAGAGCCCTATTAGGGCCTCACAAAATCATTGGACGAACCACTCATACCCTTCAAGAAGGCATTGAAGCCCAAGCCCAAGGTGCCGATTATGTAAGTGTTGGCCCCATTTGGGAAACCCCCTCAAAACCTGGCCGTGAAGGCATCGGCTTTAACTACCTTAAAGAAGCTTCTAAACAACTTTCAATTCCTTTTGTAGCCATAGGCGGCATCAATGGCCAAAACATTCACGAACTACTACCCTATTCCCCGCCTCTTGTGGGTCTTATTCGTGCAATAAAAGACATCCCTATGATTCAAAAAACTTTATTTGTAATTAGATAAAAAAATTTGATATAATTTTGGGGCCCAGTCTGTCTTGTGTTGGGACTATCATTTTAGTTGAGGTATATTTAGTGTCTGTAAAAATTATTGTAGGGTCACAATGGGGCGACGAGGGAAAAGGTAAAATTACCGATATATTAGCTGAAAAAGTAGACTTAGTGGTTCGTTACCAAGGCGGTAACAACGCGGGTCATACCGTAGTTGTTGGCGAAAAAACATTTAAACTGCATCTCATTCCATCCGGGGTTTTGTATTCAAGCTGTTGCTGTGTTATTGGCAACGGAGTAGTGCTTGATCCTGAAGTTTTATTTAAAGAAATGGACACCCTGCGCCTTCAAGGCATCGAAGTTAAACCTGAAAAATTCAAAATTTCCAGCCTATGTCACGTCATCCTACCTTTTCATAAGTTACTGGATTCTGACCAAGAGTCCGTTCGTCGTGAAGAAAAAATCGGTACAACAGGCCGAGGCATCGGCCCAGCTTACACCGACAAAGTATCGCGTTGCGGCATTCGCGTCATCGACTTGCTTTCAAAAGAACGTTTAGCCAAGCGGATCCACAAACGCAATTGGCCAGCCCTTTTACCCAATCACACGCTTTCCGTAGATGCGGTCATTGACCAGTATTATGAGCTAGGACAGCGATTAAAACCTTTTGTAACTGATACATCGCTATTTATCAATAATGCGATTGACGAGGGCAAAAACGTTATTCTAGAGGGCGCGCAAGGAACGATGCTTGACGTTGACCACGGAACCTACCCTTTTGTTACCTCTTCAAACCCAGTATCAGGAGGGGCCTGCATGGGCGTTGGCATTGGCCCACATAAAATTGACCAAGTAGTTGGGGTTACCAAAGCGTATATCACCCGAGTGGGCGAAGGTCCTTTTCCTACCGAATTAACCGATGAAACAGGCGAATATTTATGCCAACGTGGCGCCGAATTTGGCACCACCACAGGCCGCAAACGTAGGTGTGGCTGGCTTGACCTTGTAGTGATGCGCTACGCCAACCGAGTAAACGGTATCACCGATGTCTGTTTAACCAAACTAGATGTACTAGATGGCCTTAAAACCATTAAGGTATGTGTCGGCTACCAAACCCCTACCGGCATGATCACAGAGTTTCCTCTAGATCTTGATGAATTCTCACAATCAGTTCCTGTTTATGAAGAACTTCCAGGTTGGTCCGAAGATATAGCCAACATTACCGAATACTCTCAGCTACCCGAAAATGCTAAAAAATACATCGAATACATTGCCCAAAAAACCGGTGTTAAAATTTCTTTGGTTAGCGTAGGCTCTAAGCGAAACCAAACCATACACCTACTCACTATTTAGCGATGAATGCGCACGTTTACGATGAACACTACGACGTCATCGTTGTAGGTGCTGGTCACTCGGGCATCGAAGCCGCTTTAGCGAGCTCGCGCTTAGGTAGCTCCACCATCCTATTTACAATCAATATCGACACCATCGGCTTAATGCCCTGCAATCCCTCAATTGGCGGTCCTGCCAAAGGTCAAATTGTGGGTGAAATTGATGCCTTAGGTGGCGAAATGGGCCTAGCTGCCGATCAAACCTTTATTCAAATGAAGGTACTTAATCGCTCACGCGGACCCGCCGTACAATGTTTACGCACTCAAAACGATAAGGTTATGTACAACCTTCACATGAAATCTCGCACGCTCAATCAACCCAACCTAGATATTCGCCAAGCCAACATTCAAACCCTTATTTTAGACGGACCAAAAGTAATAGGAGTAATCACCGATTTAGGCAAAAAATATTATGCCAAATGCGTGGTACTTACTACAGGCACCTTTTTAAAAGGCCGCATGCATGTGGGCCTAAGCTCATTTATAGGAGGGCGGGTAGGCGAAAACAGCTCTGAGCACCTTTCTGATATTTTGTCTGAAAATTTCCGACTGGGCCGACTTAAAACAGGCACCCCCCCGAGGTTAGACAAAAAATCTGTGGATTTTTCTAAAATGATTCCACAACCTGGTGATAAAGAATTTTTAAGATTTTCATTCAGAACCCAACCCAATGAAAATTACCTGAATCAAATGGATTGTTTTTTAACCCATACCACGCCAGAAACTCACGCCATTATTTTAGGCAATTTAGACCGTTCACCCATGTACCAAAAAGTGATTAAAGGGGTTGGGCCGCGTTACTGCCCGTCTATCGAAGACAAGGTGGTTCGCTTTGCCGATAAAGACAGTCACCAAATTTTCATCGAACCTGAAGGACGATTTTCTAATGAAATGTACGCACAGGGCCTTAATACCTCACTCCCCGAGGATGTGCAAGAAGCCTTTCTAAAGACCTTACCAGGCCTTGAAAACGTTAAAATATTAAAGCCTGGATACGCAGTAGAATACGACTTTGTGTTTCCAGATCAGCTAAAACCATCCTTAGAAACCCAAAAAATTGAAGGGCTCTTTTTTGCAGGCCAAATTAACGGAACATCTGGCTACGAGGAAGCGGCCGGCCAAGGCATTATAGCGGGCATAAACGCTGGTCTAAAATCACAAAATCGCCAGCCTTTTATTTTAAGCCGAGAAGATTCATACATTGGTACGATGATCGACGATCTCATAACAAAAAATATCTATGAACCTTATCGCATGCTCACGTCTCGATCCGAGTATCGACTCATTTTAAGACAAGACAACCCCCATTTTAGACTTAGCGAAAAAGCCTACGATGCTGGCCTTTTAACCGCTGAAGAAATTCGATTAGTTCGAAACGAAAAAGAAGCGCTGAAACAGTGTCTAGCCCAATTCAAAAAAACCGAAACCCCTTCTTCAATTGTCTCTGAGTTTAAAATGCAGCAAAAAACAAAGCTATACGACTTTTGCAAGCGACCTGAAGTCTCCGTATCTACACTCACTGAACACAAGTTGCTTGAAGAATTTCCAAAATCCACCCTTCAAAATGCTTTAATTGAAATCAAATACGAAGGGTATATCTTAAAACAAAGCAACGATATTGAAAAAATGAAAAAACTAGAAAAAAAGAAAATTCCACTTGCCATAGATTACCTAAGAATTCTAGGCCTTAGCAAAGAATGCCAAGAAAAACTAATTAAATACAAACCCAAAACAATCCTTGAAGCCCAAAAAATTTCAGGTATTAACCCCGCCGACATTTCGGTCTTAATCATGTATCTTGATTCTCATCACATTCATGAATAGGCAGTTTCACGTGAAACATCACCCCCTTGTTGATGAATATATTTCACTTCTAAAGGCCGAAAATGAAGTGATGAACCTGTATTCCGAAAAAGCTTATGAGAGACTCCCGTTTCATATTCAAGACTCAGTAAATATGGCGCTTCATATAAATGGAGCTAAGAAAGTTTTTGACCTTGGATCAGGCTCAGGTATGCCCTCTATTATTTTAGCCATTTATAATCCAAAAACACTCGTGTATGCCGTTGAATCTAAGCAAAAGAAAGCAAAGTTTTTAAGCAAAGCAAAAGAAAAATTAAAGTTAAACAATTACATTGCAGTAAATAAAGACGCCAACGAATTCATACGAGAAACGCATGAAAAGCCAGAATTTATCACAGCAAAAGCCTTTGCGCCGCTTGAAAAAATTCTAACCATTCTAAAACCTTACAAACACAATGCAAAGCTTTTTGTTCCAGTAAGCCTAGAACAAAAAACACAGCTACTACACAACTATCCACGCCTTGATTTTTTAAGCACCTATGAGAAAGATGGTTTTTACTATCTTCACATTCCAAGCCAACTTAAACTCAAGTAAGACTAAAATAACTTAAACCAGTCCCCACCTTTTTTTGAAACAACTAATGAGCCGAAGGTTTGAGTCAGAAATTTATCTTTACTTAATATCTGTATCACTTGTTGCTTATTAGAATCGACAACACTTTGAGCTACAATTTCTTTTAAAACTGGTACCAGCTCTTTTTTAGATTTCGATAATTCCATCAAAACGGTTATTCCTTTTAATCCAAAATACCTAATAGCCTCAATAGAAAGAGACTTAAATTGAGGATCTTGGTAAACAGAGATCAGTCCTTGAATAACCTTATCGAGTGGCTTCTTGTCAAGAAAGCTGAAGACAATTTTCTTTAAACCCTTTTCTTTCGACAATGGCAATAACTCTGTTAACTTTAATGGCATATCGCCAGATAACAGAAGCACTAAAATAACTTTTAAATGATATTTTTCATGAAGTAACTTTTTAAAAAAAACAGGGCCGTTTTTGAAATTTAAAAGCCAAATAATATGCAACAAAATATGATCATATAAAAGATCTACCTTAGTTACTTTGCTTTGCAAAAGAGGTAAAATAGAATCATCAAATTGCTTTAAATATAAAATTATTTCTCTTCTTAGCTCACTATTCTTAACAAAAATAGAATCCAGCACATGAGCACACCCCGAAACCCCTAATCTCAAAAGTGCCTTTTTAGCATTTTTTCTAACATATTCTTCTGGATCGACTAAAAGAGGCACAATATAATAGGCAAGCTCGGGCTTTTTAAAATCGGCCAACTTTTCTGTTACACACCACCGTATCACCCAATTTTCATTTTTTAAAAAAGGGATCAATAGTTTTATAGCTGAAGGATCACTGACCAGCTTCAATTCTAAAATAGCGTCCCAGCGCGTTTCTTCAGACTGAAGGTGGTTAATAATTTCAATTATTCTTTCTTTCATAACCTATCTTTTATCCAAGAGAAAAGTTCTCGTATCGAATTTAAAGGTGTCAAAGCAACTCCTTCAAGTTTTAGCCCTTTCATATCGGCAGGCCCTACAATTTCTTCAATTCCCATACGTTGCAAGTCGCTTAAACGTCTGTCCATGTGTTTAATGGCCCGAATTTCTCCCCCTAAGCCGATTTCTCCAATAAAGGCTACTTTACCTAGCCTAACATCAAATAATGACGACAAAACAGAGGCTACGAGGGCTAGATCATTAGAAGGCTCACTGGCTTTTATGCCTCCCACCACATTGATCATAATATCTTTAGATCCTAGTTTTAAGCCTAAATATTTATCAATTACCGAAAGCAAAATCGTTTCTCGGTTCATATCCACCCCTACACTAGTGCGTTTTCCGTTGCCATAAATTGAATCCACTACTAAAGATTGAATCTCTATAATAAAAACTCGATTACCCTCAATAACAGTGCTTAATACAGTGCCTGGAAACTGCAAAGAGGTTTGATCGATAAAATGCCCAGGATGAATGCTAATGTCTTTAAAGCCTTCGGCTTCCATAGTTAATAAACCAATGTCATAGGTACTTGAATAACGATTTTTTAATGACCTTAAAAATCTCAACTCTTGGTTTGCTTCACCCTCTAAATTTAAAACCATATCAACGATATGTTCTAATATTTTAGGCCCAGCCAATTGTCCATCTTTCGTAATATGCCCTATAAACAAAATACTTTTCTCTAGATTTTTTATTAATTGAATAAGGGCAGCGGCACAGGTACGTACTTGCTGAACACTACCCGAAATTGAATTTACATCCGAATGAGCTATGGTTTGAATAGAATCAATAACAACCAAATCGGGAACAAGCTCTTGTATTGTTTTCATGATTTTTACAACATCGGTCTCTGAAAAAACCCAAAAAGAGGGCACCTTTGCAGACTCACCCAATACACGCAAAGCGCGTTCAAGCACTTGATTAGAGGTTTCTTCAGCCGATACATAAAGCACTTTTTTCCCACTTTTTGCAATGTTTAAACACACCTGTAACGATAAAGTAGACTTACCTACTCCAGGCTCTCCCCCTAAAATAATGGCCGCACCTTGTGGAATTCCTTTACCCAAAACAAAGTCTACTTCATGCAGCCCAGTAGGAATACAAGCTACATCATGATGAACATAATCGTCTAAAGTAATAGGGGTTTTTGAAACAAATGTAATCCCTGAAGAGGTTTGTGGAAAAGAAGATTGAACAATGGTATTCCAAGAAGAGCAACTACTACACCGACCTTGCCACCGGTTATAAACTGCCTGACAATTTTCACAAATAAAAGTGACTTCGTTTTTTGCCACTATTTAACAGGAGCTAGTAATTTTAACTCTTTATGCACATCAAGGGGCAAAATTGGCTTTAAAGAAAAATGAACTTGATCTTTTTTAAGGGTAGCTTTGGCCTCTACGTTGTCGCGCAACCCATCTTGCAACAACTGATCTGCCAATCTATCTTCAAACAACTCTTGAATGGCTCTCTTTAAAGGACGAGCTCCATGTTTTTGGTCAAAACCCTTTTCAGACAAAAAGTCTTTCACAGCTTTATCCACTTTAATAATCACATTTTTATCTTTAAGTCTTAACTGAACCTCTGAAAGCATTATTTCAACAATGTTTCTGATATCTTCTTTAACTAAAGATTTGAAAATAATAATATCGTCAATTCGATTTAAAAATTCAGGTCTAAATTCTTTCCGAAGCTCTTCGCGCAGCTTAGCTTTCATTGTGTCATACACTACAGTTTCTTTTTTACTATCTGAAACAAACCCGAAAGAAGTTTCCTTCTCAATATACTTACTTCCAACGTTCGAGGTCATGATGATAATTGTATTTTTAAAGTTTACAGTTCTACCAGTAGAGTCAGTTACACGACCGTCATCTAAAATTTGCAGCAAAATATTGATCACATCAGGAGAGGCTTTTTCAAGCTCATCAAAGAGCACAACAGAGTAAGGCCTACGACGAACAGGCTCTGTCAATTGTCCTCCTTCATTAAATCCCACATAACCTGGAGGGGCTCCTATTAATCGCGAAACAGTATGTTTTTCCATGTATTCCGACATATCAACACGAATCATGGCATCTCGGGTTCCAAAAAGTTGTTCTGCTAACACCTTTGCAAGTTCAGACTTACCTACCCCTGTTGGCCCTAAAAACAAAAAGGAACCCGCTGGCTTTTTAGGATCTTTAAGGCCAATTTTTGACCTTTTAACAGCCCTAACCAAGGCCTTAACAGCTTCATCTTGCCCCACAATACTCTTGTGCAAATCGGTTTCCATACTTAGCAACTTCTTGGTTTCTGCCAGAGTTAACTTAGTAACAGGTATTCCAGTCCAAGACGAAACCACTTCGGCAATAGTATCTTCAGTTACAATCTTTTTTGCAGCCCTAATTTCAGACTCTGAATACTTCGAGATGCGTTTATCAATTTCTTTTTCTTTGGCCTCATATAAAGCCAACGGAGCCTTTTCATTTTCTTTAATGGCTATATCTTTTTCATGCTGAATCGCTTCTAACTCTTTTGAGGCTTGAGTTAACTCCTCATTTAAAGAAGATCCCTGCAACATAACCTTCGAAGCTGCTTCATCAATTAAATCCACAGCCTTATCAGGCAAACAACGCTCTGTGATATACCTATTGGCCAAAGTAATTGATTCTTTTAAAGCCTCATCAGTAATTTCTACTTTATGAAAATTTTCATATTGTTTTTTTATACCACGCAAAATTAGTAGTGCTTCTTCAGGACTCGGCTCTTCAACATGAACAGGCTGAAACCTTCGTTCAAGGGCCCCATCGCCCTCAATATGCTTGCGATACTCATCCATAGTAGTAGCGCCGATGCATTGCAGCTCACCACGGGCTAAAGCCGGTTTAAACAAGTTAGCAGCATCCAAACTACCTTCTGATCCACCGGTTCCAATAATGGTATGAAGTTCGTCTATAAATAAAATGACATTTTTCGCTTTTCTAACTTCTTCCATTACCTTTTTTACACGGTCTTCAAACTCTCCACGATATTTAGTTCCAGCAACCAAAAGACCCAAATCAAGCATAACAATGCGTTTATCTTTTAATTTTTCGGGGATTACACCTTTTGTAATTTGCTGAGCCAATCCCTCTACAATAGCTGTTTTACCTACGCCTGGCTCACCAGTTAACACAGGGTTGTTTTTAGTGCGCCTACAAACTATCTGAATAATACGCTCAATTTCTTTTTCACGGCCTACCACTGGATCTAAACTACCTTCTTGGGCCAACCAGGTTAAATCTCTACCAAAAAGATCAAGGGTAGGTGTAGGAATAGCGCTTTGTGTCTTTTGAACAGGAGCAGTAACTTTATTACCTAAGTTTTTAAACAATTCATCTTTAAAAACAGTTAGGTTTATGCCCATCTCTGTTAATACCCTAGTAGCAATACTAGATGGATCTCGAAATATAGACAAAAACAAATGCTCCACATTTACATAGTTATGGCCTAATTTTCTAGCCTCATCCCAAGCATTTGTTAAAACTAGCTTGGCTTGCTGGGTAAAAGGAATGTTTCCAAATTCTGACGAAAGCCCTCCATACTCTAACCGCTCTTCAACAGCCACCTTTAATTGCTCTACCGAAAAAGAAAGCTCTTGAAGGGTCTTAACAACAACATTGTCTCCTTCACCAATAATGCCAAGTAAGATATGCTCTGTACCTACATAACTGTGATGGAACCTTTTAGCTTCCTCTTGAGCAAGCATAATGGCTTGGATGGCTTTTTCGGTAAATCGGGAAAACATAAAAAAATGATAAACTATTTATAAGCCCCTCGCAAGCGAAAGGCAAAAAGAAACATGAATAAAAAACAAAGAATAATTTTTTATGCCTGGACTTATGTCGTTATATCTATCCTTGCAATCATCGGTTTAATTATTAATATTAAAACGGTGTCCATCAACGAAAAATCTCGAAAAATGCAACATGTACTTCAAGAAATTAAGCAGGAAAATGAAGGTGTTCAACTCAAAATTATGGAATCTTCTTCTTTAAACAACATTGAACAAATCGGAAAATCTATGGGGCTTGAAACCCCCAAAAAGTTTTTTAACATCCCTTATGCTCATTCAAAATAATTCTAGAGTCATCACCCTCATCATTTTTGTATACACACTACTTTGCGCTCTTATTCTGAGGGCAGTTTATGTTCAAATTATTAGATACGATTTTTTTAAGGAAAAATCAGAGACGCAATTAACAAAAACTATTAAAATTTTTCCTCACCGAGGAAACATTTACGATAGAAACAAGCAGCTTTTAGCCATGACTAAGCCCAGTTATTCTGCATTTACTTTTTCAAGCCAAATTGAAAATATAAACAGCTATTCAGAAAAACTAAGCCCGCTTCTAGGAATGCCTGCTCACAGCATAAAAGAAAAACTCCAGGGCCCTATTCCTTTTGTGTGGATCAAACGAAAAATTGATATGCTTTCGTACCTAGAGCTTAAAAAACAAAATATTGAAGCGTTGGAGTTTTTAAAAGAAGAACAACGTGTTTATCCTCAAGGAAACCTAGCCTGTCATATTTTAGGATTTGTCGGCATCGACAACCAAGGCCTTGGTGGCATGGAATACATGTACGACTCCTTTTTAAAAGGATCCCCAGGAAAAATTGTTTTAGAAGGAGATCCCCGAGGTTATCGAGTAACGTCGGGATACAAAAAAACACTGCGCACGCCATATGACGGGGGCGACATTGTAACCACTTTAGATAGTTACCTTCAGTTCATTACACAAAAACACCTCAAAGAAGCGGTTCAAGAAAATGGAGCATTTAGCGGACAGGCCATCATTATGGATCCCAAAACAGGAGATATTTTAGCTATGGCAAATTTTCCTGAATTTGACCCAAACGAGTGGAATACTGCCCCTGCAGCTATTCGAAAAAACAGTTGTGTAGCCGATGTGTATGAGCCAGGATCAGTATTTAAAATTGTAACCGTTTCAGGGGTTCTTGAGGAAGGCGCTGTTGAACCAACAACGCGTTTATATGTTCCTGAAACCCTAGAAATTGGAGATCGTGTAATTCACGAAGCCCACGGAAGAGAACCCGGAGAAAGCAACAGTAAAAGCGTCTCTGAAATTATTGAAAAATCGCTAAACGTTGGCACCACCTTACTTGCTAAAAAAATTGGCGAAGAAAAACTGTTTTTCTATATTAAACAATTCGGATTTGGTAAAAAAACAGGCATTGAACTACCCGGGGAATCAGGTGGAATTACAAGACCTGTAAAAACTTGGGCAGAAGCAGACTTGGGTATGATTTCATTTGGACAAGGGATTGCCGTCACCCCTATTCAAATGATCTCAGCAGTATCTGCGGTTGCAAACCATGGCGAATACATGAAACCTCGCATAATCCAGTACATTTCTTACCACGATAAGCTATCTTTAAAAGGCATGCCAAAAACCAACAAGGGCCGCATCATTAGCGAAAAAACAGCCCGAAAGGTAACCGGAATTCTAGTTCAAACCGTAGAAAAAGGAACGGGAATGTCTGCAAGAATTGATGGATACACCATTGCAGGAAAAACAGGAACCGCTCAAAAACCAAAGCCTAATGGCCTTGGATACATGCCTGGTCATTACGTAGCATCCTTTGTGGGATATTTTCCTGCTTACAATCCCAGAATTGTTATTATTGTCATAGTCGATGGACCCAAAAAATCTATTTATGGATCAACCATCGCAGCGCCAGCATTTAGAAAAATTGCATTGGATAGCATTTTGTATTTGAATATCCCACCGGATAAACCCAAAAGCGAAGAAATAAAGTAGATGGTCGGGGTGGCAGGATTCGAACCTGCGGCCACCTGTTCCCAAAACAGGTGCGCTAACCGGGCTGCGCTACACCCCGAAGGTGTTTTGGTCTAATTGATCAATTCGAAGCGAATGTCTTCCTTCTTCAAACTGTGCATCTAGCCAAATTTCGATTAATTTATGCGAGAAAAATAGAGGAAGCGTTCTTCCGCCCAAACATAAAATATTCGCATTATTATGTTCCTTACATAGCCTTGCCGTCAATTCATCAAAAACAACTGCGGCTCGAATTCCTTTAAATCGGTTGGCCATCATGCTTACACCAATGCCCGAACCACAACACAATATACCCAATTGAGATTCTGAATTTAACACTGACCTAGCCACTAAACTTGCATATTGAGGATAATGAACAGACTCTGTAGAAAAACAACCCTGGTCTACCCATTCTATCCAAGGACGAGTCTCACTAAAAAAAGTCTTAATCGATTCTTTTAGTTCAAACCCTCCATGATCAGAGCCAATTGCAAGTTTAATTTTTTGTTGATTCATAATTTTTAGGTAGGCCATTTCAACCAGTGGGTGTATCATACGTGTGTTTAAAAAAATAATCAAAATGATATTCAAACTTTTATCCGTTATTGTACTTCGAACCTTAACCGATCTTTCTTTCAAGATTGCGGTAAACAAGCTTTCAATTAATAGAAATTCATTAGTAAAATCGGCTATTCAGCTAATCAAAAACCCCTTTTTGTGGGGAGGATTGTTATTTGGGGCATTAAATGTGGGAATGTGGTGCTATAGCCTCAAAAGTTCTGACCTTAGTTATGCGTATCCATTTTTAAGTTTTAGTTATGTAACGATCATGATTGCCGGAAAATTATTTTTTAATGAACATTTCGATAAAAGCAAACTTACAGGGATGGTTTTAATTTTATGCGGTGTATTACTTCTGTTTTTAGGATAGCTTCATGAAACGTCTTTTTTTATTTGTTTTTCTTCCCATTTTGCTTACAAGTTTTGGCGAATTACTACTTAAATACAACATCAATTTAAATCAAATAAGCAGCATCCCACACCTTGAAACGATGGGAATATCTATAGCACTCACCATGATCATTTGTGGAGGTGTGGTTTGGGTCATTGCTTTATCCAAATTTGAACTTTCTTTTTTATATCCCTTTTTAAGTTTAAACTACGTGATTATTTTAATCGGATCTCAATGGATTTTAAACGAAAAAGTTAGCCTTTACAGGTATATTTCTGTAGTGCTAATTATAGGGGGCTTATTTTTTATTTCACGAAGCAACCAAAAGCCCAAATAACACCTATTTTTGAAAGAGGTTTTTTTATGATCGCTCAACGCGCCTCAAATGTAGAAGACAGCATTACAATGGCCATCACTGCAACAGCTCAACGCCTTAAAAAAGAAGGATTAGACGTGGTCAGTTTTGGGGCTGGAGAACCTGATTTTGACACCCCTGATTACATCAAAGAAGCCACCATAAAAGCCCTAAATGAAGGAAAAACAAAATACACTGCAGCCACAGGAATTATTGAGCTTAAACAAGCCATCTGCGAAAAGTTAAAAAAAGAAGGTAACTTAACTTACACTCCAGAAAACATCGTTATTTCGTGCGGAGCAAAACACTCTATCTACAACATTATGATGTCTGTGGTAGATCCTGGAGACGAGGTTATTATTCCTTCTCCGTATTGGGTAAGTTATCCAGATCAAGTTCAGCTTTGCGGAGGAAAATCAGTATTTATTGAAACCAACGAAAGCTCAGCATTTAAAATTACAGCTCAACAACTCAAAAATGCTCTAACCTCAAAAACCAAACTCGTTATTTTAAACTCACCCTCAAACCCAACAGGTAGCGTGTACTCTAAAGACGAGCTTATGGCTTTAGCTGAGGTTTTAAAAGGACACGGCTGTCTAATTTTATCAGACGAAATTTATGAAAAATTGATCTATGACAACGTTTCTTTTTCAAGCATTGCCTCTTTATCTGAAGAAATGTTTAAAAGAACTATTGTGGTCAATGGCGTTGCAAAATCGTACTCAATGACTGGCTTCAGAATTGGATACTGCGCTGCTCCCAAAGAAATCGCAAAAGCAGTAGGCACTATTCAAAGTCACTCTACCTCAAATCCTACTACTTTTTGTCAGTGGGCAAGCCTTGCCGCTATTCAAGGCGACGATTCTGCCATTAACGTTATGAAAACGGAATTTAACAAGCGAAGAAAAGAAATGGTAAGGCTTTTAAATGAAATTCCTAATGTAAAATGCATAACCCCTGACGGCGCCTTCTATGCCTTCCCAAACATTTCTGCTTGTTTTGGTAAAAAAACACCAAAAGGTACATTAATTTCAAACTCAGATATGTTTTGCAAAGCACTGTTAGAAGAAGCTTATGTGGCTTGTGTGCCGGGTTCAGGCTTTGGTGCTGAAGGCTTCATCCGTCTTTCTTATGCCACCTCATTAAGCGAAATTGAAAAAGGTATTTCACGCATTAAACAATGGATCTCTTCCCTAAACTAAACGTATGAGCACCATCCCAAGTTCTATACAGCTTATTCAAAGCATAGTCATTAAAGTAGAAGATACCCCTGAATTGTTAAATACTAGTTTTAGGCCATTTTTTGAGCAAACCACCCAAACTAAAGACTGGTTTGAGTTTCAAGAACTTGCCCAAAAAAATCCAAGTTATGCCTTATTTGTAACTTACTTTCAGCTAATTGTTTTAACCGTTTTAACCATGCATCAGGGTATTTTAATGCCAAGCATTGCTCGCATTAAAAACGAAACCTCGGGTATTTCTATACATTGGAAAAATGGAATTAAAGACACAATGGAATGGGGAATAGTTAGCAAAGATTGGATTAATTTTTGTAACTATGTTCAGAAAAACGTAATTAAATCTGCTCAGCAGACAACGCTTTTTGCATTTATTTTACAATGTTTTAAGCCCATACAACACTACACCGATGCCTTACTCAACTGTTCAACGCATTTAGAAAATACTTTAAAAATGAAAAGGTTAAGTGATGTCTCACTATTTAGCGTTTCCTTTTACCTCATTTTATCGTCATTACCTCATAATCTTTTAAATAATTTATTTTTAGATATTTCCTCAGCGATTCCTTCTCAATCAGAAGCATATCTTTTAAGCATCAAAAAAACTTTAGAAACACCTTCCTTAAATGAAAAACATTTAATGGAAAAACTAAATCAGTTTTATAATTTATTTATTGAAAAAAACAACCCCTTCTTAAAAGAGCTTGTACAACAGCTTTCTTCTCAATCTATTGAACTTGCTCTAAAAAATCCTAATCATTTTTCAGTCATTTCAAAACACCTACTTACACTTAGCAACCTTCAAATTTTACCGAGACTTCAGCTATATACATTGTTTTTAACCCATTTTCAAAAGCAAATAGAATTAGTACATAATAATCATTGATTTTAAGGTAGCTTCTAGAGTAGAATTTACAGTCTATCCACAGCTGTGGATAATCTTGTGGATAACTAAACAAGAACTGTGGATTAACACCCAAAAACTAACCTCAAATACTTAAAAACGAACTCAAAAAAAACTTCATCGATCCTAAATACGATTTTATAAATTGTGGATAACTTATTGAAAACTGGATATAAATATGGAAAATTTTTGGAATAATATTAAAGAAACACTGCAAAATTCATTGTTCGGACCCGGATTTCAAACTTTTTTATCTTCAACAAAGTTTATTAGCTTCAATGAAAATATCTTAACACTTCAAGTGCCCAATACTTTTTCAAGAGAATGGCTAAAAGAAAAATGTGAACCCACTATTCAAGAATATTGCATAACTCATCTATCTCACCCCATATTAATTCAATATCAAATTTCTCAAACAAAGGTACTTCCAAGTACTGATCAGCTTGATATTTTCACAAAAGCTGAACCCGACACCCCCTCTACGCCTTTTAATCCAAAATACACTTTTGATAACTTTATCGTGGGCCATAACAATCGCTTTGCTTATGCAGCTTCAGAAGCCGTTGCAAAAGCACTCGCAAAAGCCTATAACCCTTTATTTATTTATGGAGCCGTAGGATTAGGAAAAACCCATTTATTACATGCCATTGCGCAGGAAACCTACAAAAAAAACAAAAAAGCTAAAATTATTCTTATATCCTCTGAAAAATTTACTAACGACATGATCAATGCGATCAAAGATAAAAAAGTAGAATCGTTTCGTGAAAAATATAGAAAAGCCGATTTATTATTGGTAGACGATATCCAATTTTTAGCTGGCAAAGAACAAACCCAAGAAGAATTTTTTCATACCTTTAATGATCTTCACGGCACTAATCGGCAAATTGTAATTACTTCTGATAGGCCTCCAAAAGAAATTCCTACCTTAGAACTTCGACTTAGAACCCGATTTGAGTGGGGTTTAATTGCAGACATTCAACCTCCTGAATTAGAAACACGAATTGCTATTTTAAGAAAAAAAATAGAAATAAATAATTTTGTAGTATCCGATGAAATTTTACATTTTATTGCTACACAAATTCCTTCAAACGTCCGTGAAATGGAAGGTGCATTAACCCGCATTGTTGCCTATGCATCTCTACTCAATACCGACGTCACCCTATCTATCGCAAGTCAGGTTATTCGAGATATGGTTGGAGTAAACCCAGAAAAACCCCTTACGGTATCTCACATCAAACGAAAAGTATGTGATTACTTTAATATTACAAACACCGAATTATGTTCTAAAGAACGCACTCGAGAATTGGCTTTTTCAAGACAAATTGCCATGTACCTTGCACGTGAATTAACAAACGCATCTTTACCTAAAATAGGCGAAAATTTTGGTAACCGTGATCACTCCACAGTTATGCATGCTTGTGACAAAATAAAAACTTTAATTCAAACCGATACGGATACTAAAAATATTATAAATGTTCTTATTTCAAACATTAAAAACGACTCATAACCTGTTTATAAGCTATTTATAAACAGGCTTAATCCTGTTACTACTTTCAAAGCCACCCACATACAGTCTCATTTAGTTAAGTATTTATAAACATTTTTTTATTTTAAAAATAGTACCTAAAACAATGTGTTATCCACATACCCACAGGCCCTAATAAGACTACTAATTAAATATATATATAAAATTAATAGTTTAATAAAAAAGCTAAAAACAAAGAGGTGTTTGAGAATAAAAAAAAATGTTATAAAGAAGTACTGGAACATTAATCGGAGGGTTTAAAATGAAATTTTCATGTCAAAGTAACGTTTTACAAAAAAGTATCTCTATCGTAGAAAAAGCAGTCTCTACACGATCCACCATACCCGTTTTAGAAAACATGTATTTCGAATTGAAAAATAAACAACTTATTTTAAGAGGAAACGATTTAGAAATCGGAATCGAACATGGTATTCAAGTTGATCAATCTGAACTGGATGGGTCTGTTTTAATCAAAGCAAAAACCATTAGCAGCATTATCTCTAAAATTCCTAACCAACAGCTAGAAGTAAAAGCGGATCAAACCAAAATGACATTAAAGGGTGAAAATATTGATTTCGATATTTTGTGCTTAGATTCTGGTGAATACCCTATTTTCCCAAACATAGAAACTGGTCAATCGTTTCAAATAACTATTTCCGATTTAACTGAGCTTATAAAACATACTTTATTTTCTGCTTCTTTTGATGAAACAAAACAATTTTTAAATGGAATTTTTGTAAAAATGGAAGAAGGTACTTTGTATTTTGTAGCTACAGATGGCTATAGACTAGCTCTTAAGCAATTAAAACAAGAAACATTTAATCACCAATTTGCAGTTATTATTCCCTATAAAGCGATGAGTGAGTTGCAAAAAGTAATTCAACAATTAGATCCTACCAAGTCGGTAAATATTACTATTTCTGAAAGGCAAGTTTCGTTTTCTGTCGATCAATTTTTACTTATTTCTAGGGTTATTGAGGGTAAATTTCCAGATTATAAACAGGTACTTCCTAAGCAAATTAACAACAGCATCAAGCTTTCAAGAAAAGCACTTCTTGAAGCCTGCGAAAGAGCCTCAATTATTTCTTCTATTTCTAATAATGTGGTCCGATTCAATTTTGAAGGGGCTAAAATAGTGATCAAGGCCCAAGCACCAGCTATGGGAGAATTTCAAGAAGAAATTAAAGTTGAGCGCATTGAAGGTCAAGACGACTTAAAAATTGCATTTAATGTTAGGCTTGTAGTAGATGCCTTAAAAAATATGGAATCTGATGATTTAAAAATAAGCCTTAACGATGCCCTGAGCCCTTGTTTGTATGAACCTGTTTCGGGTGGAGATTACACCTATGTAATCATGCCAATTCGTACTAACGATTTTCAGCAAACACCGCAATAACTGAAATGAAAAACCCATGGTTAAAAAACTATGGAGTAAAGATTTTAGAAATTTAGAAGAAAAAGTCTACACCCTAGATCATTCTTTTCATGTAGTTGTTGGCGAAAATAGCCAAGGGAAAACTAGTTTTTTTGAAGCTATTTTTCTAGCTTGTAATGGATTTTCTTTTAAAGAGAAAAAGTTTGAAAACTTAATTCAATTTAAGTTGGATGCCGATGAAGAAACTTCAACAAAATCAGCTGTAGTAGGGATTGACTTTGAAGGAGATCCCTCGTTTCGTGTGTATGTTAAGCTTACGAAAGACGGAAAAAAACACACGGTAATCAATCAAAAACCTTGCTCAAGTCATAGGTCACTAAAATCGCATCTGTGGGCTGAGTATTGTAGTGCGGATGATTTATTGCTTTTGCAAACCAATGCAGAATCAAGAAGAGCCATTTTAGATGAGTTTTGTAAGGTTTTTTTTGAAGAGTATAAGAATATATTAGGAAATTATCAAAAAGGGCTTAGACAGAAAAATAAGTTGCTTAGCGTAAACGCTAGCAACGAAGAAATACACAACTGGAATGAATTATTAAGCAAGTGGGCTTCTGAGATCGTTCTAAAACGTAAGGAAGCATTGGAAACTATTGAATTAGTGTTTAATGAATTTTTAACTCAATTTAATTATATTCTTCCCCATCAGTGTAAACTTATTTACCTTACTGAATCCAAACAAAGTAATTACAAAGAATGGATTCAACAAAAGTGGAATGAATCGATAGAAAAAGAAAAAATAATGGGGTATTCGCTGTATGGTCCGCAAAAAGAAGATTTTAGTGTAGAGTTTGATAGGAAAAACTTATTCTCTTTTTTTTCTAGAGGTATGAATAAAGCTGCGGCTTTTATAATTCAATTAGCTTTATGGAAATTATTAATCCAAAAAAAAGGAATAAAACCCATCGTATTACTGGATGATGCTTTTTCGGAAATAGATGAAACAGCAAAACAAAAACTAATGGGGTTATTAGAAATTTTTCCACAAATTTTTTATGCCAGTACCTTGAGTTCGGATTACGGCTTGAAAGCATCTAAAAATTGGCAAATGGCTCAAGGAGTTTTAAAAGACTGTGTATAAGTTAAACCAGATTTTATCAGCCAATAAAATACTTAAAAATTTAAGTAAAGATCAGGAGTTTTTCTTAGATATTTTACAAAGAAAAACCTATATTTTTGGGAAATTAGAGAAAGATTTAAGCTTAGAGTATTTCAGAGAAGGTTGTTTGCATCTTAGTACATCAAATCCGATTTGGAATTCAGAGTTGCAGTTTTTTAAAAAAGAACTATTAAAAAAAGTGAATGAAAATCAACCTAAACCCTTATGTAAAGATATTAAAATTACAGTTGAACTTAAAAAAACAAAAGCAAAACAGTTTTCTAAACCTAAAAAATTTGCTAAAACTTTAGAAGACTTGGTAAAGCAAGATATCCTTGAAAAAAAAGAAAAAGGGTATGTTTTATGTCAAAGTTGTGGCAAGATGTATGTTCTACAAGGAACAAACTGTGTTTTTTGTGAGAGTGAAAACATAAAATAAAGTAAAGTTTAAAAAAATATTGGAGGCTAAGTATGGGTAGTTTAATTAAAAAAAGAAGAAAAAAAATGAGAAAACATAAGTACAAAAAATACGGAAGAAAAATGAAGGCTAAGAAATAGAATAGCCTAGTTTTTTATCTATATACAATCTGAAATACAGACCTCTCAAAGGCACTCAAACAATGAGTTGATGAGTGAGAGTAGGAAATTTTTGGGCTATGAGAACGCGAACAAGAATTTAACGCAGCAGATCGCATTTCGCAGCAGCCTACTTTAGTTTTTAATGAGAGATCAATCTTTCAGCTTCAAGCGCCGCCATACATCCACTTCCGGCTGCAGTAATCGCTTGTCGATACACCTTGTCTTGAACATCACCACAAGCAAAAACCCCTGCAACAGACGTTTGAGTAGTGCCTGGCTTCACTTTTATGTAGCCGGTCTCATCAAGATCAAGCTGACCCTTTAAAAATGCAGTGTTAGGGGTATGGCCAATGGCATAAAATAAACCAGAAGCATTAATTAGTTGCGTTTCTTGGGTATTTAAATTTTTAATTGTTAACTGAGTTAATAAATCGTTGCCTTGAGTGCTCTCAAGAACGGTATTCCACATCACTTTAATTTTGGGGTTATTTAATACCCGATCTTGCATAGCTTTCGAAGCTCTGAGCTCATTTCTACGCACTAAAAGGATAACTTCGCTTGCAAATTTGGTTAAATAAGTGGCCTCTTCAGCAGCTGAGTCACCTCCACCTACTACAACCAAAGGTTTATTACGAAACAAAGGAAGTCCACCATCACACACAGCGCAAGCAGAAATACCTTTTTGCCAATAATCTTCTTCACCAGGAACGCCCATACGTTTTGCAGTGGCTCCGGTCGCAATAATAAGAGTTTCAGCTTCAATGATTCTATCCTCGATAAAAACCTTAAAAGGGCGCGATGAAAGATCTACATTATCTACTGTTTTTGTTTCAATTCGAGCGCCGCAATGCAAGGATTGCTCTCTCATCCGCATCATTAATTCGGGGCCTGATAAACCTTCTGGAAAACCAGGAAAGTTTTCAATTTCAGTAGTAGTAGTTAATTGGCCACCAGCGGCTACACCACCGGCCATTTCACCTTCAAACATAATCGGATTTAACTTCGCTCTTCCTGTATAAATGGCCGCAGTATGACCAGCTGGACCGGATCCGATAATAACAACTTGTTCTTTTTGTGTGCTCATAAAAAAGTCTCCTTTGGGGTTATTGTGTTTTTTTAAAAAAATCTAAAACGGCATTTTCGCTTTGTTTGGGTTTTACTCGCTCAGAAGCTGTAGGAACACGCTGCGAATGCTGAACTTTGGGCTCTGAAGGAAGTTCGCTAACTGGGTCATCGTGCCATGTTTTTTCTTTGCTAATTCCTTCGTTACCCTTTACCCCTTCAAAGGTTTCTCCATCGCCCTTTTTAAAGCTTCCAGGCTTTGGAAAATCGACTGGTGGTACATTGGCTAAGGCATCTTTCATAAAATCGCGCCACATCAAAGCTGGAATGCTTCCCCCAGTAACCTTATTCATTGGTGAGTTATCATCGTTACCAACCCAAGTGGCACAAACCAACTGAGGAACAAAACCAAAAAACCAGGCATCTCGATAATCACTGGTGGTACCGGTTTTACCCGCAACAGGCCGAGGCAATCGCGCAGCCGTTCCTGTTCCTTGATTTACCACCCCTTTAAGCATATCTACCAACGTGTAAATTAAGTTAGGATCAAACACCTGTTCTTCCTTAATTTCATGTTTAAACAAAACGTTGCCCTCGCGGTCTTCAATTTTGGTAATCGCAGCAGGCTCTACCCGTTTTCCACCGTTAGCAAACACCGAATATACCGAAGCAAGCTCAAGCATAGTTACTTCATTAATTCCCAAAGGCAACGATAAATAGGCCGCTAAAGGTGATTTAATACCCAGCTCACGAGCTACCCTAACTACATTTTGTGGACCTATTAAATTGGTTAACTTAATGGCCACCACGTTAATTGAGCGTTCTAATGCACGTTGTAAAGGAATACTGCCTGAAAAGGTTTTTGTGTAATTTTGGGGCGAATAAATACCTTGAGGCGTATGAAATGAAATAGGGGTATCCTCTACGATTGAATGAGGGGAAAATCCTTTTTCAAGCGCAGCTAAATACACAATAGGTTTAAAGGCAGAACCAGGTTGACGTTTAGCTTGAGTTACCCGATTAAATTCGTTGGCTTTAAAATCTACCCCACCCTGTAGCACCTTGATGTACCCTGTACTTGGCTCTATGGCCAAAATAGCGGCCTGAGAAATATGTAAATTGTTCACTACTTGATCTTCAATTTTATTTTCACCACTGGCTTGAGCCACGTAGTTTGCAACAACCTGCATTGCCTTCATTTGCATACGGTAATCCAAAGAGGTATAAATGCGCATTCCTGAGGTAAATAAAGAATCTTCGCCATATTGTTTTACTAACTGATTTACAACATAGGAAGTGAAGAATGGGGCTTTGTATCGAAATTGTTTTTTAGGAGCTAACAAAAGGGGTTCTTCGTAGGCTTCTTTGGCCATAGCTGGAGTAATTAACTTAAGTTTTTGCATGCGATCTAAAACGACTTTTTGACGCGCTTTAGCGCCTGGGAAATTTTTAAAGGGGCTGTATAGTTCTGGACCTTGAAGCATACCCACAATGACGGCCGATTCAGCCAAAGATAAATCTTTAGCGTGTTTTCCAAAATACAGTTGTGAGGCCGATTCAACCCCGTAAGCATTATGGCCCCAATATACTTGGTTAAGGTACATTTCTAAAATTTCGTGCTTGGTATATCTGCGCTCAATTTGAACAGCTAAAATGGCTTCAGCCACTTTACGCAAAATTTGTTTTTTCTTGGTTAAAAACAAGTTTCTAGCCAATTGCTGAGTAAGGGTACTTCCGCCTTCTACAAAGCTACCGGCAATAATATCTTTAACCAAAGCTCGAAAAATTGCCTTAACATTAATGCCGTGATGTTCATAAAATTCGGTATCCTCAAGTGCAACAACCGCTTTTTTTAAAATAGGGGAAATATGTTCAAGTGGAATTAAAACACGATTTTCCTCTTGATGTAATTCGGCCAAAATGATTTTGTCGTCCGAATAAATTTTGGTAGTTTCAGCTGGAATGTAGGTGCTTATAGAGTCTACATTGGGCACTGTTTTTGATACAAAAAAAACTAAAACGGCACCTAATATAGCCAGAACAATGGCTATGGCACCCCCATAGACAATGAATTTTTGAAGAAAAAACATCATTTTTTTCTTTTGATTCATGGAGGCTAATGAAGAGGCCCCCGAAGAGCGGTAAGGCCCCCTGGGTACTTTTCCAATCGGATATTTAGATCTAAAAATCAGAGGTACACTCTCCTTTTGTATTTGCCTCGCCATGCTTCGTGCATTGCACTCGCGAGGACTCAGCTCGCTTGTCGAAATAAATCCGCCTGCCCTTAGCTCAAGGCTGTCTAGATACTCAGTCTAACATTAATTCATCTATTGCCTTGTCTAGGGAAGGTACTTATCTTACCATAACGTACACGATGGTACATATCTCACAAACACAATTTTTTAGAGGCGTTGAAGACTGTATTCCTGAAACAGCCAAAGAATCACTTTGTAATCCTCAAAAACCACTTCTCATTAAATTTGGGGCCGATCCATCTGCTCCCGATTTACACCTTGGGCATACCGTTGTGCTTAGAAAGCTAAGGCAACTTCAAAATTTAGGACACAAAGTAGTTTTTTTAATAGGTGATTTTACAGCTATGATAGGGGATCCTACGGGCAAATCTGAAACCCGAAAACCCATATCAGCTGATCAAATTGTATTAAATGCAAAAACCTACCAAGAACAAGTGTTTAAAATTTTAGATCGTGAAAAAACTCAAGTAGTTTTCAATTCAACTTGGCTCAATACCCTAACTCCTCAACAATTTATCACCTTGTCGTCTCAATACACGGTATCGCGTATGCTAGAACGCGATGATTTTCATAAACGATTTCAAGCCCAAAAACCCATAAGTATTCATGAATTTTTGTATCCCTTATTGCAAGGTTACGATTCGGTAGCTTTGAAGGCAGATGTTGAAATTGGGGGAACAGATCAAAAATTTAACTTGCTAATGGGACGCACCCTTCAAAAAGAATACGGCCAAACCCCTCAAACGGTGCTCACTGTATCTATTTTGGAAGGGTTAGATGGGGTCCAAAAAATGAGTAAGTCTTTGGGCAACCACATTGGCATCTTGGATGCTCCTAACGATATGTTCGGCAAAGTAATGTCGATTCCTGATACCTTGATCATTCGATATTTTGAATTGTTAACCGATAAAGATGAGGCAAGCATTAAAGCGTATCAGGCCCATTTAGCAGAAGGTAAAAACCCAAGGGACATCAAAGTTGAATTGGGGTTGACATTGGTAGAGCAATTTCATTCACCCGAAGCAGCTCAAGAGGCTAAAAACGAATTTGAGCGTATTTTTTCTCAAAAAGGCGTTCCTACAGAAATGGAAACGCTAACGATTAGTTCTGTTCCAAAACGCTTGGCAGACATTGTGCTTGAAAAGGATATTTTGCCCTCAAAAAAAGAATTTACACGGCTTATAGAACAAAAAGCGATAAGCTTAGATGGAGCCGTTTTAACAGATTCATTTATTCAATTTTGTGCGGGTGTTTCAGAAGGTGCTTTAAGTGTAAACGAAGGCCAGGTATTAAAAATTGGAAAAAGAAGGTTTTTTAAGGTCAGTATCGGAGAGTCCAATGGCTAGAAAACTGCTGGTAACCAGTGCGCTGCCCTATGCCAATGGTAGTCTTCACTTGGGGCATATGGTGGAGTTTGTTCAAACCGATATTTGGGTACGTTACCAAAAATTAATAGGAAACACCTGCTATTACATGGGAGCTGATGATACCCACGGAACCCCCATCATGATTTCAGCTCAAAAACAGGGCATTACACCCGAAGCTTTAATTCAAACTATCCATCAAGAACACGTTCAAGACCTTAAGGCGTTTCACATAGAGTTTGATCATTACTACACTACTCATAGCCCTGAAAATGAAACCTTAAGTCAAGCCGTATTTAAAGAGGCTCAAAAAAAAGACAGTATTGAAGAGCGAATGATAGAGCAGCTCTATTGTCCGTCTTGCGCTATGTTTTTGCCAGATCGATTTATTCGTGGAACTTGTCCAAAGTGTGATGCTCCAGATCAATATGGGGATGCTTGTGAAAAATGCTCCACTACCTACGATGCCATTCAACTAAAAGACCCTAAATGTGCTCAATGTGGTTCAAGCCCTATTCTCAAACAGTCGGCTCACTACTTTTTTAAGTTATCGCAGTATGCAAAAGCCATAGAAACTTGGATGAAATCGGGTGCCGTTCCTCCCGAAGTGTGTAGAAAATTAGAAGAATGGTTTACCAGTGGCATTCAAGACTGGGACATTTCTCGAGACGCTCCTTATTTCGGTTTTTTAATTCCAGGCACTACCGATAAATATTTTTATGTATGGGTAGATGCGCCGATAGGCTATATGGCTACTACGCACCATTGGTGCCAAGCCAGCAAGGTGTCTTTTGACAGCATTTGGAAATCAAACGAATTTGAAATTCATCACTTTATTGGTAAAGACATTATTTATTTTCATACCTTGTTTTGGCCTGGACTTTTAATGGCGTCGGGGTATTCTCTGCCAAAAGCCGTTCACGTACATGGCTTTTTAACCGTAAAAGGTGAAAAAATGTCAAAAAGCAGAGGTACTTTTGTAAACGCCAGAACCTATTTAAACCACCTTGATCCTGAAATGCTTCGGTATTATTTAGCCTCAAAACTTACCCCAAGTATTCAAGATTTAGATTTTAATCCGGATGATTTTATGTTTAAAGTGAATTCGGATGTGGTAAACAAAGTGGTTAATATCGCCTCCAGATTAGGGTCAATTGTTAACAAAAAACTAGGTGGAGTTTTGTCAGCCCCGGATGCTGAAGGAGAAGCCCTACTTCAGCAATTAACTCAACTTTGGTTTCAGTTAAGCCCGCTTTATGAAGGGTTAGACTATGCCCAAGTCATGCGTTTGTTAATGGATGCGGCTGACACGGTAAATCGATATATCGACACCAAAGCTCCTTGGAGCTTGGCAAACACCGATCCTAACGAAGCTTTGAAGGTGTGTACTACTGGATTAAATGCCTTACTTATTTTATCGGTGTATTTAAAACCTGTGTTACCCAAACTGGTAGAAGGCATCCATAGTTTTTTAAATGCCAACCCCGATTTAAAGCCAGGCCATGGGTTTTTAACCCACCATGCCATTAACACTTATTCTCATTTGGCGAAGCGAGTTGAACCTACCGATATTCAAGCTTTATTTGAAACAAATACCTGAGATTTCGAAATGGATTAATGGGCTAAACCAGCACTGTTCCTTCAAACATACCTACAATATGATTGATTTTTTGGGCTGTTCCAGGTTCATTTGAAGTAAATGAAGAGGTGACTTCTTGACTAGGGTTTGATGGAGCAACTCCTGAATGAGTAGGCCCTGAGGCTATAGTTTCATCAACCACTGATGCCCTGCCACTTTGTGGCGAAGGGCTATGCTGTGGAGAGGCTGGTCCATTTCCAAAAGTAAATTGTAGGGTTTTACCTGTAACCTCTTTAATTAAAGTTTCTAAAAAAGTTTTATTAGCCGGTTCGGTTAATTTATCTCTAAAAAATTTAAAGTCTTGTCTAAGTTGTAAACTTAGGGTGCCTTCGTCTTTTTGAATAGCAACAGAACGATCTAAAATCGAAAACAAGGCCGTTTTTTGAGCTTTAACCAGTTGTAAGACAGCCTGCCATTGTTCAGTTAAGGAGCTGTTGCGAAATGCGATCTGCGGCGTTAAATCCTTGCTTGCGTCCTCATTTAGTTTGACTAAACTGCGGGCGCTCGCTTCGGATTTGCCTTGCATCTCATCATTTGGCAACAGCTCCTCGTTAGCTACAATAGATAAAACAGGTGTAGCCTTTACGCTGGCTTGAGCTAAGGCAGAAGTTGGAACTTCTGCCTTAGCTGCAGCTTGGACTGTTGCTTGAGGGATAGGCGCTGGTGTTGAGGCTACAGCTGGGGATGGGATAGCTGTTTTTTGAGGAACAGCTGCTGTTTTGGGTTGAACTGTTTGAGGCTCAGCCATCCATCCTAAACACTTGGCTTGTAGTATCCATTCAGGGTTTGAAAAATGACGCGATTCTGATTCAAATCGGGCCAGCATATTCATCAGCTGAAGCAAGCGGTTCCATTCAAACGTTGATTTAAGGGGGGTCAGTAATTGAATAAGCGCATTATCTGATTCAAGAAGAGTTCCTGCATCAGCCTTTAACAACATCAACTGACGGCATAAAAGCAACAAATCGGATACCAATTGTTGGGTATGAACCCCTTCTTGAGCCATGGTATTCAACTGAGTTAATACGGCCTGATTTTGTCCTTGAACCAGGTTGTTTAATAAATCAGCTAAGGCTTGGGTTGATGTTGCACCAAGCACTTCCTGAACGTCTTTTTCTTCAATAGAGGCTCCTTTAAAGGCCACAATCTGATCTAAGAGAGATAGGGCATCTCGCATACACCCTGATGACTGGCGGGCAATTGAAAATGCAGCTCCTTCAGAAAGGTTAAATGACTCGAGCTTTGCAATATTAAGCAAATGGGTAGAAATTTCGTTTAATGTAAGTTTTTTGAAATGAAAATGCTGACAACGTGAATGAATGGTAATGGGGAGCTTATGAGGCTCGGTTGTGGCTAAAATGAATACAGTGTGAGCAGGTGGTTCTTCAAGGGTTTTTAACAAGGCATTAAAAGCTCCTGTACTAAGCATATGTGCTTCATCGATGATATAAATTTTATACTTTCCCTCTACAGGCATAAAATGAACCTGATCGTTTAAAGCCCGAATATTATCTACGCCAGTATTTGAGGCTGCATCAATTTCAATCACATCGGGTGAATGGCCCTGGGTAATGGCGATACAAAGATCGCAAGTTAAGCAGGGCGAAGCTCCATTGCCTTGCTTGCAGTTTAAGGCCTTAGCTACAATACGTGCTGTAGACGTTTTTCCTGTGCCCCGAGGCCCCGAAAAAATGTAAGCATGAGCTACTTTTTGGCTCGCAATCGCTTGGCTAAGTGTAGTAACAATGGCTTCTTGGCCCTGAAGTTCTGAAAAGGTTTGAGAGCGATATTTTCGATAAAGAGTTTGATGAGACATGCGCTTTAGTTTACAAGAGAGTCTAGCTTCGTTACCAGTGCCTTAATGTCTGAAGGTGTATGTGTGGCACTAAGCGACAGACGAATACGGCTTAAATGAGCGGGAACAGTAGGGTAAAAAATTGGCAACACCCAAAATCCGGCCTCTTGCAATGTTTTGGCTATACGACCTGTTTTTTCAGGGCTTTGAAATACGATGGGTATGATGTGAGATTGCCCTAAAAAAGCAATATTTTTTGCCTTTAACAAACGTTTTAAAAGACGTACATTGTTCCACAATTTTTTTCGAAATTTAGGATGCTCCACCCAAGGCAAAGCCAAGGTATTAATCAAGGTAACTAAGGGGGGTAGCGCCGTAGAAAATAAAAGCCCTCGAGCCTCATTAATGAGCTTGTGCTTAGTTTCTTCCGAACAGGCTACAAACGCACCAAAGCTTCCCCAGGCTTTTCCAAACGTGCCCACCATGATATCGCATAACCAGGTGTTTTCACGTGAAACAAGTCCTTCGCCATGGGTGCCAAATACACCCAAAGCATGGGCTTCATCCACGTACAATTTGGTATTAAATTCTTTTTTTAAAGCAAACATAAGATCCATATCTACACAATCTCCATCCATACTAAACACCGATTCGGTGACTATCCACACATTTTCATAGTCAGATCGGTGTTGTGTTAACAAGGTTTTTAAGTGTGCATAGTTAAGATGGGCATAACGATGAAATTTGCCTTTAATCAGCTTTAATCCATCCATCACACTGGCATGCATGGCCTTGTCTACAAACACCCCATCTTTGGGGCCTACCAAGGCCTGCAGCAAAGTAATATTGGTTTGATATCCAGTATTCAACACCAAGGCCGCCTGAGACCCTTTAAACTGGGCTAGCTGGGTTTCTAAGGTATGCAAAAGGGGATAATCGCCTGTTAATAATCGTGAGCCACTAGAGCCCAATGGAAGCCCTAGTGCCTTGGCCTTTTTAAAAACTTCTTTTTGTAATTTAGGGTAGGTAGCCAAGCCCAAATAGTCGTTTGAACTAAAGTTAACGAAGGTTTTGCCATTAACCATACAATGGCTTTGGGTGGACAGGGTGATGGGTTTTAAAAACCTTGTCACTGCTTTTTCTTTAGTGTGGCCAATTCTGCTTGTAACTGCTGAACTTGTTTTTTCATCTCGTCTAACGATTCTTGAAGCTCTTTAACGTGTAACTGAGTGCTTAAGAGGGTTCGATCCCTATCCGAAATGGGCTGAACTTGTTCAAAAATACGCTTATCTACATAGTGTGCAAAATTTGAAAGATACAAGGCTAGCTCAAAGCGAGTAACCGATTTAAGACCCTTAAACGTGCCATCTTGGTAGCCACTGGTAAGTCCCATTTGCACCATGCGGTCTACCGATTTTTCGGCCCAATGATTGTCAGGAATATCTTTAAACGGTGGGTTGGCAGCTAAGGGGGAAGCAAGTAAAAAAAAGCTGCAAAGAATGACAAAAGATACAAGGCAAACTTGACGTGAGCACCCGCAGTTTAGTTCTGCTAAACGAGGATGCGAACAAAAGTTTAACGCCGTAGATCGCATTTTAAAAGGGCCCCTGGCATTAGCCGAGGTTGCGTAAGAAGGCAGGCACATCCAAATCAAAGTCATCTTTTTGAGCAGAGGATTCATTTGAGTTTGAATTGTCTCGAGTAAATGCAGTGCCTGTAAGTGAAAAAGCATCTTCTTTTTCTACCGATTCAGAAGGATCTTCTGAATTAACTGGAGCCGGCACTTCTTCAGCTGGAGTTTGTACCATCGAAATATGACGTTTTAACTCTTGTATATCGGGGTTACGCTTAAATCCTGTAGCAATAACGGTAATACGAATTTCATCGTTTAACGACTCGTCAATTACCGAACCAAATAAAATGTTGGCATCTGCATCTACTGCGCCGTATATAACCTCAGCTGCAGCATGTACTTCATGCAAAGCTAAATTATCGCTACCAGTAATATTTAAAATTACACCGGTAGCCCCATGAATCGTTTCTTCAAGTAATGGCGAAGAAATCGCTTGTTTAGCGGCTACAATAGCTCGGTCTTCACCGGTTGCATACCCCATACCCATCATGGCTGAACCAGAATTCATCATAATGGTACGCACGTCAGCAAAGTCGAGATTGATTAAACCAGGCACCGTAATTAAGTCTGCAATCCCTTGAACCCCTTGTCTTAATACATCATCTGCAATCCGAAAGGCATCCATCATGCTGGTTAGTTTCTCAACTACCTGTAATAACTTGTCGTTCGGAATCACAATTAAAGCATCTACATGTTCACGCAGTTTTTTAATGCCTTCTTCTGCTTGCCGGTAACGCACAGGCCCTTCAAATTTAAAAGGTTTTGTGACTACAGCAATGGTTAAGGCTCCAACTTCTTTGGCAATTTTGGCTACTACTGAAGAAGCTCCAGTTCCTGTTCCTCCACCCATGCCTGCAGTAATAAATACCATGTCGGCTCCTTCAAGGGCGGTTTCAATGTCTTCTTTACTTTCTTTGGCGGCTTGTTCACCCACCATCGGAATGGCGCCTCCCCCCAAACCTTTGGTTAATTTTGCTCCAATTTGAATACGATGATCAGCCAATGACACATTTAATGCTTGAATATCAGTGTTTACAGCCCAAAACTCAACACCCTTTACCCCTGCCCCAACCATGCGGTTCACAGCGTTTCCGCCTCCGCCTCCAACTCCCATAACTTTAATATTGGCAAACTGTCTTAAATTATCTTGTGACAAGGTAGGTCTCCTAATGGTTAATAGTGCCCTTTTGGACTACGGTTGGTTGAGGTAAATATACCATGCATTTAAGGGCTTTGTTAAGGCAAAAAACTTTCAGGGAAAATCATTAAACAAAGTGCAAAAAGCAACAAAAGTAAGCCTAAAAAATAAGGAGTAACAGTTGTTGGCTTGGGATCAGAATGGCTTCGAATTTGCAAACTAGCAAACAAAATTCGAAGGTAATAAGTAAGACCGCCTAAAGTAGCTAAAAGAGCTAGCGCTACTAATCCAAAATGTCCTTGTTGAAACAACAACATTAACAAGCTGTATTTAGCAAAAAAACCTGGTAAAGGAGGAATCCCAGCCAGCGATAAAACACTTACACAAAGCACGATAAATAAAAAAATATTGTTTCTAGCTAGCCCATGAAAACGATGTAGATGATCGTCTTCAGTACTTGTTTTGATGCAATCGTTTACTAGTAAAATCCCCAGGGTAGCTAAGCTGTAGGTGAGTACGTAGAAAAAGGTAACTGAAAGCGAAAAACCAGTATAAAATGCAAGAGGAAGCAACATAAATCCAACGTTGGCAATACCCGAAAAGGCTATCAAGCGTTTCACGCTATGCTGATGCATGGCCATTAAGTTGCCTACCACTAAACTTAAGCAGGCAATGAGTACTACCCAAATACCCCAACTAGACAACAAAGGCCCAAAAGCAAACTGAAACAGTTTAAAAACAGTTGCAATGGCTGCACATTTTACAACGGTGGCCATATAAGCCGTATATGAAGTAGATGAACCTTCGTATACATCGGGAGCCCACATATGAAAAGGGGCCGCACTTAACTTAAAGGCCATCCCTGCCAAAACAAATAAAACCCCAGTCATCAATAAGGGGGAAGGGAAGTGAATACGAGTGTGCAATGCTAAATCAAGTAAGTTAAGTTGACCCGTAGAAGCAAAAACAAGGGCCATTCCAAATAATAAAATTGCACTAGCCACAGAACCCAATAAAAAATATTTTATGCCGGCTTCTTCAGAGCGGCGGGTATGGCCTGAGCCTGCTAAAACGTATAAAGGAATGGACAAAAGCTCGATGCCCAAGAACAGGGTAATAAAATCGGTATGCGAAAGCATTACAAGGGCCCCTAACCCTGAAAAAAGTAACAATGCCACATGATCCAATCGATTAATGGTGGGGAAAAAAAGGATTAAAAACAACAACCCTAAAATCAGAGGGCTAAATAAAGCTACGTATAGATCTGGTGACGGACTCCAAATGCTTGCAAAAAGTGTGACAGCAAGACCAGTTCTAGCTAAAATAAGACCTGTTTTTTTAAAGTGAAACGCTTCTAAAAGCAACACCAAGATAGACAAAATAGCTAAAGAGATAAAGATGGCCATATTAATTTTTATCCTCAATATCTGGCAAATTTAATACATCTTCAATTTTAGGATTAATAGAATCTGTATCGACAGGGGAAGAAGACAGCAAGCTCGTTTGATTAAAAATGAGCTCTACTTTTTGCAAAATAAGGTTTGGAAACAGGCCTAAGCCAATACTGAAAATAACAAGAAGTATTAGAACCGTTTTTTCTAGTCTATTTGTAGAAAATGGCGTGTTAGTAGTGGCATTGGGCGTGCCTAGCATAGTGCCATGAAAGGTGTTTAGTAAGACCCAGGCACCCACTACCAGGGTTATTCCAATACCAATTCCTGAAAGCGGTTGGACTACAAAAATACTTAAAACCATTAAAAACTCACCCACAAAACCACTGGTAAACGGAACTGCAGCTAAACTTAAAACAATCACAAAAAAGCTAGCAGAAAACAAAGTAGACTGCTTTTTTAAGCCTGAAAGTTCAGCCAACGTATCGGTGCCGTAAAGGTGCTTAATGAGCGAGATGCAATAAAAGAAACCTACTGTTGTAATCGTGTGGGCTACTATTTGAAATACCGCTCCGTGAAATCCTGTTGATTCAAGCGTAAACAAGCTTGCCACAACCAGGCTTAAGTGAGCCACAGAGAGATAAGCCAAAACACCGGTTAACGTTTTTTGCTTTAAGGCGATAAATGAAGCTATAAGGGCGCTAATAACACAAGAGGCAACAACCAGTTCTTGATTCCAAACCAAAGCTGTAGGGGTAAGTGCTAAGAAAAAGCGTAAAATGGCATAAAGTCCCATTTTAGAAAGCACAGAAGCCACCAAAATATTAGCAGGGTAGGGCAGTAAACTATAGGTTGGCAATTGCCAACGGTGAAAAGGTATCAGTGGAGTTTTAATGGCAAAAGCAATAAACAGCATCCAAAACAAGATATTTTGAATGTAAGGAGGGAGGCTTAGAGACGTCCAAACACCAAAATCAAACGAGTGAGGAGCTGGTGTCAGTGTGTATAAAAAAATGAAAGCGCCCAACATTAAAAAACTGCCTGCTAACGAATACAGTACATATTTCAAAATAGTTTTGTGGTGATGATCTTGGCCCCATCCCATCAACAAAAAGATCACTGGAACCAGGGTGATTTCCCAAAAAATATAAAACAACAAAGCATTTTGGCAGCCAAATAACCCAGTAAGTCCAATCTGTATCACAAATAAGGCACTATAAAATAAAGTCGATTTTTTTAGAGTTTTATAAGACATTAAAAACACCAAAAAAAAGACAGTATTACTTAAGGTGAGCATTAGCAAACTTAAGGCATCTACACTAAAGGTAAGCGAAAGACCTAGAGCTGTAACCCAGTGCCAATCAAACAAAAGCCCTGCAGTTGAAACGGAGGCCACATAAGGCAAAAAAGTAAGCATAGCAATAAGCCCAGAAAGCCCAATAGCAAGGGCTGATACGCGCGTGGGGGAAAAGAAACGAAATGCTGCAATAATGCAGGCGCTTAAAAAGGGTAACGCTAATAAAACCAAGTACCAATCGTTCATAAAAGACTCCACATAAAAATCAGCATAGCAATTAAACCCAAAGCCATCACCAAAAGGGCTGATCCTAAACCTGCCTGAAGCTTACGAATCATAAAACCAATTTGAAAAAATGAACCTGCTGTTTTCGTAAAAGCGGTTTCAATCACCTGATTATCTAGGCGCTGTTCAAGGGTATTAGCCACAAGAGCCAGTGGGTTTGTAATGCTTTTTGCATAAATCGTGTCGATGTAAAACTGTTCCTGCAAAACTACAATAGATTTATCAGTTTCGGCACTAACCCAACGGTATGCCCAAAATGCAATTGTGGCCAAAATAGCCACCGTTCCAACTGTCATGGACATTACAAATTGTCCAGAACCATGGCCGTGGATAAGGTCGCTAACTGTTAATTTTAAAAAGGGGATAACAGGTATAAATCCACCCAAAACAGAAAGTGCAGCCAAAACCATCAATGGGGTTTGCATCACCCAAGAGGCTTCATGCGCACCGTCTGTTTTAGCCTCTTTCCAAAAAACTAAGGCTAAAAGTCGAAACATGTACACAGCCGTCAAAATGGAGATTAAAATCGTAAATCCAAATAACCAAGGTGAAACCATTAAGCTGTTGTATAAAATTAGATCTTTCGACATAAAGCCGGCCAATGGAGGCAATCCGCTAATCGCCAAAACCCCAATGCCAAACAAAACATAAGTGACAGGTAGTGTTTTTCGAAGCCCACCCATTTTTAAAATATTTTGTTCACCATGTAAGGCATGAATCACATTGCCGGCGGTTAAAAACAATAAGGCCTTAAAAAAGGCGTGGGTTGTAAGATGAAACAAAGCCGAGGTGTAAGCCCCTAAGCCCAGCGCAACAAACAATAGCCCCAGTTGGCTGAGGGTTGAAAAAGCCAATACTTTTTTAATGTCGGTTTGTTTTAGGGCCACCAAAGCACCCCATAAACTTGTAATAGCACCTAAAACTAGCATCACTTCTCGAGTAATCGGGGCATGTACCAACAATGGCCAAGAGCGGCACATAAGATATACACCCGCAGTAACCATTGTAGCGGCATGAATGAGGGCAGAAACCGGTGTAGGGCCTGCCATGGCATCGGGCAGCCAAGTATGAAGCGGAAACTGGGCGCTTTTACCCATAGCACCACCCAATAAACATAAGGTAATAATCGTAAGCCAGATCCCATCAATGCCTACGCTATTAGCAAAAACTTGCGAAAATTGAGCAGAATGGCAAAAGAAAATAAGTAGAAAAATTCCTATTAAAAAACTCACGTCTCCAATTCGATTGATCAAAAAGGCTTTTTTAGCGGCTTGGGTATTAGCAAATGAATCGTACCAAAAGCCGATCAATAAATACGAGCATACCCCCACGCCTTCCCACCCTGCAAAGGTGAGTAGGTAAGAGTCACTCAGTACCAAAATTAGCATAAAGAAGATAAAAAAGTTTAAAATGGCGAAAAATCGATTAAAGTCTTTATCGCCTTTCATGTATCCAATCGAATACACATGAATCAAAGCCCCAACGCCGGTTACAATAGCCGCCATTGTAAGTGACAAAGAGTCATACAAAAATGAAAAAGAAACCGAAAAAGAATCAAAATGAAACCATGAAAAACCAAAGGTTGTTACGGGTTGTCCGTTAAAATAAAACAACGAAATGCCAACCAATAAAGCTGCAATTTTTACAGCTACACTAGCTATCCATCCACCCCAAGGTTCAGGAATAAACGACCTAAATAACGTTAAAACAAGCCCCCCTATAAGAGGCAGGGCCAATATCACCAAAGGACTTACCATTTTAAGTCCTCCAAATCGCTTACATCGATATGATTCCGTGATCTAAACAAAGCTGCAAATAAAGCTAAGCCCACAGCGACTTCAGCGGCAGCCACCAACATAATAAAAAACACCATAATCTGCGAAGATAAATGGCCATGAAGGGCACTAGAAGACACAAAAATTAAATTTACAGCATTTAGCATAAGCTCAATGCACATCAACATCATAATGGCATTGCGGCGAATAAAAAGCCCCAAAAGGCCAATTCCAAATAAAATACAAGCCAAAGTAAGGTAATGCTCAAGAAACATGATCGTCTTTCTTATTTAGTAAAATTACGCCAGCGATTGCCGCTAAAAACAAGACTCCTGAAAGTTCAAAAGGAACAACATAATATTTAAACAACAGTTGTCCCAAAGCCTTTGCAGATCCATACACTTTGTGAGTCAACTGAGTTTGCGTCATCCAAACAATGCGAGCTAAAAGTGAAATAAAAACTAGGGTAACAACAATCGCTGAGCCCCAAAATAATTTAACGGGCTTTTTTTCATTCAGTTCATTTAGGTTCATCATCATAATTACAAACAAAAACAACACCATGATGGCGCCGGCGTACACAATAATGTTTACAATGGCCAAAAACGAGGCTTTTAAAAGTAAATAATGACCAGCTACAGAAAAAAAACAAACAATTAAGCTTAATAAGCTATGTATGGGGTTTCGATTTAGTATCATGCTTAAAGCGGCAGCTACGGCTATAAATGAGAGTGTCCAAAAGGCGATTAATGAGCTCATTGAGACTCCTTTTGATAGTTATGTCGTACAGAAACATCGATGCGTTTATCGGCATCTACAGGCTCCACAAGCTTATTTTTACCGTATAAAAAGGCATCACGCGTAAACTGAGAAGGCACAATTCGATCGGTTAAATAAATAGCTTCTTTGGGGCAGGCTTCTTCACATAATCCGCAAAAAATACACCGTAGCATATTAATGTCATACTTAGCGGCATATTTTTCTTCTCGGTACAAATTTTCTTCGCCTTTTTTCCGTTCAGCCGCTTCCATGGTAATGGCTTCAGCAGGACAAGCTACCGCACAAAGGCCACAGGCCGTACAACGCTCGGCTCCTTTTTCATCACGCTTCAACACATGAAGCCCCCGATATACTGGACTAAATTTTCGAATTTGTTCGGGGTAACGAACGGTCACTTTTTTTCTAAAAAAATGCCTAAATGTAATGATTAACCCTGAAAATAAGGCTGGCAAATACAGTCTTTCAACCCAAGTGAGGGTTTTATTAGAGGCTAATTTAGATCGATTGCTTAAGTTCATCATTTTTTCCTAAAGTAATATCAAAAAACCCGTAGCCAATAAGTTTAACAAAGCCAAAGGGAGTAGTACTTTCCATCCTAACGACATGAGCTGATCATAGCGAAATCTGGGAATAGTCCATCGTACCCAAATAAACAAGAAAATAAAAAAGAAAATTTTAGCAAATAAAACAATAACACCCAAAAGAGTTTTCCAATTTGAGGGAGGCAGTGCGTCTAAAAATGGAAAGGTATAGCCTCCAAAATACAGGCTTGCCATTACTGCCGATGAAATAAACATGTTGATGTACTCGGCAAATAAATAAAATCCTAATTTCATACTACTGTATTCGGTATGATAACCCGCAACCAATTCCGCCTCGCATTCTGCTAAATCAAAAGGGGTTCGGTTGGTCTCAGCGTAAGCACAGATGATAAAAATTAAAAACCCTAAGGGTTGAAAAAATATATTCCACGACAAACCAGCTTGTTGATCGACGATGTGTTTTAAGTTTAAAGTCCCTGTATGAAGGGTTAAAGCAATCAGGGAAAGCCCCATTGCCAACTCGTAGCTAATCATTTGAGAAGAGGCCCGGATGGCACTTAGAAGGGCAAATTTGTTATTGGAGGCCCATCCACCAAGCATAATGCCGTATACACCCAACGACACCACCCCAAACAAGTACAGAACCGATAAATCAGCCTGAGCAATGTATAAATGAACTTGATTTCCCCAAAATACCAGGTCGTTCCCCCAAGGAATAATAGCCAACGGCATACAAGCCGCTAACATAGCCAAACAGGGGCCTAATACAAAAATCCACGAAGACGCTTTTCCAGGTATGAATTCTTCTTTAAAAAAGAACTTTATACCGTCTGCTAAGGGTTGTAAAAGCCCAAAGGGCCCAGCCCTATTAGGGCCTAAACGATCTTGAAAAAATGCAGAAAATTTTCGTTCAGCCAGAGTAGAGTACATAGCAATAAGCAAGGTTATACCTAAAGCTATGGAAACGATCACTAACTTTTCAATTAAAAAAAACAACATTAGGATTCCAAGGCTTTCTGTTTAGAAGGTTTTTTGAGTGCATAATGATTTTGAGAGATAACGGAGCTATGACTAATAGGCGCGGGGCCTTCAACTTGCCATAAAGATAAATTTTTAGATTCAAACCGACAGGTATTGCAGATAAATTCGGTTACTTCAGCGCAACTGTTTTTTCGGGCACTTACACGAAGGATATCATTGCCTTTTAACCATAAAACAACTTTCCCACAGCACGCTGTACACTCGCGATGTGCAAGAACTGGTTTTGTAAACCAAACTCGACTCTTAAATCGAAATGTTTTATCGGTTAAAGCACCTACTGGACACACATCAATCATGTTGCCAGAAAAATCGTTGTTCACGGCTTTTTCAATGTAAGTTCCAATTTCAGATTGATCGCCTCGGCCCAAAACGCCATGAACACGGTTGTTAGTAATTTGATCGGCTACATACACACAGCGGTAGCACAAAATACAGCGGTTCATGTGCAACTGTATAATGGGGCCAATGTCTTTTTGTTCGTATGTACGACGTTCTTCTTTGTATTGTGTAGTTTCGGTTCCATGTTTAAAAGCCAAGTTTTGCAGGTCGCATTCTCCGGCCTGGTCACAAATAGGGCAATCTAGAGGGTGATTAATTAAAAGAAGCTCCACAACACCTTTTCTAGCTTCTAAAACCTCTTGTGAATGGTTGCTTTCAATAACCATACCCTCTTCAACCAAGGTTCGGCATGAAGGCACTAAGCGTGAGGGCGCTTTGGCAGCGCCTGCAGCAGCTTGGGTTACTTTTACCAAACAGGTTCTACATTTACCCCCCGACTCTTTCAAAGACGAGTAGTAGCACATAGCCGGAGGTGCTGTAGAGGGGGAAATACGTCGAGCTGCCTCTAAAACAGTGGTTCCAGCAGGAACATCTATCGAAATGGTATCAATGGTGATGACGGGCAACGGAAGCCTCCTGTTTATGCACACAACAACCATCTAAGTGAGGGGCTGTTTTGTCGATATGTGCTTTAAATTCATGCTCAAAGTGACGAATAGCGCTAGCAATGGGCCAACATGCGGCTGCACCAAAAGAACAAATGGTTTTGCCGTCAATTTTTTTGGTAATATCCAGCAATAAGTCTAAATCTTCTGGACGCCCTTGGCCATGCTCGATACGGTACAAAACCTTTTCAAGCCACCCGGTGCCTTCTCGGCAAGGGCTGCATTGCCCACACGATTCATGATGATAAAATCTCGAAAAATTCCAAGTATTTCTAACAATGCACGCGGTGTTATCCAGTACAATAAACCCGCCCGATCCCAACATGGATCCACTTTCAAAACCACCCTCACTAAGCGATTCGTAGGTCATTAAACGAGGCTCGCCAGAGGCTGTTTTGGTTACCAAATGAGGCGGTAAAATAGGGGTAGAAGATCCACCCGGAATAACAGCTTTTAAAGTACGACCTTCTAATAATCCCCCACAATATTTTTCCGAATAGATAAAGTCTTCAACCGTAATGCCCATTTCAATTTCATAAACCCCAGGCTTTTTAATCTGTCCACAGGCCGAAAATAATTTGGTTCCAGCACTTTTTCCTACTCCAATTTTGGCATAAGCATCGCCACCCTTGTTAATGATCCATGGAACAGCGCTTAGTGACTCCACGTTGTTAATCACGGTTGGACAGGCAAATAAACCCGAAACAGCAGGAAACGGTGGTTTCATACGGGGTAATCCACGTTTACCCTCCAACGATTCTAAAAGGGCACTTTCTTCACCACAAATATAAGCCCCAGCCCCAGGATGGACGTAAATATCTAAATCGTAACCAGTGCCTAAAATATTTTTACCCAAAAATCCGTTGGCATAGGCTTCTTGAATGGCTTTTTCTAGTTTTTTACCGATCCACATTAACTCGCCACGAATGTAAATATAGGCTGTGTGAGACTCTAAAGCAAAGCTAGACACAATCATGCCTTCAACCAAGCGATGTGGAAGTTTTTCCATTAAAAAACGGTCTTTAAAAGTACCAGGCTCACCTTCATCGGCGTTGCACACCAAATAGCGTGGTTTGCCCGACTTTCTATCAATAAAACTCCATTTTAAGCCAGTAGGAAACCCTGCACCACCTCGACCTCGTAAGCCCGATTTTTTAACCTCTTCAACCACGTCCATGGGGGCCATACGCAAGGCTTTTTCAACCGAAGCATACCCGCCCAGCTTGCGATATACCTCAAATGTATCGATGTTCTCTACGCTTAAATGTTCTAATAAAATGTTCATGAGGGAGTTTGTCCTTTTTTAAAGGCATCCAAAATTTGGTCTAACTTAGAATCAGTAAGGTGTTCATAATACGCATCATCTACGCGCATCATAGGCGCAGAACCGCAAGAGGCCAAACATTCAACCGTTTTTAAAGTAAATAAGCCGTCGGCAGTGGTTTGACCTACTGTAATACCCAATTTTTTTTCTAAATCGGCAACGGTTTTTTCGGCCCCCATTAAACAACAAGGGCCAGTTTGGCACACTTCAAGTACATATTTGCCTGTAGGTTGAAGCCGAAATAGGGTATAAAACGTGGCCACCTCGTACACTTCAATAGGCGAAAGCTTTAATAACTCAGCCACATAATTCATCACATCGGGGCTTAGCCATCCGCCCAATTCTTGCTGTGCCAGGTGCAGTACAGGCAACAACGCCGACTTTTTACAGCCTTCAGGATAACGACTCAAAATGTCATCAACTAGGGCTAAGGTTTCACGTGAAAATGCAATAGAACTCATGCGTCTAATTCTCCGGCAATAACATTTAAACTACTTAAGGTAATCACAGCGTCCGACAATAACGAGCCTTTCACCATTTCTTCAAACGCTTGATAGTAAATAAAACAAGGACGCCTAAAATGCAAGCGAAACGGAGTTCGACCTCCATCGCTAATTAAGTAAAAACCTAGTTCTCCATTGCCACCCTCAACCGAATGGTACACTTCACCCACAGGAACCGGAATTTCGCCCATTACCACTTTAAAGTGGTAAATAAGGGCTTCCATATAATTATAAACTTCTTGTTTAGGAGGTAGATAAAACTCAGGGACATCCGCATGATAGGGGCCTTCTGGCATGTTTTTAACTGCCTGCTTAATAATCTCTAAACTTTGCCACATTTCAACATTGCGCACCATAAACCGATCATAGGTGTCGCCTTTGTCGCCTACAGGAATGTCAAAGCTAAAATCATCATACGAACAATAGGGGCTTGCGACGCGAACATCATAATCAACCCCAGTGGCTCGTAAATTGGGGCCAGTAAAGCCATAGTTTAAAGCGCGCTCTGCACTAATGGCACCTACGTCTATGGTTCTATCCATAAAAATACGGTTACGATTAAACAATCTTTCAAATTCATCAAGTGTAGTAGAAAATTCGTCAATAAATTGGTTTAGTTTTTGATAAAAAATAGGGCTAAAATCTCGCTCAAATCCACCAATTCGGCCAATATTTGTTGTTAAGCGGGCTCCACAAACTTCTTCATAAAGTTCATAAATGAGCTCGCGTTTTTGAAACATGTACAAAAACCCCGAAAAAGCCCCACTGTCTACGCCTAAAATGCTGTTACAAATTAAATGATCAGAAATGCGTGCCAATTCCATAATAATGACCCGCATATAGTCTACTTTTTTAGGGGTTTTAACATTTAAAAGTTTTTCCACGGTTAAATGCCAACCGATATTGTTAATAGGCGAAGAGCAGTAGTTTAGCCGGTCGGTAATGGGCGTAATTTGATAAAAAGGCCGCCGTTCGGCTAGCTTCTCAAAGGCTCGGTGAATATAACCAATAGTAGGCTCCGACGATACAATGCGCTCTCCATCCAACTGAATCACATTTTGTAAAATGCCATGCGTTGCTGGGTGGGTGGGTCCTAAATTAACAGTTACATAGTGTTTTTCAGTCATAAGTCTCAGCGTCCAAACATGGCATCGTTTTTGTCGGTTCGGGTAGTATCTTCAAGCGGGTATTCTTTTCTCATCGGAAAGTAGTCCATGTCGTCTTCGTTCAAAATTCGTCTTAAATCAGGATGTCCCTCAAACTGTATGCCATAAAAATCATAAGCCTCTCGTTCCATCCAGTTGGCTGCAGAAAAAAGTCCGGTTAGGCTAGGAAATACCGGAGAGTCAACGGGTGTAAACGACTTAATTCTTAGGCGTAAATTGCTTGTTAGGTTATGAAAGTGATACACAACACCTAAAACAGGAGGGCTTTCCTCGGGGTAATGAACGCCACATAAGCTGGTTAAAAACTGAAAAGGGTAGTCGGGGTGATTGTAAAGTGCTGTAAAAAACGCCATTAAGGATTCTTTTTTGACTACTAAAGTAGGCATGTCGCTGTTAATTTCAAGGCTGGTTACAGCCCCATCACAGAGGTCACTTAAGGTGTTAAAAATAACTGAAGGTGTTTTATTCGAGGTCATAATCTTTTAAAAGTTGTTTGTATTCTGGGCTAGACCGTCTAAACAACGATTCAGCTGATACTTTCTCTTGAATTTTCATTAATCCATCAATAATTTGTTCAGGACGAGGTGGGCAGCCTGGTACATACACATCAACTGGAATAATTTTATCGATCCCTTGAAGTACCGAATACGTATCAAAGATGCCACCGCTAGAGGCACAGGCCCCAACAGCCATCACCCACTTGGGCTCTGCCATTTGTATGTATACTTTTTTCAAAACAGGCCCCAATTTTTTAGCTACAGTTCCCATTACCATCAATAAATCAGCTTGCCGGGGTGAAAAACTGGGTCGTTCTGAACCAAACCTGGCTAAATCGTAATGCGAGCCCATGGTCGCCATAAACTCAATCCCACAACAAGACGTTGCAAAAGGTAAAGGCCACAACGAATTTTTTCTAGCTAAAGCCACTGCTTTTTCAAGACTGGTTAGAAAAAAACCTTGGCCTTCAATACCTTCAGGGGGTGCTTGCACAATAATGTTAGAAGAGTTAGTCATTGATAAAATCCAACACTCCTTTCTTGTAAATATAAACAAGAACTACGCCGACCATCGATACAAAAGCAATCATGGCAAAAAAACCGTTCCAGCCCAATTCTTTAAAATTAATGGCCCAAGGATACATAAATACGATTTCTACATCAAACAACACAAATAAAATCGCTACCAGAAACTGTTTTACCGAAAAAGGAATTCGGGCATTTTCAACCGAATCAATGCCGCATTCAAAATTGGCATCTTTGGTAGAACCTTTAATTTTAGGGCCTAATAAATGAGTAGCAACCATGGTTAGGCCAACAAAGCCTAAAGCAGCAACAAATAGCAAAATAAAAGGCAGTATCGCTAACACAGGGTTTAAATTATCCCTCTAAGCTCATCCTTAAGTCAACTTTAGAGAATTGTTGCATCCCGAGCAAAAAGTAGCTTTTGTCGAATTTTCAAGCCCACACTTAGGGCATAGTGTAGTAGGAAGGCTCTTTGTATTGGACTGAGTTTGTACTGTGCCCATGCTTCTAAACAAAAAGAAAAAAGGCAAAATGACAATAGCACTAACGGGGACAACAAGGGGTAATAGAAGCCACAGAAGCGATGCATAACTGGCTCGACCCTGTTTTTTTGCTTGAAGCCAAAACAAAAAACCCAAACCTAAACTTAAGGCTAAAAGGCCGTAACGTAACATAGGAGACTAGAACGCGAACAAAAATTTAACGTCGCAGATCGCATTTTACAGTAGCCTCTCAAGCATTTTGAGGCACGTATTTGGTCATACTAATAGTTGTTCCTTGGCCCAACTTTGACTCAATATGTGCTTCATCCATCAAGCTTTTAATGAAGGTAAGGCCCAATCCTAGTCCAAATTTATCGACAGATCCTGAACTATCTTTTTCAGATACTGCGTCTTTGGGATTAAACCCTTTACCAGTATCTTTAACGATCATTTCAAGCTTGTCAGAATAAATATTAAATACAAGATCAATGGTGTTATGAGAACCTTCCTCATAAGCGTGTTGCACAGCATTGGTGCAGGCCTCAGAGATTGCAATTTTTAAATCTTCAATATCTTCAACAGAAAAATTTAATCGAGCTGCAATGCCAGAAAGTGTTAAGCGTACAACGCTCACAAATTCTGACGAAGAGGGAATCGTCATTTCAACGCAAACAGGTTTATGAGATTTTGACATGATCCCTCCTACTGACTGTCTTTTAAAGCATCGGCTTCTTGCTTATAAAGAACCACATTTTTTTTGTGAAGCCCAGATAGTTCGAATACTTTTAAAACTTGATTTTGAGTACAAATAACGCGGATAGTGCCTTTGCGTTCACTGAGACTGCGGGCCGAGTGAGCGATAACCCCTAAACCCGTACTGTCGATATATTGGATAGCGTCTAAATCAAGCACTAAGTCTTGAGAGCTAGAGGCAATATGCTGGGCAAGCACTTGGTTCAATTTGGGACAGGTATGCACATCGATTTCGCCTTGAACACGAATGATGGACACAGGATGAGTGGAATCTACTTGAATGGACAAATCAGACATTGTTGAGCCTCCTTTAGGACACCATCAGTATACCCTAAGTTAGGGTTTTTTCCAGACTACCCCTTCGGGGGTGTCTACTAAAACGATGTTGTACTGAGATTCAACCGTTTTTCTAAGGGCATCAGCTTGTTCAAATTGCTTATTTTTTTTAGCTTCGGTTCTGGCCTTGATTAAATCCAGGGCCTCTTGGGGTAGTTCGATTTGAGGGGCTTTTGATGAAAGATCTGGAATAGGAATGCCCAACAACTTTAACTCGTTTCTTAAAAGACCAGCCCCTTTGCCGGTTTTATGAATGTGCTTGTTAAGTTCAAACATGGCGCCAATCGCTTCGGATGTATTTAAATCGTCACATAGAGCGTTTAAAAATTT
>Ga0172373_10000813_pt1 | contig 51626 bp, 101 predicted proteins | sample Lak10m_2_FD_114546 | JGI IMG/M metagenome (GOLD analysis project Ga0172373, IMG submission 114546) | Freshwater microbial communities from Kabuno Bay, South-Kivu, Congo - kab_092012_10m | ecosystem: Environmental > Aquatic > Freshwater > Lake | place: Democratic Republic of the Congo... | reverse complement strand
TTGAGACATTTCCGTGGACTTGAACTTAACCCTGAGATCTCCGCGACCAAGCTCAACTTCTTCGTATTCGCTGTTTTTGTATCTCTTGGCTCCGCCATCAAAATCAGGAATTCCTGTATAGCCGCCATTAGTGCCAAGAAAGGCCGCCATGTAGGCAACCCCAATCTCAAAATCAATAGGAAGCTCGTCTTCGGGGGCGTAATAGTAGTCAGCAATAATGCGCCTTGGCCAAGCTAAGCTTTGGTCACTTGCTGCAGGCTGTCCCTTCCAATGCAAGGGATTGATTGCCATTGTTGCAGCAACCAGACTCTGCTCTTTCTGAGTGGTTGTCAGCGTCAGCCAAGCTGCAACGCCAGAGCTTGCTGGCAAATCACTCAGCAAAGTCGTGGCCTTCGCTACCGACAAGTACGAGTTGGCGTCGCTCGCCCCCAGTGTCGATACAAAAGCCATGGCTCATCCTCGTTCAGGAGGCCCGAGAAGGGGCCTTGGGTTTAGGCTTGGCCACGGTGGCCACAGAAGCTGACCCAGGGGCCTCAGGGGCCTCAACAGCGGTCTTCACGGCCGGTATCTCATGGGCCGGTTCAGTCTCCTTGGCAGCGGCAGCCTCAGCAACCGCAAGTTCTACGGCCTCGCGCCGCATTCTGAAAGTACCAGCACTCATTGTTTGTTACCAAATAGTTGAAAGCCCCGGCGAACCGGGGCCATGATCTCAGGTATCAGATCAGATGTAGCAACGCATCTGGGTGATCCGAATGTTGCGGTCATCATCAAACACCTTGACCCAGTTGGCAGGAGTTGCAAGCTCAGCGTTGCTGGGAGCAGCAGCGGCAGAGTTGCCCCTCCAGCTAATGCCGTTCGGGTGAACAAGGTAGTGGGTGCGGTTGATCAGAAAATCAATACCCAGGAACTTGTCCCGATCAGTCTCAACGGGGTTCTTGGCGGGAGCAGTTGCATAGGCAAAAGCGCCAGGGCCGAAGAAGAAGGTGTGATAGATCGGCAGGTTGGTAGCACCGCCGCCACCAGGGCCACCACCGGTGGTCTCGAAAGGCAGCCGGTCATCAACGAAAACCGGGCGACCCAAATAGGTGCCTTTCTCCAACGACTCAGCAGACAGACGGGTGTCAAGCTGAGAAGTGCTCGAAGCAGGAACAATCAGGTCCAGCTTCATCAACGCGTAATACACAGCGGAATGCATCATCGCGCCAGTCAGCTCATCGCCAGCATCACCAAGCTTGGCGATGCTATCCACCATCAAACTCTGGGAAAGCTGAGAGGTAGGGCCACCAACGGCGTGGCTGGTAGCAAGAGGGCCGCCAGTGCCAAACAGACCGTTCAGGATGTTGCGAGTCACGACTTGCATGTCACGAATCCAGTAACGACCGGTGCTGCGGGCAATAGCCTGAGCAGGATCGCTGCCAGAAAGGTCAGCAGCAAGGTCGCTGGACTTCCAGGATTTCCGGCGCATGTTGCGAACGCCAACCTGCAGATCGCCAGCAATTTCCGTGGGGGTAGAAGCCACGGTGTCGGAATCAATCTCCGAATCACCGGTCAAGTCGCCATAGAAAGGCAGGTCGATAGTCTTGCCGCCTTTGACGAATTCAGCTTGGATAGCGGGATTCGTGACCATCAGGCCAGAAGTCACCAGAGCATTTTTGTCGCGGATTTCTTCCTGCTGGTAATCGAGGAAGAGTTCAGGAATAAGGGGAACGCCTGCGAGAAGCATTGTCTTGGGAGCGAGGGAACGAATTTGCGGTTCAGCTTCACAGCACTGCTGTCCTTGCTGCGAGGCACTGCCTCTCTCATCCAAATAGTAGCCAAGAAAAAAGCCGGGGTCTCACTCCCGGCCTGCGTCTCATGACAGCTTCAAACTAAATAAATCGAAGCTTTGTCACAAGCAATAATGTTCAAATCAAGAAAATGCAAACTTGCGATTTGCGATACAAATCAGTTGAGGGTGTAGCCCTTCGCAAGAAAGGCGGCCACCATGGCAGTCCGCTCGCCACCAGTCATCGCAGTGTAGCCAGCAGTTCCGGTGTAGGTGATGATCTTGGTTCCGGTGACCGTGGGGGCAGCGGGAAGCAGCTCATCAAGCTGGGCCTTGGTGAAGGCATCGGGCAGAATGAAGGTCCAGTTCTTCATGCCGCGAGTGCAGAGAACGATGGAGGTCAGGATCTCATCAACTGCAGTTGCAGATTGCCCGCCACGCATGTTCGTGGAAGAGCGGTAGGCACCGGAGACGGTCATTGGATTGAGGCGTGGCTCTAAGGGAAGTCTAAGGCTGACTCGGCATCTTCGATGCCTGACAAAAAACCAAAGCTAAAATACAATCAAACAATTGCTAAGGCTATGGAAAAGCGGACTTGGAATACGCCAGCCAGAGAAAAATGGAACGAACTGATTCACCAATGCTTAAAGGGTATTGACAATCACAATGAATTATATTTCAAAACTTTTGATAGATGGCATTTGGCGAAAGCTGAAGAACTGAGGCGATACGTGACTGAATTAAAGGAAATGATTGCAAGATGTGAGAAATAAAATTATAGTCCATTTTGTCGTATGACTCCAGTATTTTGCAGTTAGCTTAGTTGTAGGCTTGCCCTGTGCATTGTGTCTTGCATAGTAGCTCCTGCGCCTTGCTTTCTCCGCCTTTGTCTTGGGATTGCTGCCAGCGCCCTCAACTCCTTGCTGGCCGAAGCGAATCACCTTATAGGTATCCCCTTCTTTTGCCATCACTACATGAGACTTGGTAGCGTGGCCAGGAGTCTTCTTGGGCTTGTTAACTCCCGAAAGCCCAAGCTCTTTCATCTTGCTTTTAACGCGCTCAGGAACTGCCATGGCCTCGTGGCTGATAGAAACAGCCTAGCGACGTGTCCTGCGCCTGCTGGACGCCAGCCTGCGATTGTCGCCACTTCCTTGCCTCGCCCTATTAACAGAAGGACTCTCTCTTGTGAAGCCACCGCTTGCGGTATGGCTTAGATCATCGCCGCCTTTACCAGCAATTCCCCGAGCCCTACGCTCTCTTGAAAGCTCAGCTCTGTACTTTCTGCGCTCTGGCGTAGAGTGATATTTTTTGTCATAAGCGGCTTTCTTCTTGCGGGCTTCTGGATTGCTCGCATAGAAAGCAGCGGTTCTGCGCTTGTTTTTAAGGGGCTTCGGTGCCATGGCAAAACACTAGCGACGCTTCTTGCGTTTATGCTGGTAGCCGATTTTCTTTGAACTTGTCTTTTCCCGCTTAAACTTTTTCTTTTCTTTTTCGGAAAGCTCTGATGCGGTTTTGGGTGTTTGAGCCGAGACGCGCTTTGTTGGCCTGCACGCTGGATAACCTTTACGTTTTTCACCAGATTTTCTGCCGCAAGGCTTGCCAGTCTTGATGTCAACCCATTTCTCAGCAAACCATCTATCAAGACCTCCTCGTGGTTTATCAGCCATTACCTTTCACCGTGGATGTACGGTATTTGCCACCACGTTTTTTATATTCACGCACTAACCAGCCATTTGCATAAGCGCTTGGATAAACTTTGAACTTGCGCTTGGCCTCAGCCTTGACGCGGGAGTACAAAGCTTTGTCCGTTGGCAAGTTCTTTGTCTTCATTTCTTCATTCCCTTTTTCACTTCCTTTTTGCCAGCCTTCGGCTTTTTCTTTTTACCTTTGTTGGCAGCCATCAGGTAGGAGCTATTGGCGGGCATTGGAAGCAGTCGCAGAGGTATGGAGAAATCGTAGCCAAGAAAAAGGGCGCGACATCGTTGCTCCCTCCCGCTTTACCTGAACGCCTGAAAAGGCGAAAGGGCCCCGGTGCCACCCGGGACCCTTCCTGTTCTGCCAGACCCCGAACCAGTGACACGGAGAGGGGGTCTGGATACCAGCCCGGCGATGCCGGGCCCGTTCGCAAATCTTAGCAGATCAATAGCCAACTGCCCGAGCAAGAATCGGATCAAGATCACCGCGAGCGCGAGCTTGCTGCACAAGTCGTTGCGCATAAGCTTTATCACGGCCAATGATTTCAGCGGCCTTGGTGGCGTTCGCCGTTGACTTCATGAAAGGGTTGTCATTTACCGGCATCGAAGAACGAGAAGTGGGAAGCCCAGAGCCAGAAGCTACAACGCCTGGAAAGTAAATTGAGTATTCGTCATCTTTTTCAAGATTGCTCACTGCATCGGAAACATTAACCGGATTTTCCTCAGGACCATAAACAACGGTTTCGTTGTCGTCTAAAAGTCGAAACTGCTGCCCTTGCAGTGCGTAAACATGGGCAGGACGCTTGCAGCCAGCTTTCTCTAGCTCTTGCAATACCACCGAGCGCTTGAATTCTTCAAGCCTGGCCTTGCGCTCTTGTTGCTTCTCTTTCTCGGTTTGCTGAAGCTTTTCGTTCAGCTTGTCCATCTGCTTCTGCATCGAGGCAAGCTGGGCACGCATGGCCTCTTCTACGGCGCTAGAGGGCGTTCCAGTAGGCGCTGGCTCGCTTGCCTGGGAGACAGGGGCCGCAGGGGCGCCAGGGGCAGCAGAGATGGGCTCAGGGGTAGCCTTGGCCGCCAGCAATGCAGCAATCTGGTCTTCAGCATCCTCGGCATCTAAATCAATGCCAACAGCCTTGGCGAGACGCTCGACACCCTTGCGTTTCACTAGATCAGCCTGCAGGCCCATTTTTGCACGTTCCAGCGCTTGCAACTTCGCTTCACTTTCTTGCAGCTTGGCTTGCAGCTCTTCAGGACTCAGATCAATGGCTTCAAAAGGCACGGAATGAAAGTGTAACTATCTGAAGTGTAGCTCAAGATTCGCTTTCTTCATCCATCGGTTCGGACGGTTCTCCCTCAAACGAGCTGCCAGCTGATTCCTCGGCATCGTTTTGGACGTACAGACGGCGATTGACGTCTTCCCGAGGCGAGGCTGGCTTGACAATTTCCGACCTTCGCTCGGAACCAGTCAGCCCCATCTTATCGAGAAGTGCTTTGATATTGAAGTCATGCATACCCTCAAACATTTCGCCGGCTTCAAGCATCTCAAGGAAGGTGCCGACAGGAATCGCTTCAGAATCCTTATAGAGAGAGCTGATGGCCATAACTTGCTGACTATGAAGTTTAGCGGGAATAAAGTTCTTGCTAATCGTAATCTTTATTTGAGGATAAGCGTCAGCCCTATAACCAGAGGCATACCAAAGCGCCCTGTTAAAGCAATCTTGCAACGATCCAATCAAAACAGCAAGCTGAGAGTCTGACTGCGATCTATCGAGAAGTTTGGCGAAGCCCGACTCTACCTGACTCTTGCCTGGGGCAATTGCAATAGCAGCGAGACGGTCCATTGCGCTTTCGATTCGAGCGAGTTCCTTTAACGTTGTCTCAGCGCCATCCATGCCAGGCGACACCATCCCAAATCTTGCATTTTCATTTTGGCTGAACAGGCTGCGACCAGAGCCAGCATAAATTTCATCGTCTGGTCTGACGCCAGTGCCAGTCAAAAGTGGAGATGAATTCAGGTGGATTGTTTCGGCGAGATCAGAGGAAGTCGCCCAATGATGAAGATTCAGCCTTGCAATGTCAAATAGCAAAGGCCTTGCCCGGCAGAAAGCCTCTTCTTTCCCGCCGTAGCAAGGCACAAAAGGAATGTAGTCAATCGAAAGATAGGTTTCGTTATTCTCCGGCAAAAAGTATTCATGGGGATGGCCGGAAACGCTTTTTTCGTAAACTCGAACTCGCACATTCGAGCCTTCTTCTGGAATGTCATAAACAACAACTGTAGGCACCACTTCTTCGTAATGCTCATTTATAGCACTAGCCCTTCTGATCTCTGACTTAATCCTTAGATAAACGACTTTGGTTTCATAGGACGTAATTCCATTGATCGTAACAGCACCATTTTCATGGCGACAGTCAAGAATATCGTCAACCTTAATAATAGTGAAATATGGCCTCAACCCCATCCTGCGTTGAAGCACTTTATCTGCAGTATTGACTCTGGGGTAGTCAGCCATCAGGCCGGCAACGCCACCATTCAGCGCCTCTGTAAAAAGAGTCTTAGCAAAAGACGTAATTGACTTTCCTTCAAGATTTACATTATCAAAAAAGCTCCTCCATTCTTCTGTTACCTCTTGGGGAAGAATTACGCCCTTCCTCAAAGCCGTACCAACAATAATATCTACATAGTGTGAATAGAAAGGTTCAAAGCAGGTCATCGCTCGCGTCTTGCGAACGTTATAGCTTTCAGGATTTTCTTGATAATCTTTCGGAATGTAACCGTCTATCGCTTCATCAAGATAAAATTCTGGCAGCGTGCAGAATCTGATAGGCAGAATTCTTGAAACTTGTTCTGCTTGGTCGATTGAATATGCGTCTACGTCAGTGACTTCAGCATAAACCTTTTCTGTCTCTGGCTGCCTTCTATCAAAAGGAATGGGCAGATCATCTGCGCCCAGGATAATCGAATTAGGAACGTCGATCGAAGGCACGGAACTACGCCACTGGGTCAATATATCCTAGCAATGCACAAAGGCCTTGAATTTCTTCAAAGCCTTCAAACAAAGTTTCAACGACTTTTTGTCGTGCCCGCCGAAGGGAAGCCGTTGGTGCCCAGCAAGTGTATCACCTCCAACGACCACCATGACCAACTCTGCCTCCAGCACGAGGAAAGACTTGCCAAATCAAATACCTAAGCGCATCTCCGCAGTGTGAATAATCAGCCGTTCCACCCTTGGAAGGCTTCAAGGTCTTCGAGTCATACGACCAGCGCTCTGCAGCGTTAATCGTTTCGTGGCACGTAGTAGCGTTAATCAACACCAGGTTGCGGTGCATGTGAACGTTGGCGTGAGCAAGTGTTTCGGCAATGTAAGGGTTCTTGCGTTCGGCTACAACTTTTACGCCAGCAGCTCTGAGTATCTCATGATCGCTTTGCGTTGAAGACGTGGAATCATGAGAACCGCTGGCATCCGGGTAGCAAGTAACCAGGCCCGCTGCTAAGTGACGAGGATACTTCTGCTGGAGGTGCGCTACCAGCGCGAATGTATCTGAAACCTTAGATTCGGCAAAACAATGAAGCTCCTGCCCCTTTGAACCAGCTCTGACAACTCCATATACGGCGTGGCATTGCCCAACGTTAAAGTCAGCGCCGAACACAATTCTCTCAAGAGGCTGAGGCAGGAAAACGCCAGTCGTGTGTTTCTCTCTATTGAATTCGTAAAAGACTGTGGCAGACTCAAGATTAACGAACTCACCGTTGAGATAGGCTTTAACAAGTTGAGGATGATACTTGCTTTTAAGGTCTTCAACAAAGCCTTTGTCAAGGTATGGATTGTCTTCCGACTTTCCTCGATACAGCTTTTTATTGTCTGCCTTCTGCTCTTCAAAAAAAGTGTACATAAAGCCGTAGCCCTCTGGCGTAGAAGCTGCAGCAATTTGAGGGCAGTTGCCGACGCGAACACGACCCTGCAACCTGATCATCGCTTTTTCTGCAATCTCTTGACGTGTCGTATCTGTTTCATCTGAAGCAATGCTTGCTGCGTTAACACCAATCAGTCGCTCATAGTTCTCCATCGAACGCAAAAGAACTGGCGTCTCCCCTCCGGGCAAAAAAAGCTTAAAAACAGGCCTGGGAGAAACCTTAAAAGTGTGGGGGATGCTATACTTTTCTAATAGCATGTTCCACGTTGGCAGCGCAACGTCGTCAATCAAAGGGATGGTAGGCTCAAGGAAAAGATGTGTAAAGCCCTGCGAGCGAAAACATAGTAACAATTGCTTCACGGCTAACGTATAAGTTTTGCCTGAGCCATAGCCACCACAAAAGCCCACGTACTTATGACTAAAGTCAGTGGCAAAGTCTCTCTGATAGGGAAGCAGGTCTTCAATCATTCTTGCTTCAGCTGCTTGCACGTCAAAGCTTGAATTCGCCCTACGCTTTAACTTTTGCAAAATTGCAGCATCCGCCAAGAGGCCCAGGCTGCTAACCGCTGCCCGATCGGCGTAAGCAGAAGATCTTGAACGCGCTGGCATTTCCCTAGGACACCAGCTTCAGGCGAGACGGGACCCAGGGCGGGAGAGTTTCGGCTGACCAATAAAACTCAATGCCCAGCAACAAAAATTTATTCAATGCGCCAGATTGAATATCTTGCGTTACAGAATCATAATCAGGAGCCACTAGAAAAAATCCCGCGCTACAAACTTCCTGAACAATTTTGAGTGCTTCTTCTTTATTGACCAGCTCAATGGATAGCGGAGCTTTGATATTTCGTTTTTGCAGCAAAGCTAAAAATTCAGCCAGCAGAGTAGGAAAGATTTTCTCAGGCATTGGAGTCCTCTGATCTGTGGCAAGGCCTAACAAGTATGACTTTTAGGCCATCCTTTTCTTTATAGCTGTCGGCTATTTCGGCAAGACTGTTTCCACTTACGCGAACATCTATCGTTCTCTGGAGATCAATCTGTAGCGTCAGCCAACATTCAATCATGACAAATTGGTGGGATAGGCATAGCTTGCTTCATTACCCAGACAGTAGCAGCTTTTTGCGTCATCCAAACGTGGAGCAGTTGCTTGGCAATGATCTTTAATGCAGCGATGTCTTCCGTAGCGTCGATAATTCTTGAGAATTTTTCAATTTCAAACTTTTGAGAAGCTGTAAGCTCTAGCGGCTCCATGATTTAGTTCAAACCGATTGGACCGAAGCCAGTCTGAATTGATTGACGCGGGGCATTTTTTAGCGACACCTCCAAGTACCTGAGCGCTTCAATGTCGCAGATTTCATCTTCCAGCTCATTACGCTTTGCTTTTGACGTTGATGCCATGAAAGCAAAAAAGCTTCCAGCAATCCAAGAGAATGCACAGAAACCGAGAAGTTTATTGCCAAGAAGAATAGACAAAGGAATCAAGCCAATCGCAAGTAAGCCGGTCGTGCCGGAAAGGCTGTACCAGAAACTACAGACTTGAATTTTCTTTCTTAAGATTAAGACTTGCCCTTGATTATCTTTAATCACGAGAGGTCTTAAGGCGACTCTCCCATGCTACAGCGGCTCCGCCAAAGCGACAAATCAAATCAATCAGTTTCCACCAAGGGATTGACGTAAACAGGCTTAAACCATTGAACGCGCCTTTCGCTTCTCTTCGGTCCAACGCAAACGCTATGCCAATGGCCCCGCCGCCAATGGGATCTAACATTGCCACGCGTTGAATCTTGTGCCTTGGGGCGATGGCGCTCGGTTGTGTTGCGGAAGGTCTTGCCAATCCAAGTGGGGGAAAGCGGAGGCTTACTTTTGCCAGAAAAGCCCATTCCCTTGGTGACGGGTTTGGAATCTGTTGTAATTAACTCTGGCTCATAAAGATGCACTAATAAAGAGTTGACAGCAATTCTGATTATTTTTTCAGTGCTGGCTGATTCGTACTTAGATTCGCCGGTAGATTTTACGTTCGATTCGTGCCATCCTTTCGCATCAGGAGTAATAAATTCCTGAAATACGTCCATGCCGTTTTTAGTAAAAGTTACTATCTGCAGGCCTTTAGCACCCATTAGCTCTTGCGGAGCGAGCTTTTCTTTTGGAAAGAAAGTTTTAGCAATAGCTCGATTCTCTTCGTTTAGCTTGTCAGCATAAAGGTCGCCTGATTGAACTAAAATAGAAACCACCTCGTCGCCTTCTACGTCATAGACAGTGTTGCGAGGCAACATCAAATGAACGTAAGGCAAAACTTCAACTACTTCTGGCGGCAGCTCTGGAAGCGAGGTCTGGGCGAAAGATTCTATGATTTGTTCCCCTAAATATCTGGCGCAAGCTTTTGATAAAATCGCAGATCGAAATGCTATGCAAGAAATCGCACCACGAATATCTCCCTCGAAAAAACTTGCTTCCATGCTTTTTGCGCAGCCAGCAAGAAGGCATACTTTTGTATATTCATTCCAATCTATGTAATTACGAGGAGATGCGTAGGCATTAAGCATCTCGTCACATTTTGAAAGAAATTGAGCATCTATCTCGGCTTCTTGAACGTGTTGACGCAGCTTTTGATAAGAAGACTTTTGGACAAACGCAAGGACTTCTGGAACTTTGATGCGGGTCATAGCGACTGACCTCCACGAGGAGTCTCCAAGGCTGTCATCTGCGGCCCCTGCCAGGCCAAAGAACGAGCCCACCACTCGTGAATCCTGACGCCACCCCAAGGCATCAGCAGGCCATCATGCTTGCCCCAGAGCACCATTCCGTGCAGATCGCCATCCTGCTGGGTGGGCAGGCGATCGTTGATCCAAACTGGCATTGCAATAGCAAGTAAATTGCTTGCAAGCATTTTGCTGCCAAAAAAAAGATTTGTCAAGAGCTGCCAATTGCTTGACAGTAGGTCGGCTGAGGCCTAATATGGACCAGCTATTACTCAGCCGCTATGCAGCCAACCAAGGATCGACCAGTCTTACAGGTCGGAGATTTTGTAAAAATTAAGTTTGAAAATGAGGAATTTATTGTATCTGTGCAGTCACGTATTGGCAATTATGTACTGCTATCGAATGGCGTAAGATTTCATATTATAGACGATCGCTGGAAATCAAAGCAGATGTGGATTGACGAGTCCACTGGATTTCTTATCAGTCTGGCTGCAGCAGAATGAAGCGTTTTCTTCGTTTACTTGGAGCCACGCTAATAATGACGGCAAGTTTTGTTTTTGCTGCAATGCTGATCTCATTCGTCAGCATAGCTGTTTATGTGTATCTTGGCTTTGTGCAAGCCTTGGTTGCCTTCGTGCTTGCAGCTGCGCTTGCAATTACAGCTTTAATTCACTGGTCTGAGCAGGACGACTTTCCTTTCCAGTAATTTTATTTCTATCTATTACTATGTTCAATCAGCTTCCAGCTCAAAAAAAGAAAAATTACGTTGCCTACAAGAAGATAGCCTCATTTCGGAAGGGGCTTAAGCCGACTGAAAGCGGAGGCAGGCATTCATCGTGTGGCTCCAGCCTCCATGCTTTTGAGCACGAAAACGGAATTACTTTTTCCTGTCGCTACAGGGGTCGGGAATGGTCCGGCAAAACAGAGTTTCAAGATTACTTCAAATACAAATTGCAAATCCGAACGCTTAAGTCGGGGGACAGAAGGTTCATTTTCTATAGCTTGCTAGGCCGACCAGCAGGGGTGCGAACTGCATCTCCTAACCACATGCGCAGCAAGCTGGGGGCCCTGTGCAGGGAGCAAGAGCGTGCTCGTAAAAACCCAAGAACCGCAGCTTTTGAGCGGGGCCTCTACAAGGCCCAGGAGCAACGCCTGCTGATATTTCTGAGGGCCTTTCTGCGGCGACAAGGAATTTCGTTGCGCGGCCTTAGCGGCGATCCTTTTTCCCTGATGGTGCAGTTGTGCTATCCAGGAGCATTTGGTTTTGACGAGAAAGTATTGCAACAGCTTTCGGTTGGCGAATTTGTATTAGATGACCCGCTTAAGCTTGCGCTGCGAACCAAAGGCAAGGCAAGCAAAAGATTGTTGTATGGAGCGATTAAAAGATTCCCAAGCGGATCTCAGACAATCTTAAAGATTGCCAAATATCTGCGAATCAATCGCTCACTTGATGAAGCGCAAAAATTTCTTGAACTGTTAAATGAAGCCCCAGCCACCGATGCCAATGGAGTACCAATACACTGCGCGATTGACGATGGAGATTATTTTGAATACTCAGAAAAAAAATTAACAGCAAAGCAAATGAGAGTCTTTGATCCCTTGTCTGTCGAATCGATTCGCAGACTTATTGCCAATCACCAAGGCAGAAGCATCACGAACGACACATTTGCGATGATTGAGCAGCTCAATGGAAACGATGGATTTAATGTTCTTGAAATTCAGTACAAAACCATAAGAGAGCTGCACGACGCCCTCACTGCACTCAGGCCAAGAAGAGGTAAAAACAATTTCGCTAACTATGAATTTGATCAAGACGAAGCCCCAATGCAATTCTGCAAAACTTTGGCAGAAAACTTTAGCGATGAAGAGTATTCACTGTGTTATCCAGCAGGAACGAAAGAGTTGCGTGACTATGCCAGTGTAATGCGCAATTGCGCTTTCTATTATCATGAAAGAATTAAGAAGGGCGAGTATGCAATCTTCTGTTTCAAGAAAGAGCGGCTTGAGATAATGTTTGGCGTAACGTTTCATACTAAAAGAATGATGCGCGACGACCAGCAATGGATTTCAGATTTATTGGTCAAGGCTGATCAAATCGTCGGCTATTGCAACGGAAAAATTGACAGAGCAATTGAGGATCGCCTCAACTTAAGAATTGAACAGGCAGTAAAAGGGTCTTTCAGTTTTTGGCACAGAACTCCTCCGGTCTACGAGGATTGGCTTCCGCAAAACTTCGCATGAACTTTGATCTTACAACTCCCAAGCCGAAACGCTCTTGGGAAGTACTGGCCAAAGTCTCGGGTCAGTGGCCCCATCTACTGCGAGCAATCGGCGGCCTCCAGGAGCATTATCTGAGCGGCAAACACCTCTCTTGCCCGTGTTGCGGAGGAACTGATCGCTACCGTTGGATAAGCGATGAAGGCCCCGCTGGCTGGTACTGCTCCCATTGTGGAGGAAAAAACCAGCAAGGTGGTGGAGGTAATGGCATTGATCTCCTGATGCGCCTAAGAGGCTGGACGTTCAAAGAAGCAATTCAGCAAATTGAGCGCTATTACAACGGACTTCCGTTTGAACCAGCCATTAAATGCCCGACGCCACTGCCAAAGCAGCCCACTGTCAATTACAAGCATTCAGAGCTTGAGCGCTTCTTGCTGCTGGAGCTTGCAGGTCAGACTACTGATGACGAAGGGTTTTCGCCAGCGGAGTCAAAACAGCGGCTTTATTCAAAGCGCTGGGCAATTTACGCATCGGTCAACTATGATCTAGCCTGCTCAATTATCTTGCAATTTGAAACAGAACGTGGCATTATTAAGATGCCAGAAGAAACTGCCAGCCATGCCTAACAAAATGCTTATCACCGGGCAATCGGAAGTCGCCCAACGCATCGCAAATGCACTTGGTCTGGAAGGACTGCTCGTTAAATCACTTGAGCTGATAGTTCATGCAGATAAACCGATCAGGGTTGAGGCTGTAATTTACCCAACAGAAGATCAGGTCGAAGCGCTTGGGCTTGAAATTGAAAAATTTGCAGGTTTCGGCCGCTCCAAAGCACGTATTGAGTTTCTCTACGATAAGGAGAGCGAATGACAGGCAGAACACCAGAGCAATTTGCAAATTACTTGCAAAAGCGGTTTAACCATTCTACTGCCGCAGAAACATACGCATTGATTATTACAATTTGGCTCGTTGGCACATTGCTGCGACTGGTAAATCTGGGAATAGTCAGCGGCGGGGAAATAAAAAAGCTGGATGGACTCGATCAATGGGAGGAAATTGATGAGCATCGCTTTAAGTTGATCCCGCCAAATATGCTGGGACAGTGCTTGGCAAGTTTTACTAAAGTTACTGCCACCAGACACCTTCAAGAAGATCTTGCCCAGTTAATCGCAATGTACTACACAGACACTGGAAGACAAGAAATTGCTACAAGATCTTTTGACCGCATTTTTCTTAATTCATCCGATGATCAATGATTGAGCCCGAGTTTCTTGCTCACCTTCGCCAGCACCACAGAAACGAGATGATGAGAATAATCGTCGCAGGTTCTCGCGATTTTGATGATTATTTGCTACTTGAAACCAAGCTTGATTTCTATATTGGCAGCCATCAGGCAACGCAAATTGTCAGTGGCACTGCAAGGGGTGCTGATCAGCTTGGTGAGCGGTATGCAAAAATTCGAGGGCTGCCGATTGAAAGATTTCCAGCAGACTGGGATACTCATGGCAAACGCGCTGGATATATCAGGAATGAGCAGATGGCAAAATACGCCACTCATGCTGTCATTTTCTGGGATGGTAGCTCCAAGGGAAGCGCTTCGATGATCAAGCTTTGCAAGAGCTATGATCTTAAGTATCGAGTGGTACTGACATGAGCCTTAAGAGTTCCGCCAGCAAGCTAGAGCGTTACGCCCGCGCAAATATCCCAGAGCGCAGCCCCGCTTATGGACAGTTCATGTACCATGCCGAACTGCTACGTCGCGGTCACACGGCAATTCACAAAAAAGATTTGAAAGATTTACCTGCAAAGTACCAGCAGGTAGTGAAAAATTTGCTGACTAAAAGTGGTCGAGATGCTGCTACTTATCTAGGCCATTAAGCAGCTCAACGCACAGCGCTTTCCAATCAGTCATCAGTCGTCTTCGTGGTGATGGTGGCTAGGTGTTGCTGCACCTTTTCGCGCAGCGCAATGCTCTCTCGATACCAGTAGTAGTCCTCAAGATCATCCCACGGGTGGTGGGCCTCAAGTTGGCCTTGCATGTAAGCCATGTGGCTTGCTAGGCGGATCAGCAGGTCGCGGGTGGAGTCAGTCATTGGCGCCCTCCAGCTCGGCGGCGATGGCGAGGAGTTGGTAGCGAGCGTCTTCGTTGCGGACGCACTTGCCATCAACAAATGCTCCCGCTTCCGGGTATGACCCTTCACGGGGAGGGTCGTAATGCTCTGGCACCACCTGATCCGCAGCAGCGCGAATGGCAGCGGCGAGCTTGTCGCCGTAGTCCACGAATACACCGGCTTCGTCTTGGTTAAACGCTTCCCACACAGCGAGTGCAGCGGGTGAAAGTGGGGTGGGGTTAGTCCTTTCCATTAACGTAACTTGACATCTGTTGAAACGACATAGCTAATCGATCCCCCCATTTTTAAGCGGTCCTCAAGACTGACGTACTCGACAGCCAACCCAGTGTTCTCCGTAAACTTATTTAGTAGCTCGGCAATTCCTGAGTCAAGCTCGGACTTGGCGGCTTTGGCTTGTTCAATGTTCATGGGGTTAATCGTTTTCACTGCTCGGGTTCGGCGTACACCCAGGTGCAGGCGAAGCAAACTTTCATCATCCAACGGACGAAGCGATTTGGAACCTTGCCCTCAACCGGGGTATAAGTAAATCCATTGCCGTCGGAACTGCCAAACATATAGCACTTCCAACTGGAATACTTGGGCAGTTGCAAGATTGTGGATTCATTTAAGCAGGGCATTTGTTTTCCTTGAATAGGTAGGGTCATTAGTCGCTTTCACTAGGGCTGGGGCTGGTGACACCAAACGCCGCCCTGAATCGGTCAGCGCTGGTGAGTTGAGAACACGTTCTTTAGTTGACTTTCTAAACATGACGCAATGTGCAATGGGGTGATTGATTGAGGTCAGTCATTGGCGTGTTTCCAATTGGTTTCAGGCATGGTGCGACGCAAGAAATCCACCAGCAAGCGATGGCATTCCCCAGCGTCTTCGATTAGCTGTTCTTTGTAATGAAAACCTTCTGGCGTAATACGAACAATTTCGTCGCCAGAAGTCAGTTTGATTTCGTTCAAGCTCGGCGGCTTGGGGCGGCGGGCGGCCTGCACCGCAGCGGCCCACCTCGGGTGCTGATTATCAATCGACCACTTCACGCACGCATCCAACTCCTGGTCAGCACCCCATTGAGCGGCTTGGGTGACGATGTGTATGGTTAACTCATCTGGGATTATGCCAGATGGCGCGGCCGGATCGTAAAACTCATCCAGCCATTGGCTGATCAGCTCGCGGGGTGGTGTGATGTCAGTCATCAGAATGGTGTCTCTTAAATAGCGGAAGTATCAGTGGACTCCTTAATTATCCCACTACATCGGGAGTCCGTCAAGCAGTTCGCCAGCAGTGGGAGTAATGTCTCGCTGAACCAAGCAATCGTTCAAGGCGAACAGATCAGGTCCCGAAGGGGGGCGATATTACAGCCGTTGATGGGAGGATAAATAAATTAAACTAGGTGTGAGAAAAGGTGGGGGATAAAGTAGGAAAAATAGCTGAGAAATGTGTAGGTTAAGATAAGTGTAAAGAGCGGAGGAATCGGGAAATGGGGGAAAAAATTTTGGGAAATGGGGGAAAAAATTTCGGGGGGAGGGGGAGTACATGCTTGCCGCTAGGCGCTGGTTACCCCATCTAACCTTTAAGATGTAAGGTGGGACCCGGTAGGGTGGAGCCTACCGGGTCAAGGTACAACCTACTGAGCGTAGAAGTCCCGAACCAGGGTGATTCCTTCGGGACGGCAGACTACAAACCGCGCCGCCACGTTGGCCACCTGGGCCAATACGTTGGTCTGCCCACTCCCGTGGAGGATCTGGGCCCACCGGCGGGCCTTCTGCTGGCTGGGCTGGGTCGCCAGCACCATGAACAGAACGGAGAGAGGCAGGACTCCCCCATCGGCGGCGCTGGTCCCCCGGTGCAGGGCATGGCCGTGCCAGTCATTGAGTAGCGCAGCTCTGATGGCTGCTAGTAAGGGGTCATTGCGCCTGGCTGGGCAGGCTGGATGATCCAGCCCAGTGAGGTCTTTGGGCGCCGCAACCCAGGCGGCTGGGTTGAGCTGGGCGCCGGGACCTTTTACCGGGTATTGGGTCGGTAGCTTGATCGGTATTGGCAAGGCGGCGGCGGCGGCCATGACGGCCGGCGCCCAGGTGGCCGGTGTGTAGGTGACTTTGGCGGTGGCCAATTTACGGGTCGATGCAGCGGCGCTGGCCAGTGCTAGCAGCTGCTCGACCGAGACAAGCATGCTGTCATTGGGATCGGAGGGCTCGGGCTCGAGGGCGGCGGGTTTGCGGGTGATGGTGGCCATGGCTTGTGGGTTGCGGGGGTAACAGGTTCCCCGCTTGCATCCATATTAACTCGGGAATCTGCAAGCTGCGCGGGTCGCTGGCCTGATACGTGGCAATCGTAACAATTATACTTTGCGCAACTTGCAAGATATAGGCTTATGCTATAACTTGCAAGTTGCGGGATAGTGAACATTAACTTTCCAGGATTTAACCTATAAACTTGCAACCTGCAACTTATAAGTTTATAGCGTAGAACCTATAAGCTTACCTTTCTATAAACTGATTGAACCTATAAACTTATATTTTGCAAACTATAAACTTATAGTAGGTTTCCAGGATTGAACCTATAAGCTTGCAACCTGTAAACTATAAACTTATAAACTGTAAAGTTTAAGTCTATGCTTTAACTTGCAAGTTTTAGCCTATAAGGTATCTAGTAGAGACTATAAGCTTATAAACTGTAAACTATAGGTTTATAGTAGAACCTGTAACCTGTAACCTATAAGCTTGTAGCTTGTAACCTGTAGGGTCCATCCTTCATTGTAGCACCTGCAACCTGCAACCTGCAACCTGCAACCTGCAACGTGCAACGTGCAGCGTGCAGCGTGCAAGGTGCAACGTGCAAGGTGTAGGGTGCAAGGTGTAGGGTGTAGCATGTAACATGTAACGTGTGGCCTTTAGCGTGTAGGATAAATGGCGTAAGGTTTAAGATGAATGGCCTAAAGTGAATGGTCTAAAGTGAATGGTCTAAAGTGAATGGCTTAGGGTGAATGGTCTAAAGTGAATGGCTTAATGTGTAAACTGAATGGTCCTGGGCTGAATGAATGAATGGCCGCGGCAACCTGTAAAGTGAATAACGTAAGGTTGAATGAATGGCCGCCGCTGAGACTCATTGCAGCGCAAGAGTTTTTCACGATTTTGCAATTTTCAGGATTCGTGAAAATTATAAATCGTGAAAAAGCTTTGCTATGACAGGGCCGTTTTCCTGTAAAGTCTCGCTGAGACTAGCAGTAAGATCACTGCCCGTAAGATAGATGAGACTGGCGCAAGGTGTAAAGTGTAACCTCGCGCCGGGATAGTGACTGTAACGTGTAAGGTGTAAGGTTTAAAGTTTATCAGCCCAGCCTGGATCTTCTAAGTCATCGCCAGCAGGGGAAAGTGTAGGGTGCGACTTCCAGGGTTCATTCTCTGCAATTGCCTCATGGTAAAGTTTGGCCAAGTATCCTCTACTTTGACTTGACCCAACCTTTATTATGTAAGGACTGACAATAAGTAGTCTTTCGCCAGTCTTGCTATCTTTAATGGGAACCAGCAAGCCGACTTTCTTCAACCTTTTAACACAAGTCTGCAAGGTAGCAACTTTGTATCCGATGATCTCAGCTGCTTTCTGAACCGTCAACCTGCAACGTCCGTTCCTCCAATCTACATGGTGAATATAAACAAGTAAAACTCTAATATCCCTGTTCAGCAGCTTTCCTTCTGTAACCATCTTGGTCAAACTTGTAACTCCAGACTTGTATAAAAGAATGAAGCCTTGTCCATCTTTATCTTTGAAGTCTGAATCATCAAGGTCTGGGTCGTAGCCAGGGGCGTTTTGGTACATTGTTGTACCGTTTTGACTGAATTGAGTCATACCAAGGGGTTTGAACTGTAACCGTACAGGTATGGTAGCACAGATCCAAGGTCTACCCTCTACTATTCCGGCTTAAAAACCGTGCAATACGCGGTTGAAACTCCTTGGCATGACTGGGCTGTTTTGACGGTCTCATTATTCACTCTCTTAAGTCACTCCCAGCAGGGTGCGGGAGACAGGGTGGACACCCTCACTACTCACCTTCAGCTTCCTCAATAGCAGCTAATAAGTTATCAACACCAAGTGATGTACTTTGTAGATTCTTCCCAACATCAGCCAGTTTAGCTGCAACATTTAACATTCCTGGTAAATCTCTTGCATCTAGCTGTTTATCTTCATCTAGCATTCTTGCTAGTGCAGAGTTTGCAAGGAACGAGATACGTGCAGCATTCAGCGTTAGCTGCTTACCTAAAGCTTCCTGCTCTTCACGATAAACTTCAAGCTTCCGAATGTGTAGTTCATGCTTAGATGTTTGTACTTGTTTCAGTTTGTTTACAAGCTGTGCCCTGTCATAATCTTCTGTTCTACGTTTCCAGCTATTCTTGATACTGAGCTTGTATAGTGTACTGGGTGTAGCGTGCGATACATTTGAGATATATTGGAGTGATCTTCCCCCACCATACATACAGTAAATTTTGAACATTTCAAATTCTTTATCCGTTTCATTAGGTGCAAGATATGATCTTTTAGACCAAGAAGTAGAGGTAGGGGCGGAGGAGTTAGTAGTGGGGGTATCCTGTAACGCGATTGTTTTATCTTGAGTATTTGGGGTGTTACCTTGAAGCTCTTCTTCTATAAAGTCTTCACTCTCTAAAACATCATTAACAGTATCCTCAAAACTATCATCCTCTAATTCTCCATACTCATTCAGTTCACCTTTCAAGCTACTAGCCATTTTATCCAGGTCTTCAAAGTCGGAGCGATTCATCTGGGAGGTTCAAGTTCTAAAATCCTACCACGAATTTTCCACCTGGTGGCTGTAACCTGTAAAGTCATGTAGACAAAAAAAGCCGGTAATCCGCAGACTACCGGCTAAAAGACCTTAAGCTGTAAGATTTACCTAGACTTGTCGAATCTCGGTCTCAATAATCTCAAACCTTTCGGCTGGAAGATAGCGGCCCGTTTCTTCAACATGCCGATCCCTGACAAACTCCTTGAGCCTTGCAAAGTTCTGAATTGTGGCTACAAGGTCAGACCTTACTTCAGTCACTAGAATCAGTCCCCATCTTTCTTCACCTGTAGGCCCCAGCCTGTCAAAGTAACAGGCCCAAAGTTCAAACTTTGGACGTTGGGGGCGGGCAAATGCAGGGTTCCCCCTGCGAACAACAGCTTGCATCGTGTCAATAGTGCAAAGTGGAAAGTGCAGGTTTCCGGAACTCCTGCAAACTACAGAGTGCAGCTCAGAAGCTGCGAACTACTGAGAAGTCCGGTCTGAAAATCAACTTTTGATCCAAGTCGTGGATCAAGGAGACTCCAAACTCCCTCTTGAAACTTTCGGGGTTGGCAAAAGTTTGACGGTTGCAGCATCCAAACTGCAAATCCAACCCCGCAAACCGCAGACGCTTTGCAAACCTGCGAACTGCGCTCTTGTTACTTCCAATTGCAACATCTAGGTTGCTGGACGCGAAGTAGATAGCCATAATAGCTAAAAGTGCAAAGTGCAAAGTGGGGGCCGGAAGGCCGACCCCCGAACCTGATAACCTGCAAGGTCCGAAAAGCTTGCGGTTAGAGCAGTGACGACTCTACAAAGTAGAGTCAGTAGCTTTAGCAACTACCAAGCTTTGAGCTTTAAGGTGTAACCTGTAAGCTCAGGAGAAGTTTGCAACCTCTCCAGCTCAACCATGATACCACGGCAAAGCCCAATATGTCAACCCCATGGCCCTGTAAAGTTTGCAACCCGTAACAGTAACTTCTTGGCCTATTTGTAAGGTTGGGGGCCGACCAGAAAGTTCTACGCCAACCTGTAACCTGTAACCTTGCACCGAGATAGTGACTGTAACCTTTAATCTATAACTTATAACCTATAAGATTATATAAACATAAAAAAGCCGGCAACCTTTCAGCTACCGGCTAAAACATTAAAACCTTGGGATTTAACCTGTAATCAACTTAAGCTGATCGTAAACTGATTGACGATTACCTTTAAGGTTAAACTCACTCTTAATAATACTATAAGCACTTCTGCCTTTACGCTTCATTCCCAGAATCTCTAGCTTCAAAGCAGATAACAGAACCTTTGCTCTGTAAGCATCAATCTGATTACCAGTGAGAACGTTTGCCATAGTGTTAAAGTTGATCTTCAATAATGTCAGCAATACGGTTAAAAGTCTCTCCTGCATCATTCAGCACTATCAACGTTGTAGCTTCAAAACATCCCTCTTTATCGTACAAGCTAGAAGCTGAATCATCGCTTCTCGCAACATTCACACTCGGATTATGTTCATTTAATCCTGCCCACTCCATCACAGACCACGGAAGCTGGGTCTCTTCAAAGTAATTCCCATTTTTATCAACTAAACTATAAGCTCCATTATTGCAATACTCCCACTTCCAAAAGCCTCTATCCTCTTTGTTGTAAAGATCACAAAGAACCCCCAAACAGCAAAAGCTATTGTTGGAGGTTCGCAAAGTGTAGCGTCCTTGCCTGTACTCTCCACTCCGTAGAGCCTGCAACCACTTAGCTTTGATCTCTTGTTTCATGATTCAGTGTCCTCAATGAGTTGAATAAAACCAAGCTTAATAAGTTTAAGCTTGCAAAGTACAAACTGATCCTCTGACCAGCAAAAGATAGCTGCAACACTATCCTTCAACATATTCTCTCCAGGCTCCGCATCAATAGCCTGGAAAATAGCAGCCATCAACTTCATCATCTTGCCGATGGCGATAACCTTCAGCATTGTAAAAGTTGAAACTACTCTCCATGCTGGAGAGCCAGTCTTGTAGGGATCAAACATGAAGCGTATGGGGGTAACGTGTAAGAAGATCCAGCAGGGCGGAACCTGTAATGGGCCGCCTTGCAACTGGCAGCCCCTGCTCCCAACCTGTAACGCAGAAACCTGTAGGACTGTCAGGTGTACGTTCTACGGTCACAGCCTGACCATGAAAAGCAACACGCTGGAAGCTTGGAAGCTTTTGCCTGATGGTGGGAAGTTCGGTCATCACTTTGAATCTGTAATGTCAAAGTCTACAATTTCAGTATCGACGAAAGAAGCTCCGTCTACAGCAACAAACTCATAGTCTTCAATGAAAGAGGTTGATGCAATGTCAGTGTCTGTAAACGTATCATCTACCTCAACAATGATACGAACTTGAAGAAAGCCGTAAAGTTTTTTCATAGCCGGTTTAAGGTGCGTTCTTTGATGTAAGATTTGGAACCACAGCTTTCATAGAAAGCTTGCATCCTGTCAGCTTCATCCTTGGTGGAGAAAAGCTGTGACCTTTGTTCCCCAGGATATGTGGGGTAAGCTGCAGCGTAGAAAACTTCAAACACTGTAGTCAAAACTGGAAGATTCATGATACAGACTGAAGTGCGTGCTCAGATGGAGATAACTACAACCGTGTAAAGACTACCTTCAACGTCTACCATAATGTCGGACGTGTAACCATTCACTTCCTTGCCTTGAACCTTGCACCTACCAGCAAGCCAGTAACCTTCCTCTTGCAACCTATACAGACTGCGTTTGCCGTAGAAAGTAACGGCAACAACATTGCTGCCGTAACCTTTGTCTTCCCAGTGGCGCTTAATGCACGGAAGCTGTAAGTTGTACCAACTAGGGTGCCAGCCAAGGTGCTTAGTTTCAACTCCAATGTCTCTGGGCTCACCTCCAAAGATTTCTTTGAAGGTGTTGCGCGTCATCTTGATGGCATACTCTGGAGTGTCCAGAGTGACAGGCTTGAACCTTGTAGCTGTGGTCGTCATGGCCGTAAAATGCAGGGTTTACAGTTGAAGCTCAGTAAATAGGATTGAAGTTCTCGTCTACGTCATCAATAAGCTCAAAGCTCGGGCAACTCCGAAAGTCACAATGCTTCCTGTAACTTTCAACCACGTAGGCTGCATACTCCTTGATTCTCTCAGCAGTATCTTTAAGCTGTGACAGACAGCTGACAATGGGTTCTGTAAACTCCCCCATGTTGTAGTAGAGTGTCTCAACTGTGCCATCGAAGTGGCACGTCTTTTTGCAGAGTATGAGCTGCATCCCACTAACGTGGAAGCTCAGGTATTCGGTAAGCTCTGCGCTGTGATAACCTTTAATCTCCGAAGTGTAAAAATCGTTTGGGTGGGGTGTAGCCCACCGGCTTGAGTCTTTCCACTCAAGCTCTGGGGTGCAATCTGCAACAATGTCAGCAAGCGTAGCCATAGCGTGTAAACTGCAAAGTGTAAGGTGTAAAGCAGGGCAAGCTGTAAACTCCCCTGCTGACCTATGATACCACGAAACTACTAATAAGTCAAGCCCGATTGCCTGTAAAGTTAGCAAACTGTCATATCAACTTTTAGGGCTTCTTGCAAGGTTGGGGACGGCTTGCCTGTAAACTCAGGCCCGCCCCAACACCCAGCCTTTTAGTTTCAGTCTCATAACGTGTAAAGTTGCGGGATAGTGAAACTGTAACGTTTAACCTTCAATCCATAATTCGTGGACTATCGCTAACAGCAACAAAGTTCCCAGTTGCAACTGGCACACCAGCAACGTTGTAATCTGGATGCACGTTACCTTCTTCGTCTACGATCCAACAATCAACCATCCAGAAGTTGCCGGAGTGCATCGGAACCAAATATTGAAACTCTGGCCTGTCATCATCGTAAGTCCAGGCTTCAATCTCGTACATTACATGCTTGCTGACGAACGGTGGTTCATCATCTTGCAGAATGTCAAGTAGTTTCACGCCCTTGTCAACCGCAAGCTGGCTGCGTTCAGCATGTGTCGTGCCAACAACAAGACCGGAATTTACAAGATAAGCAGTATCAATGTCGCATGAACTACCATCAGTGCTGACAACTGTAAAGTTTTCAAAATCAAGTGTCATGATTAAAGATGCAGGATCGAAGCAGGGAATGAATCCTGCAGAAAGCCATCCTGGAGGATGGCAAAGTGCAAGAATCAGTCTTTGATTGGTCTGAGAAACTTTAAGCAGGTATGATAGTATGTGTTCAAGAACCTGGGAACTTCAGCCTGTGTAGTCACACCTGAATCCAGCAAGTGCTGAAGTAGCAATCTGCCACCTTCAGCATCAGCGTCCCTAAGTGCAAGACTTAAGGTTCCGCCGATCCTGCAAGATTCATCAGCCCAGAAGATTCCATCAATGACCCACTTAGTTGTAAAGTCATCGGTGGAACGTGCAAGATTACGCAGATAATCCCTGGCAGTTGCAGCCTCCATCATTGAACCTTCATGCAAGCTTCAATCAGCCTGGAAGCCGGGATGTCGTAGTCTTCGTTGATGGTGAAGTATTCCTCACCAATCCGAACTCCAAACGTGTAAAGTGTGCTGGTGATACATTCAGGCATCATGAACACTTCATGGTCCTTGTTGCCTCCAACCTGTTGCTCCCAGCGTGCAGGGAACAACACCTCAAGTAGCTCCCACCAACGTTGCTCTGTGATCCTCTGAGGGCCTTTGCACAACCTTTCGCGTGCAAGGTCTCGGCTGTGAGCTGAAGCCTCCTCCCAGGGGCACAGGAACGCCTCTGGTGAAACTTTGCCCTGTGCCTTCAGCTCCCCCAACGTCTCGCCTCCGAACTGGCAGACCAGAACGTCTGGGGTTGGGCCTGGAACCATGAAACTGTAAATACCAGTGCTGTAAGCTGAAGGCTTGGGGTCGAAAATACAGGTTGTAAGCTGTGTCATTGTGAGTGCCGTGTCAGTTGCAGTGGGGATAATGTCAGCGATTGCGTGTGGAAACTGGTCGGTGTAAACATCTAGCTTGTAGTCCGCATCTTCGTAGGTTAGGGCAGACTCGATAACCTTCCAGTTACCTTCGTCATCTAAAATTATAAGGTCGTACATCTCAGTAAATAACTTTTGGTCTGCTGGTCTTAAAGTGTGGCTTGCTGCAATCAACAATCATGTAGCAAGCCCCACGGCCTGGAAACCAGGTTGTAACAACCTTCTTGTCAGCAGGAAGTCGATCCTCCAAACTGACAAGATCAACCTTGGTGGCAGGCTTCCAAGTTTGGTGCTTCATTCTTCATCCTCCCACAAATCAAAGATTGAGCTGCGAGGTGTTGTCTCGTAAATTGGATCATCTTGGCCAGCAGGAATAACCTGTGTCTTGCACCTGTAAGTATCAGCAAGATCTTGTGCTTCTTTGATAGCATCTGGATAGTTGGTGGCAAAAACCTCTAAGGTTCCTGGGTAGCAGCATTTGGCGTAGTACATAGCAAGTAAGCAAGCAAAGTGTAAGGTGGATGGTTGACAGTTTCCGGTACTCTGTCAAACTTCCCTACTGGATCACACAGTCTCCAGCATTTCTTCTAGTGGCTTGTCGCTGTCATAAACTGGACCGTCAAGGTGTGGCGGCAGATCATCGAAGCTGTGGCTTCCATACATTGCCTGCTGCCACCTTGCAGCTCCAAAGTTGCCGCTGCCAAAGTAAGTCTTGGCAATCAACCTTGCAAGCTCATCAAGTACATCCCTGTAGGGATCGCCTGCAATGTCCATCTCTGCACCCATAGGCAAGCAAACATCCTTGCCACCGTGGAACCTTGCAAGTCGCCACACATAGTAGGAACGTGTGTCGTCTGGCCTCTTGGAACGCAAGGTGCGGGGCTTGCGTCCTGTAACCGCCTTCACCAATGGTGCAAGGTCTGGAGCATGGAACCATCCAGCTCCATCGCAAAAGCTGCAAGTTTTCCACTTTGTTGGCACATGCCTGCGAGTTCCATCCTCCAACGTGTAACTAAAGCCATCGCTCAGTGTATGCCCTGCACCTTTGCATTTAGTACAGGCCATCAAAGGTTCAACTGGAACTGGCGCAGTTGCAAGTCCTTGGCACAATGGTTTAGCCTGTGGCTTTACTGCCCTAGCGGGTTCAGGTGGCTCAAAGTAATTTGGAAGCTCTTTGTAGTAAACCAAGTCGCTCATGGCAGAAAGTGTAGGATTTGCGCAACAGTTTCCGGTACTCTGTCAAACTTGCAAGGTGTGATCAAGTCCAGCCAGTTTCCGGTGTCCAGACTGTATAGCCAGACCTATCAGAAACCCACTTCCAGTAATCAGTCTCTAAAGTTCGACCATTAAGCAAGCAAGCCCTGTGGACTAAACGTGTAAAGATTGGGTGGCCATCTTCACGGCTGCCCCACTTGGCTTCAAGCTCGTCAGGGGTTAAGGTGTAAGCCATCACTCCTCCGTGTAACCAATAAACCACGGATTGCTGTTGTCGCGTCCGTACCTGTCAAGTCTCGCCCTATTGGTGCAAGTACTTGAACTGGAATCAGAATGTTTGCAAATTGTCTGCGCTTCTTCCAAGGTTAAACCGCGCTTAAGTGTACGGTTGTTGCCATTGAAGCGGAAAAGAACTGTCTTGTAAGTAGTCACAGCGAAGTAGCGAGTGGATGGTTGAAAGTTGAAACTCAGTAATACTGGGCTCCGATGAACCGAAGTCCGATATAGCCATTGCCCGTGTAACCTGCAACTTGTCCTTGTCGGATCCAGTAAGCCTCAAAGCCACCGGCCGAAGTATTGGTGTCCAGCCTGTGAGCTTCAAGGATCAGGCTCATGGCGTTTGCTTCCATAGCATCAATCGTTGGAAGTCCAAACTCTCCATTCATGTAGGGTCCACCCCACTTCCAATCAACTGCTGCCATCATCTTCTGAACTTTAACAAAGTCAAAGTTGCTGACCAACCTGCAAGCATGAGAGTAGATGCTGTTCATGTGTAAGGCGTGAGGTGTAAGGTGTGAACTTGGCCGGGGCTCAGCCTATAACTTCCCCGACCTGATCCATAATACCACAGAATCTTGCAGAAGTCAAGCCCAAGGTCCTGCAAGGTTAGCACGCTGTAACAGTAAGGTTGCCCCCGGTTTTGCCTGCAAGGTTGCCGAAGGCACCCGCAAGCTGGCAGACTAATCAAAATGCGATAGTGAACTTACAACCTTTAACCTGTAACTTTTCTGCTAATTTTTTCTTCAACTTTGATTTCTCCCTCCCAAGAGTTAACAATTACAATTGCAAGTGCAAAGTTTATCTTGCGATCAAAAATCAATCTACGATTACTGTCTGCGCAGCGGTAGGTAAACTTATCCTCGATTGAACTGGAATCTACATTGTGGATAATAGAAAATGTAAGCTGAGTCCTCTTGTCATAAGCTGTAGCCTTGTGGATAGAACGTAGCCACTGAAAGCTCTTAGGTTCATTCATTGTAGTTGATTCCATACCATTGATGCCAAGCTTTTGATTTTTTGATTTGAGCAAGCATTGTATCACACAGAGTCTTTGCCTTTTTGTGTGTAAGCTCCCTAGGCTCACTATTGAAATTCTCGGCTCCAAAATACCTTACAGCATCCATGTATGCAAGTGCACGCTCTACGGGGCAACCTGAAAGAAAGCTGTCCAGCAGGGCATAGTATGGCCTGCCCGAATAGTCGGCAATAGCCTGTAAGTTCTTGACATCACCGAACCACGCTGGCAGCTCTGGATGAAACTTGTTATCTGACAGGCCGTGGAAGCCATCTTCAGCCTTGATTCTGATAAGTGGCTCCAGCTCGATAGAAGTTAGCTCGTACTTGTAGTTGTCATCAACGTCCAAGATCAGAAGCTCAGGATCGTAAACTCCAGTCCTGTCAACTAGGACGAAGCCGCCTCCGTCCTCCATTGGATCAACGTCTCCAATGTTTTCAATGCACCAGTAGCTTGGCTGTTTTGTTTTCATGGTTCAGTCTGCAAAAAGTTCAGCCTGGGTGGTTACTGGGTAATGAAAGATGCAATCTACAACGTTACAAGGAAGCACGCCGTAGCCTCTCGCATCGTGGAAAGAATCAAAGTAAGGCTCTTCACTGACAACCTCCACGGTTGCATCTTTAACCTCGTATTCACAGAAACCTTTGTAGGCTCTGTAATCTTTCGGATCATCGTAGTAATCAAACGATGTTTCATCACCGTTGATGATTGCCGATAGCCAGTGAGCTGGCACAGTGTATTCAATAGAGTTGAAGTTCATGGCTGATGATCGTCAGTCTGGCTGTAAATGATGCCTTTCATCAGAGAAGTTGTAGACTCGTCTGTATGCAAAAGCTCCCTCCTTTTAGCGTCAATGTCCTCAAAGCCATCAATAAACTCATCAAAAGCATCGTCAAAGTCTTCAATGTCACTCTCAAAAGAGTTTGAGATGCAAACGTTAAAGTAATGGGTGTAGCGTGCCATGTTTGTGTTGAGCGAAGTGTTAGAAATTAAACTTTGCAAGCCTAAGTGCAAAGTGCAAGCTGTTTGGGATAGCCAGAAACAATGTGCTCTGCCTCTGACTTGCAGTTGTTAAACCCATAAAATCCCCAGCAAGAATCAATGATTTCACCATCTGGAGCTTCAATGATGTAGCCCCAAACATCACCACGCAAGTATTGATCGTAGACTTCAACCTCTCCTTTCAGTCCAGCCTCAAGATCGCCATACTCCTTGCTTTCGCTTTCAACGTAAATAAATCCAACTTGGCCACTGTCCCATGGGCAACCAAAAGGTCCAGTGCTTATTGACAAGCCACTATGGTCATACAGGTAAAGTGGCAGAACAACAAAGTGCTTGTCAATGTAAGCCTGTAAGTCCTTTTCTTTGATGTCGTCAGGAACCCACTTACGATGCAACTTGTATTCTCGTTCCCACATCATTTTATGTAGATACTCGCTGAGGGAGCATGTGGGCTGCTCATCTCCAAGGTCGTAACGTCTGTGCCAGCAAACCATCTTGCCAACATTGTCGTAATCAGTTCTTGGATTAAAATAGCTGTCGTCTTGCTCAATCTTGATGGTGTAATCATCAATCTCAAATGTTTCAGACATGTGTTTCAGGAGTAAAATGGATTGTCCCAAGACTGAACTTGTTGATCTGTAATCTTGCCTTCACAGTGCAAGATATCAATGAAGATGCACCATGCTTCAGCGGCTTCGGGCCTGTCTTTAAGATCAAACCTGAAGCGTTCGGCAAACAAAGTCTTGGCTTTCTGGAATGTCATTGCGAGTCCTCGCTAAACCACTTGTAAAGTATTCGTGTAAGCTCAGAGATTCTTCCAGTATGCTCTTCCCTTTCAATCAACGTATAAGCTTTACCAGGAAACACCGCAATCCAAGCATGTTCAGCAAGAACAAGGAAAGAAGAAGGACTAAACTCTGGCCACCAGCTTGAATCAATTCCATTATCAACTGCAATCTTGCTGGCATAAAACTCAGAAGGTGTCAGTTTTTTGGCTGAATCAATAAACTCTAGGAAAGTCATCAGTTGTAATCAGTAACGACAAGAACGTAGTAGTAGCCTTCATGGTCTGCCCCACGGGCTGCAACCTTGAAGTCAGCAATAAAGCCACCGGATGCTTTGCCGGTAAATCTCTCAATCCAAGCCGTAAGTGCCTCCATTGGATCTTTGGTTTGGAGTCGCAATCTCCAAGCTGTCTGGCTGTCACGTTTGTGAACTGCGGTGCAAACTCGATTGCCATTGCCATCAAGCTTCTGAGTGACCTTGACGCAGATTCCGGTTTCCATAGCCTGTAATGCGTGCTCCATCTCAAAGTCAAGCTCGATGTCGTCAACCTGAAACTTCATAGTCTGTAACCTGTAAAGTTAGGACAAGCTGAGGCTGTAACTTCCCCAGCGCACCTATTATACCATGGCAGCCTGCTTTTAGCAAGTCGAAAGTTCTGCAAAGTTAGCAGACTGTAACGGTAATTTTTGGGGGCTTTTGTAAGGTTTGGCGGGGGCTGGGTGCAAACTCACTCCACAACAGGAGCTTGCAACCTTTTGACTTCCAGCTTCTCTTCCATGATCTTAACAAGCTCACAGGTGGAAAGTCCATTCAATAACTTAGAGCTAAGGCTGCTAGCAGCAACACGCTTCAAGGCGTCAGCTTTACTTCCAGGTGCAATCCCCCAATCAAGAATCTCTCCTTTGCTGCCTAACGTCATTAAGGTAGTCTTACATCTTTGTGTAATCTCATAAGCTACAAAGTGTAACTGAATCCATTCATGCAAAGCTGTTTCAGTAATCTCATATCTTGCATCGTCCATCTTGTAATCTGGAATCTTTGATTCCCACCCTTGCTTCAGCTCAACTGGCTGAATCTCTTTAATTTTTGTCTTGTTCCTGCTAGCGAACCAAGTAAGAACATCTACCTTCTTTGAATAATTTGTCCACTCAAAGATCCCAGGTGCAATAAACGCAACCTTGCGGCCATTGGCACTAAGATTGCAAGTATGCCCGCCTTCGCAACGGCGAACACTTTTAACTTCAAGTAGTAAATTTTGCATCAATGAACAAGGTCGATGTACTCGGGAAGAAATTCAGTCCTAATATTGGAACCATCACTCCAAGCAACAAGCGGAGTATGGTGCCAAGTACCAAGCCACAAAGTAGCAACTTTTGAAACCTTGTCTTCATCCTTCCATGGATAAAAGACAATAACTACAGACTCTCCAATGGAAGCTCCCTTGCGGAACTTCAGTTCTGTAAACTCAATCGCATTAAGTGCATTGAATTTGCGATCTGTTCTCCAGTTGTAGTTGCAATAAGCTTCGGTACTGTCTACTAAACATTGAACGTCAAACTGTGTAAGTCTTGGTGCTGCATAAAAGCTTTCATCATCATTCGGCTTGTAACCTGCTGGAACATAGATACTCTCAGCCTGCATAAACGCAAGGCGCTCCTTGTTTCCAAGGTAGCTCTTTGTAGACTGCAATCTTTCGATTGTCTCTTTTCTTGTAAACCGATATGGATTCCTTGGTTTTCCCATGTCTCAAGCTATAAGGCAGAAATCGCCAGCAAGGCGGCTTTGATGTCGAAAGTTGTTAGTCCCTCGCCAGCAGGGTAGGATGTGTCTCCTTAGAGCTGCTGGCAGGGTCTGGCAACGTCCCTGGTTCAACGTAGGAGACCATCAGCACCGATCTGCCACGAGCATCGGCCATTCCGCAATCTGTGATGTGCAGCAAGCCGCGCTTCTCAAGAGAGCGAGCAACCTTTACCGTTTCAGCGTCAGAAGCAATATAGTGTAGTCCAGGATAACGCTTGCAAAAATCAAGCATGTGCTGTTGCAGGTAGCCAATAGGACGGTTCATTTTCTAGCTAGAGATGCAAGGATGTTTAAGCAGCCTTCAGATTTTAGCCTCATGGCTTGCTCATGTAGCCAGCTATAGTCATCGGCTTCAAGCTTTCCATGCTGGATGTTGTTTTTGTCATCTCGATACAACCAGGTAAGCTGCCAACGTTTAGTCATTGTTGTTATTTAAGCAAAGGTCAGTCATTTAGATTGGGTGGGAAAGAGTTTGCAGATAGCATCACACAATACCTTGACAAGTTCAGGGTCGTGTGTGATGCCATACTCTTGGAAGTATTCATCAACAATACAGTCGATGTCTTCCATGAGTTGCTCACGAGCAGACAACATTTCGAGTTGATCCATCATCTGCGGAGTGGTGAATTGAAGTAACGAGTGAAACATAGCACGTTGTTGTTATTTAATAGTAAAATTGATACATCATAATGGCTGCAACTTGTTCTGCGTCGCCTTTATTAAGTGCAGCAATAAGATCTAAGCATCGCTGTGGCGTTGTCCAAGGTTTAGGCTTGCCCGATGTCGGATTTAATGGTTTTGGATTAGCCCGTCTGTACTCAGCCCAGCAATCTTCGTCTAAAAGCTTTTTGGCTTTGGCATACATTGTATCGGAAATCATCATTCAGCCTCAATAAAGTTTATGCGCTCAAAGTGAGTAGTAAGTATGACATCAATGTCAATGATGTCACCTTTTCTGTCAAGATACTGGGTGCCACCGCTGGAGCCAGTACGACTATCTAGGCAGTTCCAGTTAACTGTCATAAAGTATGACGATTGCAGCATTGCAAGATGCGATGTCAGAAAGTCGAAAACATCACTTGCATAGTTGTCGCTATTCTCTGTGTCATAGCTAATAGTAAGCTTTGACCCCAAGTAGCTGTAGCCGAAAATGCAATTGATCTTAAGGTAGCTACTGATAGCATTTACCACATCATCTGAATCCATGTTATCATCATCCAAGCTTTCTGGTGTCTCATCGGGATGATTCACTAGGTAGTCGTAAATAGATAATGCAAGCTCCTCAGCAGACTTAAAGCCTTCAATTTTGCAAGTAGCTGTAGCCGAAAATGCAGTGTAAGACATAATACCTCAGCGTGTAAAATTAGCCAAACTCAAGGTAAACTTTGCCATTTCGACCATGATCTACATGGTTGGTGAAGCAATGAATCTCCTTCTCTTGATGTGCAAGTTCAGTGAGGATTCTGCCAACTTCAGGCTCCCAGTCAAACTCTTCCCAGAAGCCGCAACCATGACCATTCACAGTCAGGATGTAGTCATGCTCAAGGTAAAAGCCACCAGAAGCAGAGCCTGTATAGAAGTCATCAATGAAAACCCAATCAGAGCCTTTGACCTTGGTGATCTCAGCCTCGGCTTTATCGACAAAAGCCTGGAAGTTCTGGTGCAGTTTGCTCAATGATTCAGTGTCAATGTCGTGAACTGAATACTCATCAAGCGAAGTGTCATCATCTGGTGCATCAATATCAGATGAGGACCAGAGCAAAGTTTCTGCAAGCTGTTGAAGTGATGGATTCATAGTTCAGACTGCTTGGTAGGATTGAAGCTCATAGATACGACCTTCAATCTCGTTTATGAGATCTTTGGCAATATCCTTGCAGTTGCTGCGGCTAAACAGCGAAGTCGTAAACCATTCGGGATGCCCGTAAGCTCCACCAGTGAAGCTGTTGTCTCCAGTTTGGAAGCTCCAGGTAATGCAGCTTTCGTCAAAGTCGAAGGTGCAGCCAATAGTCACGTAAACGTAAGGAACAGGATCGCTCGGATCAAAGTCATAGAAGTCTTGACGCAAGGCAGGCCAGTCTTCATTCTTTTTAATAGCAACAAGTAACCCATAAAGCTCTTGGCGCAAGCTCGGAAGTTGCTTGAGCAACTTTTGCACTGCTGGCGAAGTGTCGCAAACTGTAGCTGGCATAGCCTGTAAAGTGTAGGGTTGACAGCCGGTTTGCCTGTAAGCTCCCCGACAGATCCACAATACCATGCCAGCCCCAGATATGCAAGCGAACAGCTCTGATAAGTTAGCTGACTGTAACAGTAAAGTAGGCGAGCCGCTTGCCAGCAAAGTTCCCGCCCAATCCCACAACTTTTAATCGTACCTCGCAATGTTGCGCGATAGTGAATATGCAATCTTTAAGCTTTATCTTGGCACAATGGAATCACCACAGTGGTCACACTTTAATGTGTAAGGTGTTTTGTTTACATTGTCAGCTTTAATAAACCAAAGCGAATCAAGTGCAAATCTTTTTCGCTCTGTTCCGCAACATTTACTGCAAATCTTAAAACCTCCAACAGTGTAAACGTATCTAAACTTTTGATTGCTTGCGAACGTGATCTCGGCAAGCCTTAGGCTTTGGGATGCAACCGTCATCAATGTTTTCTTTAATTTGTTTGTAGAGCTTTTTAATCCGCGTTTGACATTCTTCCCAATCGCTTCTTCTAGGTGGAGAGCCTCCATCCCACAACATTGAAATAAAGTGTGGACCAGCTTTGTAAAAAAATTTTAGTGCTACAAGTAAAAGTCGCTTCTCAAAGTTAGTAAATTCCATCTTACGATGCAATGACTTGAATAGTCGTGCACAGCTCCTCTAAAGTGCCATTGTTTTCAACTACAAAATCCCATTCGTGAAAATCTCGCAAAAGAACGTCCGATGAATGGCTATCTTCCCTAAAAGTATTGCGCACAATTTTAACTAACTTAAAATCGTAATAGCGAAGCAATCTTAGTTCATTCGGAAACCTAACATCATCAATGCAAATTAAAGTTTGTGCATGAATGATCTTTTGTTCAGCAATTCTTACCCATATATCAGGATCAATGAGATTCCGTCCCCACTCAGTTCCAAGTGTTCTGGCAAGGTGCCTGTAGCTAGCGCCAAGAACTTCAATGTTTTGTTCTTTGCCTTCATTCAAAAACCAATGAATTTCATTGTAAGAATATCCACTAGAGTGAAGCAATCTCTCAATCATAAATCTGAGAGGATCTGCAAATGAGATCTTCATGTAATCAAAGTTGTCTACCAAGAATTTTGCAGCAGTGCTCTTGCCTTGCTGGGGTGTAGACGACCAAAAAGCAATGTTTCTCATTGTTAAGTCGCTTCGTATATGTAGAAGTTAATTGCAAAGTCTGACTCTTGCACTGGTCTAGTGCTCGAATAGAAAAACGGATCAAACCAAGTGTTTTCTATCTCAGTGCAAGCATCAAGATAGTCTTGGTCGATGTTATCTACGCATTTCAAGCTGGCAGCTTGAATGGGCAAATCTAAGTTCTTGAGTTTAGCTTCAGCTAACCTAAGCCAAAACAGCAACTTGCTACCAAGCGTGGTGAATGGCCCTTTCTTGCAGGTCTCCCAGGCCCAGCCAGAAACCATGTTCTGTCTTTGAGTTTGGCAAAAAACCTGCCAAGCAAAAATACCGTGCTCCATGCCAACAGCTTCCTGGACGGGTTCAAGCTCCCAATCCAGTTCTCTGGGGCAATCAAGCTTCCAGTTGTCGTATCCTTGTATCATGGCGTGAATGTGGCCTTGTAGTTGAGCAGACCCATCCTACCACTCACCCTGTTGGATGCAAGACAAGAAAACCGCTCCAGGGCCAGCCAACTCTTTTGCACACTTAATAGCCGCAGAAAGACTGGAGGCAACAACGTTAAAAGTTGCATGGCCAAAGGTCACTGAATAGCTTTTCATTAAAGAGACTGCGCTTTTCTGATACATTCAGCAATTAAACGAGATTTTTGCTTTCGACAAACTTCAACAGACAGGTTGTCAAGCTTGCCGATAGCGATTACCTCAAGCAAGTGATTTACCTTGACGCACCTCAGGTTAAGGCACCTGTCCATAGAAGAGAAGAAGCCGTAGTACCAACGAAATTTGCCAAGATTGTTTACAGGCCCCAGCAAAGTTGTATGCGGTCCCTGCTTTGCTGGCCAATTCAATCCTTTGACTTGAATTACAGTGTCCATTGACGATTCCTCAATTCATTCCTGCAGGCTTTGACGAGCTGAGCATTGTGGCCATGGCCAGCAGCATGGTACTTCAAATCACAAGTTGAAAGTAACTTTGCTTTCTGACGATGAAATTTCCATTGCTGGCTGCGCAGTTGAAGCCGATTGCATTGCTCAATAATCCAGTCAATCATGGGGAAAATTTTTTGTCGAATTGAGTTTTTGATGGCTAATTTTGCCAGAATTGACGAGTGATGCCCGGATGCGCTCCGGGCGGGCGGTGGTGGGGTCAGGCAGCGGCCAGGGCCTCCTCCTCTGGCATGAGACGGCCTAGCTCGCGCCAAGCGTCCTCATGGGTGCCACAGGGCGCGTGCCAGCCCTCCAGGCCCACAGGAGAGTCTTCCTCCTGCAGCTCTTCCCAGCCAGCCTGGTGGCGAATCTTTTCGATCTCCAGCAGACGCCAGTAGGCATTGGCCCAGCCCAGGAACTGGGCATCGCTCCAGTAACAGAGGCCTCGGTCAAAGCCGGGAAGATGCACCCAGTAGGTCTGCTCGCCTAGGCCAGTAACATGCGAACGAGGTTGATAGCCCGCAGCTTCGCAAGCTGCAAGCGCTTGATCAACAGTGTTGAAAGTCATTGGTTCAGCCTTTAGGAAATTCGGTGTACTCTTTAACGTAGTGAGGGAAAGCGTCAAGAAGTATCTTGTAATTTTTTGGATCTGCGGCGACCATGGCATCAGCAAGTTTCGATATGAAATTGCCGCCATACCGACGCATATTGTCCACAAGGGGGAATTTAGGTGTCATAGCAGTGAATGGATGTAGCGCTGTCTTGCAGCTTATCAATCTTATAGAGCGGACTGGGCATCTGTCAAGCTTTGCCGTCCAGCAGAGATACGAGTCATCAGTTTTCAGTTCCAACCCATTGGGTTTCCCATTGGGGATAGGCCTTCCCAGTTGGCTGTATGCCACAATCCGTCCACTTAAGCTGCTTAACAAATGCAAGGTCCAGCATTTCATCGAAACTGGAAGGAATCATCTTTCCACCATAGGGTGCGTCTTTGTTAATCATTACATAATACTTGTATTTTGTTGGGTTGTACTTGTTTCTGAATTTTACGAAATAATCTTGGCACCGAATAAAAAAAGCTTCAAATGCGCTAAGCTTTTTTTCTTGTGCTGCTTGAATGTAGTATTCACGAGCGCCTAGTCTGCAGAAAGTTTCAATAAAATGAGAACCCTCTGGCTTGAGAATCCAGATGAAAACATGGTCTTCAGGAACACATGAAAGCGCATACTTGTCGTCAAGCGCAACTGATGTCCAATTTTGTTGAACTTCAGTTTCAGCTTCAATCATCATCTTGTCATGAAAATTGAACAAGTAGTGATCAAAGCGTTCGCGTTCGGCTTGGCTCGGGAGGGGGTCGCTGGTTTGCTGAGGCATGACTGGTTTAAGTGGACCTAGGCATCCTATCAAAACGCTGGGCCTATAGCAAGCCGAATTGGCGATTCATAACAAAACTTATTTTACAGGTCTGGAACAGGCGGTAGCATAAGGCACGGATAGAGACAGCGATCTGCCAGCCGCGACCAGTTATCCAACACACGATACAGCGGCTCGAATGGCTCTGTCATAACATAACCTCCTTTCGAGTAAGGACAAAGCCAATTAGCTACAAGGTTGTCAACGTAAATTCTTGGATACTCGTATCGAGTTCCAATCCAAATTACACCACTATCGACTGGCCTTGTTTTTTCCATGCACCTTACAAAGGGATAGAATGCACCTTCAAGAGCAAACTTGTGAATCGTGTACATTCCACCCCAAGCAAGCTGGGAAAAATTTTTTGCATTTTCAGAAAAATACTCCTCTGACAGGAATTTTAGCTTGCAATATTTTTGAATCTCAAACTCAGAAGCATAGCAATCTTTTATTCTGACAAGCAATGTTCGATCAGGGCACAACGCTTTCTTGCACAATGCAAAACGATTATCGGTTTGGCTTGCGGTAAACATCGGCCAACCATGCTTATTGATTTTTTCGTGATACCTTACAGCTCTTGCCATGGTTTTGCTTCTTTGAAAGGGTATCGCTCTTGATATTCTTTTATTTCCTTAATGTTGTAAGTAGCTACAATAGTTCTCAAAAGATAACTATTGAGTCCCGTTGAATATTTTGCAGGGTCCAGCAGGTTAAGCCAGTCCAACATTTCTTTTGATTTCTTGGCACATAAAGACCAGTATCTCCGAAGAGAAGCCGCTTCCTGAGGCGCAACAGTTTTTGCAACCATGCCGGAGTAAGGACATATAAACTCAGAGACACCTGGAGCGCCATACCCTCTTACGCAGTAAAGTTTATACCATTTGTATTTAGCCCTGCTGGAAGCTTTTTTGATTTGAATAGATAACTTCATTTTTATATTATAGATTGCTCTGTGTTTCCAGTGATGAGTGCCAATCCAGGGTGATTTCGGTGCTGGCTGGTCAGGCGGGACAATAGTGATTTTGAACGGAAATCGCTTCTTTCCCTTTACTGTCCTCGCCACCTTGCAGAAAACATCGACGAGCAATAGGATACCGCTTATGAGGTCGTCTTCTTACCAATTCACGATCCTTCGAGGCGGGGATACCCCTGTCCTAGGAGTTTTGCGCGATTGGCGGGGAGGCAACGAAACTGCTCTTCAGCACCTAGAGAAAGCCTACCCAGATTGGACTCAAATCACAATCCAAAGAATCAATGGGCCTGCCACTAAGTCAGCCAGACGAAGAAGAAATTTTAGGCGCTTACAAAAAAACAGAACTAGCCATCAATCAGTGTGTAGCATCATTCGAGGCTCTTGTAGCCGTACTTGAGCAAAAAATTGCCTGCCTAGACGAAAGCTCAAAAAAAGAGCTAGGGAACTCTTTTGCTATGATCGGCTCTAGTATGTTTCGGCTTGGCGTTCTTCGCTATAAAGTAGAAAAAGCCGGCCTGCATGAAAGAAAGTTTCGAGCTAGGAGTTCCACTCCTCTACCGCCTTAGAAATTGCTTTTTTATACGAAACTCTTTTGATAACAAGCGCAGTCATCCGCAAAGAAACCACCAGCTTCAGGGAAGCCCATACCACACTTGCCATGTTCCCAATGATTACAGCTAATGCAATTAAGCCGTGGCTCTTTCGCAATCGCTGAATCATCGCCCAGCAGAATAGTGCAAATTTTATCGACGGCCTGTAATTGTTTATATCGCAACTGAGAGATTTCGTATGTGGTCTCACGGTTTCCGCAGCTCAAGCAATGCTTGCGCCTGCGTATCGCGTTGTTGTTAAATCGTGTTTCAATGACTCGCAATTCTTTAGCGCCGCAGTTCAAGCAGGTGAACGGGAGGTGATCTCGGGCGATGTCGATGGGCCTCCGTTCACAGGACATTTTGAGGCACTCCATTTGCGAGTCAACGGCAAATCTAGCGTCAAAGTCTATTTCGCTATTGATGGCAGTTATTGTCAACAACATACTTGGCTGCTGCCGATGTATCTGCATCACGGCCAGACGCTGGACGGCTCGCATCAAAGCTGTAGTCAACTGCCGCCTTTCTGGCTGGAGCAGCATCAACATTCATTTTGCGCAACTCGCAAAATCGCTGACCATACATGACTGGATCAATAGATTGAGCCATAGATGGCGCTGAAAGCATTAGCAGAATTACAATAAGTTTCATTTGATTTCAGGTAATTTAAGATTAGTTTGTGTGTGCTGGGTTTTTCTTAAGGCGCTGGAGATTTGATCCAAACGATCTTCCAGTTCGCCCAGATAGTTAAACAATCGTTCATAAACTAAGCCTTCGTTTTTCATTAGTCGCTTAGCTACGCGCTTGCCTGGATCAGTCAAATTTACTGAATCGAGTACGCGCTGTTTTGCTGATTTGAATAGTCTCATGGTTGACTAAAATAAGTCAGTTAAATCAGGCTTTTTGTAGTTCGGTCCTTTCATGACTTTGCCAGAAGCATTGTAAATGGGCTTGCCATTGTCATCTAGTTTGCTCATGTTAGAAGCATGAACCCTGTCAAGAGCTGCTTCAAGGTCAACGTTCAAAAAAGCCGCCATTTGATAGCAAACATAAACTAAGTCCGCAAGCTCCTTGAGAGCATGGGCCTTTGCTGCCCTGCTGGGCACAGCCGTCCACTCTTCAATGGCTTCTTTGAACTCATCAGCTTCTTCTTGAATTAAGCCAAGCTGCATACTAAGCCTGGAAATATCTTCAAACTTAATCGCAGCCTCTGGATGAAGACTGGGTTGTGCAAATTTACGGCGAAATTCCAGCGCTTGAGAAAGATGTGTCATAGCAAAAGGAAAAGAAAAGCCCCGTGTAATCCGGGGCTAATTAACAAAAGCCAGCAAAAATCAAAGATCTAGTTCGCTGTCCTCATCCGTTTCGTCAAAGTCAAGGTCAAGCTCTTCAGAGGAGACGTACTCGTCAGGATCAGCCGCAAAGATAGTGATTTTGCCTTTTTCGGCTTCAATGCGGACGCGGGAATCAAGCTCGGCGCCAAATGGGAAGCCGGCGATCGTGGTGTAGCGGCCACCAACAACAATGTTACCAGTCTTGCCAATCTTGATGATCGGTTGACGATTGCTGCGACGATTGCTGCGAATCGGAGGAGCAAGGTTGGTGCCTTGAGCTGCCAGCAACGCTTGCATGTAAGCAAACGTATCAGAGGTAGCCACTCGAACTTCCACTTCACCAGTGGCAGTTGTGGTGAACTCTGAATAGTAGCCACAGGCATGGGCAACCTTGTCGATAGGCGCTCCCTCCATTTCGGAAGTGATTTTCAGCAGCATCTCGGGAGAGACGGGCGTTCCCTTCTTACTGGTTGTAGCAGGCGCTTTTTTCTCGGTAACTTCAGGCATTGGATCGGGGGTGACAGTGGGTTCAGCCGCTTCAGCGGTGTTCTTTCGGCGGGGCAACGTGAAAACTCGTTGACGACTGGCCCATCGTAGCTTGAAATCTCCAAATGCGCAAGCCAACCGGCTCACTTTTCTTAAAGAGGCCACCAGGGGCGTAAATACAGGAATGAAACCTGCTGGTCGGTTGGAGCTGACTGCCACCATTGGACCCCACCAGGAACACGAGAGCACTTGTCGTCTACTAGAACATTCGCTTTTACAGCGGCGTCAAGCACGGCACCTTGCAAGTTGTCAACATCTGATCTGCCATGACCATGAAATTCAAAGCCAGCAAGAGCGTACTCAAGGGGCGGCGACCCAGCCCATTGCAGCGTCAGCGATGCCTGGGCGGCCTTGAGCCAGGCCCTGTACTTCGCTGAGGTAAACGACCTGCCCATACCCTGTCTGGGGCGTTCCTTGGGCTGTAGAGGGCCATCGAGACGAAGCGTGATCCAGTCATTCGTCCCATCCGGCCCCGGCTGCAGAAGAATCATCATCATGTTCTGGATTCCCTGACCCTGATAGATTCTCACTTTCACAGCGACGAACGAGTTTTAATGCTAACAGCTTGGCCTTGCCATAGCCAAGCCTCGCGTACAAGCTATCTGAAAGCTGATCAAGCTGGAAATCCGTAGGGTTCTGATAGGTCTTGATAGGCTTCAGAATTGCCTGTTTTTCTTCAAAACCCTCTCCGTAGTAACAAGCTTGGACTGTCTTATACTTTCTGTCCCAGCCAATATCGTTGAGAAGGCTGGGCTCTGTCTTGTAAATAAATCGCGCCCATCTGTAGGATAAAATTTTTGTTTTCTTGGGTAGCTTTTTATTATAGTAGATCATATACATTATGCGACGAAACTCGAAGTAATCCTGAGGAAACTGAAATTCAGGATCTTGCTCTCTGAGCCATTTAATAAATTGATGTGCGTATTTACTCTTTGACTTTTCCTTGAGAGAAGACTTTACAACATTTGCCGTGAATCCATTTAGATCTTTAATTCCTAACCCATAGTAAACGCTTTGGAGAAAGTCTTTAATACCCTTTAACTCAATTTCTTTGTTCTTTAGAGTTGTATATTTAAGATACACTTTTGCTTCGGCAATCTGAAGCATTGCCATAAAAAAAGGCTCCGAATCTTGGCCCGCCATGACGGTGCCAAGATGAAGCCTTGCCTGTTCAATTAGCATCGCCCCGTAATGGGGATCGCTTTTATTTAACATTGCTAGGGGACTTACTGGCGATCACCCTTGATGATGCCACAGCGAGCATGGATACTCAGGAACCACATCATCTCAATCAAGACTCCAGACTCTAAGCGCTTCTGGCCAGAACGAAGCTGGAAATTACCGCACGGCCCGAGCAGTAATCCTGTCAGCGCTAAGGAGAGGGTGACATTGGCTGCTATGTAAGCCGATGCCATGCCCCTGTTTGCTAGAAGGGCAGCTCTTCCTCTTCTACTGGGGCTGCTGGGCGGGACTTGGCGGCTGGTTTGCGAGCCCCACTATTAGGGCTGCCACCGCCGGAAGCGTTCCCAAAGGCAGCTCCTTCTTTTTTGGAGCCCAAAAAAGTGAAACTTTGGCACCTCAAAACCATTTTGCTTTTCTGTTCGCCATCCTTTTCCCATGTTTCCTGCTGAAGCTCTCCACTAACAATTAGCTGAGAACCTTTGCGAACATAGTCAGCAATGGTCTGTGCTGGCTTGCCCCACACCTTGACGGACACCCACATGGTTTCACCTTTGTAGTCTTCAACAGCAATGCTGAAATTAGCAACAGTTTTGCCATCGTCAAAATAACGAAGCTCAGGATCTCTCCCAACATTGCCGCTGAAGGTGCAGTTATTAAAAGATGCCATTTGTTGTAAAGAAGTTGTGGTTGAGATTAGAACTCTGGTCCATCATCGTCTGCAAAGTCAAGAATGTCAAGCCTTTCCTCAAGATTGGCAGTCGGAAGGCTGGGGCGGAATCGCGCTTCACCAGCCATTTTTGGCGGAAGGGTGTAACAAGCATCCTTCAGGTAAATTTGACAGTATTTGCCGCCACCAGCTTCCTTCCGCCTTTCACTAATTGAAGTCACACAGCCAAACATTGTTATATAATCGCCATTGTTAATGTATTCTTCAATTGGCCTAATTTTTCTGCCATAAAATCTTGAAGATACATAATGAACCTCCTTGCCAGCAGTAGCAACGCGGAGGGTTATTTCGGTGTACCTCCCATAATTACCTTCCTTGATGGACGGCTGTTCCGTAACGTAACCGTCAAAACTCGCTGAAATCATTGAGTGACTCGCTTTGATTTAATTTTGCCAATGGCCTGGGGAAGACGGAGTTTTCAAGTTCTTTGTAAACACCAAACCTTTCGATAAACTCGTTAACGCCTTCTCTGATCTCCTCGATTGACATTAAGTGCAAAAATGGTTCGCACCAGTCATAGCAGATACAAATCGCAGCCTGCTCAATAGGCGGAAAATCATCACCAGCAAGTTCAATGTTGTGGCCAAGGACGTAAGAAGCAAGCTGCACCTTTGCCTCTGAATAGCGACTGATCGGACGAGGTTTTTTCTGAACGCCTTTCTCAAGGCAGGACCTTGCGCTTTTCCAATCAAAAACCGTGTATTTTCCCTCAAACCAACATCGATTATCTGGAGTGCCAGCAAATCCATGGCGACAATAAATAGGCTGTTCAACTATGAAACTGCTTTGCTCAAGGCCAGGCCATAAAGAGTCTGGTCCATTTTGCGTTTTGATTTCTTCAAGAAGAGGCATGAGATAATTGAGATAGCCAGGAATGTTATGCGACATCAATTCTTCAACTGAAGGCGCTTCAGCTGAATGAACATACTGATCTCCAAGCAAGCACATCTCAATTTCAGCGTGAATTAGAGTTCCACGCTTTTGCCCTCTTGCAAGGATTTCTGGCGCATCTGGCTCATTATTCTGCCACCAAGTCAGACTCTTGTGTTTGTCTGGATGAAAAAGTGGCATTGTCTCGCCAAGGATTGTCGAAATCCTGGCGTATTCAAGTCCATCTTTTTCGTAAAAATAATGTTCGCCTGGCATTAGCCTATTGCCTCGCTAGCCGCTTTTTGCAAGTCTGCGGTTGATTGCGCTATCTCCTTTGTGACAATTTGAATTACTTGATGGCCTTTGGTATTTTGCCCAAGATTAAGCTTTTCTGCATATTCGGGAGTCAGCTTTTCAAGAAGCTTTGGCCGCAGGGAATCCTTTACATCTTCAAATTCAGTGATCTGAAGAATTGCTTTAAGCGTTTTGATGCCATCGGAGTTGATTCCGACTTGTTCCATTTTAGCTAACAAAGTATCGGCGAACTTTTGAGCCACCTTCTCAGATTGAGAAACTTGCTCAAGATTGAGAGGCTTGTCTTCTACGTTACGTTGTTCTTTGTCATACAAAGCAAGGCCGAACTGGTTGCCGAAGGTCATCAGAGCCCGCTTCATTGCATCAGTTGCGGCCTCCTTGACTGCAGATTCATGCGCTTGGCCAAGATCAACGTCAATGCCATGGCCGGCGCCAACACCTTCCCTTTTGATTCCGTTTACATTTACTCGGATGCTGGCGACATAAGAGACCCCCCAGCCAGCCTTTTGATCCCGACCAATCTTGCGTTCCCGCTCAGAGACACACTTTAGTTCAATGATTTCTTGATCCCAAGAACCAAAGCCAAAGATACGATTAGCCTCGCTAATTGCGTACCAGCCTTCGATATAGGAAAGATTTCTGCCGCTCTGGCTTCTGGTTCTTACGGCTTGGCTAGAAAGAGGTTCTTGCAGCTCCTGGAGCTGCTTGTCGCTAAAAGCTGTTGGGTTCATAGTTGCGGAGCGCTGCTCCGAATTGGTTGACGACCGCCAGTCTATCATGCTGTTGACCTTGCAGCAAGCCTTGTGAGCACGAAAGGGGCCACCAACTTAAACAGAATCTTACGGATTACCGCAAAGCTTCTGTTTGAAAAGGGGGAAGACGCTCCATCAGTGGCGAACCTTCTCCAAGGCTTCGTCAACCCTGGCATGGTCCGGGACTGGTACGAACGGTATTGCGAAGTCAATGGCCTTCCTGGCTCAGTCAACAGCAAAAAAACGCACCGCCGAATGCCGATGCCGCCAATTGATTTCCAAGCGATCGAGATACAAAAATTAGAAGAATTGCTTGAAGTTCCACCAGGGATGGACTTTGGCGACACGCCAGAGCCGGAGTGGTGAGGAAGCGCTAGGCTTTCAAAGCTGGACCGAAGGCAAGAGCCCGGGCCCAGCAGCAAAACCCCTTCAGAAGATTGGATTATGGACGGCGTGCCAAAAATGCCAGCGGATGTTGTTGCGTTGCTCAAGGATATGGCGAAGATTCGTCATACAATTCTCGAAAATGCACCGCAATGCCTACCGCTTCTTGCCCCGGCCTTTGTTGATGCCGAACAACGGATCTACGCTATCTTGAGCCACTGATTCTTTGGCAGCAGTTTTGGCTCGATTCCTGACTCTGACGCTCTGCTTCTCTTTGTTGATCTGCTGCATTTTTTCTTTGAGTCGATCGGCTTCGTAATCAGGCTGCCGATTCCTCATTTTTTGAAGAGTTTCTTGGTAGCCAGGACTTTCAAGTTCTGGAAACTTTTCAAAAATACTGGTCCAGTTAGGCTGCGGCATTACAAGGGATACTTTTCAAAAATAACAGAACTTTTAAGGTCAATGCAACATTGGAGTGTGCCGCACATTCCATGTCTATTTTTGGCAACAGAAATGGCTATCTCATATTCATCTTTTTCCTGGTCATAGTAATTAGGCCTAAGCAGGAACATTACAATATCAGCGTCCTCTTCGATCCTACCAGAAGCGCGAAGGTCTGCCATGTTGGGCATCTTATCGCTTCTGTTTTCCACTCCTCTATTGACTTGGCTTAGCAGAAAAATATCTATGCCGATGTTTGTGGCAAGTTTTTTCAAAGCTCTCGTAACATTACCTATATTAGAAGCCTCCGTATTCTGAGCATCGCCAGAACAGCCTTCTACAAGTTGCAAGTAATCAATGAAAACAGCGGAAAGATTTTTCCTGGTTTTTGCAAGAAGCCTGATCTTAGCGGAAATTGTGTCGATAGCTTCAGATGTATCAAAAATATGCAATCTTTTTACTAACTGAGAATCAGAATAGCTTTCAAGCCTTGCCCTCTGAGCAGATGTATAAGTTCTGAGCCTAAGGTTGTTAGAGCGAATGGGATCGACAAGTTGTTTCTGATAGCTCAAATTCATATAATCAAGACATGCAATGGATTTATATTGCACTTGCTTTTTCGACATCTCTAAACTAAAAAAAGCAGCATCGCAGTAAGTGTCGGCCAGCACGGTTGCAAGGTGAATTGCAAATGTACTTTTTCCCATCCCAGGCCTTGCAGCTATCACCACCAACCGACCTGAATATGGTGAATTCCTTTTTGCAACACCACCTTGTATCGCTCCATCAAGTACATTGATACCAGTGGGAATTGCAATATCTCCGGGCAGTGGCGAAAGTGCCTCATTGAGAGATGACTGCCAATCGTCGTCCCTTTTATCAAAAGTTGAAGCGTTAAACCATATCTCTTGCTGACTTTCTATTAAAGAAGGAATATCTTCTTCAAAGACTTTTTGATCTGGAACGCCAGCAAGGATGGTAATTATTTTCTCTGCATTGATCTTAAGGCTTGCTCTTGCAAGCTTAACCCTCCAGAGAGGTATAACAGAATAGAAAGATTCAATGCTAAAAAACATCGAAGGAGACTTTGCGACTTCTTCAACATGTTCACTTTCATCTTGATAGCCCATTGACAGAAGCAATTTTTCTGCCATCACAGAAATGCTTCCAGGTACTATTAAAGATGACTTGACCGAATCAAGTGCAATTTTCTTTATTATATGAAAAAGCGCTTTCTTGTGTGTTTCGGCAAACCATTCTTGATCTACTTGAGTTACAAGTTCACATAGCCCTGCTGGAGATCCTTGTTCATTTTCAAGATAAAAAATACAAGACGAAAGAAATGAGTCTTCTATCTCATTAGTATCCCAAGTATTCATCTGGGATACGATTGCAGAAATCTCTTCGCTCATTTAATTCAAAGTGTAGATGATAGGCGACATTACTGGTCTGCCTTGATTTAATGTTTTAGTTGCTATGCCGTTTTCTTTTGCAAGTTTCTCAATAGTATCCTTGTGTCCAGCAAACCCAAGTGATTGCCAATTTCTTTCGGAAACATATTCGCAATAAAATTCAAGAACTCCAGCATCCCTTGCATACTCAAGAGCACGCATGGTTGAACTTGTAAGCTCTGGCTTGAGTTTGTATTTTTTTTGTCTTCTATCAAGCCATTGCAACAGATGCTCACGATAAGGATTCAGCCACTCAGGCAGTTCTACCCCTGCTGGAGGCTGTTTTGGCTGCTGGGGGGATATAGGGGGGTTTTTATTGTTCATTGGTTCTTGTTCAATGGTTCTTGTTCGTGTGTCACCCTGACAGGGGGCCCCTTCCTGTGTGACATGGGGGGCTTGTCCGATTGACAGGGGGTAGTGTCCCCCTGACACGGGGGGTGGAGTGGGGCGAGCCTCGTTGCCAACCGGAAGACCGTCCCAAATCATTAAGCGATATAAATTTGTTTTTTGGCCAAGTTCATCATATCTCGGAATTTTTTCTATGAGATTTTTCTCGACAAGCCCTGCAATCGACCTGATGACAGAACTTTTACTGATTCCGGCGCAAGCCGCAATAGTGCTTTGACTAGGGAAAACGTCATCGCCCTGTCCAGCTCCACTAGCAAAATGCTGGAGAATGAGCAAAACACAAAGTTCGTGACAAGACAACCAACCAAGCCGTCGCTTTTGTTTTTCAATAATCCAATTTGGTAAAGCAGTAAAAGTCTGCTGAGCCTTAATACGCGCCATTTGCTTTACTGCTGGCAAATCAGTTTTCTTGCGTATTTGAAATTTCAGCCAAATGCTTTTCAAGCCAAGCTTCAAGCGCAATTGTCACTTCACCGGAAATGCTCCGATGGTGAGCAGCGGCCAATATACGCAGCTTTTGTCGCGTTTTTTCTTCAATTCCAACTACAAGACGGGGAAGCGGGGTTGGCATAAAATCTGTGGTGAACGCACCAATGGTAGCATGGGGGAGCCAGGGGGGAGGCACTCGGGTGCAATTAAGGGCAAAGCGTTGAGATGCCTCGTCAACCCGCCTGCTGGAGCCTCCGCCTTGCTGGCCAAGGAATGAGTGCCTAATGCTGCCTCAGGCCTCTTCCTGGCCCTGCTGGAGGGGTCTGGTGAAGCGCCAGTAGTGGGGATTCTTCGCCTGTGGCAGGTGCCAGGCAGAAGGTCTCTTGCATTTTATTGACAGCTCGGCATATAAACTGTAGAATCTTGAAGCTTTCTATTCACCAAGCGAATGTCAGCATTCAACAAAAGCACTGAACTGAGAATTGGAGACAGCGTTTACGCTAGATTTTTTGGCGAAGATCTGCTTATAATCGAAGACATTGCTCAGGTTGCGTCAAGGTTTCCCCATTACTTGTGCTATCTCAGGGGAGAGAAATATTTGATTCCTAAAATTCACCTTTCTACTAGATCTCTGCTTGTTGACACTGGAGCCGGGAATCGTCGCCAGCTAGAGCTTCTGTAGAGCTTCGCTGCTCAGCTGCGTCACACCTTGACCGGGAGTCGCTGCCGCTGTAGGGTTTTTGCGTGCCTAGCGCAAATCCGCAGATCCTGAAGCTGCGTCTTTAGACTAAGCAAACTTAAGCTAAAGCCAGCAAAACAGGATGCAAGCACTGCGCGACCATGAGCCTTGAAGAGTATTCAGCAGATATAGTTCGTGTTCCATTGCTGACATCCGACGAAGAGATAATACTTGGGGGATATATCCAGAAAATGATAAAAATTCTCAGGGACAACGGGCTAAATGAACAAATATCGCAAAAAAATCTTCTTGATTCCACTAAAAATTTAAGTCCAGAAGCGAGGTTAGTAATAAAAAGAGGGCTGAGAGCAAGAAGTCGAATGATTTCAGCAAACATGAGGCTCGTGGTCGCTGTTGCAAAAAAAATTAAAACAACGCAAACTCATCTTACGATTCAAGACTTAATTCAAGAAGGTGCAATTGGTTTGACCAGAGCATCTGAAAAATTTGAGCCAGGTCGTGGATATAAATTCAGCACTTACGCCTACTGGTGGATAAGGCAAGGAATAGTAAGGGCCACTGAGTCTCAAGAGAAGGCAATTCGAATGCCATCGAATATGCAGAAAACAGCAAGGCAAATCAGAGAAACCAGAGATAAATTGACGTTAATTCTCAAAAAAGAGCCGACAGTCGCTGAGATAGCTATTGACATGGAAGAGGACATAGAAAAAGTAAAAAAAACCTTGCTTGCTGATTCGGTAGTTGTTTCTTTGGACTCGAATGTAAGCCAAAGTGGCGATCAGATTTCGTTGCTGGAGCTAATTCCAGCAAGCGCGTCAGACGAAGATAACGACGACAGCCTCGAAAAAATAAACTTTATCTTAACCATTATCAGCGCTTTGCCAGAAGAAGAGCAAGAGCTTGTCAAGCAAAAGTATGGAATTGGCTGCCAACCTGTTTCAGCAAAAGAAATCGCAGAAACTAGCGGAATCAGTAAACATGCCGTCCGCCAAAAACAACAAAATATCATCAAAAAAATTCAATATGTCGTAAATACTTTTTTTTCTAGTCAAGTCCCTTAGATCGGATTTATTTTTATTTTAATCCCGCTGCCGCCAGTCGTCGCGTTGCTCACGTCGAAACCAGCTGAGGCGGTAGTTCGCTGACAGCATCAATATATCGCGGGTGCGTTAACCATAGCCAGCAGCCAAATAGCGTGCCATGTGCCAAAAAGTAAAATTGCCCCTAGCAAGCCCGACCAGAGTGCAACGCGCAATTCATGTCGTCTGATCGCTTGCTCTATTAGAGCTTGGATGTCCTCTCTGCTCACTGCTGCCTTCCTTTGGGCAAACTGTAGGTGCACACTACGGTTGAGAACACCATGGCCAGCAAGCAAAGATTGCCACAGCTTAGGCAACGCGACTTGATGCCTTATGTAACGGTTGGCACCGATGTGCGTGGTTCAGCATGTTGGTTGGTAATTGATCGTGATGTTGTAATCGAATGTATTAGCGGTGAGCGTGCGTTAGCGGTGATGAAAAATTTAATTATCGCCAAAGGTTGATCAATAACTTGGTGATGTTTTTAGCGTTCAGCAATAATTGCCCAGCCTTTGCCAGGGGCGTAGCGATAGGCACCACCGCCGATGGGCTCCACCATCCAGCGCTTGCCGAAATTGAGGCGGTTGTAGCGCATAAATCGCGCCACTCCGCCCAGAGACTCACCACTGAGCAAGTTCGCTTCTCCGAACGGGTCGTGAACAATCAAATGCGTGGGATCTTGACCCACCACGATCAGCCAGTGACCACCGCCGGTGGGTTGCTCCACTGGACCGCGATGGATGAAGCCACAAGGCACTGGCACTCCGACGGCAATCTGGCGTTCGATCAGCGCAAAAGATGCGTTCTGCACGAATTTGGCCTTGATACCGTAGCTGCTCAAAGCCTTGAGCTGAGCAGCGGCATCAGTGGTGTCGCCGTACTGCTGGACACGCTTGAGATACTGATCGTCACCGTTGGAACCGATGAATGTGCCAGGTTTGAGGTACTGCAGGAGCATCGCGCAGGAACTGCTGAAGCACATACGAGCCGCTTGGCTGCGATCAACGCTGTCCATCTGCGCATACCAGGGCACCTGCAGCGGATTGCCATAGCCAAGAGAAGTGCTTGGCTGCGATGGCGTATTGGGGAATGCAGCCGCAGCCCGAGCATAGTAGGCCTCTCGATCTGCCAATCCGTTTGCTGGGTCTCTTCCATTAACCCGAGCTGATATTTGACGGCAAGTTGCACCCGAGTCGCAATAAGCATTCATGCCATTGAGATGCCACCAAAAACCAGCAGAAGTAAAGGGATATTTGTTGGCTACATAGGCCGCCCCATCCATAACATTTTGATCTTTGATAAAATCAGCAAATTGTTGATAGTTGTAGCGTCCCGTAAGCTGAATTGCGCCAGCGCCTTTGTAGCGCGGGCCATCGCCAGGCCTTGCGTTCCCCAAATCTTTGCGGTCTTCGTAAGCGTCGCCGCTGGCCAGCTCCATCATCCAACGCAATCCACCGGATTCATGCCCAACTTGAGCCAAGAAATGGCGAATTCGAGCTGGGGTGTTAATTAAAAAACGCTGCAGGCAGGAGTTGAGATCTGCAAGCTGGCTGTCCCTGGGGGCTCTGGTGAACACCGCAGTCGCCTGGGTCATGCTGATCATCTGAGAAGTCGCCGGAGTAGTCACTGGAGACGCCAGCAGGGGGGCCTTCGTCTCCACTGCCGCCTTCCAGATGTCTCGAAGCTCGCCGCCTTCCTGGAGGGCTTCTGGGTCAAGCTCCGCCAAGCGATCAAGTACGGCCTGAAGCCAAGCTCGGTGATGAGCTTTGCTCGGGTTGTAGTGATTGACGTAGTTACCGTTTGGAATTTTGCCCACAGGTGTTTCAATCACGTTTCCACGGAGCTTTGATTTCCATTGCACCACCTAGCAAGCGGCTATCACCAGTCTGCAGGGTGTCATCAATTGGGTGCTCAATGATGTTTGGCGGTGGCGGCTCAGGTTGTGCCGCGTGCCAGGCGTCCACCTGCTGGTCGATGGACGCTAAGGTCTTGTGCTCATTGATGAGCATTCGAGCTTCAGCATCCTGCGGCTTGGTGGTGAACAGGGTCACCATTGGAAGGCCGAGGTTCGGCCTCAGCGCTTTCCCGGCTTAATGGCGTAGAGCGCCTGCAGGATGAGCTGGATGATGCTATTGGACTTCAGCGGGCTGAGTGCGATCAGCTCACTGAGAGCAGCAAGAACGATCCAGAAGGCAGGATGGTTGATGACTTCCACGGTTAGGAGCGCGGGTGCGCTTCTAGTTTAGTCACCCGCTGCTCGACTACGCCAAGGCGCTGGAAGGTCTCCTTACGGTCATCTTTGATGTCAGTGTGCAGCACTTCCAGCTGGGCAGCAATGTGCTCGACTGCGCTGGTGAGGCGAATAACTGCATCGCGTGCTTCATCATTGCGGCGGCTAAATCCCATAGCACCCATCGCCGCCACTGAGATGGATGCACCAGCAACAGCAGCAAGCACTTCAATCATGGCTTCAGTTTAGCCCCTGCCCTGGCCACGCAACTTCTTGCGGCCGCGCCGCCTTGGCCTTGAATGCTGGCCCTGCCCGATTGAGGTGACTTTTGGTGGGCCGGGTTTGTACTCAATGTGAGCGGCACCTTGCTTATTGCGTACAGCCGTCGCGGATTTGCTGGTTGAGGTATTCTCGCAGTGCTTTGTCTGCGGCTGTTGGGTTTGTTTTTAGGCTTAGCTCGAAAATGCGATCCCGGAGTTGCTGCTTACGGGCAGCGCAAAACTGTTGTTGTACCTCCTGGGACTTTGCGTAGCGATTGTCGATTGTCAGTGTCGTGCCAACAATGGCCGCAAGTACAGCACCAGCAGCGGCGAGCAGTTGCAGCGGTTGTTGCATGGTCATTCAAGCTCTAGCGACAATGCTTCGACATCCTTGCGGCTACCGTATAAAGTTTCAAATTCAGTGGCGCTGAGCATCATCACATGCTCATTAGCTGAAGATTCAGATCCTTCATTGCTATATTCCACTACGTAATACCCTTGGCCTCTCATCATCTTTGGAAAGCGCAAGGCTTTGCCGGTAAATGCGCAGTGGCTATATGCAATAGTGTGCTGGGTGTGGAATATGCCGACTAGGTGTAGGCGTGGTTTCATGCAGCGGGGGCCAACGCTTCAATAAAGGCTTCTGGCAGGTCGTACTCGGCAGCAATTTCCTGCACGGCGACGATCAGCTCAGCCGAGATCAGTCCCAGGGCAAGGGCGGCGTTCCAAGAGTTCAGGAATACTCTGCTGTCTCCTTCGCTGGCCTGCTGCAGCCCCACTACCATGCCGCCATAAAGCCCTGGAGCTGCTTGCAGCACGGCGCCGAGCATGGCATTGGCGGCAGGGAGAGCCATGATGACGGCTGAGAAATCTACCCAGCGCGGCACTATTGGTGGTGGTGGAAGCTCTTGCAGTTCCCATGCTTGCTGCCACTGCCCATCAATTTCAACTGGCATCACTTCCACGGCTTTATGCGTGGCTGGATCATGCGCAGGAGGCTCTGTGACTTGCGGCTTGATGATGATGATTGGC
>Ga0172373_10000810_pt1 | contig 51719 bp, 40 predicted proteins | sample Lak10m_2_FD_114546 | JGI IMG/M metagenome (GOLD analysis project Ga0172373, IMG submission 114546) | Freshwater microbial communities from Kabuno Bay, South-Kivu, Congo - kab_092012_10m | ecosystem: Environmental > Aquatic > Freshwater > Lake | place: Democratic Republic of the Congo... | reverse complement strand
GCCGGCGGCGTTGGCGACCTCGTCGGTGACGAGCTTCAGGGCGGCGAGGGCGAGCTGGCCGTCGATGGTGAGGTCGATGTCGTCGGCGCCCACCGAGGAACCGCCGGCGATCACGAGGTCGAAATCGTCGCGGCTCGTCGAGAAGTGGGCGGCCTCGTCGCCGATGATGGCGCGGCCGTCGATCCAGGCGATCTCGACGGGGCTCGTGAGCGTCACCGCCGGCGCCCCCGGCGGGCGCGCCACCAGCTCGAGGAGGCGGGCCACCATCTGCACGGTCGTCTCCCCCTCGGCGGGGACGTCGATGGCGGCGTTGATGCGGGTCCGCCCGCCGAGCTCGATCTCGCGGGCGCCGAGCGCGGGCACGAGCTCGTGGATGCGCGCCTCCTGCACATGGCCATCGACGGCCAGATGGAACGCAGCATCGCGCAGGTTCACGGTGCCAGCGAGGCTCGCCCACAGGCGCTGCCCGCTGCCGCACGGGTTGTCGACGTCGGCGTCGGCCTCGCCCGTCGGGAAGGCGCAGACGCGGGCCGAGAGCACGCCGTGGTCGATGGTCCCGCCGAGAAAGACGGGGCCGAGGGTCCGCAGGCGGGTCTGCTTCTCGCCCCCCTTCGGGTCGGCAACGGCGGCGGCCAGCTCGGGCACGCGCAGGCGAAGGGACGCCGTCGGCGCCGCCAGCGGCCCGCTCATCGTCAGCGTCCCCTCGACGAAGCCCTCGAGGGGCGCCACCGCTTCGGGGAAGGTCACGAGCCCCGACAGGTCGACGTCGCGCAGTTGGATGTCGGCGGCGATGACGTCGCGGTCGATGGCGTAGGAGACGCGGGTCTTGAAGGTGCCCTTCGTCCACGCCGTCGCCGACGAGACCATCGCCATCAGGGCGTCTTCGCGCCCATCGGGGTCCGGCGCGATGGCCACCGTGACCGGGCCGTCGCCCAGCACGAGGCCGGCGACGGCGAGCCCCTGCATCGAGAGGTCGGCCTGCGCCGTCGGCGCCGTGAGCTGGCCGCTCACGATCGCGACGCCGCGGCCACGACCGCGCAGCTTCGCCGATGGCGCCGCCTCGATGCGGGCGAGGTCGATCGCGGCGATGTCGACGGTGCCGGCGATGCGCATGGCGTCGAGGTCGATGCGCAGCAGGCTCGACGTCGCCTTGAGCAGCGGCGACGACGTCGACACCGACTGGAAGGTGAGGGCGTCCTTCGTGGCGACGAACGCCGCGGTGACGGCGCCGAACTGCTCGTCCTTGACGACGATGTTGGCGCCGGCGGCCCGGATGGGGACGCGGGGGTTCGCCGTCGTGCCCCGCAGGCTCGCCTCGACGTCGACGATGCCCGTCACCGGCAGCGGCTCGCCCGACGGGGTGCGGATGCGATCGAGGCGCGCCCCCCGCACGAAGAACGTCCCGCTCGAGAACGTCGTCGTGCTCTTGCCCATCGTGAGCACGAGCGGGGCCCGCTGGCTGAGGGCGCCGCCGGCGAGGACGCCCGTGCCCTTCTCGACCCGGACCTCCTTCGCCGAGGCCCGCACCGTGGCCGTCACCGCCTCGGCGGGCGTGCCCCAGGCGTTGACGGTGTCGACAACGGCGGCGACGTCGACGACGACGGCCTTGAAGGGCCCGCCGATGGTGCCCTTTCCCGTCGTGCGGCCGACCTTGAGCTCCGGCGGCAGCTGGGTGACGACGGCAGACGTCTGGTCGATGGCGGCGTCGAGGGTGAGCGCCAGCTTCTCGCCCTCGAGGTCGACGTCGCCATCGACGGCGACGCGGGTCGCCCCGCCGGGGCCGCGCAGCTGCACCCGCGCGAGGTGGACCTTCGTCGGCGTGACGGTGAGGCGGACGTCGCCGTCGAGGTCGGGCGGCAGCGCGAGGTCGAAAAGCTGCAGGCCCTGCCCGCGAACGTCGCCCTGCACGAGGAGGGCGGTCTTCTTGCCGGCCGGCCCGGTAATCTTGAGCGTGCCACCGACCGTGCCCCGCAGCGTCGTGTCGAGCTCGGCGGGGGAGAGGGCGACGCCGAGGGGCAGGCCCGACACGACCGTCTTCAGGTCGAGGGTGGCGTCGTCGCGGCCCTGCCCCGGCAGGGCGACGGTGCCGGTGGCGACGACGGCGCCGCGCCCCACCTTGAGCACGGTGCCCTCCTTGAGGGTGACCTGCTCGGGGGTGATGCGCACCGCGACGGTGCCGGAGTCGACGGCGTAGCCGGAGATCGTCGTCGAGCCGACGGTGCCGTCGATGTCGATGACGGGCGCCTTGAACGGGCCGTTGAGGGCGACCCGACCGCGGATCGACGGCGTCACGAACGGCAGGGGCTCGAGCCGCTCGGGCCACACGCCGGCGTCGGCGTCGACGACGCCATCGAGGCGCAGGTTGCCGGGTGACTTGACGTCGATGCGACCGTTCACCGTGAGACGGGCGCTCTTGCCGGCGACGCCGTCGAGCGCGAGGCCGCGGACGTTCTGGATCTCGACCTTGTCGGTGAGCACCCGGATCCGCTCCGCCGACAGGCGCCGCAGCGGCACGTCGAGGTCGGGCAGCTTCACGCTGCCGCTGGCGATGGCGACGTCGTCGACCATGACGACCGCCGTCTTGTTGCCGAGGTTCACGTCGACGCTGGCGTGGGCCTCGATGTCGTCGAGCACGATGGTGACGTTCTCGCCGTCGCTGAAGCGGAAGCCGCCGCGGTTGACGACGATGTCGCCGATGCGGAACTCGGTCTCGGCGGGCGGGGCGTCCTGCTCCGGCGGGTTCTTCGGGCTCAGGGCGTCGAGGAGGTTGAGGGTGCCGTCGGCCTCGAGCTCGAGCAGCAGGCGGGGCTCGTCGAGCTCGATGCGGGAGATGAGGATCTCGCCGGCGAAGAGGGCCCGGATGCTCACCTGGGCGAGGGCCCGCTTGACCCGCGCGACCGGCTTGCCCGTCGAGCCCGACAGCACGGTGTCCTCGAGAAGGATGCCCGCCGGGGCGACGTAGGAGACGCTGCGCGGATCGATCCGGCCCTTGAGGCGCTCGTTGACGAGGCGGAGGAACACGCCGGCGGCGCTGGAGGCGAGCTGGGCCACGCGGGGCGCGTCGTCGGCGCTGGCGATGTCGTCGTCGACGGACCGCTGCCGCCACGGCTCCGGCGGCGACGCCCCCTGGAGCATCGTCAGCAGGAGCAGGAGGGGTGCCGCCGCACGCACGGGGCGAATCTCTCCCGTCGACGACGGAAACGGCAAGCGCCGGCTGCGACTGCCCGCTCGGGGTTGACGATCCCCCTGCGCCGGGGAATCGCGACGCCAGCCCCGCCGTTTCCGGGGCACCCAGTGAGGTCACCCATGCGCGTCGGTGTCATCTTCGGTGGTCGCAGCGTCGAGCACCTCGTGTCGATCCGCTCTGCCCGCACCGTCTGTGAGGGCGTCGCCGCCGCCGGCCACGACGTGGTCCCCCTCTACCTCGACGAGCAGGGCCGCTTCGCCGACGCCGCCACGAGCCAGCGGGTCCTCGACGAGCAGAAGCCCTGGCGCGCCGACAGCGGCCGCCCCGGCGACCACCTCCGGCACCTCACGGGCGCGACCCTCGACGCGGTCTTTCCCATCGTGCACGGCACCTACGGCGAGGACGGCAAGCTGCAGGGCCTCCTCGAGATGCTCGACCTGCCCTACGTCGGCTGCGACACCGCCAGCAGCGCCGTCGCCATGGACAAGATCCTGTCCAAGCGCATGTTCCAGGCCGCTGGCATCCCGGTCGTGCCGTGGGCGAGCCTCGACCGCGCGGCGTTTGCGGCCCGCGGCCTCGCCGACGTGCAGGCCTTCGTCGATGCCGAAGCCCTGCCCCTGTTCGTGAAGCCCGCCGTCGGCGGCTCGTCGGTGGGCTGCGTGAAGGTGAAGACGAAGGAGGCCTTGCGCGACGCCGTCGCCTTCGCCCTGCGCTTCGACACCGCCTGCCTCATCGAGCGCGGCGTGACGGCCCGCGAGGTCGAGATCGCCGTCCTCGGCTCGTCGGCGGCGACGATGGCGGCCTCGGTGCCCGGCGAGATCGTGCCCGGCGGCGACTTCTACGACTACGCCGACAAGTACCTGAAGGACGACGCGAAGCTGCTCGCGCCGGCCCCCGTCGACGACGCCACCCTCGCGAAGCTCAAGACCGCGGCGATCGCCGCGATGGGCGCCATCGGCGGCGCCGGCCTGTCGCGCGTCGACTTCTTCCTGTGCGCCGACGGCAGCTATTTCCTGAATGAAATCAACACGTTGCCGGGCTTCACGAGCGTGTCGATGTACCCGCGGCTGTGGGGCCTCACCGGCGTGCCGCTGCCGCAGCTGTGCGACCGGCTCGTGCGCCTCGCCCTCGAGCGCCACGAGGAGAAGGCCCGCACCGACGCCGCCCTCCGCGCCTTCGTCGCGAACCCGACCGGCTGACGACGACGACGGGTGTGCAACGCACAGGGACGAAGAAAAGACCCTCCCAGGCGGGAGGGTCTTCTCGTTCCACGACGACCACGACGTCGACGACGACGGCGTCGCCGACACGAGGCGGCCGACTACTTGCGGTTCTTCTTGCGGGCCTGCTTCTCGGCCTTGCGCTTGTCCTTCTTGGCGGCCTCGGCGCGACCGCCACCGGCGCCGGCGCGGGTGGTGGCGTAGTAGCCCGGCGGCGGCGCCAGCGGCTTCTGTCCCTGGGGGCCGAAGGGGTTCACGCCGCCGAAGAGGGCGCTCATGTCGCCGAGGTTTGGCATGCCGCCCATGCCGCCCATGCCGGGCAGACCGGGCATGCCGCCGCCGCCGAAGCCCTTGGCCATCTTCGCCATGTTGGCGAAGCCGGGCATGCGGCCGAGCAGACCCGGCTGCATGCCGATCATCTGCATCATCTGCTTCATCATGTTGAAGCGCTGGATGAGGTCCTCGACCTCCTTCTCGGTGCGACCCGAGCCCTTCGCGATGCGCTTCTTGCGGTTCTTCGTCTGCTGGATGATCTCGGGCCGCTTGCGCTCGTCGGGCGTCATCGACTGCACGATGGCCTCGAGCTTCACGAACTCGCGGTCGTCGACCTTCTGTCCGCCGGTCAGCTCGGCCATGCCCGGGATCTTCTCGATGAGCGAGCTGACGCTCCCCATCTTCTTGACCATCTTCAGCTGCTCGAGGAAGTCGTCGAGGGTGAAACGCCCCTGCATCATGCGCATGGCGTCTTTTTCAGCCTTGTCCTTGTCGACGACCTCCTCGAACTGCTTCACGAGGCCGACGACGTCGCCCATGCCGAGGATGCGGCTGGCGAGGCCCTCCGGATGGAACTCCACGAGCTTGTCCATCTGCTCGCCCATGCCGTGGAACTTGATGGGCTTGCCGACGATCTGCTTGATGGACAGCGCCGCGCCACCGCGGGCGTCGCCGTCGAGCTTCGTCATGATGAAGCCGTCGATGCTCAGGCGGCGATCGAACTCGACGGCGGTGCGGACGGCGTCCTGACCCATCATCGCGTCGACGACGAGGATGACGTTGTCGGGCTTCGTAAGCGCCTTCACCTGCTCGAGCTCGACCATCAGCTCGTCATTGATCGAGAGGCGGCCGGCGGTGTCGAAGAGCACGACGTCGCACTGCCACTCCTTCGCCTTCTGCATCGCGTTCTTGCAGAGGTCCGGCGGGGGCACGCCCTCCTCGTGGTAGAAGCGCACGTCGAGGCGTTCGGCCAGCGTGCGCAGCTGCTCGACGGCGGCCGGACGATAGATGTCGGCGCCGACGAGGAGCGGGCGGTGCTTCTGCTTCTTCAGCATCGCCGCGAGCTTGCCGGTCGTCGTCGTCTTGCCGGTACCCTGGAGGCCCACCATCATGATGGTGCCGACGGGCTTGCTCAGGCGCAGGCTGCTGTCGACGGGCCCCATGAGGGCGACGAGCTCTTCGTAGCAGGACTTGATGAAGTGCTCGGCCGGCCCGAGCTTGACCTTCTTGCCCTTCTTGTCGGTGCCCTCGACGGCGACGGTGTGGCCGACCGTCTGCTCCTTCACGCGGGCGAGGAAGCTCTTGACGACGCCGAGCTCGACGTCGGCCTCGAGGAGGCTCAGCCGGACCTCGCGCAGCGCCTCGTCGGTGTTGCTCTCGGTGAGCTCGGCCTGGCCGGCGAGGTAGTTGCGAGCGTTGCGGAAGCCCTTGCTGACAGTCTCAAGCATGGGAGGGGCATAGCCACGACGGCCCCGCCTGACGAGGGGGCAAGTGCCGTCGGCGGCCGCCCGTCAGGTGGCCAGCCAGACGGCCCGGCCGCCCACCTGCCGCGCCACCCGGTCGAGGACGGCGAAGGCGTGGCCGGCGACGTCGGGGGAGACCTCGGCCTCGATGACCCACGGCGACAGGCCGAGCTCCTCGACGACGGCACGGACGGCGGGCTCGTCATGGCGCCGGGGGTTCGGTGCGAAGTCGAGGAACAGCCGCAGCACCACCCGCAGGGCCGCCTTCGGCAGGGGCTCGCCGCCGCGGTGCCGGGCGAGGGCGGCGACGTCGTGGGGGCCGGCGGCGACGGCGTCGAAGGCCTCACGGGGCACGGCGAGGTGCATCGGTTGGCGCAGGTCGAAGGCGAAGACGAAGACGTCGCCGGAGGCGGCGAAGACGTCCTGACGCTCCGAACGGGGATGTCGGGAAAGGTACGCCACCTGGAAACGGCGGGCGAAGGCCACGCGGGCGGCGTCGTCGATGATGCCGTGCTGGCAGTAGGCGTCGATCTTGTGGGCGAGGCCGTCGCCGGCGGCCAGCGCCGCCTTGATGGCGTCGCTGCCCTTCCACAGCGGGGCCCCCACCGACAGCTCCACCTCGTCGACGGCGGCGTCGTCCCGCACGAGGTGCAGCAGCTGGCGATAGGCGTCGAGGTCCGGCAGGACGACGCCGAGGAGGGCGCGCCGCCCCTCGGACGACGACGACGATGACGACGACGACGACGCCCCGGTCACGCCACACCGCCGGTGACGAGGCGGGTCGTGTGCCGCAGGCGGTCGCGCAGCGAGCGGAACAGCCCCCGGTGGATGCGCAGCGCGAAGGCGTCGCTCGCCGACATCGCGTCGCGGAAGGCCGGCTTGTCGAGGCGCAGGCAGCGGCCGCTGCTGAGCGCCACGACGTCGACCTCGGCCGGCGAGTCGTCGAAGAGGCCCATGTCGCCGACGTGATCGCCGGGCTCGATGCGGGCCACGGTGGTGTGGCCGCCCCGGACCTCGGCGACGACACCGAGCAGGATCCACAGCGCCGGGCTCGGCTGGCCGGCCTCGACGAGGCGGGCGCCGGCGGGGACGTCGACGGCGACGCACAGGTGGTGGATGGCCTTGAGCTCGGGCAGCGACAGCTCGGCGAACAGGGGGATCCGGCGCAGGGCGTCGAAGCCCTCCATCGTCGTCAGTGTCGTCGCCGGCATGAAGCGCTCGGGGGCCTGCTGCACGGCCGCGAGCGGGATCTGCCCCGTCGTCGAGCGGCGCAGACCGAGGCGCTCCTCGATGGCGCGCACCTGCTTGTCGGCCTGCTTCTTGTCGGGGCTGTCGTCGGCGACGCTCTGGTACTGGCCGAGGGCGTTTTCGATGCGGCCCGCCTGCTCCCACGCCGACGCCGCCTCGAAGGGCCGACCGGCCTTCTCGAAGCACATCGCCGCGCGCACGATGTGGTCCTCGCCGCCGAGGTGCAGGTGCAGCTTCGCGGCCTCGACGTGGCTGCCGGCCCGCTCGAACATCTCCGCGGCCTTCGGCACGTTGCCGGCGGCGGCGTACATCTGGGCGGCGGCGGCGGCGTCGTCGGCGCGCTCGTAGAGCTCGGCGGCCTTCTGCGGCTCGTCGAGCTGCTCGCAGCAATAGGCGGCGCGCTGATAGTCGCGGGCCTGGAAGAAGAGGTTCGCCACCTGCTGGAAGACCGCCCGGTTGCCCTGGGTACGGCCGATGAGCTGGAAGGCGATGTCCTCGCGGATCTGGGCGTAGAGCGCCACGGCGGCGTCGATCTGCCCCGACGACAGCGCGGCGATGAGGCCGTCGAGGACGCGGTTCAGCGTGTAGGCGTACTCGACGCCGTCGGCGCCGCGGATCTTGACGGTCTCGCTCATGACGCCGTCGGCATAGCACGCGCCTTGTGGCCCGGCGACCGAACCGGTACCCGCGCCCCATGCCCCTGCGTCCGTCGTCCGTCGCCCGCCACCTCACCGTCGCTGCTGCCGTCGCCGGCGTCGCCGGCCTCGCCCCGGCCTGTGTGACGACCCAGCCCGTCGACGTCGACGCCACCGCCCGCCTGCAGGCGGCCCCGGCCGGCAGCTACCTCAGCGGCGCGCCCCTCGGCCTCGACGCCCCCGAGGTCGTGAACCGTCGCGACTTCGTCTACGCCCTCGACTTCGACGACGCCTCGCGCCGCCTCGCCTTCGTGCACCACGTGTCGACGGAGATGGAGCTCACGCTCACCGGCCTTTCGCCCCTGCAGCCGGTCTTCCAGGAGAAGCTCAACAAGAGCGAGTTCGACAACGAGGACGTCGTCATCGACGGCGACCGCGTCCTCGTCCCCTCCCGCCAGGGGCTGCTGCGCGCGGTGTCGGCGCAGGACGGGCACAAGCTCCTCGAGGTCTCACTCGGCGAGCCCCTGCTGCGGGTGGCGACGTCGCCCGACCGCGTCTACGTCGGCACCGCCGACGGCCGCGTGCTCGTGTTCTCGCGCGAGCTCGCCTTCATTGGCGAGGGCAAGGTCCACGACGACGAGGTCCGCGGCCTCGCCGTACTGCCCGACGGTCGCATCGTGACGGCGTCGATGGACGGCCACCTCGAGGTCCACACGGTGAAGCCGGCCGAAAAGGCCCTCGTGCGGCTGCCGGTGTCGTCGCTGCCGTCGGGCGCGCAGGTCTTTCTCGCCCATGTCGGTGGCCAGCGCGCCGTCGCTGCCGCCCGCGACGCCCGCCAGCCCTCGACGGTGATCACCCGTGCCGCCGTGAAGCGCCTCGGCCTGCAGGCCCCCGAGACCGGCGGCGAGCTGCCGGTGCTCACCGCCGAGGGCGAGCGCAGGGAGCCCGCCATCGTCGTCGGTGAGCTGCGGCTGCGGGCGCTGTCGATCGGCGGCGTCACCGCCGCGGTGTGCGACGCCTGCGTCCCCGCCGGCGTCGAGCTGGTGCTCGGCCAGGATGTCCTGTCGCGCGTGACCCTCGTCGAGGACGTCGCCGCCGGTGAGCTCGTCGCCCGCGCCGCCGTCAAGGACGACGGCACGCCCGCCGACGGGGCCGCCATGCTCGCGCCCGGCGCCGTCACCGTCGTCACCGCACGCGAGGTCGCGCTGCCCGGCCCCGCCAACGACCTCGACGTCGCCGCTGGCCGCGTGCTCGTCACCTTCAGCCACGAGAAGGCCGAGCGCAGCTACGACGTGCATGAACGCGAGCGCAAGGGCGACTTCCCGCCGCCGTCGCCGCAGTCCGGCGCCGCCCTCGTCGACGTCGACAACGGCGCCATCGTGCGCCAGTTCGTGGGCCAGCACCTCGGCTTCACCGTGACCGGCGCGCTGTCGCCCGATGGGCGCACCGTCGCCACCGGCGGCTGGGATCGCCGGGTGCTCGTGTGGAACGCCGAGACCGGCGAGGTCGTCACCGAGCGCAGCTTCGCCTGGCTCATCCGGCGCGTGCGCTTCTCGCCCGACAACCGCCTCCTCGGCGTCGCCGCCTGGACCCCGGTCAACGCCCTCAACGAGGGCGACAGCGAGCCGGCCCTCGTGCTCTATCCGCTGGCGCTGTCGTCGCCGACGGTGGTGACACCAGAACCCTGAGCGCGCTCGTCGTCGCACGTCGGCCGGAGGCCGACAGATTTCGGGCGCATGCGCCCGAAATCTGTAAGCGCCTGAATTTCTTCGGGTATTCCGGACATGGCGGTTCCTCCGCCATGTCCGGGATACCCGAAGAAATTCCTCGACACGCTTCGCGTGTCGGGAATTTACATACATATTCATCAGCTGGCGCTGATGAATTCAGCGGCGGCGGCGATCGCCGCCGTCATGCAGGCGGGGCGGGATCTTCGCCGAGCTCACGTCGTCGACGAAGGCCTCGGCGAGGCCGCGGGCCCAGGCGTCGGCCGACAGCGTCGCGCGGTGGCGCTCGGGGTGCAGCTCGATGTCACGGCCCGTGAAGCGGATCAGCTCGAGGAGGACCTCGGCGATGCGCGGCCAGGCATCGGCGTCGCTGCCCGGCAGATCGCCGCCGATGAACCAGCCGATGCCCTCGGCGGGCGGCTGCGGCAGTGCCAGCAGGGCCGTGAGGCCGTCGGCGAGGGCGCGGTCGCGCTTCTTGTTGCGGCGCAGGAACAGCCCGTGGCTGCGCGTGTGGGTCGCGACGAAGAGCTGGGTGAGGGCGAGGAGCTCGGCAGCGATGGGCAGGCGACCGGCGAAGCTCTGGCAGAGCTCCTTGATCCGATCGAGCCGCTCGAGGTCGTCGGCCGTCGCCGCCGAGAACAGGTTCGACGGCAGCGGCGGGATGAGCTTGTTGAGGCCCTCGTCGAAGGCGGCGAGGACCTCGTCGTCGAGGTCGAGGGTGAGCTCGATCTCGGCGAGCCCCGCGGCCAGCTCGGCGAACTCACCCTCGTCGAAGAGATCGACCTCGACAAAGCCGCCGACGTCGTCGATGTCGATCTCGATGGCGTCGGCGTCGGCCCGCCGATCGCGCTGGCGAGCATGGGAGACGAGGTCGCGCCACAGGCTCTCAATGATCTCGCCCTGCCCGGTGAGGGCCCGCACCGAGGGGGCCTCGCCGACGTCGTCGCGGGCGATGAGCACATCGAGGGTGGGCAGCAGCAGCTGCAGCTCCTGGGCCCGACGCTCATCGCCACGGCGGGCGAGGTCGAAGCACAGCACGCAGGCCGCGACCTGGGCCTTCTCGCCGGCGCGCCCCCGCAGCGCCTCGAGATAGATGTTCACCCGCAGCTCGTCGGGGTCGGTGGCGTAGCAGAGGTCCTCGACGTCGAGGGCGGCGGCCGCCTCCCGCAGCGCGGCAATGGCCTCGGCAGACGGCTGGGGTTTGCGACGCGGCGCTTCCACGTCGCCCACTGTGGCACGGACCGCCGGCGCCTGTCCGCTTTCGCGCGGCGGCGCTTCGCCGTGCCTCAGGTCCCCGGCAGCAGGCCGGCCTCGTGCGCGCAGCGACGACGCAGCAGCGGCAGTACGAGCAGCACGGGGAAGCCCAGCACCGCCTGCAGGTTGCCGTCGACGCCGGCGATGAGCTGGGCCCCGCGGTGCTCGCTCTCGTAGCCGCCGCAGCTGCCCTGCCCCTCGCCGGTGGCGACGTAGGCGCGGGCGCAGGCCTCGTCGAAGGGACGGAACGTGACCGTCACGCGGTCCTCCACCTCCTCGAGCACCTCGCCATCCTTCACGAGGGCGACGGCGGGGAAGAACGTGTGCCGGCGACCGGCAAGGCGCAGCAACATCTGCACGTGGTGCTCGGTGTCGCGGGGCTTCACGAGGGCGACGCCGCTGTCGTCGATGCCGACCTGGTCACCGCCGAGGACGAAGCTGCCCGGGTGCCGCTTCGCGACGTGCAGGGCCTTCTCGCGCGCGAGCGCCCGCGCCTGCAGGGCCGGCTCCCGGATGTGGGCGACGAGGGCATCTTCGTCGAGGTCGGCGGCGTCGGCGACGAAGTCGACGCCGACGTCCTTGAGCAGCTTCACGCGCGCCGCCGAGCGGGACGCGAGCACCAGACGGCTCACGGCTTGTCCTCTGGGTCGAGCTCGGCGAGGGCGACGGCGAGCTCACCGGCGAGGCGGGCGTTGTTCTCGGCGAGGGCGACGTTGGCCTCGACGCTTTTGCCCTCGGTGAGTTCGTCGAGGCGCTTGAGGAGGAACGGCGTGAGGTTCTTGCCCCGCACGCCCTTCTCTTTCGCCTCGTCGAGGGCGCGGGCGATGCCGCTGTGGATCATCTCGGGATCGAGGGCTGCCGCCGCCGGGATCGGGTTGGCGATGAGCACGCCGACGTTCGGGTGGATGCGCCAGTGGGCGCGCACGACGCGGGCGAGGGTGGGGACGTCGTCGACAGAGAGCGGCAGCGGCAGACCGGAGCTGCGCGTGTAGAACGCGGGGAAGCCGGTGTCGCGGGTGCCAAAGCCGATCACGGGCACGCCGAGCGTCTCGAGGCGCTCAAGCGTGAGGGCGAGATCGAGGATGGCCTTGGCGCCGGCGCTGACGACGGCGACGGGGTAGCGGGACAGCGCCGTGAGATCCTGGCTCTCGTCGAAGGTCTGCTGCGCGTCGCGGTGGACGCCGCCGATGCCGCCCGTCGCGAACACCCGCACCTTCGCACCGGCGGCGAGGGCCATCGTCCCCGACACCGTCGTGGCGCCCGTCATGCCGAGGGCCATCGCCGGGCCGAGGTCGGACGCGTTCATCTTGAGGACCGTCTCGGCGCCGGGCTCCTGGGCACGCGCGATCCGATCGAGTTCGTCGTCGGAGAGCCCCACCTTCAGCTCGCCGTCGATGACGGCGAAGGTCTTCGCCTCGGCGCCGGTCGCGGCGATGGTGCGGGCCAGCTTCCAGCCCAGCTCGACGTTCTTTGGATACGGCAGCCCGAAGGCGTAGATGGTGGACTCGAGCGCCACGGCGGGGCGGCGGCGTTCCTTCATGCGGGTCACGGCCATGGGTCGCAGGGTCCGGGGTTGGCGGGTCGCCGTCAACGGCTGCCCCGCCGTGGACCGGGGGCAGAGAATGCGACCGGACGTCTGACCGTCTTTTCAGCCGTGGCCGTCGGTTCTATCCGGCGGCGCCTCTCCCATGTCACCCCGACCCGTGGAGTTCCCGATGCGTTCGACCCTCGCCCCCGCCGCCGCCCTGCTTCTCGGCGGTTTCGCCGCCCTCGCTTCAGGCAGCGCCCTCGCCGGCGACGTCGCCTTCACCGACCCGAAGGGTGACGACAACGGCCCCGGCTCCTACGTCTACCCGACGAAGGCCGACTACAAGAAGGGCTCCTTCGACCTCATGAACCTCGAGATCAAGGAGAAGGGCGCCGACCTCGAGATTACGATCACCGTCGCCGCCGCCATCGAGGACCCGTGGGACAGCGCCAAGTGGCCGACCCCGGGCAACGGCTTCTCGCTGCAGATGTTCCAGCTCTACGTCGACACCGACGGCAAGGCGGGCTCCGGCGAGGCCGCGACCCTGCCGGGCATGAACGGCACCTTCGCCGACGACAGCCGCTGGGAGAAGGTCGTCTTCATCTCGCCCCAGGCCAACAAGGAGATCACGACGCGCCTCGACCAGAAGGCGAAGGCCATGAAGGACAAGGTCGTGCTGCCGACGAAGGTGTCGGCGAAGGGCAAGAAGGTCACCGCGATCATCAAGAAGAGCGACCTCGGGGTCGATCCGAAGAAGGCCGGCTTCCAGCTCCTCGTCGGCAGCAACGAGGGCTACGACAACCAGCCGGGCAACGGCATCCTCGCCCGCACCGTCAACGAGTTCGAGGGTGAGCACCGCTTCGGCGGCGGCGACGACAGCGACGTCGACCCCAACTTCGTCGACTGCCTCGCCGGCGCCGGCAAGGGCGGTGACGACGAGGTGAAGGCCCAGCACGACATGCTCAAGTTCGACGCCGGCAAGAAGCAGAAGGCCGTGCTGAAGATGGTCCGCGGTTCCTGAACACCGTTCACGCTCGACGAGCGTGCGAAGCAGACGCGGGGCCGGCCGTCGCCGGCCCCGTTTCTTTTCCGGCATCGATGGAGGGGATCTCGCCAACGGCCCTTTACCCGCAACCTACATCCCCCTACCCGACGTCCGTGCGCGTCGTGATCCCCTCCCTCGCCATCCTGCTCGCCCTGCCCGTCGCCGCCGAAGACCCCGCGGCAGCGCCGGCCACTCCCGCTGCGGAGGCCCCCACGACGACAGAGCCGACGGAGCCGCCCCCACCGCCGTCGGAGCCGCCGCCGGTGCAGCCCGCGACGCTGGACCCGACGATGCAGGCCGCCATCGAGGCCCTCGTCGAGAAGAAGCTCGAGCAGCGCCTCAGCGAGAAGAAGAGCGAGGGCTTCTTCGACGACGCACCGATCCCCGTGAGCCTGACGTGGCGCGGTGACTTCTTCACGAAGATGCTCATCCGCAACAACCAGAGCGGCGGCTGCGTCAGCTACGGCAACCCGGCCCCCGAGGGCGACAACTTCAGCGGCGACAACGGCATCTGCTCGGAGCTCGGGCTCACCGTCACCGGCCGCGTCTCCGACCGCGTCGAGGCCGGCGCCCGCCTGCAGACCCGCTTCGGCGCCCAGTGGGCCGAGTGGTACGAAAACGGCGACGAGCGCGACACGCCCGACGGCTCCGGCGAATCCCTCGGCCAGAACCACGGCGCCTATCTGCAGCTGCGTGGAATCTATCTGCGCGTCGCCCCGCCGATCCCGACGGTGAAGTACGTCCACTTCGGCGCCAGCGACCTCTCGATGTTCAACGCCTGGACGATCGGCAAGGCCCGCTACATCGACCGCGACAACGGACGTGGAATTTTTGTCGAGGGCAGCTTCGGCGAGCCCCTCAGCTACACCTTCGCGCGCGTGGCCCTGCCGAAGCTCTTCGCCGGCCCGGGCTACACGACGGGCATCAGCGACCCCATCGTCGAGAACCCCTTCTGGCAGCGCGATGCCGCCTGGGCCTACAAGCTCAAGAGCGAATGGGAGTGGTTCACCGCCGAGCACATCACGAGCTACGTGATCGACGAGGAAGCCGACCAGGACGACCCCGACGCCATCGGCTCCACCAACGCCATCGATCGCCGCGACGGCGCCGTCACCACCAATGCCCGCTACCAGAACGCCAACAGCACCCTCGAGGTCACGAGCAATGCCATCGACTGGCTCGGCGTGAAGCTCCTCGGCGCCTACTCGTGGAGCAAGACCGACGACCGGCACGTGTTCAACAGCGTCTCGGGCGCCCAGGGCTTCACGCCCGTGCCGATGGGCGAGCACCATGGCTACGCCGGCATCGCGCGCTTCGAGCTGTTTGATCCCCTCGACGCCGACCTCGACTTCCAGCTCGAGTACTTCAACATCGGCCGCGACTGGGTGAGCGTCTTTGGCGCGCGCCGCGAGCAGGACCTGCTGCTCACCGAGGGCTTCGTCGACGGCCAGGTGGCGACGCTCAATGTCGCCAACGAGTTCCAGGACTTCAGCGACCCCTTCTACGAGCCCATCATCGGCTGGCACGGCGCGACGGCGACGATGCTGTGGTCGCCCGGCGCCCTCGAGCTCGGCGGCGAAGGCACGTTCATCGAGTACAACACCGACACCGGCGCCGACGGCCTCGACACCGACAAGGTCTACCCGGACTTCCTCTACACCGACGGCATGACCGACACGGAGCTCTACAGCTTCGCCAACACCAACGACCGCGGCCGCGATCCGCGCAGCGTCTACCACCAGCACCAGAACCGCTCGACGTTCATCGGCGTCGTGAAGGGCAGCTACACCTTCGACGTGTGGAAGACCGTGACCCTGCGGGCCCGGCACAAGACCATCGTCGACAACGACCTGCGCGACCCGACCATCGTCGGCGACGACGACTACCGCGGCATCCTGCTCTTCAACCGCGTGAGCGTCGAGGCGCCCATCACCGACGAGTTCTCGGTCGCCGTCGGTGGCCAGTACGACTACTGGATGGAGGAGAAGCGCTCGGGTGAGGTCGTCGCCGGCGTCGCCAACTACCCCGACTACACGACGGCGCGGGCCAAGGCCTTCACCGACCTGCGCTACACCTTCGGCGGCTTCTCGCTCTGGTACCACCTCGAGTATCTGAACAAGGATCTCGACGCGACCGACGACCGCCTCGACCAGCGCAACCTCCACGTCATCCGCTCGCTGGCGATGCTGTCGGCGTCGTTCTGACGCAGACAGCACACGACGGCGCACCATCGCAAGAGACCCGGCACCGCCGGGTCTTTTCTTGTGCGCCTTGCTCTCTTGCAGGCATTCTGTCATTTCAGCTTTCCATATGTCACGTCACCATGACACACCAATCCGGCAGCGACGCGAGCAGCTCGGCTTGACCCAGGGCGAACTGGCCGAGGCCGTCGGCGTCTCGCGACAGGCACTGTCTGCCATCGAAGCCGGACGTTCCGTCCCGGCCGTGACCACGGCCCTGCAGATCGCCGCCGTCCTGTCGACGACGGTCGAGGCCCTTTTTGGCCACGACGACGACGGCGCCGCCGTGTTTGTCGATGGCGTCGGCCTGAGGAGCGGTGACGCCGTCGTGTGTGGTCGCGTCGACGGACGCTGGGTCGCGCACGCCGCCAGCATCGACGAACCGCCGCGCTCCATCGACGGGGTCGTCGAGGGTCGCGGGCGGGTCACGCTCGTGCGGTCCCCCCGCGAGGTGGAGGACACCCTGTTCGTCGCCGGCTGCGCGCCCGCCCTCGCCGCCCTCGCCGAGCGCACCGCGCGACGGGTGGGCACCCCCTGCCACCACGTGTCGTGCGCAAGCCAGACCGCGCTGCACTGCGTCCGCGAAGGGCGCGTCCATGTGGGTGGGATCCATCTGTCGTCGAACGAGGCTGCGTTCCGCCGACTTGAGGACGGTGACGCCCTGCTGGTGACGTTGTCATCGTGGGAAGCGGGGCTGTGCTTCCGCAGCGGCACGGCGCCGGTGAAGGATATCGCCGGGCTCGCTCGTCGGGGCCTGCGCCTCGCCTGGCGGGAAAGCGGCTCGAGCGCCCACACCCTCGCCCTTCGCCTGTTGCGCGAGGCCAGCGTCGACGCCGACGCGATCGCCGACATCGACGACCGCGCCGTCCCCCTCACCAGCCATCTGGCCGTGGGCCGCGCCGTCGCGGCCGGGTTCAGCGACGTCGGCTTCACCATTCGCGCCGCCGCCCGGGCCTGCGGTCTCGACTTCCTGCCCCTCGCCCGTGAGCGCTTCGATCTCGTCGTGCCGGGCGCCCTGCGGGACGACCGTCGTATCAAGGCACTCCTCGACGTCGTCGCCGATGGTGCCTTCCGCCGTGAGCTCTTTGCCTCCGGCTACGACGCCGACGACGCCGGCCAGCGCCCCCTCGCCGCCTGACCACTCATCCCGGGAGTTCCATGCGCCTTGCCCTCGCCACTGTCGTTGTCGCTGTCGTGGCCCTCTCATCGCAGGGGGCGCAGGCCCAGACCGTCGACTGCGACGACCTGCCAAACTCGGTCTACCTGCAGATCGGCGACACGCAGGAGAACCTCATCAAGCGCATCGGCAGGCACCTGCGCGACTCGACGGTGAAGCCCCTCACCCTCATCTACTTGAAGGGCAGCAGCTGTGTGAACGTCGATGCCTTCGAGAGCGGCGCCCTGCTGCGCGCGAACCCCCTCTACGTTCCATCCGCTGACGAGGACCCGGCGTGGGAGCCGACACAGGCGGCGCCGTCGTGCGTCATCAATCCCGCGGGCGTCCCACTCGACATCGGCAACTCGGCGACCTTCATCTCGTCGTGTACGAGCGATCCCCCGCCCGCCGACGTCGTCCGCGTCTCCGGTGCCATCCAAGCATATGCGTTCGTCGTGCCCGAGGCGAGCAACGAGACCGTGATCACCGCCGAGGAGGCCTACTTCGTCTACGGCTTCGGTGCCGCTGGCCAGGTCGCACCGTGGACGGTCGACAGCCTCATCCTGCAGCGTCCCACGACGGCGAGCACCCAGCTCACCCTCATGGCCAACATCGGCGTCCCGGTCGACCGCGCCAAGGGCGTCGAGTTCCAGCGTTCCGGTCAGCTGCTCACAGCCCTGACATCGTCGGTGGCCCCACAGGCCACCATCGGCCTCCTCGGCGTCGAGGTTGCCGACGCCCAGCGCAATGTCATGAACATCCTTGCCTTCCGCGCCTTCGATCAGCGCCTCGCGTACTACCCGGACAAGACCTCGACGTCGTTCGACAAGAAGAACGTGCGCGACGGCCACTACGTGCCGTGGTCGCCTGCAGAGTGGATGTATCGCGTCGACACCGAAGGACAGCCGGAGAACCCCGACGCCCGCTACGTCGTCGACCTGCTGGTGGGCGCCGTGCCATCGCCGGCACCTGACTTCGATCCCGTCGCCGACGTCATCGCCGTAGGCGCGGTGCCCCGCTGCGCGATGAAGGTGACCCGCCCGTTCGAGGGGGCCCAGCTCTCACCGTTTGCGCCCGACGAGCCCTGTGGCTGCTTCTTCGAGGCCGTGGTCGATGAGCCCGCCGCGTACTGTGTCGCCTGCGACCAGGACACCCCCTGTGCCAGCGGCGTCTGTCGCCACGGCTTCTGCGAGGAGCGTTGATCATGCGTGCATCGAAGTGTGTCGTCGTGTCGGCGCTGCTGCTCACCGTCGCCGTCGCGGGGTGCCCGCGCGAACGTGAGGCCCCCGCCGAAGGTGAAGGTGAAGGCGAAGGCGAAGGCGAAGGCGAAGGCGAAGGCGAGGGCGAAGGTGAAGGTGAAGGTGAAGGCGAGGGCGAGGGTGAAGGCGAAGGCGAGGGCGAAGATTGCTTCCGCAATCCCACAACCCATCTGGAGCTGATCAACGCCTGTACCGACGCCACCGGCCTCGCCAAGACGCCAACGCTGCCGTTGCTGAATGCCGATGGCAGCCTGCCCCCGGTGCCGTGATGTGGCGCACGCGCCCGGTCGCCGCACCGCTGTTCGGCCTGATGGTGGCCACGTCAGCCGACGCGGCGACGTTCGACCTCGACGACACCACCCGGGCGCGCGTCTCGGGTGGGCTGCAGGTCGACGGCGTGATCATGGACGAGGCGTCGGTGGATGAGCTCGACCCGGCCACGGGCCAGCCCCTCAATGACGTGCGCGTGATCATCCGCCGGGCCCGCGTCCGCGCCGACATCGCTTCGACGGCGCTGCCTTTTCTCACCGTCGGCGCGATCGGCGAGGTCGACGGCAACATGGTGTTCGCTCCCCAGCTGCGGCTACAGAAGGCGGAGGTGTTCGCGGCCGTGCCCGGCGACGTGCCGGCGGTGCGCGTTGGCCTCGGGCTCATGAAGATCCCCTTTGGCGCCGAGGTGCCCGGTGAGGCCACGGCGCGGCTGTTTCCCGAGGAGACCCGCCTCTCGCGCGCACTCTTTCCGGGCGACCATGACGCCGGCCTCTCCATCGACGTGCGCCACAGCGTCTTCCTGCTCACGCTGGCGGCGATGAACGGCAACCCCATCAACGATGCGACCTTTCCATCGCTTGATCCATCCCAGCACCGTGACGTCGTCGGCCGCGGTGGTTTCGACGCCGTGCTGTGGCCGGGCCTCACCGTGAAGGCGGGCGTGTCGGGGCTCGCTGGCGTCGGGCTGCATCCGGGAACGCGTCCGACGAAGGACACCCTCATCTGGCGCGACCAGAACGAGGACGGCCTCGCCCAGGCCTCCGAGCTCGGTGCCATCGCCGCCGCCGCCGCGACGCCGTCGTTGCCGTTCTCGCGCCACGCCATCGGTGGCGACGTCCGCTTCACCGTCGATGTGCCGCTCACCGGTCCAATCACGGTCGATGGCGCCGTCACCGTCGCCGAGAACCTCGACCGCGGCCTGCTCGTCGCCGATCCGATCGCCGTGGGTCGCGATCTGCGCGAGTTCGGCTGGGCCCTCGGCGCCACCTGGCAGCCGTTGCCGTATGTCATCGTCGGCGTCCGCTACGACGAATACCAGCCCGACCTCGACGCCACCGACGCGCGAGCGGGACGGGTGATCGCGACCGACGCCACCATCGCGACCTGGAGCGTCGCCGCCGCGCTGCAGATCCCCGACACCGCCCGCGTTACCGTCGCGTACGACCACGAAGACAACGCCTTCGGTCGCGACGCGCAGGGTCGCGCCACCACCCTCGCCGCCGACGTCCTGCTCGCCCGGCTGCAGTTCACCTTCTGAGGTCGAGGCGATGCCGCTGACGCCGTGCCCCCCCCTGCTCCGGATTGCTGTGGCGCAGTTGGTTGCCGTCACCATCGCCATCACCGGCACCGGCTGCGGCGGCGCTTCGGCGGACCCCGGGCTGACGGCACGCGTGGTCGTCGAGGGCGCGCAATTCGTGCCGGGCCCGATCGTTCTCGACGATGCCGTCGACGGCCCGGCCATCCTCGCCCTCGCTGCGGCCCGCAGCGTCACCGCACCGGGGCGGCGCGGCGAGCCCCTGCAGGGCACCCTTGAAGCCTCCGCCGAGGCCGTCGCTTTTGGCGTCGTCGATGACCTCGGACACTGGATCCTGCCGGCGGGCCCGCCCGATCCGGCAGCACCGGGGCTGCCCACCATCACGGCGTCGCTGGCGTTCTCGTCGTCGCTGGGCGAGGGCCCGCTGGCGCTCGTGGCCCGGGCCGTCGACGGCGCCGGACAAAGCGGCCTCCCACAGACGACCACCTTCGTCGTCGATGATCGGGCGCCGCCTGCCGGCCCCCTCGTGGTGTCCCTCGGTTGGGACACCGACGCCGACCTCGACCTGCACGTGCTGCTGCCCGACGGCGTCGAGGTGTGGTCGGGCAACACCAACAGCGTCGCCCGCCCCGGCCCCGGCGAGCCGCCCCTTGCACCAGACGCCTTCCGCGCCGGCGCGCAGCTCGACATCGACAGCACCGCCAACTGCGTCGCCGATGGACTGCGGCAGGAGAACGTGGTCTGGCCAGCGACGACGATACCGTCGCCCGGCGCCTACCGTGTCCGGGTCGAGACAAGCGCCCTCTGTGGGCTGCCCGCCGCGCGCTGGTGGGTGGTGGTACGACGTGACGACGTCGTCATCGCGTCGGCAGAGGGCACCAGCCTGCCGTTGGACACCCGTGGCCCCCACGGCGAGGGCAGCGGACAGCTCGTCGTGGAGTTCACGCTGTGACGGGGGCGGCTGGCGTCGCCGCCGTCGTCGTCGCGGCGACCCTGCTGGGCGCCGGCGGCGAGAGCCCCCGCGAGGCGCCGGCGGCGGCGCCGGCAGAGGCATCGGGCGTCGACGACGGCACCGCTGTGGCGGGCGTCGTCGATGGGGACGGCCCCCGGGCGTCAGGGCCACCGGACCGCGGCAGCACCACCGTGCGGGCGCGGCGGCGCCGCCCGGGAGCCAGCGAGATCGTCGTCGACCACCACGAAGCGGACCGTGCGCCCGGCACGCGGCGCGATCCCCTGCAAGTGGTGCTGGCGCTGCCAACAGTGGCGCGGGCGCCGATGTCGTCGGGCCAGCTCGTCGTCGGTGGTGCGGCGCCGCGCGACACACGGGTGCTCGTCGACGGCGTGGAGCTGCCGCGGCTCATGCACCTCGGCGGCTGGCGATCCCTCGTGGGCGCCGACCTCGTCGACGACGTAACCCTTGTGCCGGCAGCCTTCGGTGTCGAGCGGGGCCGCGCGCTGGGCGGCGTCGTCGAGGTGCGCACCCGGCGCACAGTGCCCGACGGTCTGACCGGCGGCGTCGCGCTGGATCCCCTTGACGGTGAAGCCACGCTCCGCTTCGGCGAGGGCGACGACGGCCTGCGCGTCGACAGCGCCGTGACCGGTCACGTCGGCCTGGCGGCCCTGTGGGCCACGCCCCTCATCGCCATCCCTGGCGGCGCAGACGCCCTCTCGCTCGTGCCGCTGCCGCTCACGTGGGACGTCACCGGTCGCGCCGGCCTCACCTTCGTCGATGCCGGTGGCGACCCCATGGATGTCTCGGTCGGCGTGATCGCCGCGGGCGACGACCTCGCCCAGGACGACGGCGCGTTCGATCCGGCCGTGCGCCGCATCCGCGACGTCTCGCTGTCGACCGGCCGGGTGTGGCTCGAGCACGGTCGCGCCCTCGCCGACGGACGCCTCCTCGTCACGGGTTCGCTGGGACACGATCACGGCAGCGACCGTGTTCGCGCCGGTGGCACCAGCGCGGCCCTCGACGTCGACAGCCTGCAGTTCGCGCTGCGGACGCTGTGGCGCGGCCCGACCCACGTCATCGCTCCGCCGGTGACGCTCCGGCCGCTGCTGGGCATCGATGTCCAGCGGACGACGTCGACCCTGCACCGCACCGGCTCGCCCGGCCTGCCAGCCCGCGAAGGGGACGTCGTCGTCTTCCTGCAGACGCCGGTCGACGAGGACACGGGCGACCTCTGGGACACCGACGTCGTCAACGTCGCCCCGTTCATGGCCGTGGACGGCAACGCCGGGCGTGTGTCGGCGCAGGTGGGTCTGCGCCTCGACGCCTTCGTGTTGTCGACGAGTCGCTTGCTGCCGCGTCTGGGTGATGCCCCCGACATCGGCCACACCGGGTTCCATCTCGCGCCGGCGCCGCGGGCTTCGCTCGCGCTCCGCGCCAGTGACGACGTCGTGCTGCGGGTCGCCGCTGGCCTCTTCTACCAGGCGCCCGACCCGTCCGACGCGAGCGCAGTCTTCGGCGCGCCGGTGCTCGGCCCCGAGGAGGCGGCGCACGTCGCCGTCGCCGCCGACGTCGCGCTATGGCCGGCGTGGCGGCTGGAGACCACGCTCTTTGCGCGTGCGCTCGACCATCTCGTCGTCCGCGCGGACACGCCATCACCGCCCCTCGCTGGCGCCCTCGTGCAGGAGGGACGGGGAACGGTGCAGGGGGCGACGCTGCTGCTGCGGCGCGCCCTCGTCGACGGCACGGCGGGATGGGTGTCGTGGACGCTGTCGCGCAGCGAGCGGCAGGACCACCCCGGGGAGCCGCCACGCCTCTTCGACTTCGACCAGACCCACGTCCTGCAGGCCGTGCTCACCCACGCCATCGGTGACGTCGTCGTCGGCGGACGGGCCCGCGCCGCCACCGGCAATCCCCGGACACCCGTCGTCGGCGCCGTCTTCGATGCGCTTCACGATCGCTTCGACCCGGTCTTCGGGCCCCACAACGCCGAGCGCCTGCCGGCCTTCTTCGCCCTCGACGCCCGCGTCGACTGGACGCTCCACCTCGACACGGTCGATGTCACCCTCTCGGCCGACGTGGAGAACCTGACGAGTCAGACCAACGGCGAGGAGTTCCTGTGGCGCTTCGACTATGGCGAGCGCGCCCTCCTCGGCGGCCTCCCGCTGCTGGCCGTCGTCGGCGCGAGGGCCTCATGGTGAAGGTCGTCGGCGTCCTCGTCGCCATCCTGGGAGGGACCACGGCCTGTCGACCGCCGCTGTCGGGGAGCCCGGGGCACATCGAGGCCCCACGCGTGCTCGCGGTGCGGGCGGCGCCAGCCGAGGTGGCCCCTGGCGCACGCACCTTTCTCGAAGCCCTCGTGGTCGACGAGGACGGCGACGTCGACAGCACCGTCTCGGGGACCGCGATCTCGTGGTCGCGATGTACGACGCCGCGGGCCCCCGGTGAAAACGGCGCCCTCCCCGCCGCCTGCGTCGACGACACCGGCGCCACCGTGGTCGACGACGACGACGATGAAGACCACACCATCACCGCCGCCATCCCCACCGACGCCTGCGCCACCTTTGGTCCCGAGATCGGCAGTGGGCTGCGCCCCCGCGACGCCGACAGCACCGGCGGCTACCACCAACCCTTCCGCCTCGACGTCGTCGTTGACGACGTCGCGCTGCAGGCCGCGGCATTCGTGCGCCTCGCCTGTCGCCTCGGTGACGCCCCGGTCGAGATCGCGCAGCGCTTCGCCGAGGCGCGACGCGACAACCAGAATCCGGCCGGCCTCGTCGTCGACGCGCCGGACGTCGTCGGCGTCGGTGACCCGATCGACATCACCGCCGAATGGAGCGCAGCGGCCGCCGAGACCTATCTCCGCTACGACCGGGATGCCGTCAGGCTCATCGAGACCCGGGAGGTGCTCACCGCCTCGTTCTTCGTCACCGCCGGCCAGCTCGCAGCCGAGCGGCTCGGCGCCGTCGACGACGCCACCTCCGTCCGCAACCGCTGGATGGCCCCCGACGTCGCTGGCGTGGTCCACCTGTGGGTCGTCGTGCGAGACGGACGCGGCGGCACCGCCTGGTCGAGGCACACCCTCACCGTGGAATAGGTGAAGAGACTGGACACCCGTTCATGCCTCTGGTTACGGTACGCCTGTGCAGGTCCGCATCCTCGGGGTCGACCCCGGCAGCCGCAAGACCGGATGGGGCGTCGTCGACGTCGAGGGCTCCCACATCACCCACGTCGACAACGGCGTGCTCATGCTCGACGACGACCGCGACCTCACGATCCGCCTCGTCGACCTCGCCCACCGGCTCAACGACGTCGTCACGACCTATGCGCCCGATCGCGCCGCCGTCGAAGACGTGTTCGTGCAGCGGGGCGCCCGCTCGGCGCTGATCCTTGGCCAGGCGCGCGGCGCGGTCCTCACGACCCTCGGGCTGCGCGGCCTGCAGGTCACGCCCTATTCGACGTCGATGGTGAAGCAGCGGGTGACCGGCGGCGGCCGCGCCGACAAGGAGCAGGTGGCGGCGATGGTCACGGCGCTGCTGGGCCTGCCCGAGCATCCGTTCGAAGACGCCGCCGACGCCCTCGCCATCGCCCTGTGCGCCGCCTTCGACAGCCCGCTGCGCGTCCGTGGTCCGGCCGGCACGACGCTGCCGCCGACGAAGAAGCCAAAGACCCGCGGCCGCGATGCCCTGCTCGCCCTCGCTGTCGCCCAGGGCAAGGCCCTCTGACGCGACGACGACGACCACCACAACGACGACGACGACCTCGACGACACGACAGGATCCGCCATGATCGGCTACCTCAAGGGCACCGTGCAGTTCTCCGACCTCGACGCCGTCTGCATCGTCGTCGGTGGCGTCGGCTATCGCGTGCTCATGCCCCTGCCCGACCTCGCCCGGCTGGCGAAGCCCGGCAGCGACGCCGAGGCCTACGTCCACACCCACGTGCGCGAAGACGCCATCGTCCTGTACGGCTTCTCGTCACGCGACAGCCTTTCGCTCTTCGAGCGCCTCACCGGCGTGTCGGGTGTGGGGCCACGCACCGCCCTCGCGCTCCTGTCCGGCCTCGACAGCGAGGCCCTCGTGCGCAGCATCGCCGAGGGCGACGAGGCGCGGCTCACGAAGGTGCCCGGCGTCGGCAAGAAGACCGCCCAACGGATCATCCTGGAGCTGGGCGACAAGCTCGCGAAGCAGTCGCTGTCGTCGGGCCTCGCGGGCGGCGCTGGCGGCGGCCCCGTCGACGACCTGCGCTCGGCGCTCGCCAACCTCGGCTACAAGACCCCGCAGATCGAGCGGGCGTTGCAGAAGCTCAAGCCCCTGCTCGACGAGGGCAGGGACCTCTCGACGCTGGTGCGCGAGGCCCTGAAGCATATGTGACCGACGCGGAGCTGCCGATCAGAAGGCCGGGAACCGCACGAGGCACAGCTCGTCCACGCCGGGAGAATCGCCCACCGCCACGTCCGGCAGGAGCATGCTGCCCTGGAACGTGAAGGGGAGCTGGAGGGATTGTGAGGCGTCGATGACGACCCCACCGCCGGCGGCCGCGGCCTCCGACGACGTCGCCACCCGGCTGTCGAGGAGGCCAGGCGCGACGTTGAACTGCACGCGGAGGAGCGCGGCGACGTTGCCGCCGGCGCTGAACTCCTCGGCGTCGTTGACCTTCGCTGGCGCCGATGTGCTCTCGACGCTGGCGTAGAGCTGCCCGCCATTGACCGGCAGGAAGGCGAGGCCGGTGACGACGTCGACGCCGTCGCCGCCGACGCTGATGAAGTTGTCCACGCCGCCAGCCGCGGCCACCGAGAGGATGAACCCGTCGCTGCCGCTGGCGCTGCGGCCGCCAAGCACGCCCGTCCAGGCGCCGCCGACGAGGAGCTCATTGGCCTGGCCGAGCGCGAGGGCCCGCACCGTCGGGGTCCCGTCGGCGACGGGCACGGCGTGATGGATGGACGGCGCAAAGGTCTGCGGGTCGGCCGTGATCACGGTGATGGAGGTGTCGGTGGCCGGCGGGGTGACGACGGCGCCGACGCCAGCGAAGGAGGCCGGGCCGACGGTGTCGCCGGCGAGGTGGAGGCTCACACCGTTGGCGAGGAGCGCGCGGATGTGCTGGGAACCTGGCCCCGAAAGGAGCTCGATCCGGCCATCGCCCGCGAAGTTCGGGAATGCCCCCGTCTCGCCGAGGCGCAGCAGCACCCCGTCGGTGCCGTCGGGCGACAGGTTGATCGTGATGCCGGCGGTGTCGGCGACGGTGACCGGACCGGTGACGCTGCCGCCGACAAAGACACTGGTGCCAGCCGCGGCGACGGCGTCCAGAATCAACTGCTCTGGCATCGGCAGCAGCCACTCACAGCTCGCGAGGTCGAGGCTGAACCGGGCGACCCAACTCACCGGGGAGAGGCCCGCGCTCGCCTGGCAGGCCGGCCCCCAGGAGACGATACCGGACTCGACGAGGCCGACGACGTAGACGGCGCTGTCGGCGGCGGCGACCCCCACCACCTGTCCCGTCCCGGGGCCGGCGTCGGTCACGATGTCGACGGCGCCTGTGAGCGTCGAGCGGCTCATCAGGAACGGGGCGCCAATGGAGAGTTCCCGGCGCTCACCGTCCTCGTCGGGATCGAGGACACCGGCGAGCTGACCGCCGACGATGACGCGCTCGGAATTGAACGGTCCGGCCACGGCGCTGGCACGCGCGACGACGCCCGAGTCGGCGCGCAAAAGGACCGGATCGGTCGCAGGCGCCGGAACGAACTGGATGTCGAGGGCCGTCGTCTCGCCGGCGACGACCGTCGTGGTGCAGCCGCCGGCCTCGGTGCAGTGCTCGGCGAAGAACTGCAGGTCGACGGTCGCTCCTGGCGCAGGCTCCACCTCGAACGACACCGAGCCGGGCGGCAGCGACAGGATGCGCTCCGACTGTGGCGTCGACGCGCGCATGCGCCGGCCCGAGACCGCGATGACGCCATCGCCGGAGACGTTGACGACGAGTGTCCCGGTCTGGCCTTCGCCTTCGCCTTCACCCTCACCCTCGCCCTCGCCCTCACCCTCACCCTCACCCTCACCCTCGCCCTCGCCCTCGCCCTCGCCTTCACCCTCGCCCACCGCATCTTCGTCGATGCAGAGGCCGTTGCGGCAGGCGTAGCCCTCGAGGCAGCTGCCATCCTCGGCGCAAGCGAGGCCCTCGAGGTCGGGCTCCTCGAGGAAGAGGGCCGCGCACGAGGACGTGGCGAGCACGATGGCGACGATGACGACGCGACGCAGCAGGCTCGACATGTTCACTCCATCACCAGGCCAGCGACGGCGACGGCGGCCCCCAGCGCGATCGCGAGGCCGCCGGCGAGGTAGCCGACCGCGGCGGCCCCTGCGGCCGTCTCGCTTTCGTCGAACCTGTCGAAGGCCTCCTTCTGGGTGACCCCGTCGGCGCGGGCGGCGGCGTCGGCGTTGAAGGCGACGACGTCGAAGAAGACGCCGGCGCCCACACCGACCAGACCGAGGACGGCGATGCCGCCACCGACCAGGGCCATCGCCGGGGGCCCTGCGCCGGGCGGCGACGCGACGCCCGGCGGGGGCGACGATGTCGACGACGCATCCTTCACCTCGAGGTCGAGCACGAGAAGCTTCACCTTCGCGCCGGGCGCCGTGACGCCGCTCTTGAGAAAGGCCTGCAGCAGCTCCGTCGTCGTGGCGTCGATCTTCGCGGCGAGGCCCGAGACGTCGCCGGCCTGGGCGACGCGGCGACCGCCGGAGCTGCCCTCCTCGGAGTCGAAGAGGTTGAGCGTGAGCAGCAGGTCGCTGCCGAGCTGACCGACGCTGCCGTAGACGACGACGCGGGCGCCCATGGCCCCGGCGAGCTCGGCGAGGCAGGTGCTCTCCTCGCAGCCGAGGGCCTGGCGGTCGCTCTCGACGGCGAGGGCGTTCTTGATGTCGTCGCGGGTGAGGACGTCGAAGGCCGGGTCCTTCGCCGCAGCGGTGGCGACGAGGCTGGTGAGCAGCGCGCCCTCGGTGGTCGTGACCGCGGCGGCGGCAGGCGCGACCAGCGCGGCGCAGACGAGGAGCCAGACAAGACGACAGGGCGACATGACCTCGTGCTACCCCGATCGCCGGCACCGGTCGAGGCGCGCGCCAGCGTCGTCGCAGGGCGCGACAGCGGGGTCGCCGCCCTGCGATGCTGCGCCCCATGCCGAGCACCGCCGACCTCCGCGCCCTGCCCCTCCGCACCCTCGCCCGGGCGCTGTCGACGAGGGAGGTGTCGTCGACGGAAGTGACGCAGGCGTACCTGGAGCGCATCGACACCGTCGAGCCCGTCATCCACGCCTGCACGGTGGTGCTGCGCGAAGAGGCCCTCGCCGCCGCCCGCGACGCCGACGCCCGTCTCGCCCGCGGCGAGGCCCGCTCTGCTCTCGACGGCGTGCCCCTCACGATCAAGGAGAGCCTCGACCTGCGGGGGCACGCGTCGACGTTGGGGATGCCCCGGCGCAAGGCCCACAAGGCCACCGACGACGCCGTCATGGTCGCGGTGCTGCGCGAGGCGGGCGCGGTGTTTCTCGCAAAGACCAACGTGAGCCAGGCCCTGCTGTTCCACGAGAGCCGCAACCCCTTGTTTGGCGAGACGAAGAACCCGTGGAACACGGCGCGCGGCCCGGGTGGCTCGTCGGGTGGCGAGGCCGCGATCATCGCCGCCGGTGGCTCACCTGCGGGCGTCGGCACCGACATCGGCGGCAGCATCCGCGGGCCGGCCCACGTCTGCGGCATCGTCGGTCTGAAGCCCACGGTGGACCGCTGGAGCGTCGTCGGCAGCCAGGGCGGTCAGCCCGGCCAGGAGCTCGTGCGCGGCCAGAGCGGCCCGATGGGGCGGACCGTCGACGACGTGCGCCTGCTCTGGGAGTGCGCCGATCCTGTCCGCATCGCCGCCCTCGACCCGAAGGTGCCGCCGCTGCCGGTCGGCGACACGTCGAGCCCGGTGAAGGGACTGCGCATCGGCTGGTTCGTCGACGACGGCGTCATCACCCCGAGCGCCGCCTGCCGTCGCGCCGTCGAGCGCGCGGTGCGGACGCTGCAGGATCAGGGCGCCGTCGTCGTCGAGTTCCCACCGCGCGCCGTCGATGACGTCATCGCCACCTACCTCGCCGGCATCTCCGCCGACGGCGGCGTCACCCTGCGGGCCCAGATCGCGAGCCATGAACTCGACCCGGCGCTGTCGATGCTGTGGCGTCTGCAGCAGCTGCCAGCGAGCGCCCGCCGCCTCGCGGCCCGCGCGATGGACCTGCAGGGCGAACGCCACGCCGCGCGCCTGCTGCGCGCTCTTGGCGAGAAGCGCGTCGCCGAGGTCTGGGCGCTGACGAAGCAGGCCCGCGCTCTCGCCGTCGACGAGCTCGCCGCCTGGAGCCGCGCCGGCCTCGACGCCGTCATCTGCCCGCCGCACGCGACGCCGGCGCTGCCGCACGGCCTGAGCCGCGACTTCTCCCTCGGCGGCGCCCTGTCGATGCGCTTCAATCTGCTCAACTTCCCCGCTGGCGTCGTGCCGGTGACCCGCGTGCGCCCCGAGGAACAGCTGCGGCCCGCGCCGCGCGGGCGCTTCGAGAAGGTGGCCGCCGTCGTCGACGCCGACAGCGCCGGCCTCCCCGTCGGCGTGCAGGTCGTGGCCCGGCCCTTCCGTGAGGACGTGTGCCTGCGGGTCATGGGCGCCGTCGAGACCGGCGTCCGCGACGACGACGGCTTCCCGGTGCTGCCGGCCATGGACTGACGGACACCCCGCCGATCGCGTCAGCCGAGCAGCGGCTTGATTCCGACGAAGTAGGCGAGGACCCAGGGCGCGACGAAGAAGACGGCGTCGACGCGGTCGAGCATGCCGCCATGGCCGGGAATGAGGTTGCCCGAGTCCTTCACGTCGAAGGCCCGCTTCCACAGGCTCTCGCAGAGGTCACCTATGGGACCGAGGACGGCGATGGGTCCGGAGACGATCAGGATGTCCATCGTCGTCAGCGGCGCGAAGGTGTCGGCGAAGAAGGTCTTGCCGATGAACATGAAGGCCGGGGGCCCGAGGATGCCGCCGACGAAACCCTCCCAGGTCTTCTTCGGCGAGATGGCGCCGGACATCTTGTGCTTCCCGAGGAAGCGGCCGGCGAAGTACGCCGCCGAGTCGTTGGCCCAGGTGCCCCCCAGACCGACGAGGAGGAAGCAGGCGGCGGCACTGGCGGAATAGCCGGTGCCGAGGGTGTCGCCCATGTCCCGCAGGCGGCTCAACGCGCTCACTCCGGGCGCAATCCACAGCACCGAGAACCCCAGCAACGCAAAGGTCCGGAAGGTGACCTGGAGGTCCGCGCCAGGCCGCAGCACGAAGAGCGCCGCGAGCGGAAAAAACGCCGCCGACAACGACAGCAGGGCGAGCACTGGGCTTGTCGCCACGATGCCGACGTAGACGACGAAGACGCCGGTGACGAAGAGGACGGCGCGGGCGAGCCGGTCGTCCCTGGCGACGACGGCGCCGTACTCGAAGAAGCTGGCGGCGGCGGCGAAGAGCAGCACGCCCCGTGAGAACCAGCCGCCCATGACGAAGGCGCCAATGACGATGGGCAACAGCACCGCCGTCGACAACAGCCGCAGCTGCAGATTGCTCACGCTTTAGCTCCCGGAGCGGACGTGCCCTTCACCTGGGCGCCGGTCTTGCCGAAGCGACGCTCGCGGTGGTGGAAGGCATCGAGGGCCTTCTGCAGCTCGGTGCGACCGAAGTCGGGCCAGGCCACGTCGGTGACGTACAGCTCGGCATAGGCGATCTGCCAGAGCAGGAAGTTGCTCACCCGCAGCTCACCGCTCGTGCGGATGACGAGGTCGGGGTCGGGCATGCCGGCGGTCTCGAGGCGGGCGGCAAAGGCCGCATGGTCGATGGCCTCGGGCTTGAGGACACCGCGCTTCACGTCGTCGGCGAGGCGCCGCGCGGCCTGGACGATCTCGTCGCGGGAGCCGTAGGAGAGGGCGAGCGTCAGCTGCATGCCCGTCTCGTTCGCCGTCGCCGCCTTCGTGGCCTCGAGCAGCGTACGGACCATGAACGGCAGCCGGGCGGTGTCGCCGATCGACGCGAGCCGCACGCCGTTCTTCTTCAGCGTCGGCAGCTCCTCGTTCAGGTACTGGTGCAGCAGGCCCATCAGGCCCTCGACCTCGTCGGTTGGCCGCGACCAGTTCTCCGACGAGAACGAGTAGAGGGTGAGGTACTTCACGCCGAGTTCGCGACAGGCCGTCGTGATCTCGCGGACGGTGACGGCGCCCTGCTTGTGGCCGGCGAGGCGCGGCAGGCCCCGCTGCTCGGCCCAACGCCCGTTGCCGTCCATGATGACGGCGATGTGGGTCGGGACGGCGGTGCGGGGGGCGGTCACGGCGCGGGGTTCGCCCACCGGATCGGGGCCGTCAACGCATGCCCCGGCCGCGATGCGACGGATGTTCAGGCTGCGGCGACCGCGCGCCGACGCCTGCCAGTGTGTGATGGTCGGCCCGGCATGCGCGTCTTTCTCATCCACGGCATGGGCCGCACCAGCGTCAGCCTGGCCCTCCTCTCGGCCCGGCTCCGTCAGGCGGGCCACTCCACGTCGAGCTACGGCTACTTCGTCACCCGCGACGCCCTCGACGTCATCGCCGCCCGCTTCGTCGAGCACATCGAGCGGGCCGGCGGCGTCGACGCCGACTTCGCCGTCGTCGGCCACTCGCTCGGCAACATCGTGACCCGCATGGCCCTGCCCCACCTGCCCGGGCTGCGTCGCTTCGTCATGCTGGCGCCGCCGAACCAGCCCCCCGCCCTCGCCCGCCTGTTGGCGCAGAACCCGGTCTTTCGCGCCCTCACCCGCGACGCCGGACGGCGGCTCGCCGACGCCGCCGGCTTCTACCCGACGCTGCCGGTGCCGCAGGTACCGACCCTGATCGTCGCCGGCACCACCGGCCCCCGCTTCGCCCGCTCACCGTGGCAGGGCGGCGACAACGACGGCATCGTCGGCGTCGACGAGACGCGACTCGACGGCCCCGACATCACCCACGTCACCGTCGAGGCGATCCACACCCTCATCATGAACAACGCCGGCGTCACCGCCCTCGTGCAGCGCTTCCTGGCCGAGCAGGCCGAGCAGGCCGACGCTGCGGGCGACACCGCTGCCATCGAGGCCCCATGACCGCGCTGCTCGCCCTCGTGCTCGCCGGCACCGTCGCCTCGGCGCCCCCCGGGAAGGTGTCGCCGCCCGCTCCCGCGGCGACGGCCGAGGCCCGGCCGGAGATGATCCGGGCCCTCGTCATGCCCGCCGAGGTGACCGGCACCCTCGTCACCGTCGTCGGCACCGACCAGCGGCGACGCCTCGAGAGCGACGTCGCCAGCATCCTGCAGCACTTCCGACGGCTGACGGTGCTCACGTCGCGCGACGTGAAGAGCCTCGCCGACCTCGACGCCAACCGACAGATCGCGGGCTGCGACACGAGCTGCGCCACCGAGATCGCCGCCGCCCTCGGCGCCCGCTACGTCGTGGGCCTGCTGGTGGAGCCCACCCCCGAGGGCGTGCAGTTGACGGTCACCCTGCTCGACACCACCGAGGCCGCCATCGTCGGCACCGGCAAGGCCCGGGGCGCCCGCGTCGTCGACCTCGGCAACCAGCTCCCCTTCGCCGTCACCGACGCCGGCACCGTGCTCAAGACCCCGGGCGACCCCGACGCCGCCGCGATCCTTCATGCGATGCGGCCCAAGCTCGCGGTGCTGCCCATCCGCGGCGACGCTCCGCGCCCACCGGGCCTCCAGGTCGTCGTCGATGAGGCCGCCGAGCGCCTCGCCACCCGGCTCGGCCTCGTCGTGCTCCCCGGCGAGCGCTACGCCGCTGCCGCCACCGCGCGGGGCTGCGCGGTCGACGATCTCGGCTGCGCGCTGCCGGCCACGGCGTCGACGTTGCACGTCACGCAGGGCGTCGGGGTCTCGCTCCACCGTGACGCCGCCGCCGGCACGCCGCACGCCCGCCTCGTGCGGGCCGCCTTGCTGGGCGTCGATGGCGGCGTCGTCGCCCACGGCGAGGTCGCCGTCGCCGACGGCGAGGACGTCGCGGCGATGGGGCGGGCGGTCGCGCAGGTCGTCGAAGGCCTCGGCACCGGCACCGGGCGGAGCGCGAAGCCCGCGGATCGGCGCCGTCGGCTGCGTGACGTCGACGACCGCGACGACGACCGCGTCCTCGAGTCGTTTGCCTGCACGATCATGCGCGGCCTCGAGGGCGTCGGCGCCACCTGCGAGCTCAGCCGCACGGCGCTGCGCATCACGCCCCACGTCTTCAACCTCCAGTCCTACAAGGAGACCATCGCCCTCGACGACGTCGTCGGCGTCGAGCCCCACAACCCGCTCGGCTTCCCCTCCGGGGTGCGGCTCCTCATGCGCGACGGCCCCGCAAAGGAGATCGTCGTGGGCATCGGCCCCCGCGACCGTCTGTTGAAGAAGATCGACGACCTGATCCACTGACGGACGTCGCCGCCGCCGCCGGAGGCGACCACGACGACGATGGCACCGTCAGGGCGACGGGAACGTCCGCGTCGCCCGGTGGATGACGACGGCGTCGGCGTCGGCGCGGGCGAGCATGTCGTCGAGGGCGTCGCCCCAGGGGGTGCCGCTGTCGGCGAGGGCCTGCCGCCAGCGGGGCCCGAGCGTCTGGTAGACGAGTTCCACCTCGACGGTGACCGGGCGCGTGTCGCGCACGAGCAGGCGCACGGTGTCGCCGCCAGCGACGAAGTCGGTGTCGCCGGTGGTGCCGATGGGGGCCGTGCGCGCGCCATCGGCCGACACGATGTTGAAGCCGCGCGGCAGCAGGCGGTTGTCCTTGAGGGCCCGCTCGGCGCCCAGCAGCGACGTCGTCGGCAGCCCGAACTCGTCGGCCGGGACCTGCTCCCAGATCTGGGCGACGGCGCCGCTGTCGATGACCTTGCGGTGGGGCTCGTGGAGGTTCGGCCGCACCTCGGTCGTCAGCGGCACGTCGTCGTCGTCGATGACCCGACCGGCGACGTCGAGGCGGCCGCTCTCGAGGAGCACCGCGCCGTCGGCGTCGCGAACGACGACGTGCAGGATGAGCCGCCGCGACGGATAGCCGGCCGGCAGCTTGTGGCCGGCCTCGGAGCGGACAGCGACGTCGACGGCGAAGGCGTGGCCGATGCGGATGACGTCGCCGATGGTGACGCTGGCCGCGCTCTCGAGCAACGCCCGCGACGCGGCCAGGGTCGCGTCGAACGACGCCGCCGGCGCCGTGGCCCCGAGCACGGGCTCGTCGCGCAGCAGCTGCGGCACGAGGGCGTTGCCGCCGACGAAGAGGTGGCGACCGTACGGCGTGCGCTCGACGACCGGGCCGAAATCGCCGCCGCCGGGCTGGCGCGCGATGCGGGTCGTGATGGCAAGGCCGTCGTCGTCGACGGCCGGCATGTGGCAGCTCTGGCAGGTCCGCCCCTCGGCGGGCAGGCCGGCGGCCCGGTGGTCGAGGAACGTCGACTGCTCGAGAAAGACCGCGCCGGTCGGGGTGCCGTCGGGGCGCAGCGTGTGCGTCGCGAGGGTGTGGCACGAGCCGCACAGGGCGCTGTCGCGGATGTGGTTCGCCTGCACCGGCGTGAAGCCGCTGACGTTCGCCATCGGCTGCGCGAACGGGTTGGCGAAGGGGCCGTAGATCTCGTCGTCGGGGCCGTAGGCGTAGCTGCCGTCGAAGGACGCCTCGGTGCCGAGGCCCTCCGCCGAGGCGCGGTGGCAGTTCACGCAGGTGACGCCGTCGAGGCCGCGGTGGGCGTCGTCGGTGGCGCCATCGAGGTCGGCCAGGCGGGGCGGCGGTGCCCCCCGCTCGGCGCGCTCGCGAGACAGCGACGGCGCGTGGCACGAGAGGCAGACCCCCTCGATGGCCGCCGCCGCCGACGGCGCCCGCTTCACCTCGGCGGCGAGCTGGGCGCGAAAGATGGGATCGCGGGCGGCGTTGGCCATCATCGAGGCCCGCCACAGGTCGAACGGAGCGATGTCGCGGCCGGCGGCGTCGCGCATCGCCGTCGCACCGGCGCTGTTGCTGTGGCACGTCGCGCACACGAGCGACGTCGCGTGGGGGCCCGTGAGGGCGGCCGCGCCGGCGAGGGTCGTCACCGGCAGCCGATCGGCGCGCCGGGGATCCTCAGGCTCGCCCTCGCCTTCGCCTTCACCCTCGCCTTCGCCTTCACCCTCGCCTTCGCCTTCGCCTTCGCCTTCGCCCTCGCCTTCACCCTCCCCTTCGCCGGAGCCGTCGGTGGGCGTGGGCGGACACGCGGTCAACGCCGCCAGAGCCATCGCAAACCCCACACCACGCCACATCAGAGCCTCCGCACGGACGATGTCGTACCTCGTGACGAGCCCGGGGCGCCTGTCGGCGGTGCAGGCGCGAGGTGCGACATAGGGTCGCATCGCGTCCGGATGCGGCCGGGCGAAAACTTATGGAAGTGTCTCTACGGGTGATCTGCTGGATCTGCACAACCGTCGGGGCTTGAACGGATGTCTAGGTAGAGGCTACCTGTGGACATGCTCTCCCACCTGACCGTGAAGAACCTCTCCCTCATCGACCATGTCGAGCTCGCGTTTGCGCCCGGGCTGACGGTCCTCACCGGCGAAACCGGCGCCGGCAAGTCGATCCTCGTCGAGGCCCTGCTGCTGCTGCTCGGCCAGCGCGCCTCCGCCGAGGTGGTGCGCCAGGGCCAGGCCGAGGGCGTCGTCGAGGCCGTCTGGCACCTCGCCGACGACGGCGCCGGCGTCGACGTCCGCCGCGCCCTCGACGAGGCCGGCCTTCCGCCGATGGAGGACGGTCAGCTCATCCTGCGTCGGGTCATCTCCCGCGAGGGGCGCCACAAGCAGCAGGTCAACGGCGCCGTCTGCACCGTCGCCCAGCTCAAGAGCGTCGCCGAGAACCTCGTCGACTTCACCGGCCAGCACGCCCACCAGCAGCTCATGCGCCCCGACGCCGCCCTGCCCCTCGTCGACGGCTTCGCCGGCCACGACGACGATGTCCGCGCCATGGCGGCGGCCTTCAAGGCGGCGCGAACGCTGGCGGCCGAGCTCGCCGAGCTGCGCACGAAGGAGCAGGAGAAGGAACGGCGTCTCGACGTCATCCGCTTCTACCTCGACGAGATCGAGACGCTCGCGCCCCGGCCCGGCGAGGACGAATCGCTCGAGCTGGAGCGGCGTCGGCTGATGAACGTCGGCAAGCTCAAGGACGCTGTCACCGAGGCGAGCGCCCTGCTGTCCGACGGCGGCCGCGATGGCAACGACGACGCCCTCACCACGCTGCGCCAGGCCCAGACCGCCCTGCGACGGGCCGCGCGCGACGACGAGACGCTGCTGTCGCTGGTGGAGTCGCTCGAGAGCGCCGTCGCCATCGTCGACGACGTCGCCCGCGACCTCAACCGCCGCATGGACGTCGAGGACGATCCGGCCCGACTCGAGTTCGTCGAGGATCGCCTCGATGCCCTCAAGAAGGTCATGAAGAAGCACGGCGGCGACCTCGACGCCGTGATCGCCGCCCAGCACGAGCTGGCCGCCGAGCGCGCGCTGCTCGAGAGCGCCACGGAGCGCATCGCCGTGCTCGAGGGGGAGGTCGAGGCCGCCGTCGCCCGGGCCGCCGTCGTCGCCACCCGCCTGAGCGCCGCCCGTGTCGACGCCGGCGTGCGCCTCGGCGCCGCCATCGAGCACGAGCTGCCGGCCCTCGGCATGCCAAACGCGCGTGTGCACGTCGTCGTCGAGCCCCTGCCCGCCGCCGAGGGTGTCATCAGGACCGCCGACGGCCGCGGGCTGGTGTCGACGGGCGCGGACCGCGTCGAGCTGCGCTTCTCGGCCAACGCCGGCGAGGCCCCGGCGGCGCTCGGCAAGGTCGCCTCGGGCGGCGAGCTGTCGCGCGTGCTGCTCGCGGTGAAGCGCGTGCTGCTCGACAAGGACCCGGTGCCCGTGAGCGTGTTCGACGAGGTCGACGCCGGCGTCGGCGGCGCCATCGGCGAGGCCATCGGCGAGAAGCTCGAGGCCATCGCCGGCCAGAAGCGCCAGGTGCTGTGCATCACCCACCTGCCCCAGATCGCCTGCCGCGGCGAGAGCCATCTCGTCGTCAGCAAGGCCGTCGACGACGGTCGGACGGTCTCGCGCGTGCGCAGCCTCGACGACGTGGCCCGCGAGGGTGAGCTCGCCCGGATGCTCGGCGGTCGCGAGATCACGGCAACGACGCTGAGCCACGCGAAGGAGATGCTGCAGCGGGCGCGAGAGGCCCGCGAGGCCGCCCGTATCGCCACGGTCGACGTCGCCACGGTCGCCGTCGTCACGGTCGACGGCGTCGCAGCCGAGGCGCCGAAGAAGGCGCGCAAGAAGGCCACGGCGCGCCCGGGCGCCGAGGCCTGACGGGCTTTGCAGGCGGCGGCCGGCGGGTGACGATGGCGTCATGCGCGTCCCCGCCCTCCTCTCGCCGCTGCTCCTGATGGTCGGATGCGGCGCCGACCTCGACGTCGGCGCCCCGGGGCAGCGGGCCGCGATCATCGACGGCACCCTCGACACCACGCACGACGCCGTCGTCGCTCTCATCGGGGACGCGTTCCTGTGCAGCGGGACGATCATCGCCGCCGACGCGACCTCGGCGTTCGTGCTCACGGCCGCCCACTGTGTCCAGAACCCGCCGCCCGTCGTCGTCGTGGGCAACGACTTCAACACCGGCGATGTCTTCACGGTGCAGGAGGCCACGGTGCACCCGGCATGGACCGGCGGAACCGAACGGGACGTCGCGGTGCTCCGCATTGGCGGCGGTGCCAGCCTGCCCGTGATTCCCCTGGCCGACGCAGCCCCGCAGGTCGCGCAGCCGGTTCTCCATGTCGGTTTCGGCGAGGTCAGCGAGGGCGTCAACGGCAACACCCGCCGACACGCACGCGACGCCGTGATCGACGCGGTGTCCACCGCCGCCTTCGTCGCTGCCCCGGGGCCCTGCAGTGGCGACTCCGGCGGGCCGGCGCTGAGCGTGGGAGGCGAGGAGCGCGTGGTCGGCGTCATCTCGGCCACGGCCGGCACGACCTGCAACGATGGGATCATCGACGTCCGGGTCGACGACGTCGCCGACTTCATCGCTGGTGTCGTCGGGGGCGAGGCGCCGCCGGACTGCGACGCCTGCATCGCCCTTGCCTTCGATGACACCTGCGCCGGCGTCATCGATGCCTGCCTCAACGACCTGGCCTGCGCCGCCCTCGCCGACTGTGTGGGCGGCTGCGACGACATCGCCTGCGCCAGCGCCTGCGAGGAGGCCCACGCCGCCGGGGTCGCCGGCTACCGGGCGATCACCACCTGTGCCTGCGTCGACGCCTGTGGCGACGTCTGCGCCGACGACCCGGCCTGTCCGGCGGGTGAGGGTGAGGGCGAAGGTGAGGGCGAAGGTGAGGGGGAGGGCGAGGGCGAGGGCGAAGGCGAGGGCGACGACGACGACGACGACGACCCACCGCCGGAGGGCTGCACCTGCGCCGGCAGCGCCGGGGCGCCCCTGTGGCTCGTCCTCGTGGCTGCCCGACGTCGTCGACGCGCGCCTTGCCGACGCGGCCCCGACGCGCCATGACCCGGGCGTGCCCTGGCTCCTGCTCGACACCGCCATGCCCCGCGCTGCTGTCGCCGTCGTCGACGGCGCCGATGGCGCGGGCGCTGTCCGCGCCAGCCTGCTGCTCGATGACACCCGCCGCCACGCCGAGGCCCTCGCCGGCGCCGTCGACGACGTCCTCGGCCGGGCCGGCCTGGGCCCGCGCGACCTCGACGGCATCGGCGTCGGCGTCGGCCCCGGCTCCTTCATCGGGGTGCGCACCGGCCTCTCCTTCGGCCTCGGTCTGGGCCGCGCCATTGGCCGCCCCGTCGTCGGCCTCGACGGCCTGACCGCCCTCGTCGGCAGCATTGTCGACGACACCGCCGCGCGGGGCGTGTACCTCGGCGTCATCGACGCGAAGCGCAGCGAGCGCTACGTCGGCCGCGTCGTCGTCGATGGCGCCGGCGTTCACGCCGCCGGTCCCCCGCAGGCCCTCGCTCCCGACGCCATCGTCCCCGGCGACGCCATCGCGGTCGTCGGCGCCGTCGATGTGCACCTGGCCCCGACCGGCGGCTGGCCGGCGGGCGTCGACGTGCACCCCCTGCCCGGCCCCACCGCCGCCGGCCTGCGCCTGGCGCTCCAGGTGGCGGACCGGACGCGCCCGCCGCTGCCCGTGTATGTTCGGGACGCCGATGCGAAGGTCCCGACCACGGACCCGGCCGCACGGCGCAGCGCGGTCCTCGCGGCGCTCGACGCCGACGACGCCGCGCGCGGAGGCCGCGGATGATGACGACGACGACAGGTCAGGCGCAGCGGGCCGCCGAGATCCGCGCCCGCCTCGACGCGCTGCTGCGCGAGCACGCCGAGGTGAAGGCCCGCGTCGCCGAGTATCAGCGACGTCGGTGGCTGTCGGCCGGCGAGGGCCTCGAGCTCAAGACGCTGCAGCGCCTCAAGCTCCAGAAGAAGGACGCCATCGCCGCCCTCGAGACGGAGCTGACGACCCTCGAGCGCACCTTCGAGTTCGACTGAGCCCTCGACGACGACGACGCGACCATGTCGGTCGGCCGGCATCCAAGATGTCCCGCCCGACACCCCGGAGCCGCCCATGCCGCCGACGCCCCGTACGACGACGACGCAGACGACGACGATCGAGCTGTTCAAGGAGGAGATGAAGTTCTCCGCCGGACACTTCACGATCTTCTCGGCCACCGAGCGCGAGAACCTGCACGGTCACAACTTCACGGTCTACGTCGCCATCGAGGGCGTCGTGAACGACAACGGCATGCTCGCCGACTACGGCGGCTACAAGCGCTGGGTCATCGACCGCTGCAAGGCCTGGAACGAGACCTTCATGCTGCCCGGCCAGTCGCCACACCTGCGCGTCGTCGAGGACGGCGGCCGGGTCACGGCCCTCTTCGCCGATGAGGCCATTCCGTTTCTCAAGCGCGACGTCACCGTGCTGCCGGTGAAGAACGTCACCCTCGAGGAGCTGTCGCGGGTCTTTGGCGAGGGCCTCGTCGCCGACCAGCAGAAGCTCGCCGACGACGGCGTCGTCGGCGTCACCGTCAAATGCGCCTCGGGGCCCGGTCAGTGGGCGTCGTGGCAATGGAAGCGCACATGAAGACCCTCGTCGTCACCGGCGGCTCCACCGGCATCGGTGCCGCCACCGCCCGCACCTTCCTCGCCGCCGGCTGGCAGGTGATCTCCCTCTCGCGCCGCCCGTGCCCCGTCGACGGCGTCACCAGCGTCGCCGTCGACTTCGCCGTCTCCGGCTGGGAACGCCTCGTCGAGGAGCAGGTCGTTGGCCGCCTCACCGACGGCGTCGTCTGCCTCGTGCACAACGCCGCCCTCCTCGAGAAGGACACAGCCTGGACGCTGCACAGCGACCGGCTCCGTCACGTGCTCGAGCTCAACGTCGTGGCGCCCGCCGTGCTCAACCGCCTGTTGGCTCCGCGCATGAAGGCCGGCAGCAGCGTCCTGTACGTCGGCAGCACCCTGTCGGAGAAGGCCGTCGCCAACACCGCGAGCTACGTGACGTCGAAGCACGCCCTCGTGGGGCTGATGCGCGCCACGTGTCAGGACAGCCACGGCCGCGGCGTCCACACCGCCTGCATCTGCCCGGGCTTCGTCGACACCGAGATGCTGCGGGCCCACGTCGGCCGCGGCGGCGACCCCGAGCCCGTGCTCAAGGCCCTTGCCGGGCTCAGCAGCCACGACCGCCTCATCCAGCCCGACGAGATCGCGCGCCTGCTCCTCGCCTGCGCCGAGCAGCCCGTCATCGACGGCGCGGTCATCCACGCCAACCTCGGTCAGCTGGAGCGCTGACCGCTGCCGACGTCGCCGGGGAGGCGCGTCGCGTCGTCCATGCTGTGGTGGGCGTCGTCGGCGAGGGACTTGAGGATTGCCCGGGCCTCGGTGCGACGGTCGGGGTCGACGAAGACGCGGCGCATCGTCGACGGTGTCTGATAGCGCTCGTAGAGGGGCGTGTAGGCCTCGAGCGGCACCGGCTTCGTCGACGACGACGACACCACGAAGATCGGCTGCTTGTCGGCGCGGTCGAAGTACTTCGAGAGCACCGAGCGCGAGCGGGTCGTGATGAACTCGATGCGCTTCTCGGCGAGGCGCTCGACGAGGACGTCGTGGGACACGCCGGTCGTCGCCTGCTGATGGCCGGTGTTCTGTTCGTCGAGGAGGATGAACGGGCGCCGCTCGACGATGCGCCGGGCCCAGGGGTTCTTGCTCCGGCGCAACGTGACGATGAGGTCCATGTCGTCGAGCTGCGTGTACTTCTCGATGTCGGCCGGCAGGTGGAACTCGGCGCGGCCCTCGCTGCTCTGGGTCTCGAAGTACTTCGCGAGCATCTTTTCGAAGATGACCGGCGTATAGTGCAGGTAGACCGTCGCGAACATGTGGTAGCGCGACAGCAGGAAGTCCTCGAAGGAGAAGATGGCCCGCGAGCGGATGCCCATGAAGACGCTGCCGGCCTGCTCGACGGCGACGACGTTGTCGATGAGCCAGTCGGCGTCGAACTTGCCGTAGTTGACGCCGGAGAAGAACGAGTCGCGCTGGAGGTAGTCCATGCGATCGGCGTCGCACTCGCTGCTGACGATCTGGCGCAGGGCCGGCGCGTAGTCGAGGCCGCCGTGGCGGAAGCGGCTGCTCGCGCCCTGCCAGGTGGCGCCGACGATGAGCTCGGCGACGTCGCGGGCGAGGATGTCGCGGTCCTTGAACTGGGCCTCGATGAGGTGCCCGAGCGAGCTGTCGAGGACGATCTTGAGGGTGTAGTCCTCGTGGCTCGCGCGGCGCCGGACGTCGTCGCCAGCAAATGTTCCAAGGCCGAGTTCGCCGACCGCGGGCATCAGCACCTCGGTGGTGTGCGACAGCGGCGCGTGCCCGAGGTCGTGAAACAGCATCGCGAGGCGCACCGTCTGGCGGAAGCGCTCGCGAACCCGCTCGGGGAGCTCGGGCGTGGTGCCGTCGCCGCGGACCGGGAAGAGCCGGTCGAACAGACGCGTGGCGAGGTGCATCGCGCCCATCGAGTGCGCGTAGCGCGTATGGGTCGCGCCGGGGAAGGCGAGGTCGGCGAAGCCCAACTGCTTGATGCTGCGCAGCCGCTGGAACGACGGGTGGTCGATGAGGCGGATCTCGCGCAGGCTCACCGGCAACGTGCCGTGGATGGGGCAGCGAATGTGAATGCTCTCGTCCCGCTCGCGCATGGCGCCGTCATCGCCTGCGTCGGCACGCCCCGCAAGACCGTTCTGCAGGCACCGTGGGCAGGTTGTCGCCGTCGTGATCAGCCGCTACGTCCGCCGCCATGAGCGCCCGTTTCAAGGTCACCTACCTGCCGATGAACAAGACCTTCGAGGCCGCCCCCGGCCACACCGTGCTCGAGACGGCGCTCAACCACGGTATCGAACTCGATCACGCCTGTGGCGGCGTCTGCGGCTGTTCGACCTGCCACGTCATCGTCAAGGAGGGCTTCGCGAAGCTCCCCGAGGCCTCGGACCGTGAGGAGGACATGCTCGACAACGCCCCGTTCCTCACGCGCACCTCGCGGCTCGCCTGCCAGGTCGAGGTCATCTGCGACCTCGTCGTCGAGATCCCGCCGATGAATCGCAACCTCGTCTCGGAAGGTCATCACTGACCCGGCGACGCCTGATAGCCTGCCGCCATGCCCGTCTTCCGGACCGGTCCCCTGCCTGCCGGCGCGTTCACCACCGGCCTGTCCGTCACCGTCCGTGACGACGGCGTCGTCGAGGGCACGGCGTCTCCTGGCGCCATCGTCGAGGTGAACAACCTCTCGACGCTGCCCACCGGAGACGGCGTCGTCGAGGATGGTGTCGAGGTCGTCCGCGCCGGCGCCGACGGGCGCTTCACCGCCGTCGTCGGCGGTGCCGTCCCCGGCGACGTGCTGCAGGTCCAGGTGCGCACCCCCGGACAGCCGGCGCAGTCCGCCGTGCAGGTCCGCGTCGACGCCGGTCGCGCGCAGTTCGACCCGCGCGCCGCGATGATCCGCCCCGAGCGCCTGCGCACGACGGCGCGCCCCGACGGCACCGTCCTCGTCGAGACCCGCACCCGCCAGCCCGTCACCGAGCCCGACGCCGTCGTGCGACTCACGAACACCCGCACCGGCGCCTTCGTCGACGTCGTGGCCGACGCCATGGGGCGCCTGCCCGCCAGCGCCCTCGCGGCCACCGTCGGCGATCGCCTGGCCGTCGCCGTCAGCGATGGCACCGGCAACACCGACTTCGGCTTCATCGCCGGCCACGTCGACGTCGTCGCCCGCGGCCCGCTCGTGCAGCCCGCGCCACTCCTGCGCGATGGCGGCGCCGTGCGCCTGCTGCCCCTCGACGGTCCCCTCTTCCTCGATGGCGGACCGGGGTATGGGCGCCAGGGCAGCATCGGCAACTGCCCGGTGCCCGCCGCCTGCTCGGCCCTCGCCGCCGTCGACGAGGCCGCCGTGCGCGAGCTGATTCGCGACCACGGCGACGGCACCTTCACCGTGACGTTCCACCCGCCCGGCGCGGTCCCCATCGAGATCGTCGTCGACCACCACGTGTGGGCCAACGGCACCCGTCCGCGCTACGGCACCGCCGACACCGACCCGAAGACCGGCGCCATCGAGCGTTGGTTTCCCCTCGTCGAGAAGGCCTACGCCGCGTACGTCGGCGACTACGAGGTCCTCGGTCGCGGCACGAGCGTGGGCAGGGTCCTCGCCGAGCTCACCGGTCGCGCGACCCGCGAGGTCTGGACGAACAGCACGAGCGTCGACGACGTCTGGCGCGAGCTGCAACGTGGCGCGGCGCACCGCCTGCCGATGGCCGCCGGTACCTGGGGGACCTCATCGCAGGCCCTCTACCGCGGCACCGGCGTCTACGCGAACCACGCCTACTCGATCCTCGGCCTCGAAGAGCAATCGGGCCGTCGGCTCGTCACGCTGCGCAACCCCTGGGGCTCAGGGGCGGCGCTGCAGGGTCGCGTCGGCGGTATCGACGTCGGCGTCTTCCAGATGACCGTCGAGGACTTCTGCCGGCTCTTCCAGGTCCTGAACGTCAGCTGAGCCGGACCGCACCTCCCAGCCGATCGGTGGATGTCCCAGCGGGCCCGTCGCCAACGGGCGACCGGCCATTGCGGCTACGCTGATCGCATGGACTCCACGTCGCCCGGCCACCTGCGGCACGCCCTCTCGCTCCCCGTGATTGTCCTCGTGATCGTCCACGGCGGGTGCTTCAACAGCAGCGTCGGCGACGCCGTCGTGGCCTGCGGCGGCAACGGCGATTGCCCCGTCGGCGTCTGCTTCGCGGGGCGCTGTCGGAGCGCCGACGACCCGTGTCTGCGGATCGAGGGATTGGCCGTCGACCCGGTCGCCGACGGTCAGTCGTGCGGCGATGCGTCGATCTGCCGGGCTGGCGTGTGCGTGCCCGGCGCGTGCGGCGACGGGTTCATCAGCGGCATCGAGACCTGCGACGACCCCAACGACAACCCCGCCGACGGCTGCGATCGCTGCCAGACCCGCGTGTGGCAGGCCAACGTGCTGGTGCGCGGCGCCGTCGATGGTTTCGTCGGGACCGAGGTGCCCCTGTCGATCCCCGACCATGTCGCGGTCGACCCGCTCGGTCGGATCTACCTGTCGGAGCGCCAGCGCCATCGCGTCTGGCGCCTCGACGGCGACGGCACGATGGTCATCGTGGCCGGCAATGGCGCCGGTGCCTTCGGCGGCGACGACGGCCCGGCTTCCGACGCGGCGCTGCACGGTCCCAGTGGCATCTTCGCCGACACCTTCGGCCGCCTCTTCATTGCGGACACCCTCAACAACCGTGTCCGCGCCGTCGACGTCGATGGGACCATCCGGACCATCGCCGGCTCGGACCGGCGGCCGCCGCTCGACAACGGCGACATCCTCGATGGGGCGAGCATCGGTGATGGAGGCCCCGCGACCGAGGCGTTGCTCCGCAACCCCACCGACGTGCTCGTCGACCCCATCGGACGCGTGTGGATCGCGGACCTGGGTGGACGGCGTGTGCGTCGGGTGGAGCTGGATGGAACGATCGTCACCGCCGCCGGCACCGGCGCCCGGGGCATTGACGGCGACGGCGGCTTCGCCCGCAACGCGCGCCTCGACTCGCCGATCGGGCTGGCCATCGACGACGCCGGCAACGTCTATGTCGCCGATCGCTTCGGCTTCGTCGTGCGCCGCATCGCGCCCGACGGTCGCATCGACACCGTGGCCGGCCGCGGCACCTACAACGCCAACTTCGCGACCGACGGCGAGCTGGCCCTCGAGGCCGAGCTGAGCCTGCCGACCGGCGTGGCCGTCGATGCCGAAGGGCGACTGCTGATCGCCGAGTCCATCGGCACGCACCTGCGGCGGCTCGAACCCGACGGGCGCCTGCACATCCTCGCCGGCGGCTTCGAGTACGGCTTTGCCGATGGCACCGCCCCCGAAGACATCCGCACCCTCGGGTTCTCCGACGTCGACGTTGACGCGGATGGTCGCATCATCCTCGCTGATCCCGAGAACAACCGGGTCCGTGCGTGGCATGAGCCCACCACGACGATGACGACGCTGGCCGGAAGCGGGCGGCGCAACGTGGCGGTCCTCGGACAGCCGGCGACGTCGACACCGTTCGATTTCGTCTTCGGCCTCGCGGTCGATCGGGAGGGCCGGGTGCTCGTCGTCGACAGCAACGCCGGCTGGCTCGCGGCGGTCGAGCGCGACGGGACCATGACGCACATCGCGGGCTCTGGGGCCGCCGGCAGCGCTGGCGATGGCGATGTCGCCGCCGACGCGCCCATGCGCCCCCAGGCGGTCGCCTTCGACAGCGTCGGTCGTCCGATTGTCGCCGACGGGGGCGGCTTCGTGTGGCGCATCGAGGCGGACGGCACCCTCCACCGACTCGCGGGCCGGGGCCGTCGCTCCTCCGTCGTCGTCGATGACGGCGTCACCATCGCCCGGGACGCCGAGGCGCACCCCTTCGGCATCACCGTCGACTCGCAGGACCGCATCTACTTCAGCGAGCCCGAGACCCACCGCGTCCGCCGGATCGACCCCGACGGCACCATCCACACCGTCGTCGGAACGGGTCTCGAGGGTGGCGACGGCGACGGTGGACCCGCCACGGCGGCCTGCCTCTCGACCCCCACCGACGTCGACGTCGACGCCAACGACCGACTCTACATCGCCGACATCGTCACCCATCGACTGCGGGTCGTCGACGTCGACGGCACCATCCGCACCATCGCGGGCACGGGCGTGCCGGCGAGCTGTGCCGACGGCACACCCGCGGATGCGTGCGCGCTCAACATGGGGTTCACGTCGGTGGGCATCGCCGACGACGGCACCATCCTCATCGCCGAGAGCTCGCGGGTGCGCGCCGTGGGCACCGACGGCATCGTGCGGACTGTCGCCGGCGGCGGCATCTTCAACTTCGTCACCGAGGCCGGCCCGGCCACCGACGCGTCGTTTCCCGTCGTCGATGGCGTGGTCCCGACCGGCGATGGGGGATTCGTCGCCGTCGTCGGCGCCGACCGCATCATCCGCGTCGTCCCCGACGGCACGCTGCACAGCATCGCCGGACCGATCCACCCCCGCGGGCCCGGCCCCTTCGGGCGGGCCCGCCTGTACGGACCCCACGCGATCCTGCCGCTCGATGACGAGCGGCTGCTCACGGTCGGCGGCGCCGGTCGCATGATGCTGGTCGACCTGGCCCGCGGCGTCGTCGACGTCGTCGCCGGCTTCGACAACGCCTCTCCAGGCGTGACCGACCAGGCGCGGTTTGCGCCGCTGCTCGAGGAGCCCCGCGGACTGGCGTTCCTGCCCGACACCCGCACGCTGGTCGTCGCGAACCTGGGCAACCCGACGCTGCGGCTCGTCGAGACCGACCGCGACGCCGATGGCGAACCCGACGATGTCGGGGCGTGGCAGATGTCGCGCCTCGCGGTCGGGCTCGTCGCGCCCGCCGGCATCACGGCCGACCCGTCGACCGGCGGCTTCCTCGTCGCCGACGCAGGCGCCCATTGTGTCGTGGCGCTCGATGCCGACTTCGCCGTCGTCGACACGATCGCCGGGGCCTGCGGACAGCCCGGCAACGTATCGGGCTTCCTGAATGCCCCGGCGAGCGCGATCCGCTCCCCGTCCGGAGCCGTGTACGTCGCCGACACCGGCAACCACCGGGTGCTGCGCGTCGACGACGCCGGCCTCACCACCGTCATCGGCGATGGCTCCCCCTCGTCGGCGGGAGCCGGACAGCCCGCGCGCCAGTTCCCGGTCCGATCACCGCGCCAGCTGGCCCTCGACGAACACGGCAACCTGTTTGTCACGTCGACGACGACGGTGCGGCTCATCGCCAACGTCGATGGCGATGTCGACGCCGATGGCGACGACCTGGTCTCGACCATCTTCGGCGGTGGTGAACGCGCGACGTTCCCGGAGAGCGACGCCCTCTGCGTCAACGCGCTCACGCTCGACGGCCGTGGTGGCGTCTTCGTCGCCGATGCCTGCCAGGGCTTCCTCGTGCGCCTCGAATAGGCCCGCGACGAGGGCGCGACGGCGGCGTCAGGCCTTCTTCTTCTCGGCCTCGACGAACGACAGGAAGCTGTTGGCCACCACCATGCGGGCGTTCTCGAGGAACTCGGTCTCGAGGCGCAGGGCGCGGACCTCGGCAAGCAGGCGCGTCCAGGGCTCGCTGGCAGCGAGGCCTCGCAGACCGGCGAGGTCGGAGATGGCGAGGCACGCGCTCTCGGCGGCATCCTGGGCGAGCTGACGCGCCATCGTCGTGCCCTTGCTCTCGCGCGACGTCGTCGTGTCGCGGCGGTAGGCGGACGTCTGCACGAGCGAGAAGGCGGCGTCGACCTGGGTGACGGCGTCACCGATGCGCGTCAGCGCCCCCTGCTGCTCGCGCAGCGGCCGGCCACCGAGGCCACGCTTGAGGAGCGCGGCGACGCCGTCGATGAGGGCGTGGCGGGCGATGCCGAGGCAGCCGGCGGCGGCCGGCAGGCGCATCATGTCGAGGGACGTCTGCGCGATCATGAGCCCCTGGCCCTCGCCGCCGAGGCGGCTGTCGGCGTCGAGCTCGAGGTTGTCGAAGGCGATGGTGCCCACCGGCAGTGGCGAGACGAAGGCGTCGGCAGTGATGCGACACTGGCCGGCGTCGACGACGAACATCGAGTAGCGCGGCACCTCCGTCGGCGACGCAGCCTTGTGGCGGGCCAGCACGACAAGCTGCGACGCGATGGGCGCGAGGGGCACGAGCTGCTTGCTGCCGCTGAGGATGTAGCCGCCGTCGGCACCGGGCGAGACGACGCAGGGGCTGTCGCCGTCGAGGAGGGCGACGGCGACGATGGTCTGCCCCGAGGCCATCCCCGGCAGGTGGATGGCGCGCTGGTCCTCGTTGCCGCACAGGGCGATGGGGTAGAGGCCCTGCACATGGGCGCCAAACGCGCCGTCGCAGAGGCCCGAGGTCCGGCCGAGAAGCGAACGGACGACGCACAGGGCCCGCAGGTCGGGGCGGGGCGCCTCGCCCTCGAGGGCGCCGCCGAGAGCCGGATCGAAGAGGCCTTCCTGACCGAGCAGCGCGATGTAGTCGACGGCGATGGAAGCCGGGTCCTCGAGTTCCGACGACGCCAGCACGGCGAGCCGCTCCTCGCAGAGCTTGCGCACCTTGTCGTGCAGGGCACGGTGCGCGTCATCAAAGAGGGGCAGGCTCAATTCCATCATGGGGACCGGGCTCCAGTCGTCCTGATCGGGGCGGGGCCGTCGTGATAGTGAGGTGGGCGTCGTCGCACAACCATCCTCCCCATGACGCCCGCCACCGCTCCCCTGCCCGCCACCCTCGCCGCGCTCGTGCCGGCGAAGCTGCAGAAGATCACGGCGTCGCGCGACGGCGAGGTCGTCATCGAGGTCTTCGCCGCCGGCAAGCAGTGGCTGCAGCTGCGCCCCGGGGCCCTGACGCGCCTCGCCGAGCGCCCGGCCCGCGACAGCGACGACGCCGACGAGGCGACCCGGGGCCTGCTGCGCAAGGAGCTGCAGCCCGGCATCCTGTCGGCCATCGACATCGACGAGGCCCGCGGCCTCTGGCGGCTCACCATCCACCGCCCCGACGCCCCGCCCCGCGTGCTCGTCATCGAACGGGACGGTCGCGAGCCGCGCTGGCTGCTGCTCGCCCCCGTCGACGAGGGAGAGCGCATCCTCGGCGCGATGCCGGCGACGAAGCCCGGCGACGGCCGCGACACCCGTCGGGGCCGCCTCTACGAGCCCCCTCGCCGCGCCCCGGCCCCCCCGGTCGAAGCCGCCCCGAGCGCCGCAGGCGCGCCGACGACGACGGCGCCGACGACGTCGCCGGCGCTGCAGCAGGCGCGACAGCGCCTGAAGGCCGAGCATGAGCGCCTCAAGCGGCTGCACAAGAAGCTCGAGGGCGACCTCGCCCGGCACGGCGATCCCGAGCGCACCGCCCTCGACGGCGAGCTGTTGAAGTCGGTGATGGGCCGGCTCCCGCGCGGCGTCGACGACGTCGACGTCATCGATATCGACGGCAGCGAGCGGCGCATCGCCCTCGACCCGGCGCGCGACGCGAAGGGCAACCTGCAGCGTCTCTTCGATCGGGCCCGGCGGGCCCGCGCCGCCATCGCCCACGCACGCCCCCGCCTCGACGAGGTCGCCGCGCAGTTGGCGCGCGTCGCCGCGCTGCGGGAGCGCCTCACCGGTACCGCCGCCGTCGACGAGGCCGCCGTGCTGCGTGACGTCGACGCCCTGCTCACCGCTCCCGACAGCGGCCCGTCGGCCCGCCGCAAGGCCGCCCTCGCCGGGCGTCGTCAGGCGTGGCGCTGTTTCGTCGTCGACGGCGATGTCGTCGTGCGGGTGGGCCGCGGCGCGAAGGACAACGACGCCCTCGTGAAGAGCGCGCGGGGCCACGACCTCTGGCTGCACGCCCGGGACCGCACCGGCGCCCACGTCGTCATCCCCTCGACGGGCGGCCCGATTCCGGACGCCACCTTCGTCGACGCCGCCCACCTCGCCGCCTGGTTCTCCGCTGGCCGCGGCGAGCGTCACGTCGACATCCAGCACACCCGCGTGAAGCACCTGAAGAAGCCGGGCGCCGGCGCCCCCGCCGGCCTCTTCCTCGTCGGCAACGAGACCGTCACCCACCTGCGTGTCGACGACGATCGCGTGAAGGCCCTGCTCGCCCGTGAGGTCGCGGCCAGCTGACGGTCAGCCGTCGTCGTCGCGGGCCGCAGCCTCGGCTGCGTCGCTCATGGCAGCTCGACCGCGCCGCTCGTGCACGACGTGGGATCGCGGGCGGCGCCGAGGGCGTCGGTGGCCGGGCAGTCCGCGCCGGCGCCGATCACGATGGTGGCGTCCGCCGATGGTCGGCGCACCGGCACCACGCCGCTGTCGTCGACGTCGTCGAGGGGCACATCGGCCACCGTGATACCGGGGGCGCAGAGGGCGTCGGGGTCGTCGCTGCCGCCGCCGGCGCGGGCCACCGGGAACTGGAACGAGCCGGCGCCGTCCTGCAGCGCCGTCGTGCAGCTCACCGGATTGAAGCCGTTGCCCGCGACACTGCCGAGGATGAGCGTGTTGGTCATCGCCACCGGCGCGCCGTCGCCGACGATGGCGCCCCCGAAGGCGACGTCGCCGGGCGCGGCGTTGCCAGCGAAGGTGGCGTTCCGGATGCGGCCGGTGACGAGGCCCTGCAGGAACACGCCGCCGCCGAGCGATGAGGTGGCGAGGTTGTCGAGAAAGGACACGTTCTCGAGGAAGATCGACGCGCCGGGGCCGAAGAAGGCGCCGCCGGCGCCACGGGCCGCGCAGTCCTTCACGGTGCTGTTCTGCATCGTCACCGTCGTGCCCTGCAGGTAGAGCCCACCCGCCATCGACGGATCACCGTCGGGGATGACGGCGCCGTCGATGACGCTGCGGTCGATGTCGGTGGGCTCGCTGCCGAGGTAGCTCACGCGGAACACGGCGCCGCCAAAGGCGTTGGCGCGGCTGTCGCGGATCGTGACGCCGCACAGCGTGACCCCGCGGCCCTCGCCGTCGATGGCGATGGTGCCGCCGTTGCCGCCGTTGCCGGGGTTGCCGCCGGTGCCGGTGGCGGCGTTGCCGACGAAGCTGCTGTTGACGACGACGAGGTCGTTGCCGAGGTTGCCGAGGGCGCCACCGTTGCTGCAGGCGTTGTCGACGAAGGTGCTGCCGGTGATCGTCGTCGTGCCGCCGCCGAGGGAGAAGATGGCGCCGCCGGCGGTGTCCTGGCCGACGTCATTGCCGACATTGTCGGTGAAGACGCAGTCGATGACGTCGAGGCTGCCACCCGTGCGATGGATCGCGGCGCCGCCGCCGCCGAGGTCGGTGCCGCGGGCGCGGCCGTTTCGGAAGCCCAGGCGCTGCACGGTGACACGGGGTGTGTCGCGCTCGAAGGACGACGCCAGCTCCAGCAGGCGGGTTGCGCCGCCGCCGTCGAGGGTGACGAGGCCGCCATCGCCGCCGTCGAGGAGGAGGTCCGGCGCGTCGAGGCCGACGACGATTGGCGCCGCGAGCGACACGGTGACGGGCTCGGGCCCGCAGTCGAAGCGCAGCACCGACGACGTCTGCAGCGCCGCCCGCAGCGCCGGCTCGGTGCACGAGGCCGCGGTGCCGTCGCCGACGACGGTGGCGCCGGCGGTGTCGGCGAGCGCGAGCGGGGCCGGGCACACGAGGGGCGGCGGCGGTGGTGGTGGCGGCGGCGGGTCGTCGACGACGTCGCAGGCCGGCAGGAGCGCCACGGCGAGGAGCAGGCGGGTGCGCATGCCCGACTGTGGCAAGCCGACCCCCGTCGCCGCAAACGACGTCGTCTCATGGCGAACAGGCCCGACGACGGGGCGATGGTCCGCTGGCAGGCTGCTGAAAAACGGCTTTGCGTTTTTCAGCACCTGCCAGGTTTTTGTTCCGGCCTCGTCGGAGACGAGGCCCAGGAGGACCTCGCAGGTCGCCCAAAAGGCCCGAAGCGGCCTTTTTCGG
>Ga0172373_10000809_pt1 | contig 51771 bp, 47 predicted proteins | sample Lak10m_2_FD_114546 | JGI IMG/M metagenome (GOLD analysis project Ga0172373, IMG submission 114546) | Freshwater microbial communities from Kabuno Bay, South-Kivu, Congo - kab_092012_10m | ecosystem: Environmental > Aquatic > Freshwater > Lake | place: Democratic Republic of the Congo... | reverse complement strand
GTTTGTGAACATTGCGGTAGAATATTAGTTCCAACAGAGGAATAAAATAGATAAGCTTATAAAAGGCTGGTTCAATTGAATCAGCCTTTTTTATTTAGTGTAATTTGTTCTTTATTTACTTAAAAATTCCAAGACACTATCTCATTAAGTGGATATATCCTTCTTTGATTAGTTTTCCATCTTGACCTGAAGCAGGGTCTAGTTTCCAACTGGATCCAATTACTTTATATGCGTAGACATCGTTGTTTTGTAATTCACCCTTATAATAACCATCCCAACCCTCATCTATGTTACTTGTTTTAAAGATTAATTCCCCCCAACGGTTATATATTTCGAACGTTTCTAAACTTTTTATCCCCCATCCTTTAACATAAACGATATCATTGATACCATCTCCATTTGGTGTAAAAGTTGTTGGAAGTTTTATATGTGTTTCTGGTTTAACAATAATTTTGAAAACACCATTACCTGTGAAACCACAGTTATTATTGTCCTTCATTACTACATTGTATTGAATATCTTTCAACGGTTGTGCCAGAGGAAAGGAGCATTGCAAACAATTTAAACCATCTGAAGGATTCCAATCAAAGATGATAGTACCATTCTGATTGTTGATTGGTAGTTTAGCTTTGTCTCCAACGATAATTGTGGTATCCCAATAAATTGGCTTGATATCTTCAATTACTACAGCAAGAACATCGTCTGATGTTTTACATTGGTAAATTGTATCTGTAACAGTAACTGTATAGATAGTATTTTTTGAAGGGTTAAGAATAGTAGGAGACCAAGTATATGTATGGTTAGCCAACGTATCTTTTGTTTTAAATACAACTTTCCCTACTCCTTTACAAATCGGATCAATAATTCCTTTTACGGAAGGTTTATTAACAACAATTACTTGTTTTATAGTATCATCCTTACATCCAAAAGCTTTATTAGAAACGGATAGACGTATGTTAAAGGTGTCTGTTTTTGGAAAAGTGTACGACTCGATGTCTTTGGTTAAACTTTGTTTTGCATCAAAATCCCAACTATATACATCACTATTCTCAGAAGTGTTAGTAAAACTAAAAGATTCTCCAAGGCAGGTAATCGTATCATTTAATTTGTACGATCCTAAATCTGTAATGGCAAAATCTGCATGCACGTAATGCATATCAATATTTTGATCGTATGGATTGGAACAACCATTATTTTGCACAAAAAGAGTTGCTTTAATTTTGCCTGAAGGTGGAACGTAGGAATAAGTATGTTTAATTGGGTTACTAACAGAATCCAATACACCATCTCCAAAATCCCAACGGAAAGATTTTACATCTGCTGAAGCGTTAATCATTGTGAATATTAATTCTTCTCCTTGGCAGATATCGTTTTTATTGATAGTGAAGTTAGCTGTAGGGGAAACAACTTCAAAATTTAGTGAAGTATCTTTTTTACACCCATTTGCTTTAGTAGTTAAGGTTAAACCAACAGTATATTTTCCTTTTTCATAAGTGAAAGATGCGGAAGGATTGAACGCTTTTGTATCATTTACACCTAAATTCCATATATAATCGCAAGGTGGGTTAAAATTTGGATTGTAGAAAGTACTATCTTTAAAATTACCATTAAATGATGGGTTACCACATCCAATTCCATTGACTACGTTGGATAGAATTATTGGAGTAGGATAAATTTCGGTATTTATTTTACGATATGTTTTTCCCACACATCCTGTTGCTGTTTCAATAAAATCGACAACTACTTTTTCGGTATTTGAAGTTGAACCAGTTGGTACTTGAAATTTAGGAGAGATTGAATTACTTCCATAGGTTTTTGTTCCATTTTCGTATGTCCAGGTGTAGGTTGATTTATTAGCAGATGTAGCGTTAAATTTAACTAAATCACCAATACAAATATATACAGTAGAATCGTAAGGATTGATGGAGGGGATGGCTGTAATTTGAGCTGTTGGTTTGTAAATTGGTATAAAATTTTGAATACTTTTTGAAAAACCATTGACGTCGGTAATGGTTAGGGAAATAAAAAGGGTGTCATCATTAGTGTTAGAATAGTCAAATGTGTGGGAAATAATTTTTCCTACGCCTGAATTTCCATCGCTGAATTTCCAAGAATAGGTTTTGATTGTTGTATCAGCAGTACTTGTGCTACCGTTAAATTTTAATGTTACCGGAAGGCAAACAGCATTTACTACTGTGTCGTTGTTTGTGATTTTACTTTTGGATGTAAAATTAAATTTAGGTTCTAGGTCGAAAATACGAATGTTTATTTTCGATGTATCAACGCAATTATTTTGATTTCGTGTAATGATTTTAACTACTTGATCATCGGGACCAGTCGTATTATTCTTAAATACAAGAACTGAATCTTTTGCTAATGTCCATACCCGTGGTCTATTTCCTTCTTGTAAAAAAGTAAAACCTCGATAACAGTCATTTGTATAAATATCTTTCGAATCTTGCGCGTCGTATTTATATTTTTTTCCAGTACTAGCATCTCCCATTATAACCTTTCCATTAACTGGATTTAGGATGTTTCCAGAGGTATCTGTAATATTGAAAATAGATTTTACCACTCCGTAATGAATAATTGAAGATGTAGAGTCATTTCCACAATCTCCACCTGTAATTAATTGTTTGATGAAAACATCGCCAAAATTCAATGGAGGAACAAATGTTGAAAAGTCTATAATTGTAGTGTCAGTTATGGAAGGGAATATTTTACCTGCAATGATCCAGTTGACATTTCCTTTTCCTTCAGCCTTATTTATTAATTTAATTATGGTAGGTGTTTTACAATCTTGTAAATAGTCAAAGTGTGCTATTGGACCTTTAACATGTAGGTTATGACTTTTTGAAGCATAGCAACCATTATATTCTCCAGTTAATGTAACTATGTTTGTTCCAATTGAGTCATTAAATACAAAGTTTCCATCTTTGTATTGAAAACAAGAAGAAAGATGCTCTTTACTAGCGCTATAATTCCATGCAGTAATTTTATTTTGTGTTTGATTATCCGTTGTGTTGGTAAAAGTTACACTTTCCCCCCTACAAATAGTGTCTTTGGATAAAGTAAAATCAATAGGTAAATTAGAATCACCCACGTGAATTTCAGTTTTCCAAGAGGTATCTGTACAGTTATAATCATTGTCTTTAATGATCAGACTAGCAAAATATATACCTGGTTTTGTGTAGGTGTGAACAGGATTTGTTTTTGTAGTTAAGGTTTGTTTTGTTCCATCGCCAAAATCCCATTGCCAAGTATCAATTTTAGATTTTAAATGAGAAGTCGATGAATCTGAAAATGTTACGCTTAAATCTTTACATCCGTCGTGTTTGTCGGGTATGATTCTAGCCCACATTTCACTTATTGTATCCACGGTTATCGCTATGTTTGATTTACATCCAGCTTTAGTGATGTATCGACAATAGACAGTATCTATATTAACACCCCTTACATGAAAAGTTGAATCGAAAGTATTGTAAAAACATTTAGGATTTGCGCTATTTGTATTACTTGGAAAACCGGCAGCTTTTTTTGTTTTTGTGATACTAGGAAATTCCCAATAGTAGGATGCTACAGGTCCTGAATTACTTTGGTTAGTTATTTTATAAAAGCTAGTAAGTGTATCTCTACAAGAATAACTTCTATTAATGCCAATTGTGATTTTAGGGTCTTGTACATGGATAGTTATAGTTGTGTCGTCGCTACATCCATTTGCATTTACGTTTAAATTTATTTTATGGTTTCCAGGAGTGTAAAATTCAATAGGTCCTGTATCGGTAGCATTGGAGGAAGTGATTGAAGTACCAGCATCAAATTTCCACGTGTAAATTCCAGGAGTAGAATTATTTACGAAATATAAGTTAGTAAACACATTGTATTCGTTTGGAATACATGTTGTGTCTCGTTTATTTTTTTCATAAAAATCAGCAATTGGTTTTCCGATATTTATTGTTTTAGAAATGGAGTCAGCGCATTGGTTGTTGTCTGTAACAATTAACTTGACAGTATATTTTCCATCTTTTGTATAATTCTGGGCATCTCCATTGATTTTTGTTGAAGTATTGCCATTTCCAAAGTCCCATTTGTAAGTAATTGGTAGTTTGGAATTAGAAGTGTTTGTAAAAGATACGTTTAGAGGTGCTGTACAAGCAGATAATGCTGAGGGTGTAAAATTTACTTGAGGTTTTTCTGTTGTTTTAATAAGCTTGGAGAGTAGCGTGTCGATTTTTGTACAAGCAGTATTTCCATTTTGATTAAATGTCAAGTAAAATCCAAGATCGTGATCGCCAACATTAGTATATGTATAATTAGGTGTAAGAGAGTTAGTACTATTATTACCGTCTTGATAGTTCCATACAATGCTTGAATTATTGATAGATACTCCAGACGGAAGTTTGTTTTTTAACGTGGCAGTAAAACTAACATTAAGAGGAATACAACCTTTTAATGGCGTTGCGGTAATTATGATTTCCGGTTTTTGGGAAACTTTAATAACAATTCCTGTTTGACTTCCGTTAAATTTCACAGGAAACTCACCGGATTTTGTGTAGCTTATTTGAGGGTTAGCAAGCCCTGAACTTTTTCCATCACCAAAATCCCAACTACCTGGACCTGGAGCAGAAAATTGAACTTTCATCCCAATACAACCTTCTGTAATGTCAGCAGTTTGTGCGTACACATTGTGTGAAAAAATAAATAGGTAAAATAAAAAACTCAGTAATAATATGCGATTCATAGTGTTTTTGTCAATAAAACAAACAAAGATAGGTTGTAAAATAAGGATAAAATTACATTTTAAAACATATAAATCAAAACATTAGAGGTGCAAACTAAGGAATAAATTTTGTATTCATTTTCCTAATAGATTAACACAAAAAACTGAAATATTTAATCTATATTTGAGGTTCATTTTCAAGGATATGAAGAAGCTTTTTTTTCTTTCAACGTTATTAATTAGTTTTTCGTTAAGTGTTCAATCACAAACAAAAAAACAAATCCCTTGTTTAGATAAGAAATTTTCAGTTGTTGTTCATATATTCAAAGATAGTTTAGGTGATCCAGGGGTTAAAGAATCCGATATAATTGCTAATTTGAATAGTGTTAGTCAATATTTTTCAAAGATTTGTGTTTCTTTTGAAGTATGTGAATTTCGTTACATAGATAATTTTTTATACGATAAATCCACCATTGGTAGTGGTGAATATTGGCAACATGTTCAGCAGTTATATAATGTAAACAATCGGATCAATATATATTATGTAACCGATATTTCACCATCTGCAGCAGGTATGGCTGATTTAGGTGCGATTTGTAATATGTCATCGGGTGGGATACGTGTTAACAAGCAGTCCGTTTTTGATAATAGGGTGTTAGTGCATGAAATGGGACATTATTTCGGGCTAAAACATACATTTGTTGAGACGCGTACAACTGAATTGGTGGATGGTTCAAACAGTTTAACTACTGCGGATGAAATTGAAGATACGCCAGCAGATCCTTATGTACCTAGCGATCTTTTATTAATGGGTACCTATGTAAATTTCGATCCAAAAAGGAAATGTGAGTTTATTTACAAGACAATGCCATATGCGGTTGATGCTAAAGGAATGTTTTATGCGCCTTTAGTAGGGAATATCATGTCTTATTATCCATTTTCTTGTGATTGTGGATTTACGGATGGACAATATTTAAAAATGGCAGCTACGTACATGTCAAATCCTAAAATGTGGTGATGAAGATACGTTTATTGATGTTGTTATTATTGTTTGGGAACACGTTAGTTGCACAAGATATTCATTTGTCTCAGTTTTATAATCAAGATCATTTATTAAATCCGGCAAAAATTGGAGATTATGAAGGTGATTATCGCTTTACTGCAAATTATCGCAATCAATGGCGTCAACTTAATAAACAGCCAATCGCTACGTATTTAATTTCTGCAGATCATATTTTCTTTTACAAGAAACATCAATTTAGTCTTGGTTTATTGCTTACAAGTGATCGATTTGAGGGCGAAGAAACCAGTTATATTACAGGTAATCCATTCACATATACCGTTAATTCTAATAAAGTTCTGGTAGGTATCGCTCATAGTTTTACTTATAATAATCATGTTGTAAGGGCAGGGATTCAGACAGGATTGGTTATGAGCGCATCGGATCCATCTTCCCAAACGTTTCCTAATCAATGGGAATATCAAACAGGTGATTTTAACAACAAAAATCCTAATTTAGAATCCCAGCTTAAACCATCTCAAAATTATGTAGATGTAAATATTGGTGGGAGTTGGACCAAGAAATTTTTGAAGTACGCACCAAAAATTGGATTTGCAATCAACCATATTAACAGGCCAAAAGACACCTATTTCAAAAACGATAAAGAACGATTACGCGCACGTAAAGTATTTTTCACGGAAGTATTTATTCCATTAAATATTAAATATACGCTTCAGCCTAAAATGGTTTGGATGTGGACATCTAAGGCGAATGATTTACTTGTAGGTACAAATTTACAAGTTCAGACTTCTAATAAAACGATTCCATATTATTATTGTGGGTTGTATTATAGGCATGGAATATCTAGGGTTTTTGATGCTATTATTCCGACTTTTGGTTTGTATTATAAAAAATATGCATTAGGAATGAGTTACGACATCAATTTGTCTGCATTAAGTTCTGGAATTAATTCTAGAAAAGGTACGTTGGAATTTTCATTATATTATACTGGAGCAAGTACCATTCCTAAAAAAGTTATGGTACCCTGTAATCGCTATTAAAAGGAACTCGTATAGATGAATAATTTACGAAAACTTTTATTTCCATTTTCTATCGTATATGGTATTCTAACCTATGTTCGGAATAAACTCTATGATTTTGGGATTTTAAAGACATATAAAATTCCATTAAAATCTATTGTTGTAGGAAATTTATCTGTAGGAGGCACTGGTAAAACTCCTCATGTTGCTTATTTGGCAGAATTACTATCACAAACGCATAAAACAGTAGTTCTTAGTCGTGGTTATGGAAGAAAAACAAAGGGGTATATTGCTGTAAATGATCATTCCACAGCACCTGAGGTAGGAGATGAACCGTTACAGTATTTTACCCAATTAGCACCAACTGTTTCTGTTGTTGTATGTGAATCAAGAAAACTAGGAGTTGAAAAAATTATTAAAGAAATACAGCCAGCAATCATTTTGTTGGATGATGCATTTCAACATCGAAAAGTAAAAGCAGGTTTTACCTTATTGCTTATGGACTACAGTAAGCCTTATTACAAGGATTGTATGTTACCCACGGGTGATTTGAGAGAATATCGTATAGGAAGAAAAAGAGCAGATAGATTGATTGTAACCAAATGTCCAACTAATTTGACAGAAGACACTAAAAAAAATATATGTACACAAGCTGGATTTTCGGAGGCGCACGTATATTTTTCAAGAATTATTTATGGAGATGTTTTAAATTTTGATAATCAGGTTGTTAATTTAATTGGAGGGGTTTTGTTAGTCACTGGTATCGCTAATCCATCTCCACTATATGATTTTATAAAAGAATCGCATACAGTAGAATTAATCACTTTTCCGGATCATCACGCTTTTAGTGTACTAGATATTCAAAAAATTCATGCTAAATTTGATGCTTTACAAGACTCTTCTGCTGTAATATTAACTACTGAGAAGGATTTTATGCGTTTAAAATCACTACTTACGAAAAACGAATTGGCGAGATATCCATGGTGTTATATTCCAATTCGGGTTTTGTTAGATAAAGAGAAAGAATTTATACAAGAAATAACAAATTATGTGGACACAATTTAAAGAATCTGTAGATTTTATTTTAAGTAAAACTTCAGTAAAACCAACTGTTGGTATTGTATTAGGAACTGGTCTGGGTGGATTAGTAAAAGAAATAGAGGTTATTGATGAGATTTCGTATGCGGATATACCTAATTTTCCTGTATCCACAGTGGAAAGTCATTCTGGTAAATTAATCTTTGGTAATTTAGGGGGGAAAGCTGTAGTTGCAATGCAAGGGCGTTTTCATTATTACGAAGGGTATGATTTTAAACAAGTAACTTATCCAATTCGTGTGATGAAATTGCTTGGAATAGAAAAATTATTTGTGAGTAATGCATCCGGTGGAGTAAATCCTGATTTTATTGTTGGTGAGATAATGATTTTAAATGACCACATTAATTTCTTTCCTGGAAATCCATTAATTGGCAAAAATTTAGATGATTTAGGACCTCGTTTTCCGGATATGAGTGAACCATATTGTCCTAAAATGATTGAATTAGCTAAGGATATTGCTAGAGAAAATGATATTCGTATTGCTGAGGGAACTTATTTAGGATTAACTGGTCCAACGTTGGAAACACCAGCTGAATATAAATTTGTACGTACAATTGGAGCAGATGCTGTTGGAATGTCAACTGTTCCTGAAATTATTGTAGCTAGACATATGGAAATCCCATGTTTTGCTATTTCGATTATAACTGATTTAGGCGTACCAGGAAAGATTAAAAAAGTAAGTTTAGAAGAAGTGATAGAAGTTGCTTCCCGTCAAGAACCAAAAATGACATTGATTTTACGAGAGTTAATTGCACGTTCATAATTTTATGGGAGATATTAGAGAAAAATACGAAGTAGTTATTGGACTAGAAATCCATGCTCAGATGCTTACAAATACCAAAGCATATTCTAATGATGTAAATGAATTTGGAGCGCAGCCTAATACCAACGTAAGTGTAGTTTCCTTGGGACATCCTGGTACATTGCCAGTTATGAATAAAAAAACGATTGAAAATGCGATAAAATTAGGATTAGCATGTCATAGTAATATTGCTTCCAATCAGTACTTTGCGCGTAAAAATTATTTTTATCCGGATTTACCGAAAGGTTATCAAATCACACAAGATAAAACACCAATTTGTACAGGCGGTTATTTGGTTGTCAAAGATGATCAAGGTAACTACAAAAATGTCGGAATTACGCGCATTCACATGGAGGAGGATGCAGGTAAAAGTATCCATGATGTGGACGTATACGATACCTTGGTTGATTTAAATCGGGCAGGAGTTCCATTATTAGAGATAGTTTCAGAGCCGGATATTCGTTCTTCACAAGAAGCGTATAATTATGTTGCTGAAGTCAGAAAATTGGTTCGTTATTTAGAAATATGTGATGGAAATATGGAGGAGGGATCTCTTCGATGTGATGCAAATATTTCTGTGCGTTTGAAAGGGGCAAAAGAATTTGGAACAAAAGTAGAGGTGAAAAATATGAATTCAATTCGTAATGTTCAGCGAGCGATTGAATTTGAGATAAACAGACAAATAGAAGTGATTGAAGGTGGGGGAGAAGTGTCACAAGAAACACGTGGTTTTGATGCGTTGAAAGGAGTAACAATTTCGATGCGTTCTAAAGAAGCTGCCAATGATTATCGTTATTTCCCAGAGCCAGATTTACAACCATTATTTGTTGATGAACCTCAGATTGAAGCGGTTCGTAGCTTGATGCCTGCATTGCCTAGAGAATTATATTTGAAGTATACAGAAACGTTTGGGTTATCTGAATATGATGCAACTAATTTGGTTGAAAATAAGCATATAGCGTTATATTTTGAAGAAATATTACTTCATACGAAACACATAAAAACTGCTGCAAATTTTTTAATGGGAGAAGTAAAAGGATATTTGAATCAACAAGCGATTGAAATTTTCGATTTCCCTTTAAAATCCTCTGTGATTGCTGAGTTAGTAAATTTGATTGAAGAAGGTAAAATCTCTTATTCTATTGCTTCGAATAAAGTATTTCCTGCGTTATTTGAAAATTCAAATAAGTCAGCTTTGGAGGTAGCTACGATGTTGAACGTAATTCAAGAATCCGATGAAAATAGTATATTGAACTACATACAACAAGTCATAGCAACGAATCCAACGGAAGTACAGCGTTATGTAGCTGGAGAAAAACAGTTGGTTGGCTTTTTGATGGGGCAATTAATGAAGGTTTCTCAAGGTAAAGCGGATCCTAAGCAAGCAAATCCTATGTTACGAAAAATGTTAGATGAAATTTCCTAAATTATTAATAATGTATAAGTTATTTTATTGGTTACCTCTGTTTTTTTTGGTTTTATCTTGTTCTGAATCAAGCGATGAGAAAAAAGATAGTGCAAATTTACCTGTTAATTTTACCATTGAGGGTGAAATTTTAGGTGCTGCTAATCAACAAGTTTTTGTGGAGGCACAGAGTGCACGAGGTGTAATAAAAATTGCGGAGTCTCACACAGAGGTGGATGGTACTTTTCAAATTAAAGGAAATATTAAAGGATTTGGACTTTACCAATTGCGTATAGGTAAAGATCAGGTTAAAAGTGTTCCTTTAACTTTATGTCCAAACGACAAAATTCGAGTTAAAGCAAATTATGCAAAATTTGAGCAATTACCAAAAATATATGGTGCCAAATGGACAAATGCCATAACAGAATATATGCGTATTTTCAATGAGTTTGCATACAAACAAATGAACTTAATTAATGATAAATCAATCAAAGAGGAGGATAAAATAAAACTGTTTTTTGAGATTAAAAAACCGTTAGATGTGTATGCAAAATCGCAAATGTTAAAAGACCCATCGAATCCTGCAAATATTGTTTTGACTACCTCTATGACTCCAGCAATGGGTTTTGAAAACTGGGATGTAGAAAATTTAGAAGTACTAAAAAAGGTATTGTCAGCGTACAAGTCTTCGTATCCACGATCACCAATTACACGTTCCCTTGAAATGCAAATTGATCAAATTAAGAATGCCTATGCAGAATACAAAGGTACCAATACGTTTTCTCAGCAAGCTCCAGAGATAAATTTACCAGACCCTTCGGGTAAGCGAATTAGTTTAAGTTCGTTACGTGGTAAGGTTGTGTTAATTGATTTTTGGGCATCCTGGTGTGGACCTTGTAGGCAATCAAATCCTCATGTAGTGGCGCTCTACAACAAGTACAAAAATAATAATTTCACCATTTATAGTGTTTCTTTAGACAAAGATAAAGAAGCGTGGAAAAGAGCTATAAAAGCAGATGGTCTAGTTTGGCCAACGCACGTAAGTGATTTGTTGCAATGGGAAACTCCCTTAGTGCAACAGTATGGATTTAATTCTATTCCGTTTACCGTATTAGTAGATGCAAATGGAATGATTGTTGGTAAGAATTTATCGGATGATGCTTTAGAACAAAAGATTGCATCCTTATTGAAATTATAAAGTAAATGAAGTATTTAATAGTTATTTTAGGTGTATTCCTAACACATGTTGCTTTTTCACAAACACCTATCAAAGTATCTGTTAGTGGAAACATATTTAATTTATCGCAGGATACTGTTGCCATTTCGCAATATAATGGTCAGGGATATCGGGATTTATTGAAAGCAAAAGTAGATAAAAAAGGGAATTTTAGTTTGTCGGGTACTTTACCATCTAAAGATATCTATGTGCTCAGAATTACAAAAAATCAACATGTAAATCTGGTTTTGCGTGATAATTCCGCTATACAGGTTTATGGCGATGGGAAAAATCTTATTCAATTTATGAATATCGTTGGGTCTGAAGAAAGTGCTCAGTTGAATAAGTTTATTGTCAGATTAGAGGAATATAATCGTAAAAAAGATTCAGCAAATGTATACCTACAGCAGCATCCAGATCAAGAGAAAGCAGTGAATGAATCGTTTATGCCAATTTTTCAATCTTTTGAAGCATATAAGCAAGAATTTTTTAATGCGAATCAAAATTCACCGGCTTTATTACCGTTATTATCTCTGTTTGATCCAAATCAAAATTTTGAAGTATATGAAATGTTAGTGGATCATATTGTAAAAGGCTTTGATGGTGCGCCAACTGTCAATTATGTTAAATCGAATTATTTAAATTTCAAAGCCAAACACGATGAGATGGCTTTTTTAATGCCTGGGAAAGAAGCTTTAGATTTTATGCAACCCAAAATAGATGGTAAACCATTACGTTTGTCTGATTTACGAGGAAAGGTTGTTTTACTAGATTTTTGGGCTTCATGGTGTGGACCATGTAGAAGAGAGAATCCAAATGTGGTTAAGATTTACGAGAAATATAAAGATGCAGGATTTACAGTAATGAGTGTTTCTTTGGATAAGGATAAAAACGCATGGCAAGAAGCTATCAAAAAAGATAATTTATCTTGGTCAAATCATGTTAGCGATCTTAAAGCATGGTCTAATGAGGTAGCTCAACTATATAAAGTTACGGGTATACCATTTACTGTCTTGATTGACAAAGAAGGGAAAATTATAAAAACGAATGTTCGAGGAGAAGAGTTAGAGGTGTTATTGAAAAATGTCTTTGGATTCTAAGTATGCAAGTATCTTCGAGTAAAAAAGTTTATTTTGCTTCTGATTTTCATTTAGGCGCTCCCACGTACGAAAAAAGTCGAATTCGAGAAAGTCAGATTTGTGCTTGGTTAGATCAAATTAAACCGGACTGTGCAGCTTTATATTTAGTAGGAGATATTTTTGATTTTTGGTTTGAGTACAAGTTTGCAATACCCAAAGGCTTTGTGCGATTACAAGGAAAAATTGCTGAATTTACGGATGCAGGGATACCGGTTCATTTATTTACTGGTAATCACGATATGTGGGCGTTTGATTATTTACCAAAAGAGTTAGGGATAACACTACATCATGAACCAATTATAACTTCCATAAATGGCCAGACAATATATATTGGTCACGGAGACGGCCTAGGTCCAGGAGATTTCGCCTATAAACGTTTAAAGAAATTATTTAAAAACAAGATACTTCAATCCATGTTTGGTTTTATACATCCGAATATTGGTATTGGTTTAGCTGATTTTTTGTCAAAAAGAAGTCGTGCAAAGTCAGGACATTTAGATGAGGTTTTTCTAGGGGAAGAAAAGGAATGGTTGATACAGTATTGTAAAGAGGTTTTACAGAAAGAAAGGATAGATATTTTTGTTTTTGGTCATCGACATCTCCCTATCTTGCTTAAAGTAGAAACAGCTACTTACATCAATTTAGGTGATTGGTTGAATTATTTCACTTACGGTGTTTTGGACGGAGCAAATATTAAGCTACTTACGTTTGAGGCTAAGGAAAACTAGTGTAGTTATAACTTAGGGAAATCCGTATTAGAAGATTTTGGGGTTAATTTAACTTCTTCATTCACTCTTTTTTCATCGATGAATGCATCCTCAATTTTTAAAAAGGTATGTATTCTTTTTCTTCTAACAACTACTTTTGGTTTTATTCTGGGATAAATAAAATGTTCTGAAATATAAATTGCACCAATTTGAATACCAAAGAGAATAACGAAAATTATGACGGTGTTAGTTTGTTGCTTTGATTGATGAACAGTTGTGTTTTTAGGTTTTTTAGTAAATGCCAATTCAATTTCTTCTGCTACTTTACATGGGTATGCTAGGTTTGGATTAAAAAGAAAGAATGTTTTTATATTAAGCTTTTCAAAGAGGTTTTTAGAATCGTTTAATTGAATTAAATCTCCATTATTATTTTCATAAATAGCTTCTAGATTAGCTTCATACACTTCATCTTCCGTACCGTCAAGTTTGTCACTTACATAAATAAAAAATGAAGCAAACACATACCAAAAAACACCGAAAATACCATAAATAATGGGGATATAAATGTGGGATTTGATTTTAGATTTTAAGCGTTTTCTCGTTTTTTTTATGCGATAGTAAAATAAGCAATATAAGAATGGGGTTAATATTCCATAGATAATACTTAACGTATCATCTTCATGAAAAAAGGTAATCCATAATGCGTTGCTCAAAATAAAAAATATAAATAAAGCGAGCGTTTTATAAAATAATGCTCTTTTACGTTCCTTGGCTTTTCTTATTTGATAGGTAGACATTTATTTTTTTCTTCGGTTTTTTTCGATGGAAAGTAAGGAGAGTTCTCTACTCGTTTGCCCTGCAACGGATGTGTTTTCATCCGCACGACGAAGTAGGTACGGAAGTACCTCTTTTATTGGACCATAGGGTACATACTTCGCTACATGGTAATCATTTGACGCTAGGTTGTAGGAAATGTGATCACTCATACCTAATAATTGTGCAAAGTAGATGTTTTTTGATTGTTTATCAAGTCCTTTTTCTGCAATAAGTTTTGTTAAATACAAGGAACTATCTTCATTGTGTGTGCCTGCGCAAAGAGCTAAACAATCTAAATTACTACAGATTAATTCTAAGGCAAGATTATAATCTCTATCTGAGTCTTCTTTCGAATTCTGGATAGGTGAAGGGTATCCTAGTTGAGCAGCGCGTTCTCTTTCTTTTTCCATGTATGCACCACGAACAAGTTTAATTCCGTAGTGATAATTTCCTTTGCGAGTATCCTCGATAGCTTTTTTTAAGAAATCAATTCTATCGTGTCGATACATTTGGAGAGTGTTGAAAACAATGGCTTTCTCTTTATTGAATTTCATCATCATTGACAGTGTAATACGATCTATACTGTCTTGGATCCATGTTTCTTCGGCGTCTATAAAAACAGGGATATCGTTTCTATGTGCTGCTGAACAAATTCGTTCAACGCGTTCAATGATTCCTAGGTAAGCGCGCTTGTCCGTTTCCGAAAGTTCATTGTTAATGTCGTTAGCCTTTTCTAGGATTGAAAAAGTGGCAATACCCGTTACTTTGAATACTGCGAAAGGAATTGCAGGATTCTCTTTAGCTTTTAGTATGGTAGCAATTATTTCTTGTGTAGTTTTTTCAAAATCTACTTCTTCAGTTTTACCTTCAACGGAATAATCGAGTATGGTGCCAATGTTGTATGCATTGAGTTCTTCTATTTTTGCTGAACAATCCTGGATGTTGATCCCTCCGCAAAACTGTTTAAAAATCGTTTTTTTGATTATTCCTTCGATTGGCAAATTTAATTTTAATGCAAATTCTGTGAACCATTTTCCAAATTTTACCACTTTTGGGTAACCAATTATTTTAAACAACCAATAAGCTCTAACTAAGTCTTTGTTGGATTTACTTTTAAAAGCAATTTCTGTATTTTCAAACGTTATCATGCTACAAAAATACTTTCATTTTATCTAAAAACTCAATAAATTCGATCGAAAAAATTAACCTTTTGAAAATATATCGTATTTTGTATTGTATTTTATAAACACGAAACGATGTCCTACTTAATCAAATCGAATAGTTATACTATTGAAATTAATGATTTGGAAGCATCTTCTCTGTCATTTATGATGGAGAACAATTATTCAAATTCAAGAAAAATTATCATTGTTGATGAAAATACCAACGAGTTTTGTTTGGAGTATTTACTGACAACGTTTGATTTTTTAAGAGAAGCAGAAGTTATATTAATTCCTGAAGGAGAGAGTAGTAAGGTCTTAGATTTGTGTGCGCAAATTTGGGAAACCTGGACCGAATATCAGATTGATAGGAAAGATGTAGTGATAAATTTAGGAGGAGGTATTGTGACTGATTTAGGTGGGTTTGCAGCTTCCATTTATAAGAGGGGTATCGATTTTATTCATATTCCAACTTCTTTATTAGCGATGGTGGATGCGTCTATAGGCGGTAAAACTGGTGTTGATTTAGGTAAGTATAAAAATCAATTGGGGCTTTTTGTAGATCCAAAAGCTGTGTATATTGATTTAGCTTTTCTAGAGACACTACCTGTCGGAGAAGTGTATAATGGGTTTGCAGAAATGTTGAAACATGGTTTAATTGTAAATGCGCAACATTGGTCAGATTTAAGTGAGCTAAAAGAAGTTGAAAAAGAACTTACAAAGGAACATATTTACACCTCGTTATCCATAAAAAATGGAATTGTATTGGAAGATCCGTTTGAGGGGGGGCTTCGTAAAAAATTAAACTTTGGTCACACAATTGGTCATGCTTTGGAAGGACATTTCAATTCAAAAGATCCAATTTCTCATGGTTATGCAGTAGCATTGGGTATTCTAGCAGAATCATTTATTTCATTTAAAAAGAATTTTATTACGCTGACTGAATTAAATGAGATTGAAAGAGTTCTTTTGTCAAATTATGAAAGCATAGATTTGTCGAATGAAAACTTAAATGATATATATCAATTAATGTTGAATGACAAAAAGAACGAGCAAAAGAAAATTTTATGTGTATTATTGGTTGGGATTGGCGAAAGTATTATTAATCAAGAGATTTCAGAGCAAGAAATACTAGAGTCTTTAGAATATTTGAATCGACTATACCAACAAGAACAAAAAAGATAAAATTAGTTTAACTGGAAGATTTCATGGTAAGTAACAGTTCTTTGATTGCTTTTAATCTTTCAATTACTGCTTCAGTATCTGTTAGTTTTTCTTCGTGCGAGTAGTCTTCTTTTGCTTTTAATGAATTTTTTGCACCTTCTAGAGTAAAACCTTTGATTTTAACAAGATGATAAATTTTGTTAATATTTTCAATGTCTTTAATGGTGAATAGACGATTTCCTTTTCGGTTTTTTTTAGGTGAAATAACCTGAAACTCCTTTTCCCAAAACCTTATTAATGAAGTATTTACATTAAACATAGCAGATACTTCACCAATGGTGTAGTACAATTTAGTTAGGTTTTCTGTAGATACTTTATTCAAGACATAGGTTTTATGCTGTGAAAATAGTGATATTTTTGCAAACGAATGAAAACATCCAATATCTATATTGCATTTTTTTTATTTTTTTGTTTTGCAACATCCTTTCGGATAGTTGCACAAGGAAGAGTGAGGAAAGATTCAATTCCAACGATAAAAGCTCCATCCAAATTAGATTTTAAAGTACATGCAGATTCCTTGCCTCAAAACAATAGCGCATATGTAGACAATATGTTAGGTTTTGCAAAAACATTTTTGGGTACACCGTATTTAAGTTCGGGTGCTTCTCCGACAGGTTTTGATTGTTCTGGATTTGTATCTTATGTCTTGGGTAATTTTGGAATGGACGTGATTCATTCGAGTTATGGGTTAGCGGAATATGGAAGAACAGTTAAATTATCGGAGGCAAAACCGGGAGATTTAATGTTTTTCAAAGGAAGTAATGCAGGTTCAAGTAGAATAGGACATGTAGCAATTATCTATGAGGTAAATCCTACGGAAGGAATAAAGTTTATACACGCATCCTCTTCCAAAGGAATAACGATTGATCGATTTAATGGAAGTGCTTATTATGTTCCTAGGTACGTTACAACTAAGCGTTTGGATTATGGAGTTGAAAGTCAAGATTCCAAATCTAATTCCAGTGAAATTACCTTTGATTAGTTATTTGAATGTAAAATATTTTTGTGCTAAGTAGCTAAATATCACAATGATTGATGTGGTGAGTACTTGGCTTGGCATTGGCCACCATTGGAGATAATCCACAAACAATTTAAGGAGTATGTAATTCAGAAAAACACTGAATATTACAAAAAATAAATGGCGTGTAAATTGTTTTTTACCGGGTAAATTACTGTCATTCCATACAACATATTTGCTTAATAGAAAACCGATAGGGAAGGTAATACAAAAGGAAACAATGAACGATGCTATATGGGGTTTGATTGTCAAGATTCCAATATCTACATTCACTTGGTGAAAAACAACATGTTCGCAAATAAAAAAAAGTACTAATCCGAATAAAGTGTTTCCACCTCCACACGCTAAATAATGGTATGTCTGCTTATCCATAAACCGTTTAAAGATGGGGTAAAAAACATCTAAAAAGTTAAAAATAAGGATTTGTGCTTTATTCATTTTATTGTCTTGAAGTGCAAAAATACAAATTCATCCAACAATCGAGTATACTTTCACGTAAGAAGTTATCGGTTTGAATTTGAATAAAGTAACTTATTTTTGTATTTTTCGTATAATAAATGTGTAATTTAACTTGTTCTTAATGAACATAATACTTCGTGTATGAGCAACGTACGGATTTTGCTTTTTTTGACTTTCTCGCTGATACTTCTTTTTTCTTGCAAAAGAAATACGGAAAAGTATGCTTTTTATATTAATTCTTCTGAGAATTCAGATTTACCAGCTATAGTAGCGAATAAAAAAATCGTTGTTTTAGCTGAAAAAAGTACAACCTCTTTCATTGAATTAGATGGAGTAAAGATGGGGTTTGAATATGAATTATTGAAAGAATATGCAAAAAGTATAGGAGTGAATGTGGAAGTTAAACTAATTTCCAATTTGGATGATGTGGACTTACAATTAAATCGATTAGAAGGGGATATTATTGCTTGTAGTTATACTGTCACGAAAGACAGAAAGAAAACAATTGATTTTACGTTGCCTTATTTACGTTCGGCACAGGTTTTAATTCAGCGATTACCCTCGGATTCTACTCCTCAATATATTAAGGACCCAATGCAGTTGGCGCACAAGAAGATTGCTGTTTGGAAAAATTCGAGTTATTACCATCGCATTAAGTATTTAGAACAAGAAATAGGTGAACCTATTGAAGTTCAAGCCTTAGATGGTCATTTTACACCAGAAGAATTGTTAGCAAAAGTTGCAAATAAAGAAATAGATTATACGGTAGTGGATAATCATATAGCGGTTGCAAATGCATTTGTTTACAGTCATTTGGATCATCATTTACGATTAAGCATCAAACAACAAATTGCCTTTGGAATACGTAAAAACAATCCAAAATTGAAAGAAAGTATGGATGCATGGATCAAAACTTTCCGTAAAACACCACATTTTAGATTTTTAAAGAAAAAATATTTTGATGGAAAGGAATTGACTCATTTGACCTATACAGATTATTTAAATTCAGGAGGAGGTAAGTTATCTTCCTACGACAAATTATTCAAAAAAGAAGCCAAGAAGTATAATATGGAATGGCATATTATTGGTGCTATCGTGCAACAAGAATCTAATTTTACGCCGTATATTAAAGGTAAAGGAGGGGCTTTTGGTTTGATGCAATTCATGCCTGGTACTGGTAAACGCTATGGAGTACATGCTGCCTCTTCTCCAGAATCGCAAATTAAGGCTGGTATGAAGAAAATTGTAGCAGATTTCAAATTATGGAACAGTATACCTGATTATCAACAACGTATAAAATTTGTTTTTGCAACATATAATGCTGGACATTCTCCAATTGAAAAAGCGCAAAAACGTGCAATTGAAAATGGTTTAAATCCATTGGTGTGGGATAATAATGTTGAGTCAGTTTTATTGAAACGCAAAGGAAAGAGAGTTGCTTCGTATGTCAAAGAAGTCTACCATCGCTATCAAACAATGAAATCTCTTTATGAGTAAAAAACGATTGATAGTTATCGCTGGACCTACAGCAAGTGGCAAAACTGCTCTGGCAATTCGTTTGGCACAGCACTACCAAACGTGTATCGTTTCTGCAGACTCTCGTCAATTTTATCAAGAACTTGCGATAGGTACTGCAAAACCAAGTTTGGAGGAACAGGCAGGAGTCAAGCATTATTTTATTGATAGTCATTCATTAGAAAATCCTCTCTCAGCTTCTGTATTTGCTGAAGAAGCGCTAGTGGTTCTGGCTGAAGAATTTAAAACAAAGGATACGCTTATTTTGGTAGGTGGTTCAGGTTTGTTTATAGATGCGCTATGTGTTGGTTTGGATAAAATTCCATTTAATCCAGCTGTACGTAATCAACTGAATGATGAAATGTTGCAGTTTGGATTAGAGCCATTATTGACTGAATTACATGTGAAGGATCCAAAATATTATCAGCAAGTAGATCGTGCAAACGCAACCCGTATAATACGAGCATTGGAAGTAATCCGCAATACGGGTAATACGTTTTCATCTTACCTGGAAACAAATACTAAAGAGCATCGTGCATTTGAATCGCATTATTTTATTATTAATCATCCAAGAGAGATTTTATATGCACGCATCGAAAATCGTGTGGATCAAATGGTTGTCTCTGGATTACTCGAAGAAGTGAAGTCTGTTACACATTTGGCACATTTGCAAACCTTAAATACGGTTGGTTATTCGGAATTATTTCGTTATTTACAAGGAGAAATATCCTTGGAAGAAGGAATAAGATTGATTAAACAAAATACACGTCGTTATGCCAAGCGACAATTAACTTGGTTTAGAAGATATTCACAAGCAGTTTGGTTAACAAGTTTGGAGACAGAACTTCAAGTTAAAGAAGTTATTTCCAACTTGAAATAAATAATTACATTTGATTTAATTGTATAGAATAGCAGATGGATATTCAATTTAATCAGGTACTACCAACCCCTCTTTCGTCTCAAAATCAGAGTGAAAATTCTGTTTGGAACAAAGATGTGTTGTTAAAGCAAGGAAGTAAAATAGTGGTAGAAGCTCCTAGTGGGAAAGGGAAGTCGACCTTGATTCACGTGCTATATGGTTTAAGACAAGATTACACAGGCGATATTCTTCTTGGGGGACAGGCACTTTCTCAATTTTCTCCTGCTAGATGGAGTAAGCATAGAACTGAAAGTCTTGCTATTGTTTTTCAAGATTTACAGTTGTTTCCGGAATTAACAATCCTTGAGAATTTACAAGTTAAAAATAATTTAACAAATCGATATACTCTTGCTGAATTAGAAGCGTTTATTATGCAGGTAGGCTTGTCAGAAAAGCTACATGAGAAGTGCGGTCAATTATCGATGGGTCAGCAACAGCGCGTGGCAATTATACGTGCACTATGTCAGCCATTTACTTGGTTGTTGATGGACGAGCCTTTTTCGCATTTAGATGTTGAAAATGCTAAAATTTGTATGGACATTATACAGCAAGTTTGTCAAAAAAATGGTGCGGGTTGGATATTAACAGCATTAGGAGACCACCACATAAGTACGTTTGATCAATTAATTACTATTTAATGTTACGAAAAATACTGTTACGCAATCAGTCTTTTGTGCAGTTAATTTTAGCGCTTTTCGGTGCTTTTTTAGGAGTAGTTTTTTTACTTGTATCTGTCCATTATTTTATTAAAGTAAGAGACTTTGGTAAAGGTTCTGAAATGCTTGGAAACAATACTTTAGTAATACAGAAAAAAGTATCGAATACTACCACCCTTCAATTAGCTTCCTCTACTTATACAGAGCATGAAATTCAGTCGATTAAAAAACAAGCTTTTGTTGCTGATGTTCAGCCCGTTTTGAGCAATAATTTTGGGGTTGAGTTTGCGACATCGGATCCAATGTTGCCATATTTTCGTTCCGATGTTTTTATTCAGTCCATCGATAAGCGATTTTTAGATGTTAAATCGCATGCGTGGAAGTGGGATAAAAATGCTGATTTTGTTCCTGTTATTTTGCCACGAGATTTTATGGTGATGCTCAATACGTTTATGAGTTCATCAGGGATACCACAAATATCGGACGAATTAGCCAAAGACGTTCGTTTTAGTTTGCGCTTGTCTAACCAAGCGAATAATCAGCTTTTTCAAGCTAAAATAATCGGTTTCACCAATGAACTTTCCTCCATATTAGTTCCGGAATCGTTTATGCAGTATGGGAAAACAAATTTTGGAACTAAATCGCAAGAAAAAATCACGCAGTTATTAATTGCAGGGAAAGAAAAGGAATTTGGGTTGTTAGAAAAGTTCTTGCAACAGCAACAGTATGAATCAAAAAATGCACAATTAGTTACTGGTAGATTGAAAAGTGTAGTTAGTAGTCTATTAATTATAATTGCATGTATATCGTTTTTAACTCTTTTGTTTTCAGCATTTGTGCTTTTGCAATATATTCAATTATTAATTTCAAAAAATGCCTATGAAGTCAAAACACTTCTTCGATTAGGATACACCATTCAAGCATTATCTCGTGTATTTATAGTGTATTTTGTTTCACTTTTTGCAACCTTATGTTTGTTTGGTTCCATAGTTTTTATGTTTTTGAAATCTTATATGGATGAAAGTGTACATCGCACAGGAATCTATATCGATTTGCACTATACTATCTATAATTGGGCAACTTTAGGACTTTCTTTCGTCTTATTTTTTGTATTGGCTTATATTAGTAGTAAAAGAGCTATTATACGTGAATTTTAGGAAGAATTAACATTATCAATCGAACTAAAATTTCTAATTTTGATCCAACTTAACCAATAATTTTATGAAAAAATTAGTTTTTATTTTATGTACTTTAATTTCCTTGACAGGATTTTCACAAAAAATTAAACTTAAAGTAACTGGTGAGAAAGACACCACATTTTCACAAAAAATTAAACTTAAAGTAACTGGTGAGAAAGACACCACTGTTTTTTTAGTGAAATACTATGGTAAAGGGATGTATTATGCGGATACAGCAGAAATGAAAAAGGGAATTGTAGAGTTTAAAGGTTCCAAACAAAAACCTGGCGTGTTAGCCTTGTTGCTACCTGGTCAAAAATATTTTGATTTTATTTATGCAGGGGAGGATATAAGTATAGAGACTACAGGTCCTGATTTTATTCAATCCATGGTAATTAAATCCTCGAAAGAAAACACCATTTTCTTGGCCTACATTAAGTTCATGAATGATCGTCGTACGAAAGCAAAAGAATTGTCTGACAAACGAGAGAAACTAGGAAAAGAAGCACCAGAATATAAATTAATAGGAAAAGATTTAGAGGCAATTTCAAAAGAGGTAGTAGCATATCAGAAGCAATTAGTTGCAGATAATCCAACTACCTTAGTGAGCAAGATTGTAAAAATGTCGATGGATATGGAAGTTCCAGAGGCGCCTAGAAAAGCAAATGGAGTATTGGTTGATTCAAACTTTGCGTATCATTATTTTAGAGATCATTATTTTGATAACATCGATTTAAATGATGATCGATTGTTAAGTACCCCTGTTTTTCATAATAAACTTGATTTTTATTTCAGTAACAACATGTTACCTCCAATTCCGGATACGATTGTGAAGTTTGCGTTTCGTTTTTGCGACAATTTAAATGTAAAATCAGAGATGTTTAAATATTGTGTGACGCATATTACTTCTAATTATGAGAAGTCTAATATTATGGGAATGGATAAAGTGTTTGTTAAAATGGGACAACGCTATTATTGTGTGAAAAATTACAAGGGAAAATTACAAGGTTCGTCAAATATTACTTGGATGGATTCGACAAAATTGGAAGAGTTATGTAAAAAAGTGGAAATCAACAAAAACTTAGTACAAGGAGAAATTCCGCCAAACATTTCCTTAGTAGATACTACCGATCAAAAATGGATAGATTTTTATAGTTTGAAATCCGAGTATACCGTTTTATATTTTTGGGATCCTGAGTGTGGACATTGTAAAAAAACTACCCCAAAATTGGGTGAATTATATTTAAAGAAATTAAAGAATCGTAATGTAGAAGTGTTTGCGATTGGAAAAGCTGTTGGGGATGATTTCTTGAAATGGAAAAAATTTATTAAGGAAAATAACTTAACGTTTATCAATGTTGCATTAACGGATAAGCTTTACAAAGCGGCATTGGAAGATGCACGACAATTTGTTCCAAAATATACCACTGTTGAAGCGTTAAATTATCAGGAGACCTATGATATTTATTCAACCCCAAAAATATTTGTATTGGATAAAGACAAGAAAATAATTGCTAAAGGACTATCCATTTCACAGTTAGAAGATATGATAGATCATTTTCAAGGGAAAAAAGACCTACCTAAATTATTTCCTCCTGATCCGGAAGAGGAAGAGCACGCAAAAGAATCTCATTAAAAATACAGAGAGGCTGCTTCATGCATGGAAGCAGCTTTTTTTTTGTTACTATGAAAAAATATAGTCGTAATTTTTGGATAGTATGTAGTTCGATGCTATTGTTTATGATAAGTTTTAACTTAATCATGCCAGAGCTCAATGATCTACTTACAGATTTAGGTGGAGAAGAATGGAAAGGATTAATTATTACCGTTTTTACAATATCAGCTGCTATTTCTCGTCCTTATTCAGGTAAATTATCGGATTATATTGGTCGAAAAAAAGTCATGTATGTTGGATTGATTTTATGTTTGTTGGTTAATTTATTATATCCCTTTACGCATACTGTACTGTTGTTTTTGTGTATTCGTTTTCTTCATGGATTTACGGTAGGATTTACACCTACAGGAGCAACAGCCATGATCACCGATATTTTACCGATAGATAAAAGGGGTGTAGGTATGGGAGTTTGGGGTACATTTATTTCTTTGGGGATAGGGCTAGGTCAAGTGTTAGGTACCCCAATAGCGACATTATTTGGTATACAAATGCTTTTCTATATCTCATTGATTTTGAATCTAATTTCTATTGTTTTGCTACAGTTTAGTATTGAGTCATTGGACAATCCAACACCCATGAAGCTAGAATTAATGAAAATTAAAAAACAAGATGTATTTGAACCGAGTGTTTTCCCTTCTGCTTTTGTCATGTTTTTAACTGCTGCATGTTCAGGTTGTGTTTTTGTGCTAACGCCAGATATTTCCGCTTATCTGGGTATTGAAAATAAAGGCTGGTTTTTCTTTTTTTATATTGCCGTTACAATACTAGTTAGGCTGTTCTCCGGACGATTATCAGATACAATCGGTCGGGTTAAGTCATTGATTATTGGAGTCAGTTTATTATTTGTAAGTATGGTACTTTTGGTATTTGCAACTAATTTGTTTACCTACACACTTTCATCGATCGTTTTTGGTTTAGCAACCGGAATAAACAGTCCATCTTTGTTTGCATGGACTGCAGATTTATCCCATCCAGAACGCAAAGGTGTAGGTGCAGGAACCATGTTTATTGCTTTAGAGCTCGGAATAATGTTTGGCTCCATTTGCACCTTATTTACCTACCAAAACACATTTGTTTCAGCAAGTTATTCATTTTTTATAGGAATTATTACCTCCTTTATTGCGTTCGTTTATTTAATTGTTTCTAACACCAGAAATCAACAAAAAGCATTTATCAAGGCGTGATCCATTTTTGTTTTTATAAGATTCTCTGTAGTTACTTCTTCTAAATCTATGGTGTTTTGACAAGGTGTAAAATCATAGTCTTTACCCCAATCTTTAAAGTTTTTGGCTAATGTTTCAATGGAATCGCCAATAAATTGAACCTCTTCGTTGGTCATCGTTGGGTGAAGTGAAACACGTATCCAGCCAGGTTTATTTGAAAAGTCGCCCTGATTGATAAGGTCTGTTATTTTACGGGAAGTTTCTTGATCGACATTCAATAAATAATGGCCGTAGGTTCCAGCACATGAGCATCCTCCTCGGCTTTGAATTCCAAATTTATCGTTTAATAAACGCACTCCTAGGTTGTAATGCATTTCTTCTATGTAGAAAGAAATGATTGCTAATCTGTCTTTGTGTTGTGGCGCAAGGATGTGTAAATTAGGAATTTTCTCCAATTTTTCCCAAAGTATTTCTAGTACTTCGTGTTCGCGTGTAAGGATATTTTTAACACCCATTTGTTCTTTTAAAGCAATACACATAGCGGTTTTTATAGTTTGTAAAAAAGCAGGTGTACCTCCGTCTTCCCTTGCTTCAATATCGTCTACGTATTTATGCTCTCCCCATGGATTAGTCCAATCAACAGTTCCACCTCCGGAATCGTCTGGAATTGTATTATTGTATAAGTTTTTATTGAAAATTAGTACACCAGATGAGCCTGGTCCACCTAAAAATTTATGTGGAGAAAAAAAGATCGCATCCAAGTGTTCTCCATTGATTTCTGGGTGCATATTTATAGAAACATAGGGAGCTGAACAAGCAAAATCCACAAAAATCACACCGTTTGCTTGGTGCATCATTTTGGCAATTTCGTGGTATGGAGTTTGGATTCCTGTAACGTTAGAACATGCAGTAATCGAAGCGATTTTCATTCTTCTATTTGCATATTTTTGGAGTAATGCGCCAAGGTGGTCTAGGTTAATTAACCCATCGGAGGTAGGTTCGATAATTTCTATTGTTGCAATAGTTTCTAACCAACTTGTATGGTTAGAGTGGTGCTCCATGTGACTAATAAATACCACAGGTCTATCTTCTTCATTTGGATGAATAGCAAGAGAACCATGAACGCGAAGTCCTAAGATACGTTGGAATTTATTTACCATACCCGTCATCCCAGATCCAGCGGTAATAATCATGTCATTGGCATTTGCGTTAACATGTTTTTTTATGTTAGTTCTTGCTTGGTGATACGCATACGTCATAGCCATACCAGTTGCACTTGTTTCAGTGTGTGTATTTGCTACATAAGGCATTATTTCGTGTTGCATACGTTCTTCAATTGGCGAGTAACAGCGACCACTTGCTGTCCAGTCTGCGTAAACGATGGGTAAATCCTCTCCAGTTGAAGAAGGGATAGACGTTTCTATTCCAATAATACCTTTACGGTATTTCAAAAAGTAATTTTGCATGTAGGGTTTATTAGGGTTTATTTAGGCTTTTACGTATTCCTACTATATTGTGGTTATATCACACAATAGCAGAAATGCATATTGCTTTATCATAGGTGCAAATTTAAAGAATTTGATTGAGATAATGGAGAATTACGATGTATGTCGTATAAATAAAATGGCATGTTGTTTGACTAATAAGTATCGATTTGTAAAACGTTGTTTTCCTACAAAAGATTGCAATAGTTTGTTTGATATAAATGACAATTTGACACGATATACTATGAATTACGACAATTTTGAATTACCGTTGGTAGAATTAACTTCCGATATTGAAACGGAGGCTGAATTTATTCCGTTAATTACTCAAGAGGAAGAGGAGTCAATGAATAAGCAAGATTTTCCTTCGGAATTACCTATTTTACCGTTACGGAATAATGTGTTGTTTCCAGGAGTGGTAATCCCAATAACAGTAGGCAGAGATAAGTCGATACGCTTAATTCAAGATGCAAATAAAGGAGATAAAACCATTGGTGTTGTTTCACAAAAAGACCAAGATGTAGAAAGTCCTGAATGGAAAGACTTACATAAAGTTGGAACTGTTGCACAGATTATTCGGATGCTTAAAATGCCCGATGGAAGTACAACGGTAATACTCCAGGGGAGAAGGAGATTTAAGTTAGTGAAAGAAACACAAAGTGAGCCCTATTTAAAATCCAATGTAAAGTTATTGGAAGAAAAACCGTATGACAAAAAATCCAAAGAGATGGAAGCGGTATTTACCTCCATCAAAGAAAATGCACTGGAAATAATTCGTCAGAGTCCCAATATTCCATCTGAAGCATCTTTTGCGATTGGAAATATTGACAGTCCTACTTTTTTAGTGAATTTCATTTGTTCCAACATGAATGCAGATGTTGCTAAAAAACAACAGTTATTAGAACAATTGGATATCAAAAAGCGTTCTTACATGGTGTTGGAGCATTTGTCGATGGAAACAGAAGTGCTTAAAATTCGCAATGAAATTCAGTCTAAAGTACGACAAGATATTGATAAGCAGCAACGCGAATATTTTTTGAATCAACAAATCAGAACCATCCAAGATGAATTGGGAGACAATCCACAGGATCAAGAAGTTCAAGATCTTCAGGAGCGTGCTAAATTGAAGAAATGGGATGAAAAAGTTGCTAAGATTTTTGCAAAAGAGTTAACCAAATTTCAGCGAATGAACCCACAAGGTGCGGAATATACCGTTCAGTTGAATTTTTTAGAAATGTTGATAGATTTGCCGTGGGGGGAATTTTCCGAAGATGTGTTGGATTTAAAAATAGCGGAGAAAATATTAGACAGGGATCATTTCGGTTTAGAGGATGTGAAACGTCGTATTTTAGAATATTTAGCCGTTTTAAAATTAAAAGGAGATATGAAGTCTCCGATCTTATGTTTTTATGGTCCTCCAGGAGTAGGGAAGACCTCATTAGGTAAGTCTATCGCAGATGCGTTAGGTAGAAAATATGTACGTATGTCACTTGGTGGATTGCATGATGAATCCGAAATTAGAGGGCATCGAAAAACCTATATTGGTGCTATGCCTGGTAGAGTAATTCAAAACTTAAAAAAAGCGGAGACAGCAAATCCAGTTTTTGTGTTAGATGAAATCGATAAGCTAGGTCGTAGCAATCATGGCGATCCTTCGTCTGCATTGTTAGAGGTGATGGATCCAGAACAGAATAATGCTTTTTATGATAATTACATCGAAACGGAGTTTGATTTGTCCAAAGTGATGTTTATTGCAACAGCGAATTCGTTAGCAGAAATTCAAGGTCCGTTGCGAGACCGAATGGAGATTATTGAAGTAAATGGCTATACCATTGAAGAGAAAATTGAAATCGCTAAGCACCACCTAATTCCAAGACAAATTAAAGAACATGGAATAACTAAAAAGGATATTTCTCTGGACAAGAAAGTAGTAGAGAAATTAATTGAAGAATATACGAATGAATCTGGAGTGCGAGGCTTGAATAAACAAGTTGCAAAACTTGTACGAAATCGTGCTAGACAAATCGCTCTGGAAGAAGAGTTTTCAGTGAAAATTTCAGAGGAAGATTTAACCGCCATTCTTGGAGTTGGAAGGGTACGAACAAAGTATTTAAACAATGATGTTGCAGGCGTTGTTACTGGATTAGCTTGGACAAGTGTTGGTGGTGATATTTTGTTTATTGAATCCTCCATAACCAAAGGCAAGGGGAAATTAACATTAACTGGTAATTTAGGGGATGTTATGAAAGAGTCTGCGGTTATTGCTTTAGAATATTTGAAGTCGCACAGTCATTTGTTGGGATTAGAACAAGAAATATTTGATAATTATAATGTGCATATTCATGTTCCTGAAGGAGCAACACCGAAGGATGGGCCAAGTGCTGGAATCACGATGTTAACTTCCTTGGCGTCTTTGTTTACACAACGAAAAGTAAAGAAACAGTTGGCAATGACTGGAGAAATTACCTTGCGTGGTGAAGTGTTGCCGGTTGGAGGGATTAAAGAAAAAGTCTTAGCAGCAAAACGCGCTTCCATCACGGAAATTATTTTATGTGATAAGAACAAAAAAGACATCGAAGAAATAAAAGCTAATTATTTAAAAGGATTGACTTTTCATTATGTCAAAACCATGCAGGAGGTCTTGCATATTGCTTTGTTAAATGACAAAGTAGCGGACTCTATCGAGATAAAATAAGTAGAAATATTACGATAATTTTAAAACATTTTAGGCGTCTTTTACGTTATAAAGCATAACCATAAAAACGTCTAGAATGTTAAAGTGTACATTTTTTAGTTTTATTCTTTTGTTATCGAATGCATTAGTTGCTCAAGATACAAATCCATCTTGTGGGAAACCACCTAAAAAAGCTTTTAAACTTATTCAGAAAGCAAAAGAAGCCACCGTTAGCAGTGAGAAAGTTATCGCATTTAATGATGCAATCGCGCTAGCTCCAACTCATGCACTTGCCTATTATGAATTTGGTGTGTATGCATTTGAGGATGCGGATCGTTTTTATGCGAAAGATACAGAAGCTGGTGATATTGCAGGGGATAAAAGTATGGCGAAAGCGGAGGAACTTTTCTTAAAGGCATTGACGCTTTGTTCGGATTATCATGCAAACTGTTTTTATTATTTAGGTGTTATCAATTATTTTCAAAAAGATAATATTAACGCACTTAAGTATCTAAAAGAATTTCAAAATTACGAATCTAAAGAGGTTGAGCGTTATGCTGCTGATCATGATCAGAAATTAAAAGAGATTAAAGACATTGTTTCGCAGTTGGAAGATGAGGTAGCACTTTACAATAATCCGGTACCATTTAAGCCTGTGAAGGTTTCCAATGTTAGTTCTGAGATAGACGATTACATACCGATGATTTCACCTGACAATGAGGTTATGTTTTATACACGTCGGGTTGAAAAGCGAATAGCTGGGGATCCTACCATACACCATACGGAACAATTTACGTTTTCACAAAGACCAAACAATACCGAGTTGTTTACTTCTGGATTACCATTCACCTCTCCATTTAACGATGGATATTTTGATGGTTATGGAGCAGCAACAATGGCTGTAGATAATAAAGAGATGATATTTTGTGCATGTAAGGATATTATGAGTCAAGGACAGAAGTATCGAAATTGCGATTTATACATTACACGGTATGAGCGCTCTGGTGCAGGAGGGAACGATTTTTCATGGACCAAGTTTGAAAATTTAGGTCCTGGGATAAATGGAACTACGAGTTGGGAAGCTCAGCCAACATTATCTGCAGATGGTAATACATTGATTTTCACCAAGGCAGGACCAAACACCCAAGATAATGATTTATATATTTCGCATCGTATGACGAATGGTAAATGGTCGAATGCAGTTCCTATGAATCAATTAAATACCCCAGGGAAAGATAAAAGTCCATTTTTACATCAAGATTCAGAAACGTTGTATTTTGTATCTTCTTCATCAGAAACGCGGAGAGGGGTCGGAGGAACCGATATTTTTTACACACGCATGGAACGAGATGAAAAAGGCAGAATTAAAAAAGGTCCGGATGGTCAAGAGATTTGGTCTAAACCTAAAAATATTGGATATCCAATAAACACAAAGGACGATGAGGTTGGAATTTTTGTTTCTACCGATGGTAAATTAGCGTATTATTCTTCCAAACATGAAGGAGATTGGAATATTTATCAATTTGATTTGTATAAAGAAGCACGACCACATCCGGTAGCTCTAATCAAAGGCGATTTGAAAGATGATACAGGAAAACCAATTGATGGTGCTACCATAGAAATTGCCTATGGCTCTACTGGAGAGACAGAAAAGGTGAAAGTAAATGGGCATGATGGTAAGTATGCCGCAATCGTTCGTATTGATAATCCACAAGATGTAGCAATTACGGTAAAAAAAGAAGGACATTCTTTTGACACCAAAATGATTACAAAAAAGGAGATAGAAAAGATTAAAGCATTTGTTACAGGGGAAAAGAAAGAACACCATAAGGAACATCTCACAATTTCTAAACATGTCCATACAAAAGATACCAATCAGCAAGTTGCTAGTCATAAAGATTATTTACATTCTAAAGCAGCAGTTAACCACCACACGCAGGCAATAGAAAATAAAGAAGAAATCAAAACAACAGAATCACAAAAGGTTGTAAATCAAAAGACGGATACGGAAAATTCTATGTTGGATGGAGTAGCTATGCAAAATGTATCCGATTCAACAACAGACACCTCAGAGGAAAATTCTATGCTCGATGGGGGAGCAGCAACATCGATCGTTATTGGGAGTGTGAACATGGATGTCAGTCCTTTGAAAGTTGGAATGACCTACGCCATCAAAAACATTTTATTTGCAACAAATTCAAGTGTTTTAACCGAACAGTCTAAGTTTATCGTAAAAGAATTTTCTAAATTTATGTTGGAAAATCCTAACATAGACATTGTAATTCAAGGGCATACAGACGACTTAGGGGATGCTGCTAAGAATGTTAATTTATCCGAAGAGCGTTCTAAGTCTGTAAAAAACTATTTGATAAGTCTAGGGGTAGAAGCAGCTAGATTAGAAGCAAAAGGGTATGGGGCAACTTTACCAAAAGCGCCGAATGATTCTGAGGTTAACAGAGCAATAAATCGTAGAACAGACTTTTTAATCAGTAGAATTAGGTAGTAATTATTTCGGTGCAGGGAAATAAATAGGCATTAAGGTATTGTCATTATTTCCCCCCATGGAATGACATTCGATACAGGAAATTCCTTTACGAGATGCAGGTTCGATAATGGTGTTGTCTGCATTTAGGTAAGACCAAACCCATCCATTTTTGTCAGCATCGACATTTTCTGGATCTTTGAACATGATTGCAAATTTTTCGGCTTCCCCTTTGATGGAGCTCATTTCATTTACAATCATAGAACCTTTTACAAAAGATAGACCTTGTATAACATGTCCAGTACTATCTAGAGATTGCGCTGCAAAACCGTTATATTTGGTGCGAAAATAGTTGGATTTATGTCCAACTGTATCTGGAGCTTCAAGATATTCATTAATTAAGTTGTAGTAGACAAAACCTTCTTTGCGTTGTGCTTGCATAAATAATTCTGCATCAAAGCCAGATGGTGTTCTGTCTTTTGTGCATCCAACGAATAATGTGCTCGTAAAAAGGGTTAAAAAAAGAAAATTACGCTTTGTCATCTTACTAAAATTTACGTTAAAATTAGCGATAAAATTGAAAATAAAACAACAGTGATAGAGATTATGCTTTTAAATAAAAAAAGCCCATGAAAATCATGAGCTTTAATGTGTAATTTATTGGTTATGCTTTACCTTCAGAACCTAGTAAATCAGCGGAGCTTTGAGAAATAGCTGATTTTTCGAAACGTATTTTACTGCCTTCTGAATTAATTAAAACAGTGGAGTCGTTAATTTCTAAAATTTTACCATGTACCCCACCGATAGTAACTACTTTGTCTCCAGGGGCTAAATTCTCACGGAATTTCTTCAATTCTTTTTGTTTTTTTTGTTGCGGTCTGATCATAAAAAAGTAGAACACTACGATCATTAATGGAATCATTACATAATTTGGATTCATGGTATTTATTTTTAGGTTATTATTTACGAATTATTTCTGCGTTTATAGTCAATTTAGTTAAAGATGGTTCTGTATTAGCGATAATACGTACCCCTTTGCTTAACATTCCTTCTGCAGCATTGTCTGTTCGAACAGTAGCGGAAATTTTTCCAGTTTGTCCTGGTTCAATTGGGTCTTCTGGGAATTCAGCGACTGTACACGAACATTCTCCTTTTACTTCTGCAATGATTAAAGGGTATTTTCCTGTGTTTTTGATCGTGAAATTTGCTTCTACTTCTTCACCAAGTATAACCTTGCCGGCATTAAATGTGTCGTTTACAGAAAGTGTAGTTTTATTACCTACTTCTAGTTTGTCGTTAGAGGAACAAGCGAATAAAAATAATCCTAGTGCTAAAAATGCTGTTTTTTTCATGTTTTTTTTCTTAACAGGGTTGAAAGTTAATAGTTTTTTATTGAAAAAGATTAATCCATTAAACCGCGACCAATTTTTTGAATTTTTTGTTCTTTATCTAGTCTGTCGATAGCTTTGTCTAATATACCATTGATGAAACCACTACTTTTAGGAGTAGAATAAAATTTTGATATTTCGATATATTCATTCAATGTTACTTTTTTTGGAATGTTGTTGAATTCTTGAAGTTCGGTTATCGCCATTTTCATTAGGATTATATCCATTTTAGCGATACGATCTAATTCCCAATTTTTGGTTAAATCATCAATGAGTAAAACATTTTCTTTGTCGTTTGCGATTGTTTTACGTAAAAGTGTTTTTACAAATGGAATTTCATCTTCTGGATCTTTGAATAATGGTTGAATAGAGATGCTATTTCCTTCGGTAGTTTGTTTGATAGTTTTTAATGCAATACTACAAGCAAGGTCAATATCATCTAACCAATGGATGCTTTTTTCCTCAAAGAAATGATAAATCAAAGGTGAGTTAGCAATTTCCGCTTTAAAAAGTGCAGTTATAAAATTTTTATCTTCTTCAAAGGTAGCGGTTTCGGATTGCATGTAATGAAAAAACAATTCACTTTCACGAATCTGTTGCATAATTTTCTTAAACATTTCACGATGTTCGTCCCCGATCCAATTTACTTTGTTTTTTTCAGAAGCTTCTCGTAGCTCTGTGTTTTCAATTATTGCTAGAAGGACTTTGTTTTGAACAAAACGATCGTTTATTGTTCTAGATTTTAATTTGTTTTCAGCAATTTTTTGGTCTTCTATGTCTTTTAATTCTTCAAATGCCAACAATAAATAAAGGTAAATATCATAGATGCGCTCGATGGAGTTCATCAACTCTTTTTCGATGACTTTAAAATCATTTTCATTCGCTTGAAAATAGGCATAAAGCACTTGTAATACCTTGATACGTAAGTGACGTCTGTTTAACATGAAAAAAGAGTTTTGAATGTGTTTTTGACTTTAAAAGTAAAAGTACTTTTAGTGGAGTAACTAGATTTAGAATATGAACTTTCAAGCATCCGAGTCAAAAAATAAAATAGAACGAATAATAATTACTAATTGCTACCGATTTTGTTAAATCATTCAATTAGTTTTGCAAAAATAGAAAAATATCAAATGAAGTCACTCGCTTATTTAAATAAATATTTAATTCTTTACAAGTGGCGCATACTTTTGGGCGTTTTGTTTATTTGTTTGTCTAATTATTTTGGGATTCAGATGCCAAAAATTGTAAAGGATGCTACAAATGATTTTTTGATAAACATCCAACAAACATCTGATTTCAATGTGATTTTGATTTTGAGTTTAAAACTTGCGGGGATGTATTTACTTTTTTCGCTATTAAAAGGATTTTTCTTGTTTTTAACTAGACAAACCATCATCATTGTTTCTAGGTATATTGAATATGATTTAAAAAATGAGGTATATGCGCAATACCAACGGTTAAATTATTCTTTTTATAAAAAAAACACCACTGGTGATTTGATGAACCGCATTTCAGAGGATGTTTCGCAAGTTCGCATGTATTTAGGACCTGGCTTGATGTATACTATTAATCTAGCGATCCTATCTGTTATGGCAATTTATACCATGTTACAAATCAATGTTTCCCTGACTTTGATTGTACTGGTACCGCTACCAATAATGTCGGTAATGATATATAAAGTGTCTAGTAAAATGAATGCATTGAGCAAATTAGTTCAAAAAGAACAGTCATTATTATCAACCATTGTGCAAGAAACGTTTTCCGGGATACGGGTGATTAAGGCGTATTTACGTGAATTAGAAATGCAGCTAAAATTTGATACTTCTTCAGATAGGTATAAAGAACGGACAATGAGACAGGTTCGAGTGAATGCTTTGTTTATGCCTACGATTGTATTTTTAATTGGTTTAAGTACCTTGTTGGCTATTTATTACGGAGGTTTATTGACGTATTCCAAACAAATAACACCAGGCGATATCGTTGCATTTATTTTTTATATTAACATGTTAACATGGCCATTTGCAAGTGTTGGTTGGGTGACATCGATTATTCAACGTGCAGCAGCTTCGCAAGAACGGATTAATGAGTTTTTGAAAATCCAACCAACGATTGTTAATCCAACTACTGCACCTTTTGCTGGCATCAAAGAGATCAGTTTTGACCATTTAACGTTCAAATACGAAGATAGCGAAGTGCCTGTATTGAGCGATGTGTCTCTTAGTTTTAAAGCAGGTGAAAAAATAGGTATTATAGGTAGAACAGGAAGTGGAAAGTCTACGTTATTACATATTTTGTTACGACAATTTGATCCTACTTCAGGAAGCATTAGAGTTAATGGTAAACATTTGAATGAGTTAAATTTAGAAGAATATCGCAAGCAAATTGGTGTTGTTCCTCAGGATGTTTTTCTTTTTTCAGATTCGATTAAGAACAATATAGCTTTTGGATTAGTAGATGATGAGGTAACGGAAGATGCGTTGATAGAGGTTTCAAAACAAGCGCATGTATACCATAATATCCTAGAATTTCCCAATCAATTTGATACGATTTTAGGTGAACGAGGTGTGAATTTAAGTGGTGGACAAAAACAACGTATTAGCATCGCACGTGCCTTAATACGTAAACCGCAAATGTTGGTATTAGATGATTGTCTGTCTGCAGTAGATACAGAGACAGAAGATGTAATATTAAAAGCAATCGATGAATCTTCGTTGGACCGAATAACTGTTATTGTGAGTCATCGAATTTCGTCCTTGCGTTTTGTAGATCGAATTTATGTGTTAGATCAAGGTAGTATTGTGGAGTCTGGTTCGCATGAAGAATTAGTTCATAAAGGAGGGCTATATAAAGAAATGTTTGAAAAGCAACGGAGTGAGTGACGAGTGACGGGTGATGAGTGAAGAATATGCAGTATAGGGATAAGGCATGCCTTATCCGTACGATAGATTGAATTTATTATTCAATGGAATATTTTTTTGGAAATAAATATTGGGATAGGTATAGGGTACGCCCTATCCGTACGATAGATTGAATTTAATATTTAAATGAATATTTTTTTGGAAATAAATATTGGGATTGGGATAGGGCATGCCCTATCCGTACGATGCATAAAATGAATAGTGAAAATTAATAAAATTGAATATGATATCAATAGATGCAATTGGGGTAGAGTTTAGTGGAAAAACGTTATTTAGTGATGTGTCGTTTGTGATCAATGAGAATGATAAGATTGCATTGATGGGGAAGAATGGCGCAGGGAAATCCACTTTGTTAAAGATATTAGCAGGTATCAATAAACCAACAAATGGAAAGGTTTCAGCGCCAAAAGAATATCGCATTGCATATTTGCCTCAGCATTTGTTAACAGAAGATAATGCGACTGTTTTTGAAGAAACAAGTAAAGCATTTGCATCTATTTTCGCGATGAAGGATGAAATTGAGCAATTGAATGAAGCATTGACTGTTCGAACGGATTATGAATCGGAAGACTACATGAAAATCATTGAGCGTGTTTCTGAATTAAGTGAGCAGTATTACTCCATCGAGGAAATCAATTTTGATGAGGATGTGGAAAAGGTCTTGCAAGGGATGGGTTTTTTACGTTCTGATTTTACGCGACCAACTTCGGAGTTTAGTGGTGGATGGCGCATGCGTATTGAGTTAGCAAAGATTCTGTTGCAAAAACCAGATTTGATTTTATTGGATGAGCCAACGAACCACATGGACATTGAATCGATTCAATGGTTGGAGGATTTTCTGGTTAACAGTGCCAAAGCAGTAGTGGTAATCTCGCACGATAAAGCCTTTGTAAATAACATTACTACACGAACAATTGAGGTGACCATGGGAAGAATTTACGATTATAAAGTGAATTATTCGATGTATTTGGAATTACGAAAAGAGCGTCGTGAACAACAGCAAAAACAATACGAAGAACAGCAAAAGTTTATTGCAGAACAAACGGAATTCATAGAACGTTTTAAAGGGACATACTCTAAAACTTTACAAGTACAATCACGGGTGAAAATGTTGGAAAAATTGGAGATTATTGAAGTGGATGAGGTAGATACTTCCGCTTTACGTCTAAAATTTCCACCAGCACCTCGTTCTGGGAATTACCCTGTGAGCGCGCGCGAAATTTCCAAATCGTATGGAGATCATGTGGTGTTTAAAAATGCTGAGATCACCATAGAGCGTGGTGAAAAAGTTGCTTTTGTTGGTCGTAATGGAGAAGGTAAATCTACGATGGTTAAAGCAATTATGGGGGAAATTGATTTTGAGGGTACGATGGAATTGGGACACAATGTTCAAATAGGATATTTTGCACAAAATCAAGCTTCTTTGTTGGATGAATCCTTGACTATATTTGAAACCATTGATCAAGCGGCAGAAGGGGATGCGCGTTTGAAGATTCGCGACATTTTGGGTGCCTTTATGTTTGGTGGGGATGAAAGTACGAAAAAAGTGAAGGTGTTATCAGGCGGTGAGAAAACACGATTGGCGATGATAAAGTTATTGTTACAGCCAGTAAATTTATTAATCCTCGATGAGCCAACCAATCATTTGGATATGAAAACAAAGGATATTATCAAAGATGCCTTGCGCGATTTTGATGGTACGTTAATTTTGGTGTCGCACGACCGAGATTTCTTAGATGGTTTAGCTAATAAAGTATTTGAGTTTGGTAATCAACGTGTAAAAGAGCACTTTGAAGATATTACGAGTTTCTTGGCGAATAAGAAAATGGAAAGTTTGAAAGAGATAGAGAAAAAATAAGCGAATTGCTTGTTTTCAACAATTTGAATCTGATAATTCCATACATACAGTATATTGGGATAGCGAAAAAAAGTGAATTTTGTAGAAGTAAAAAAGTTATTTTATGGAGCAGGTAAGACTTATTCGCGTTGGAAGTGCTAGTGATAATGATGTGGTTATTAATCATGAAGCAATTAATCCTTATCACCTTGAATTATTTCAGGATGCACGTGGAAATGTTTTTTTATCCGATTTAAAAACGGAATTAGGGACTTTTGTAAATGGACAAAAGGTAAAAGCGTTTTGTGCTTTGTCGATGAAAGATAAAGTAACAATCGCTGGTAAATTCATGTTTGATTGGACGAAGTTGATTACTACTATTGATGTTTCCAAAAAAATCGCCACATTAAGAAGCAATATCGTTTTTACTGAAAATTTAGAGAATAAAGTCGAATTGCCTAAATTAGTGCACGTTGAAGAAAATGTTGCCTATGTACAAGAGTTGTCAGAAGATGCAACTTGGATGGAACGTTGGAATTATTTTTACACACAAAATTCTTCTATCGTTCATATCTTTGTGTTAAATATCGTCTTGTTTATCTTGCTCTATATTGCTTTTCTTTCTTAAATTAGTACCCGGTTTATTTCATTGTTTTTATCAGCAAAAATAGGTCTATTAACACCATTATCAATTTACATATAGAATGAAAGTTTCATATTGTTCAAAAACAGATTTAGGGTTGAAACATCCAATAAATTCGGATGCTTTAGGGGATAAAAAAACAAAGAATGGACATGTGTTTGTAGTTGCAGATGGAAGTCCTGTGGATGCAAATGGAAGTTTTGCGGCCCGATTAGCAGTTCAAAGTATTTTGGACTTTTTTGAGAAAGAAGTTTTTGACAATGTTTTTATTGGTATCAATCACGCATTTCAATTTGCGAACGAACAAGTATACCGTGCTTCAATTTTAGAAGAAGGATTGAAAGGAGTACTAGCGAATGTTGCAGTGGTGTTGGTGCGTGAAGAAGGGATTTACTATGCACACATCGGAAATGCTCGTGTATACTTAAAATCGAATGGTAAATTGCAGCGTTTGACTGAAGATCATGGTTATCTAGATGTTCAATTATATCCAATAAAAAATGCTGACTCCACGAATTCAACCCTAAAAATTCTAAAAGCATTAGGGAATACTCCAAGTATTTCTCCCTCAATTTGTTTTGCTAAGTTGGATGTTGCTGCAGGCGATGTAATTTTGGTTTGTACGCATGGAATCACGAAAGTGTTAGACGATAACGATATCCAAGGTAAAATTCACTACGCTACTATTAATAAGGATATTGAGCTGTTAGTAGATAGTGCTAAAGGAAAAAGTGTACCTGAGAATGTTACACTTCAATTGATCGCTGTTACAGAAGGTAATATTCAAAAGCGCATGGTTGCTGCCACAGAGTCGTCAAACAACGATGGTGTAGGAAGTACATCCGGTGTCGCTGAAAATGTTTCCCAAGAACAAATCAATTTATTTAATAAAATTTCCCTAGATAGAAAGAAAACCATAAAAATTGGTGCAGCTATTATAGCTGTTTTCGTCTTGATTTGGTTTGTTTTCCGTCAGCCACATGATGATACGGATAAAGTATTGGATGATGCTGATGAAATTATACAAAAAGATACTACCAATCAACACCAAGATTTAGAGGAATTGATGGAGTACGAAAAACCAAAAAAGGTGGAGGAAGAAGAGGAAGAGGAGGAAGAAGAAATAGAGGAAGAAGAGGTGACGGACGAAGAGGAATCCACTTCAGAACCTACGGAAGAAACGAAATCGGAGGAATCTGCAACTACGAACGAAGAAGCGGTAGTTACCCCAAAAGTTTCAGAGAAAAAAGAGGAGAAGAAAAAGGCGGATAAAGAACCTAAAAAGGAAGAAAAAAAGAAAGAAGAGAAGAAGCCGAAATCTGGAAAATCCAAAAGCCATACTGTTGAATCTGGAAATACGATCAATGGTCTTGCAAATAAATATGGTGTAAAACCTGAGGCTATTCGAAAAGCAAATAATTTGACAGACGATAAAATTGAAATTGGTCAACAATTGATTATTCCACAATAGAAAGCATAATTTTAAATATTTAAAGACCTTGTAAGAGGTCTTTTTTTGTTGTGCGTAGAACTCCTAGTTATGAAAAACAACACTTTATTCCGTAAAAAAAAGGTTGAAGATATACTTCAGCAAGTAAAAATGCAGGAAGAATCCGGTAAGCAATTAGGAAGACATTTAACGTTGAAAGACTTAATTTCTTTTGGTATTGCTGCCATCATTGGTGCAGGTATTTTTAGTACCATTGGAAACGCTAGTCATGATGGAGGACCTGCAGTTATATTTTTATTTTTATTTACGGCGTTAGCATGTGGTTTTTCTGCATTTGCGTATGCTGAATTTGCTTCTTTGGTTCCAGTTTCGGGAAGTGCTTATACTTATTCCTATGTTGCATTCGGAGAAATTGTTGCGTGGATTATAGGGTGGTCATTGATCATGGAATACGCCATTGGAAATATTACCGTAGCAATTTCATGGAGTGATTATTTTACCAGTTTGCTAGCAAGTGGTGGAATGCATATTCCTGCATGGATGCAAATGGATTATTTATCTGCTCAATCGGGTTTTGAAAAAGCGAGTGTTTTATTGAAGCAAGGACATGCGCTCGATTCGTTGGGATTAGACATCAAAACGGCTTATCTCGCATGGAATGAAGCTCCTCTAATTGGGGATTTCCATTTTGTTGCAGATATACCTGCATTAGGTATTATTGTGTTTATTACGTGGTTAGTTTATCGAGGCATTAAAGAATCTAAAACAGCAGGAAATATTATGGTTTTTATCAAGTTGTTTGTGATTTTGTTGGTCTTAATTGTTGGTGCATTTTATGTAGATGTACGACATTGGAAGCCATTTGCTCCAGAAAGTATTGGCGGGGTATTAAAAGGTGTTTCAGCGGTGTTTTTTGCCTACATTGGTTTTGATGCCATTTCAACTACAGCTGAGGAATGTAAAAATCCAAAACGCGATTTACCCAAAGCAATGATGTGGTCAATCATTATATGCACGATAGTGTACATTTTGATTGCGTTAGTTTTGACAGGAATGGTGCATTATAAATTACTTAATGTTGGTGATCCGCTTTCTTTTGTATTTGAAGAGTTACATGTAACATGGATAGCAGGAATCATTGCTGTAAGTGCAGTTATTGCTATGGCAAGTGTGTTGCTAGTTTTTCAAATGGGACAACCGCGTATTTGGATGAGTATGAGTCGGGATGGACTTTTGCCTAAGCGATTTTCTGCCATTCATCCGAAATACAAGACCCCAAGTTTCGCTACCATCGTAGTAGGGTTTGTTGTAGCCATACCGGCGTTATTTATGAATTTGAAAATGGTTACCGATTTATGTAGTATTGGGACACTCTTTGCATTTGTGTTGGTATGTGGGGGAGTGTTAGTTATGCAGACGCGCCAAGGTGGATCTCAAGCAAGTTTCAAAACACCCTATTTAAATGCTTCGTACGTAATGCCTTTTCTGCTTCTTGGAATCGCTGTAATGATTAATTCTTTCGGTATACACAGCGTAACGTTTTCACAGTGGGTGTTTATTGGAGTAACCCTTTTGTTTACTTTACTTACATTTAGGTACAAATTTTCTACAATCCCTCTTTTAGGGTTGTTGAGTTGTTTTTATATGATGACAGAATTAGATCGCTCTAATTGGATTGGATTTGGCGTGTGGTTGATGATTGGATTGTTGGTTTATTTTGGATATAGTAGAAAAAGGAGTGTACTAAGCAGGGCAGAATAGTTATCTGATCACAAAGGACACGGAGGATAATTTAACAGTATACGACAATTAGAGTTCACTGAGAAATTTAACTCCGTTAAATTTTATAAATCAACAAGTTTGACGAAGTCAAAAAAACTCTGTGTACTCAAAAACGAACTTTAGTCACCTAATCCTCCGTGTCTTTGTGTTGAAAAAATTAATCCTCTGTTATGTAGCTTTCTCGTTTTTTATGATTTTCCAGAATAAAGCAGGAATAAATCGTTTGATATACACGGCATAGATTTCTCGATTACCGATCAACACTTCTTTTTTCTTTTTAGCTACCGCTTGAATAATTTTGCTTACACAAACATCTACAGGCATTCCAGTAGCTTGGTTGTGGTCCATTTCATTGTGTTTTTCTCCGTTACCATGAAGGGCAGATAGAGAAATTGGAGTGTTGATTTTTCCAGGGCACAAAATAGTGACAAAAATGTTGTTTTTAGCTTCTTCTAATAGTAAACTTTCGTAGTAACCAATTAAAGCATGTTTGGAAGCACTGTATGCAGAACGAAGAAAAAAACCAAATTTTCCTGCAACACTTGCTGTGACAATTACATGACCACTTTGCTGTTTTCTGAAGTGAGGTAGAACCGTTTTCGTAAGCGCTATATTTCCAAAATAATTGATTTCCATGATTTTTCGATCGACTTCTAAGGAAGTTTCATGTACTTCGGAACGTTGACTAATCCCTCCATTGTTAAACAGCATGTCTATACGTCCAAAATGAGCGATAATGGTGTTGCAATGCGATTCAAATTCGTTCAATTTTTCTAGATCTAAAGCGACAATCAAATGCTTAGAAGGCTCATGTAATTTGTGCAAGACACCTTGAAGCGCCTCGATATTTCGTGCAGAAAGTACAACCCTAGCACCTAACCGACTTAACTGAATTGCAAGTTCTTCTCCTATACCAGAGGAAGCTCCTGTTATCCAAACAACCTTATTTGCGAAGTAGTTCATGGTGTAAAATTAGTATAAAGTTGAAAGTATAAAGTAAAAAGTTGAAAGTAAAAAGTTGAAAGTAAAAAGTAGAAAGTAAAAAGTAGAAAGTATAAAGAGATAGCTATAAAGTGAATAGAAAAAGCAAATAGTTAATTCATAATTACTTTCGACTTTCGACTACCCCGACTTTCGACTACCCCGACTTTAAACTTTCAACTTTGGACTTTCGACTACCCCGACTTTCAACTACCCCGATTTTCAACTCTCCACTAATTCTCTTACATTTGTAATAACGAATTAATTATGTGATGAAAATAGGATTGCAAGCAATTGAAAAGAAAATTTTTGGTTTCTCGGTGGAGGAGATTGAGAAATGGGCATTGAAAATAGGGACCGACCTACTGTTGTCGATTATTATATTAGTAGCAGGGTTTTGGTTAGCTAATTTAGCATCAAAGACGATACGTCGTGTGTTAAAACGTAGTCATACCGATGAAAGTTTGGTGACTTTTTTGTCTAGTTTGACCTCTACTGCCCTAAAGTTATTAGTTGTTGTTACCAGTATCACGCAATTCGGTATCCAAATGACCTCGTTTGTTGCTTTATTGGGAGCAGCAGGTTTGGCAATTGGTATGGCATTTTCGGGAACCTTATCCAATTTTGCTGGAGGAGTAATGATTTTGGTTTTCAAACCGTTTAAAGTAGGGGATACGATATTGGCTCAAACCGCGCAAGGGGTTGTGAAAGAAATTCAAATATTCAATACGCACATTTATACGCCAGACAACAAAGTAGTGATATTACCGAATGGTCCGATTGCCAACGGAAACATTACTAACTTGACAAAAGCGGAGAATCGTCGTATAGATTTTGTGTTTCATTTAGCGTATGGTTCAGATTTTGAAGAAGTAAAAGCAGTGTTAAACAGCTTGTTTAATCAAGAAAGTCGCGTGTTACAAGATCCAAAACCATTTGTCGGTATTGGAGCAATGACAACCACTTCTATTGAGATACATGCACGCGTTTGGACAATAACGGATGACCATTCTCTAGTTTTTTATGCATTAAACGAAAAAGTGTATACTGAATTGACAGCGAAAGGCATTCAATTTCATCATGAAAATGTGTCTGCAAAAGTTTAAAAAGGTATGTTTTCCTCTGAATTAATCAACCAATATGCGCGTAGTAATCACTTTGGAGAGTTGATTGGTATGCATTGCGAAATTCCTGAAATTGGGAAGGTACATTACTACATTACTATTGAAGACAAACATTTGGCGACACCCATTGCTGCTCATGGGGGAGTTATCGCATCGTTAATGGATGCAGCACTTGGAGTTGCTTGTTTGAGTGCTGTTGTCAACGACCATAAAGTTGTATCTACACTAGAGTTATCCTTACGTTATTTAAAACCTGCCGTCCTTGGAGCAACTATAGTGGCAAAGTCTGAAGTAGTTTCTAAAGGAAATAGAATCTTAGTTTCGGAAGTAAAAGTCTACGATGGAGAAACATTAATTGCGATGGGATCGGGCACGTTTAATGCGTATCCGAAAGAGAAGGCAGGGTACTGAGTGTCGGTCCTTCGAGGGCCTCAGGAACCGACCTTTTTATTCTAAAACAGCTTCTGCAACTCGTTAATCAAGAACTCATTCGTAATTTCTGTAGGTAGTTTTTCCAGTTGTGTGGCGATTTCGAAGATTTTTTGAGAAAGGTCTAACGCATTTCCGTTTTCATCGATTTGACTACTTGCTAGGTTGATGATTTTTATGATTTCTTCCTTCGATTCTTTGACTAATTTCCATCCCTGTGGTGAAATGAAAATTTGTTGCGCGATGTTGTGCTCAAATTCATTGCGAATGGTTGAAAGAAGTTCTCCTTGGAATTCCTTTGCGTTCATTCCGTTTTCAAATTTACGCATGACTAAAGAATTTGGTGAAATACGCTCCATAAATAATATGATACGTTGATACGCTTCTACGCGATGAGGTAAGAAAAACTTTGTGTTTTCATTTGTGTTTTTCACAGGAGGGGTAGGAGGTACAACAGGCGCAGGGGTATCTACCTTTTGCTGCTGAGATTTTAATACATATACCAAGACGATAGATAAACTTAAGGTTGGTACGATGATTCCGATTAATGCTAATAAATCCATAGTGAGTTATGAGTTAAGAGTTACGAGTTACGAGTTACGTTGTTTTTCATAGAATAGTTGACCAACACGGTCTATATGTTCTTGTAACGAAGGAGAATTTAATTTCGTATAAATGGAAATATCAAACAAATAAGGTGTGTTTAAGTCATCTATTTCCCAATCGAGTTTAGAGAGAGTTTCCCTAGTTACATTTTCACCAAAAAGGGTAATATCGATATCCGATCCTGGTCGGTAATTCCCTTTTGCACGCGAACCATAAATAACTACTTTATCGATTTCAGGATGCATATGAAATACACCGTTGATTTTATCAATAGTTGTTTGTTTTAGACCGAATTTTAGTTCTTCATTCTCCATGAGACAAGGCTTTCATTTTAGAATAAAATTTTTCAAAAGTAGTAATGTGCTTGTTTAAAATATTATTTACAACAATGGTAGCATTCTCATTGTCATAGGTATGAACAGTCCGATTTCGGTCATTGACCATATTCATCCATGCTTCTCCGTTGTCGATTATTCCCATTTTAAACGCTAGACGAATAGCATCTTTGGAACCAAATATTTCATTATTCCCTTTTTCAAGAAGAAAATCTTTCATGACATTCCATCCAAGTTCATACGTGTATTCAAAAGACTTAATTAAGCCTTGTTCTTCTCGAATATTTAATTTTTCAACACGAGTGAAGTCACGAAGTATAACTAGTGCTTTCTCATAATTTATAAAACGTTGTTTCCAGCGAATATCTTGTTCCATTTGATTTAATTAAAATTAGTTATCCAATAGGTTTTAGATGCATGTTTTCATTTTTTCTTCAAACGCAATGAGTGCTGGTAGGTACTGTTTAATTATCTTTTCGTATTCCTCTTTCAAAATAGATTCTTGATACGTATGTACAGTATTGTTTCTACTTTCAATCATTTCCATCCAAACCTCACCATTTTCAAGTAGGTTTTTATTAAAAGCTTCACGAGTTGCTGTTCGTGATCCCGTGATGTTTGTAAACCCCTCGAATTCCAGATAATCTTTTAATACCTTCCAAGCAAGCTCGTGCGTAAATTCAAAGCGTTGTACAATTCCTTCTTTGATAATGTCTTCGGATGTATCCGAATAATTTGTTATGCCTAATTTTAATTGAGCTAGTGCTTTTTCAAAATTCATAAAACGTTGTTTCCAGCGAATTTCGTCCATAGGTAGGAGTATTAGTTTATTCGGTTACGCGATTAATTTTTTTGTTTGTATCGCTTTTAATACTCCGTCCCAAAGTGATTTGCGTTGTTCTAAAGATGCTAAAATGTAGGTTTCTGCTTCTTCCCAAAATGTGTCGTTTGAACCACATAATTCTTCGGTCATTTGGATTGCTAAGTGGCTATGATGATCCCCATCGACTTCGATGTGTCGGTCGAGGTAATATTTAATAGGTGCTATCTGATCTGGAAATTGTTTGTTCAATTCATTAACGAGGGAATAGAACATATTTGGGATTAGATCTTCGCGACCAAAAGTAAATACTGCTGCTTGAATATGTGATTTGTTGGTGTGTATCGTTTGGAAAGTGAAACGGACAAAATTACGAACGCTTTCTGGAGTGTTGCTTACTTCAAAACTCGCTTCCATATTTTTTGTTGTTTGAAGCGTTGCGCAAAAACGATGGATAGCCTCCGTGGATGCGTTTGCATGAAGCATGGCGTCTAGGTACAATTCGAAATGACTTTTACGAATTCCGTTGGAGTCAATGTCTGCTTCTTCACCAACTACAATTTCGTTGATTAAAAAACGTGTTTCGGGTGTTCCAACAGGAAACCATGGAGTTTCTACACAGGTTAAATTGCGCTGCAACGCTTTTAGTAACGACATAAAATCCCAAACAGCATATACGTGATGCTGCATAAATAATTGGATATCTTCCATGGTTTTTATTTCTTGAAACAAAGCATGGTTGACGATGGATGCACGAATAGGTGCAATTCTTTCTTTGATTAGTGTAATTCTTGGATGCATATTCTGGGTTTTATTTTTTATTAATATCGCGTAATTTCATGAATGGTACTTCTATTGTTACGTACAATAGATAAGATAATACGATGGTTACCAACCAAAATAGGAGGTATTCGTATTCCCAATAGGTTGGTAGGATGTGTTTATGTAGGTAGTTTCCGTGAAGTGTATGTTTAATGAAAATATGGATCACGATGGTAAGATTAATCAGGTACATCGAATAGGAAATCAAGCTAATGAATGTAACTGCTTTACTAATTTTTGGGAAACGAAACTCTTTCCAGTTTGCTAAATAAGGTAAAGTGCTAAATACGATAAGCGATTTTATTATTGGCAACCATACGATGGAATATTCGCTAATATTACTTGGGTTTTTGAATTTTAAATAATACAGCGCGATGAAAGCAAGGATTGGAATAAACGCATAGTTCGCTTTGCTCCAAAGTTTTGGGTAATAGAATGCGATGTATGCAGCTAATACACCGAACATGATGGAGTCGAGACGTGGTAAAACTTGCCGGGTAATTTGTAAGTTTAATTCTTCAAAATCGGTAAGTTGTAACGTGCGGTACAAATACAAACGGTAACCAATAATTGCAATAATTCCTGCAATTAAGACAATGATTGTTGTAGTTTTTACAGAAGCTTTACGGATACGTAGAGCTAAGAATAATGCAATTGGAGTGAGTAAATAAAACCATTCTTCGATGCTCAGACTCCAAGACTCAGCAAAAAAGAGGGGTAATTTATGGTTGAAGTTTTGGGTAAAAATAAAATAGCGATACCAATCCGAAGGAACACGCTCTACTTTAAACGCAAATGTGTAGATTAATACAACAGTTAAAACGATAAAATAAATTGGGGCAGTACGTAACCACCTACGCGACCAAAAATTAAGAAGCACTGGAAATGTAGGTTTTTCTTTTTCGATAATTTTGATCAAGATACCACCAATCAAAAAACCACTAAGAACAAAAAACATCGCTACTCCGTCAAGGGTAATCTTACGAATGATGTCTTTATAAGCTTCGGGAACAAGGATTGCACTATGACCAAAAACAACAAATAAGATCGCAAACATTCGAAGTAGGTCAAGCCCAAATACGCGAGAATGCCCGTAATTAATTTTTAAAAAATTCATCCAGTTGGTAAAAGTTATTTCCTAACAAATGTACTTATTAATGTAGAGAAATAAAAAATCATTCTTGTCCGAATAATTTTTTTCTGTTCTGTTGTCTTGACCCAAAAGAAACCAAAAGTCAAGCGTGTAAAACGGATTTTTTTGTGTGCAATAAAGCCTTTTGGAAAAATTTAACAAAAATAAAAGTGTAATTGCTTGTTTTTCAATAATTAATTTTGTAAATTAATATCAATGTTCACCTTAATACTACGGTTATGGACGAGAATACAAAAGACGATAAGATTAAAATTGTTATCGCATATTCCATTATAATTATTGTTACTGTTATGGTGTTGTTAGTAGCTTTTGGTGCTTTCGATACGTATAAATAATACTACACTATTTATTTGTTAAATGTTGATTATTAATGAAAAAGGCTGTTATAAACACAGCCTTTTTACATATAATAGTTGTTTGTTATTAACTGACATACTCCACGTCCATGATACGTGAAATAGGAATCCACATGCCGCCTTTTAGGCATATAAACTTTGTTCCAGTTGCCCAAATAGTTGTCTCTACTTTTTTAGGTCCTTCATCATCTTGGAAGTAAATAATTACTTTAGAGTGGTGGATGTTTCCTAGAAGTGTCGCTTTTTCAAGTCGTTGAATAATATCATCGTGCTGATCTAAATCCAACTCCTTGTGAAAGGAAAGAGATGGTACTACTTCTTTTTCAATGCGTGTATAGTATAAATTTTCCATGACTTTCGAGATTAGGGTTAGTTTGTTGTTGTATTTTATTACTTCTCTATTGTTTGGTAGTAGTAGAATAAAATAGCATTAAATCGACGGTGTTTAGCTAATCGATTCACAATAGTTAAATTACTACTTTATTTTTGATTTTGCAAGTATTTGTTGATAACTAAATACTTGTTTTACAATGGTTTTGATTTTTGTGATAAAATTAAGTGTCTAAAAAACAATGGGTTATTAACTAATAGAAGGGGAGGGTTCTGTTTTGTAAAATTCTGGTTATCAACAAAAAAATCGAAAACGTAATAATATAAGCGCACATTCATTTGTTAATTTCTTTCATAAAGGTTTCAAAAAGCTTGAAATGAAAGGCTTTATTTAGAGATGTATGCCTATCGAAAAACAAAACATACTATCCTTAAAGTAAATGGTTTGATTTGAGAATTTCAGCAAGCTGAATGTCAGACTTGGCTAATTCACGAAGAGATGCAATTATTTTACCGTTAGTTTTATCTTTTTTAATTTTCATGATTTCGGATTCTATTTCCGTTACTTTTCGTTCGAAAGGACGAATCATCGTTTTTCTATCCCACAATGCAAATGCAATGATAGAGGCAAACATACCGCCAAACAAAGTGATTAAATACCCCATGTATGTGAAATTATCTTCAAAGCGTTTATCTGCCTGTTCAAAGCGTTTATCTACCTGTTCAAAACGCTTGTCTATTTGTTCAAAACGCTTATCAACTTGTTCAAAACGCTTGTCTATTTGAGAAAATCCATCCGTCATACGTTGCTCTAAGGCTTCTAAACGAGTTTCTGTTCGTATGAGTCGTGCGCGATCTTCGTCTGTGAAATTTTGTGCGTAACATTGGAATAGATTTGCTAGAGAAAGTAAACCAAGTAGTAAAAATCGGTATGTCATTGAATGATGCATTGGCTATAAATAGGTGAAGTATCGTATAATAAAAGTACAAATTAAAAACCACAACTTGACCGTACATTTTAAAAATAGCGTATAAATACGATGCATTTTTCGAGTTCTCGGAAATTTTTCTTCGTAGCTGCTGCGTGTTCATTGCCACGCTTCGAGGGACGCAGGGTGCGTATGTTGTTTAGTGTATTGATTATTTCCGCCAAAAGTATGTTTTTAATCTACTTTTGGCGCGGTTCACGCGTTAAAAATATCTTTTAATGTGAGTGTGTTGCTTATGATTTCATTACTGTACTCATTTGGTTTTAAACCGAATGTAGTGATTAAACTAATGAATATTGTTTTTCTCGATTTTGTTTCTTTTTCAAATTCAAATAATTTGTTTTTTATGTTTGTGTAATCACTTTTTGTAAGTTGGAAATCGTTATTTAAAAACTTTATTTCGCATAGATTTATAACATTATCGTCTCGGTCTATGATTAGATCAATTTGTGCATTTTTATTAAACCAACTGCTTGATTGCGTATAGATTGATGCTATGCCTAATGCTTTTTTTACCGATTGTACATGTTTCAAGCAAAGGTTTTCAAAGCTAAAACCACTCCAGGATTTATACGTTTGACTTTTTTGTAGATTTATCCATGTTCCTGGTCCATTTAATTTGTTTGTGTATATATATTTAAGGTAAAACTGGCTGTATTCGTCGATAAGTCTATAGCGTTTTAAGTGAGTTTTGTTTTTATAAAAAGAGTATTCTTCTATAAATCCTGACTGTATAAGCTCTTCTATTTTTGAACTAGTATCTCCTCCGCTTGTGAGTTTTGTTCTTGAAAGTAATTCGTTACGCGTTAATCCTCTTAGGGAGTAGGCTAATGCTTTGATGATTAATAAATGTTTTTCTGAATTGTCAAACAGAGATGCGAATAACAGGTCGAATTCTAGCGTTAGTTCTCCGTCTTTTTGAAAGCAAAGTCTATCAATATTTTGAGAAACACTTTCATTCGCTTTTATTTTATTGAGATAATGTGGAACTCCACCAATAATCATGTATAATTGGGTAATGTCATATTGGCTGTATTTGATATTTTTTGATTTAAGATAACTAGCGGTTTCTTTGAGTGTAAATGGTTGTAAACAAATTTTTTCTGTTAATCGATTATGCAATCCTCCTTTGTTTTTTAGGATGTTTTTTACCATGTAAGATGCTGCAGAGCCACAGATGACAATGATTAGATTTTTTTGACGAGAAGCAAATTGATTCCAAAAGTTTTCAAAGGCCATGAGAAATTTCGATCCTTTGGAAGCTATCCATGGAAATTCATCGATAAATATTACTCTTTTTTTCTTGTGATCTGTATTTAGGATAAAAGATTCTAATGCTTGAAACGCTGAAAGCCAGTTTTTTATTTTGTTTGTATGGGTATCATGGGCTCTTTTTTCTAGTTCATTTTTAAAATTTTCTAATTGTTCTTTGTGAGCACCTTTATAGAGTCCTGTAATCTCAAATATGATTTCATTTTGATAGTAATTTCTAACCAAAAATGTTTTTCCAATTCTTCGTCTTCCGTATACAGCTAATAAAGAAGCCTCTTTTTTGTTTTTTATTTCTTTTAATTTGTTTATTTCTATTGATCTACCGATTATTTTACTCATTTTTTATTCTTTTATTTCCGCCAAAAGTACATAAATTTTCTACTTTTGGCGGAATTTTAGATGATTTTTTGGTGTTTATTTCCGCCAAAAGTATGTTTTTTATCTACTTTTGGCGTGATTTTAAGTGTTTTTTTTAGAGTGTTTAAGCGCAGCATGACAAAGAAATTTTTTATTTTTCGAGTTCTCGGAAATTCGGCTGCCCACTAACAAACATTGTAAAAATTATAAACCTTTTTTTTCCTGAAAACAGTTTGATATATTTTTACCTTTTTTTCTTCGTAGCTGCTGCGCGTTTAAATCTAGTGGTGAGGGTGAATAAGTTTGGTATGCTTGGAGGATGGATTATTCGTAGATGTATTTACGATGACCTAAATCAATAACATCAACTACTAGCTCTGAATCAAAAATTTCGTAAATAATTCGGTAATCCCCAACTCTTATGCGGTAACCATCACGTCCTTTTAGTTTTCTGTAGCCTTGAGGTCTAGGATTGTCAGTTAGGCTAGTAATAGCAACTTTGATGCTGGTGTAATAAGGTTCATTGATTTTTGCTAACTCTTTAAAAGCTCTTTTGCTAAAATTTAGAGTATAGCCCATCATTTTTTTTGTTTACGTTTAGCTTCAATTTTTCTAAATGCTTCATCCAT
>Ga0172373_10000808_pt1 | contig 51788 bp, 50 predicted proteins | sample Lak10m_2_FD_114546 | JGI IMG/M metagenome (GOLD analysis project Ga0172373, IMG submission 114546) | Freshwater microbial communities from Kabuno Bay, South-Kivu, Congo - kab_092012_10m | ecosystem: Environmental > Aquatic > Freshwater > Lake | place: Democratic Republic of the Congo... | reverse complement strand
GAACTCGTAGAACAGCGCGCCTTGAGCGACCTGCCGCGATCCCATCATGCCAGCACCTCCCGGTCATGACAGGAAGTGAATCAGCAGCAAAACCGGCCCGCAACAGAGTTTTTCAACACAATCCGCCCAAAGTTCCAAATGCTGCGGGTTGGACGAAGGTCAGCTTAATCCAAGTAACGAAATCGGTATGCTAACCGTTGTAAACGTATATCACGAGGTCTTTGCTAGGAATAAGCAAGAGCATCCCAATTCTGCCGAACGCATAGAAGGCGCCTGATGACGAAAGCGCTTCGTTGGCCAAGCTTTCATAGTGCGGATCGAAAGGCACGCAGAAGCCATACCTAAACATATAGCCAGCGATTCCACCTCCATGACCGCAGCTTTCTGCACGACTTTCCAGTGCCCATATGTCAAACGCTCCAGCGACTTCCGGATCGAACGGCGTTGAATGCCAGTTGCGGTACACTCCGCGCCAACGATTGCCACTGCCAGGCAAGCCGTTTAGCCAGTCTACCCCGTCATTCAGAACTCTCTCACGGGTGGTTCCGGGCATTTCGTAAACAATGATTCCTGTTTCGTTTCCCCCGGGCCCGAACCCCCAAGCTTCTTCCTCTACATAAAGAATTTTTGTCACACCCATGGCTGGGGGCACAAAGCTAAGATGGTGCGACCTCTTGAATAGATACCAGCCTGCTGTCGCGAACAGAGATAAGAGAATAACAGCCCAAACCAATCGCCTCATCGTAACGCCCCAAGAGTCATGTTAACTCCGTTTCGAAGAGGCTACCCTGTTCGATCAGCTACCAAAAGCCGCCATTGGTGCGAGCGCAGCAAATTCACACTTTGTCCGCAGAGCTGTCGGCCCCCCTCAACGACAAGTTACGATTTCGGCCCGATAGCGCAAAGGGCTGCATCAACCGCGCATTACGGAAACCCGAGTTTTGCACAGAACCCTTGCGCAAACGCACAGGGCCGGGGGATTGCCTCTGCCCGGTGAAATCCCAGATATAGCCCACGCAAAACCCAACCCGGCCCGCGCCGCCCCTATGGCCCGGACCTCAGGATATAAAGAACGCATCATGCTGAAAGAAAAACTGAACTGGCGCTACGCAACCAAGGCAATGGACCCGGCAAAGGCCGTGCCGCAGGCCAAGGTGGATGCCATTCTCGAAGCGGCCAATCTTGCCCCGACTTCAAGCGGCCTTCAGCCCTTTGAAATCATCGTTGTCACCAACCCCGAGATGAAGGCCAAGCTTTCCGCCGCCGCCTATGGCCAAAAGCAAATCACCGATGGCAGCCATGTGCTGGTTTTCGCCGCATGGGACAATTACACCGCCGAGCGTATCGACGCGGTGGTGAACCAGACCCATGCCCAGCGCGGCACGCCGCTGGAAATGCTGAATGCCTATTACGACGGGCTGAAGGCGCAATATCTGCCCCGCAGCGCCGAGGTGAATTACGAACATGCCGCCCGTCAGGCCTATATCGCCTTTGGCGTGGCGCTGACTGCCGCCGCTTTCGAAGAAGTTGACGCCACCCCGATGGAAGGTTTCGACCCCGCGCAGGTTGACGAAATCCTTGGCCTGCGCGCCAAGGGGCTGCGTTCGGTCACGCTGATGCCCCTGGGCTATCGCGCCGCCGAAGGCGACTGGCTGCGCGGTGCGGCCAAGGTGCGCAAGCCGATGGCTGAACTTGTGACCGAAATCGCCTGATCACAGGCGGCAGCTTGCCCGCCCCCTTTTCCGCAACGGCCCCCGGAGCCTTTCCGGGGGCCGTTTGCATGAAGCGTTGCAGGACGCTTTGCAGGGCAGCGTGGGCTTTTGGCGCTTGCAAAACAAGGTCGATGCGCCTATGGACGCGCATCGCTTGGGTCCGGCATCGCCGCGGCCCTTTCGCTATTTGGGCAGAAGACCGGCGGAGCCAACCGCATGGCCAGAGAAAAGACGAGAAAAGGAACTGACTTTATGTGCGCTAAAGCATCTATGGACGAATTCGAAGCCCTGTTGAAGGAAAGCTTCGAGATTGACACCCCCGAAGAGGGCACGGTTGTCAAAGGCAAGGTCATCGCGATCGAAGCGGGCCAGGCCATCATCGACGTCGGCTACAAAATGGAAGGCCGCATCGACCTGAAAGAATTCGCTAACCCCGGCGAAGCCCCGAATATCAACGTGGGCGACGAAGTCGAGGTTTACCTTGACCGCGTGGAAAATGCCCGTGGTGAAGCCCAGATCTCGCGCGAGAAAGCCCGCCGCGAAGAAGCCTGGGATCGTCTGGAAAAAGCCTACGCTTCGGAAACCCGTGTTGACGGCGCCATCTTTGGCCGCGTCAAAGGCGGCTTTACCGTTGATCTGGGCGGCGCTGTGGCCTTCCTGCCCGGCTCTCAGGTTGACGTGCGCCCCGTGCGCGATGCCGGCCCGCTGATGGGCATGAAGCAGCCCTTCCAGATCCTGAAAATGGACCGTCGCCGTGGCAACATCGTTGTGTCGCGTCGCGCCATCCTGGAAGAATCGCGTGCCGAACAGCGCGCCGAAGTCATCGGCAACCTGACCGAAGGTCAGATCGTTGACGGCGTGGTGAAGAACATCACCGAATACGGTGCGTTTGTTGACCTCGGCGGCGTTGACGGCCTGCTGCACGTCACCGACATGGCTTGGCGTCGCGTCAACCACCCGTCGGAGATCCTGACGATCGGTGAAACCATCAAGGTTCAGGTCATCAAGATCAACAAAGACACCCACCGCATCAGCCTTGGCATGAAGCAGTTGCAATCGGATCCGTGGGATGCGGTTGAAAAGCTGTACGCTCTGGGCACCGTGCACAAGGGCCGCGTCACCAACATCACCGATTACGGCGCCTTCGTGGAGCTGGAAGCCGGTGTCGAAGGTCTGGTTCACGTCTCGGAAATGTCCTGGACCAAGAAGAACGTGCACCCCGGCAAGATCGTCTCGACCTCGCAGGAAGTCGAAGTCATGGTTCTGGAAATCGACAGCGCCAAGCGTCGCGTGTCGCTTGGCCTGAAGCAGACCCAGCGTAACCCGTGGGAAGTCTTTGCTGAAACCCACCCGGTTGGCAGCGCGATCGAAGGCGAAGTCAAGAACATCACCGAATTCGGTCTGTTCGTGGGCCTGGAAAACGACATCGACGGCATGGTTCACCTGTCTGACCTGTCGTGGGACAGCCGTGGCGAAGACGCCATCCAGAACTACCGCAAGGGCGACGTGGTCAAGGCCGCTGTCACCGAGGTTGACGTTGAAAAAGAGCGTATCTCGCTTTCGATCAAAGCCTTGGGCGACGACACCTTCACCGACGCTGTTGACGGCGTGAAGCGCGGCGGCATCATCACCGTCGTCGTCACCGCCATCGAAGACGGCGGCGTCGAGGTGGAATACAACGGCGCCAAGTCGTTCATCCGCCGTTCGGACCTGTCGCGCGACCGCGCCGACCAACGCCCCGAGCGTTTCTCGGTAGGCGACAAGATCGACGTCCGCGTCACCAACATCGACCCGAAGACCCGCAAGCTGGGCCTGTCGATCAAGGCACGCGAGATCGCGGAAGAGAAAGAAGCCGTCGAACAGTATGGTTCGTCCGATTCGGGCGCCTCGCTGGGCGACATCCTTGGCGCAGCCCTCAAGGGCGGCAACAAGTGATCTGAACCGCTTGTATTGGAAACAATCGCAAGAGGCCCCGTCGCAAGGCGGGGCCTCTTTGCCATTCCGGGGCGTATTGCAGCAAAAACGTTTGTGCGCGCGGCTTTTTTTTGCCTATAGTCACCGAGAAAAGCACAAGGTGGCGTCTGGAAGAGGCCGGCAAACAGGGCTCAAGCGACCACGCAGGGGGATAAAACGGATGATCCGCTCGGAACTGATCCAAAAAATTGCAGATGAAAACCCGCATTTGACGCAGCGTCATGTCGAGCGGATCGTGAATACGGTTTTCGAAGAGATCATCGAAGCACTGGCAAAAGGCGACCGGGTGGAACTGCGCGGCTTTGGCGCCTTTTCGGTGAAATCGCGCGATGCCCGCATCGGCCGCAACCCCCGCACCGGCGAGGCGGTGAAGGTCGATGACAAGAAGGTGCCCTTCTTCAAGACCGGCAAACTGCTGCGCGATCGGCTGAACGGGCGCTAAGCCGCACTTGCCCTTCCCGGCCTTGCCGCCGATACTGGCCGCAACATCCATGGAGGGGCAATGATCCGTTATCTGCGCTATGCTTTTTTGGGCCTGATGGGCCTTGGCCTTCTGACCGTGGCCATGGCCAATCGTGCGCCTGTCACGCTTCATCTCTTGCCCGATGACATCGCCGCCTTTTCGGGCCTGTCATGGCAAATAGAAGTGCCGCTGTTCATCGTGATTTTCGGCGGCATTATTGCCGGGCTGCTGATCGGCTTTGTCTGGGAATGGTTCCGCGAGATGAAGCACCGTTCGACCGCCAGCCGGAAAACCCGCGAAGTCGTGCGGTTGGAGCGGGAACTGGCGGTGATGAAAGACGCCACCGCCCTGCCGGCAGATGACATCCTGTCGCTGCTTGAAAAGCCAAAAACCTGAGATGCCCGATATTGGCGTCAAGATCTGCGGCCTGAAAACTGCGGCCGATGTTGCCGCTGTGGCGGCGGCCGGGGCGGCCTATATGGGGCTGGTGTTTTTCGCCAAAAGCCCGCGCCACCTGACAATCGACCAAGCGCGCGGCCTTGCCCTGGCGGCGCCTGTCGGGCTGGCCAAAGTGGCGCTGACCGTGGATGCGGATGATGCGCTTTTGGACCAGATCACCGAAGCGATGCCCATCGACATGCTGCAATTACATGGCCATGAAACGCCGGATCGGGTGGCGGAAATCCGCGCCCGCTATGGCCTGCCGGTGATGAAGGCGGTGGGCGTGGCGGATGAGGGCGATCTGGCGGCGGTCTTCGACTATTCGCTGGTGGCGGACCAGATCCTTGTTGATGCCAAGCCACCGAAAAACGCCGCCCTGCCCGGTGGCAACGGTCTGTCTTTTGACTGGCGGCTGGTGGCCCAGCGCCGCTGGCTGCGGCCCTGGATGCTGGCTGGCGGCTTGACGCCGGAAAACGTGGCCGAGGCCATCCGCCTGACCAATGCGCGGCAGGTGGATGTATCTTCGGGCGTGGAAAGCGCGCCGGGGGTAAAGGACGCCGGGCGGATTGCCGATTTTGTGAAAGCGGCAACCATGGATGGCCCGCCGATCCTGCGCTGAGGTGGCAAGCGATTTTTCGTTGAAAAATCAGGGCGTTCAGAACGCCTTGAAGGTCATCGTCGTCAGGGTTTTCACGATGCCGGGAATGTCAAACAGCCGGCCCGACAGGTAGTGGCCCACGTCTTCTTCATCGGGGATATAGATTTTGGCGATCAGGTCATATTCACCGCTGGTGGAATAAAGCTCGCTGACCACCTCGCGGTCATAGATGGCATTGGCCACGTCATAGGTTTTGCCGGGGGTGCAGCGGAACTGGACGAAGACGCATTTCATGCGGGGGCTCCTGTGGCTGGCCAGTCCGGGGGTTTCACACCCCCGGTCCCCCGTGGGGTATTTGGGCCAAGATGAATGGTGTTGCCGCACAGTAGCGATTTGCTGCGGGCAGGAAAAGGCTTAGTCTTCGGCCCCGGCGCTGAGGGTCAGGGGGGCGGCGGGTTGTTTCAGGTCTGCCACGGTCAGCGGAGAGTTTGGCCGGCCAAGACGGTTGCGCACCACCCATAACAGGCGCTTTTCAGCCCTGGTGATGGCGACATAGGCAAGGCGTTTCCACAGGGGAACGCCGGCTTCGGTGCGGCCAGCGGCGGCGGCGGCATAGAGGTCTGGTGCGAAGACCTGCACGTTTTCCCATTGCGAGCCCTGGGCCTTGTGGATGGTCACCGCCGCGCCATGCAGGAAGGCCGCGCCCATGGTTGCGGCATGGGGGATGAAGGGTTCTTCTTCGTCCGGGCGTTCGATCTTGATGATCGAGGCGGCGGAAAGTTGGGGTTCCTCGGCCCCCATGACATGCAGTTTGGCAAAGCCCGTGCGGTTGCCGGGGCCAAGATAAATGACCTGCGCCCCTTTGATGAGGCCGCGCGCCTCAAGATCAATGCGTTTTTTGCGATGTTTCAGCGGCAGTTCGATCCCGTCGCAGATCAGCGGTTCGCCCGGCAGCAGATCATTTTCCGGGGCGCCATGTGCGGTGCGAAAGGCGGTGATGAGGCGAATGCGGGTGGCATTGCGCCAAACCAGAACCGGGCTGCGCGCCATCAGATCGGCATCCACCCGTTCGGCCCAGACCACGCGGTCATCGCGTTTGGCGGTTTCTTCCACCAGACGTTCAAAATCGTCAAAGCCAAGCCGGTCATCGGCCAGCGCATGGGCCAGATCGAGAATCGGGTTATCCTGCGTCTGCCGGTGGATGCGGTGCAGGTTCAGCTTCAGCGGTTCGGCCAGCCGGTCGAATACCATTTCGCCGCTTTGCCCAACCGGGGCCAACTGCGCCGGGTCGCCAAACAGCACCAGCGTCGGGAAAATCTCGCGCAGGTCATCGAACTGGCGTTCATCGAGCATCGAGCTTTCATCGACAAAGCCCACATCCAGCGGGTCTTCGCGCCGCTTCCAGCCCTTGATGAAATCGCTGCCGCGCAGGCCCGCTGCGGCCAATGCGCCCGGAATTGAGGCGACCGTGTCGTAAAACGCCTTGGCCCGGTCCAGCGCCAGATCGGTCAGCCCTTCGATGACGGGGCGCGTGCCCTGCCCTGTCAGCCATTCCGCGATCTGTTCATATTGCGGGTCATAGACCGGGGTATAAAGGATGCGGTGGATGGTGGTTGCCGGCACGCCCCGCAGGCGCAAGACCGAGGCAGCTTTGTTGGTGGGGGCCAGAATGGCAAGCGTCCGGCGATCCTTGCGGCGGCGGCCTTCGTAATCGCCCGAGACAATATCGACGCCCGCGGCCTGCATCGCCTTGTAAAGACTGGCGAGCAGCATGGTTTTGCCCGAACCGGCCTTGCCGACCACGGCCAGAACCGAAGCCTTGCCTTCCGCGCGGGGCGTCAGGCTGGCATCGCCAAGGTCGATGCCCATTGCGGCAAGCACCGCCGCGACGCGGTCATAGGCTTCGGCCTGATCTTCGGAAAAGGTAAGTGTCGGCAACATCGCGCGACCATAGGCGAGACAGTCCCAAAGGGCCAGAGCAAGCGCGCTTAATGCGCGCGGCGACGCAAGGCGCTCTCATTGCCTTCGGGGTCTGGCAAGCTATCGTTGGGCGGCAGCGCCGCTATTTCCGTGACAGCGACATCCAGCGCCTCTTGCGCCTTCAGGGCAAGGGCCGGCAGGCCGTTCGTCTGGGCATAGGCGCGCAGGTCGCGCAATACATCGAAAATCCAGTCATGGCGCATGTGGCCCCCTGTTGCAGCATGGTCGAACCCGCCCCCCAGCCGACGGATTGTCTCGATTCTGTCAACAGTCTAGCGCCGGGACAGCCAAGAGTCCGACGAATAGTGCTGCGCCAAAATGCGATACTGCCGCGACTGGTGACAGTTACGGCAGTATCAGCAATCTCTTGCACAAAGCTTAATTCAAACGCTTAGCGATTGCGGCCAGCTTCCAAAGCATCTTCAAAGGTGCGCAGGCCCGTCGTGGGCGATTGCACCAAAACGGCCATGTTGCCCGGCTTGTGCTTGTTTTTCCACATCAGCGTATGGGCTTTCGGAATGTCGGCCCAAGGAAAAACCTCGGACATGCAGGGATCAATCCGGCGTTCGCACATCAGCTTGTTGGCCGCGGCGGCCTGTTTCAGATGCGCGAAATGCGACCCTTGCAGGCGCTTTTGGTGCATCCACATATAGCGCACGTCAAAGGTGCAGTTGAAACCGCTGGTGCCGGCGCAGATCACCACCATGCCGCCCTTTTTGCAGATGAGCGAGGAAACCGGGAAGGTCTGCTCGCCGGGGTGTTCGAACACCATATCGACGTTTACGCCTTTGCCGGTGATGTCCCAGATCGCCTTGCCAAACTTGCGGGCCTCTTTCAGCCAGGTGTTGTATTCGTCGGAATTCACCTTGGGCAATTGCCCCCAGCATTTGAAATCATTGCGGTTGATGACTCCTTTGGCCCCCAACGACATGACAAAATCGCGCTTGGATTCATCGGAAATCACCCCGATCGCATTCGCGCCCGCCGTCACCGCCAATTGCACGGCATAAGAGCCAAGCCCCCCCGAAGCCCCCCAGACCAGCACGTTCTGGCCCGGCTTCAGATCATGCGGCGCATGGCCGAACAGCATCCGATAGGCGGTGGCAAGGGTCAGGGTGTGGCAGGCGCTTTCTTCCCATGACAGGTGGCGCGGGCGCGGCATAAGCTGCTGGGCCTGCACGCGGGTGAACTGGCTGAACGAACCGTCATTGGTTTCATAGCCCCAGATCCGCTGGGTGGGGCTGAACATCGGGTCGCCGCCGTTGCATTCTTCATCATCGCCGTCGTCCTGATTGCAGTGGATCACCACCTCATCCCCGACTTTCCAGCGCTTCACCTTGTCGCCCACGGCCCAGACGATGCCCGCCGCATCCGAACCGGCGATGTGATAATCCTGCTTGTGGCCATCAAAGGGGCTGACCGGCTGGCCAAGCCCGGCCCAGACGCCGTTGTAATTGACGCCCGCGGCCATCACCATCACCAGCACATCATGGCTATCAAGCGTCCAGGTATCGACGACCTCAAGCTGCATCGCCTTTTCCGGCTCGCCATGGCGGTCACGGCGAATGGCCCAGGCATACATCTGCTTCGGCACATGGCCCAAGGGCGGCATTTCCCCGATTTCATACAGATCTTTCACGGGCGCATCATAAGGCGCGATGGTGGGTGCGGTGTCCAAAGCCATTTGGGCCTCCTTGCAATCTTGCCGCGCCGCAGAATCGCGACGGATTGAGGCTATGGAATACTTAAGGTGCGCAACTTTGCAATGGGTTCAGCGCAAGATTTGAAACTTTATGTCCGCCGCGTCGCAGCACCCTGCGCGCCCTCCTGCCCCAGCCTTTGCCATATCGGGGCGGCATAAAAGGCCACAAGCGTATCGGATTGCGGGCTGATCTTCAGTTCCGGGGTAATGATTCCCCGGCCGATCAGCGGCGAAAGCCCTTCCTCCAAGGCCTGCTCCAACCCTTGCGGCGGCAGTTTCAGCACCGCATCGGCCGCTTGCAGCGCGGCGGCCAGTTCGTGAAGGCGGCCCAGCAAAGCCACGCGATCTTGGGGGGCCGATTGCAGGGCAGCCGCCACCAAAGGCACGGGCAAGACCGGCACGGCCTTTTCGATCTCGGCCATAAGATGGGCGCCAAGCGTCTCGGTCGCGGCGGCGGGGTTTGCCGCCATGAACGCGTTCAGCGACAACGGCGGCCCAAAGCCTGCCGCAGCGGTGCCAAAGCCCTTGTAGCGCCCCCGCAGCTTGCGCCAGATATTGGCCGCCACAAAGCCCAGTATAGGGCCGATCCCGGCGCGAAACCGCCGCTGGCCCGCCTGCCCTGCCGCCACCAGAACCCGGTCTTCCATCACCCGGTCATAGGCCAGCCCCACCGGCACGAACAGCACATCGCGCCCCGGCCCCGCGCCGGTGACGATATAGTTCAAAAGCCCCATCTTCGCCGGCCCAACCCGGCCATCAAGGCTGAGCCCGCCTTCGGGAAAGATCGCCTGCGTCGTGCCTTCTTCGGTGGCCATCTGCACATAACGCGCCAGAACCCGCCGATAGAGCGTGTTACGGCTGCCCCGGCGGATGAAATAGGCCCCCATCGCCCGGATCATCCGCGAAAACGGCCAGATCCGCGCCCATTCCCCCACCGCATAAGACAGGGCAGAGCGGTTGGCGACCAGCCATGTCACCAAGACATAATCCATGTTCGAACGGTGGTTCATCACAAAGATCACCGTCGCCTTACGGTCCAACTGGCCGGCAAGGGCGGGGTCCACCTTGCCAATCCGCACCCGATAAAGCCCCCGGCTGATCCACCGCGCCAGCCGGGTGGCCACGCCGAAATACAAGGTGGCCGAAAAGCCCGGCACGATTTCACGCGCGTAACGGCGGGCTTCCTGAAAGGCCACCTCGCCCGGCACGCCGGTTTCCGCCGCATGTTCGGCCACCGCCTCCATCACCTTTGGGTCATAGGCCAGCCGCACCACCATGTCTTGCCGCCGCGCCAGCTTGAACAGCTCAATCGGGCGGTCAAGCCGCGCGTTCAGCCGCGCCAAAGCCCGCTCTGCCCGTTTGCGAAAGAACCAGCGCACCGAAGGGAACAGAAAATGCGAAGCAAAGGTCACGGCGGCAAAGCCGACGATCAGGATCAAAAGCCAAAGCGGAAGCGTGACCTCGCGGAACATGGGGCAAGCTTTGCCGCAATGTCGCGCGCGCGTCAAACACCACGAAAGCCGCGCAGATGCCGCAGCGCAGCGATTGACAGCGCCGGAAAATGTCGCCTATCTGTCGTCTGACGAAATAAAATTGCCGACACGATTCACGAGGCCGCCATCATGACCGCGCAAAAAGAACAGCCCTGGCTTTTCCGCACCTATGCGGGCCATTCCACCGCCGCCGCCTCGAACGCGCTTTACCGCACCAATCTGGCCAAGGGGCAGACCGGGCTTTCGGTGGCCTTCGATCTGCCGACGCAAACCGGCTATGACAGCGATCATGAACTGTCCAGGGGCGAGGTGGGCAAGGTCGGCGTGCCGGTTTGCCATCTGGGCGATATGCGCGCCTTGTTCCACGACATTCCGCTGGAACAGATGAACACCTCGATGACGATCAACGCCACCGCGCCGTGGCTTTTGGCGCTTTATATCGCCGTGGCGGAAGAACAGGGCGCGGATGTGTCAAAGCTGCAAGGCACGGTGCAAAACGACATCATCAAGGAATATCTGTCGCGCGGCACCTATATCGCGCCGCCAAAACCCAGCCTTCGCATGATCACCGATGTGGCCGCCTATACGCAGAAAAACCTGCCCAAATGGAACCCGATGAACGTCTGTTCCTATCACCTGCAAGAGGCGGGGGCGACGCCCGAGCAGGAACTTGCCTTTGCGCTGGCCACGGCCTGCGCGGTGCTGGATGATCTGAAAGGTAAAGTTTCCGCGGCTGATTTCCCCAATATGGTGGGCCGCATATCGTTTTTTGTAAATGCGGGCATCCGCTTTGTGACCGAACTGTGCAAGATGCGCGCCTTTGTCGATCTGTGGGATGAAATCCTGTCGGCACGCTACGGCATCACCGACGCCAAATATCGCCGCTTCCGCTATGGGGTGCAGGTGAACTCGCTTGGCCTGACCGAACAGCAGCCGGAAAACAACGTCTACCGCATCCTTTTGGAAATGTTGGCGGTGACGCTGTCGAAAAAGGCCCGCGCCCGCGCCGTGCAATTGCCGGCCTGGAACGAGGCATTGGGCCTGCCGCGCCCTTGGGATCAGCAGTGGTCTTTGCGGATGCAGCAGATCCTGGCCTATGAAACCGACCTTCTGGAATATGACGATCTGTTTGACGGCAACCCGGCGATTGACCGCAAGGTTGCGGCGCTGAAAGACGGTGCGCGGGCAGAACTGGCGCAGATTGACGCCATGGGCGGGGCGGTTGCGGCGATTGACTATATGAAGGGCCGGCTGGTCGAGGCCAACGCCGAACGCATCGGCAAGATTGAGGCCAAGGAAACCGTGGTGGTTGGCGTCAACCGCTGGACCGAGGCGGCGCCTTCGCCGCTGACCGCCGGGGATGGCGCGATCATGGTGGTGGATGCGGCGGCTGAGGCCGACCAGATTTCCCGCCTGACCGCATGGCGGGCCAGCCGCGACGCGGCAGCCGTGAAATCCGCCCTTGCCGCGCTGCGGCAGGCGGCGCAATCGGGCGAAAACATCATGCCGGCATCCATTGCCGCGGCCAAGGCCGGTTGCACCACCGGCGAATGGGGCGCGATGGTGCGTTCGGCCTTTGGCGAATACCGCGCACCAACCGGCGTTTCGCGCAGCCCGTCAAACCGCACCGAAGGGCTGGAACCCGCGCGCGAAGCCGTCGATGCGCTGTCGTCGAAACTGGGGCGCAAGCTGAAATTCCTTGTCGGCAAGCCCGGCCTTGATGGCCACTCGAACGGCGCCGAACAAATCGCCGCCCGTGCGCGTGATGTGGGCATGGACATTCACTACGACGGCATCCGTCTGACCCCGGCCGAAATTGTCAGCGCGGCCGCCGATCAAGAGGCGCATGTCGTTGGCCTGTCGATCCTGTCGGGCAGCCATATCCCGCTTATCACCGAGACGCTGGAGCGGATGCGCGCGGCCGGGCTTGGCCATATCCCGCTGGTCGTTGGCGGCATCATCCCCGAAGACGATGCGGCGCAATTGCGCGCCATGGGGGTGGCCGCCGTCTACACGCCCAAGGATTTTGAGCTGAACCGCATCATGCTGGATATTGTGGCGCTGGTAGACCACGCCCCCATCGCGGCCGAGTAGGATAAAACAGCCGGTTTTTGGGCCAAAGCGGCCCAAACCTTTCTTGGTTTGCGCCAGATCAATGTTTCCCGATGCGAATGGGCAAGACTATTGGCGACCGCAGATCAGGAGAAGGCCATGTTTGAACGCATCAAAGCCCTCATCGAGCGCTGGCACGAGGCCCGCGAGATCGACGCCTTGACCGACCGCGACCTTGACGATCTTGGCATAAGCCGGGCGCAGGCCGAGGCCTTTGTCCATATGCCGCATGACGTGCCGGACCGGGTGCTTGCCATGGCGCAGATCTTTGGCCTGTCAGAAGCCGAGGTGAAGGCCAATCACGCCGAATGGCTGGAGCTTTTGGAAACCTGTGGCACCTGTCAGGACCGGGGCGCGTGCAAGCTGGTTTTGGAACGGGGCGATTTGTCGCGTCCGCATGAATGCAGTTTTTGCCTGAATTCGCACCGCTTTGAAACAAAAGCACAGGTTCAGGCCTAGGGGCAGGACCCCTTGCCCTAGGGGCTTTTCCCTGCACCGCGGCTGGCATAACCTGCCCCCGAAAGGGAGACCGCAATGACATTCCACATCGGTGCCAAACCCGGCGAGATTGCCGAAACCGTGCTTTTGCCGGGCGATCCCTATCGTGCCCGCTGGGCGGCGCAGAAGTTTCTGGAAAACCCGGTTCTGGTGAATGAGGTGCGCGGGATGCTGGGCTATACCGGCACATGGCGCGGGCATCGGGTAACGATCCACGGTTCGGGCATGGGGATGCCGTCCTTGTCGATCTATGCCAATGAATTGATGAAAGATTATGGCGCGCAAACCCTGATCCGTATCGGCTCTGCCGGGGCTATGCAGTCGCATGTCAAGGTGCGTGACGTGGTGTTGGCGCAAACCGCCAGCACCTGCGGCAGCCCCTCGCGGTCGATCTTTCGCGAGTTGAACTTTGCCCCCTGCGCCGATTTTGGCCTGCTGAAAGCGGCGCATGAGGCGGCGCTGAAAATCGGGGTTCCGGTGCATGTCGGCGGCATCTATTCGTCAGATACTTTCTATGATGAACGCCCTGATCTCGGGGAACAGTTGCAACGCCACGGCACGCTTTGCGTCGAGATGGAGGCGGCAGAGCTTTATCATCTTGCCGCCCGCTACGGCCGCCGGGCGCTGGCTGTGCTGACCATCTCTGACCATCTTCTGACGCATGAGGCCCTGCCCGCTGACCAGCGCGAAACCAGCTTTGGCGCGATGGTCGAGGTGGCTCTGGAAGCCGCCTTCGCCTAAAGCCCGCCCGCCGCTTGCAAAAAGCGCGCGACACGATGCACCGCGCTGCCCGCCGCCATGGGCCGGGCTGACCACAGGCGCAAACCGCCCGGCATCTGCCGCTCTTGCGGAAATGGTGCCACCAGAACACCGGCGGCCAGATGGCTGGCCACCAGCGCCTTGTGGCCGATCAGCACCCCTGCCCCGCCGGCCGCTTCCTCAACCGCCAGCGCATAAAGCGAAAACACCGGCCCGCGCGGGGTAAAGGCGTGCCCCGGCATGGCAAACTCGGTCCATAGCGCCCAATCCTGTGACCAGCTTGCATCGGTCAGGCAGGTGAGTTGCGCCATATCTTCGGGCCGGTGCAATTGCCGGGCAAGCTGCGGGCTGCAAACGGGAAAGATCACATCCGGCGCAATCAGCGTGCCGGTCTCGCCGTAAAACAGGCTGAGATCATAGGGCGCGCGTTTCAGGTTTGGCGGCGTTTCCATCGCCGTGATCGAAATGGAAATCTCTGGCGCCGCCGCGCGCAAGGCCGGCAGGCGCGGCGAAAGCCAAAGCTGGGCAATGGCGGGAAGCGTGGCGATATGCACCTGCTGTGGCGCGGCCTCGGCCCGCAGAGTTTGCACGGCCTGTCCTATCATATCAAAGGCTTGCGTGAACTCTGGCAAGGCCCGCGCCCCCACGGACGTCAGGCTGACGCCGCGCGCGCCGCGGTCAAAAAGCCGGGCACCAAGGCTGGCCTCAAGCGTTTTGATATGGGCAGTGACGGCCCCGGCGGTGATGCCCAATTCCGCCCCGGCAGCGGCAAAGCTGGCCAGACGCGCCGCCGCTTCAAAGGCGCGCAATGCCGTCAAAGGCAGATCTTTCGGGCGGGGCGGAGATACAGCCATTTTAGACCTATTTTTTCTAACCCTATTTTTTCGCAAAACTGATTTGTCGGCAAGCACGATCTTTGCTCTGCTGCCCCCAGCACAGGAGAGAACCATGCCCCATCTTGCCCCCCGCGCTTGGGTTCCGGCCCATTGCGAAAACCTTATCCAACGTCTTGCTGGCGAAACCGCGGCCCCGTCGCAACAGGTTTCCGCCCGGATCGAAGCGTTGATTGCGCGAAACAGCGCGATCCACGATCAGGAATGTTTCAACCTGAACCCCGCGACCAATATCATGAACCCCGCCGCCGAAGCCGCCCTTGCGCGGGGATTGGGCAGCCGGCCCTCGCTGGGCTATCCCGGCGATAAATATGAAATGGGGCTTGAGGCGATTGAAGAAATCGAAGTGATCGCCGCCGAACTGGCCGCCGAGGTTTTCAAGGCGAAATACGCCGAAATCCGCGTCGCCTCGGGTGCGCTGGCCAATCTTTACGGCTTTATGGCCTTGGCAAAACCGGGCGATCACATCATCGCCCCGCCCCCGGCTGTGGGCGGCCATGTCACCCATCACAGCGCCGGTTGCGCCGGGCTTTACGGGTTGCTCAGCCATGACGCCCCGGTTAACGCCGATGGCTACAGCATTGATATTGAAGGGCTACGCGCGCTTGCCCATCGGGTAAAGCCCAAGATCATCACTATCGGCGGCAGCCTGAACCTGCTGCCCCACCCCGTGCCGAAAATTCGCGCGATTGCCGATGAGGTGGGCGCCCATGTGCTGTTTGACGCCGCCCACCAATGCGGCATCATCGCCGGTGGCGTCTGGGCAAATCCCTTGGCGCAAGGCGCGCATCTGATGACGATGAGCACCTATAAATCGCTGGGCGGCCCGGCGGGGGGATTGATCGTCACCAATGATGCCGCCATCGCGGAACGTCTTGATGCCATTGCCTTTCCGGGCATGACCGCGAATTTTGACGCGGCAAAATCGGCGGCTTTGGCCATCACGCTTTTGGATTGGCGCGACCACGGGGCCGCCTATGCAACGGCGATGGTCGATCTGTCCCGCGCCTTGGCGCAGGAATTGGCGGCCCATGGCCTGCCGGTTTTTGCCGCCGAAAAAGGGGCCACGCAATCGCATCAGTTCGCGATTGAGGCGGCAGCCTTTGGCGGCGGGCAGGCCGCTTCAAAAACCCTTAGGAAAGCCGGGTTCCTGGCCTGTGGTATCGGCCTGCCGATTGCACCGGTGCCCGGAGACATGAACGGGCTGCGCATTGGCACCCCGGAATTGGTGCGCCGGGGGATGACACCGGCCGACGCCCCCGCGCTGGCGGCGCTTATCGCGGAGGGGCTACGTTCGAACGACCCGTCATCGCTGGCCAATCGCACCCGCGCCTTGCGGGCGCAGTTCCAGGGGCTGCATTACATGAACCTGCCGGCCACCTAACGGCCATGGCTGCGGTCATAGCCATTCGCCGGCGAGGGGTGCCAACCCTGCGGCGGCGTTTTGGGCTTGAACACCTCAACCAAAAGCGGGTGGCAGGCGGCTGCGTCTGAGGAATGTTCGGCGCTGCAATCGCCACCGGGGCAAGCCGACAGCCCACCCAGAATGTCAATTTCCGCAAAGAATTCAATGAAATCGCCGGGACGCACCGGCGAGGCTTTCATGAAATACTGGCCGGTATCGCGGGTAAACCCGGTGCACATGAAAACATTCAGCACATCATGCACATGCAGTTCCGCCACCGACAGCGGCAGCCCCATCCGATCTGCCAGCGCCCGCGTCAGGTTGGAATGGCAGCAATGGTGATACTGCCCGCCAGACAAAAGATTATGAGTATAAGGATCGCAGCGCGTGCCGATCACATCATGCACCCCGCCGCCAAAAGCATCGAACTGATACCAATCCAGCGTATCTTCGGTGATCGTCGTCATCGCCCTGAGATGCGGCAAGTTGGACCACATACGATCACCGGCGCTCAGATGCGTGCCATGCAGCGCGCGGGTTTTGCCGGAAAAGAACCGCTCGCCCAGATCATGCGCGTTCCACAGGTTCAAATCGCCCACCTGCGGCCCCTCGACCGAGGTGATCCGAAAGAAATGGCCGGCCGGAGCATCGAAACAGCGGGCTTCGCGCGCGGGCACCAACACCTCATCAACCTTGGTCCAACCCGCGCGGGCGGCGTGATACGGGGCCAGATCGGGCGCCGGCAGGCCCTGAACCGGATAGCAGATCACCGGGCGAATGGCCTTGCGGGCAGCGGCATCGGCCGGGGCGGAATGGGCGGGATGATCGGGTTTCATGGGGCCTCCTGTGCCGCAGCAGGCTGGCGCAAAGCCGCCCAACCGTCAATCCGGGCGCAGACAGTCCTTTGGGGTTTTTCCGGGCGCGGCATCGCATTGCGCCCCGCAACTGGCACAACGATAGCAGTTGGCCCCAAGGCTGCGGTCCAGCCGCCAGCGGCAATTGCGCGTCAGGGTGGAGTTCCGCCGCGCAATCCACAGGTAAAGGAAGACCGCAACCACAAGCAGCACAAGCAAGATCGGCATCAGTGCCCCCTATTCCACCGAACGGCCAAAGACGGCCATGGAAATGGCAAGCAAGGCAAGGCACAGCCAGCCCAGCGCCCAAAAGTGCGATGTCTTGCGGGCCTCATATGCCGCAATGACCGCTTGCAGCGCGTAATAGATGGCAAAAGCCCGTGATGCAAAAGCAATGATGGCAAACACATCCAAAGCCCAGGTCAGCACCAGCCCCGCAACCACCAGCAGCACATAGGAAAACCGCGGGCTGAACCGGCCCTTGCTTTGTTCGCTGACCAGCCCCCCCGCCCCGGCCGTATCGGCCACGGCCGCCGAAAACTGCGCGGCAAGCGCGGCCGTCACCAAAAGCGCAGGCAAAACCGGCGCCACATGCGACATCATGCCAATGATCGCGGTTTCACTGGCCGCAGCACCGGCAGGGGCGAAACACAGCACCAAAAGCCCGACATATGCCATGTAAATGCCACTCGAAACGATCTGGGCCAGACGCATGGAGCGGATACGCAGCCCGGCGGGATAATCAGCGCCAAGATAGCGCGAGGTTTCAAAGCCTGCACCGTGACGATCAGACCAAAGGCCAGTGTCAGCGCAGGCCAGCCCTGCATTGCCCCCGCGCCCGATGCAAATTCACCGTTAATGCCGCGCTGTGCTGCATCCCAGCCAAGCCCAAGGATCAGCCCCAAAATGATGGCAAGTTTCAGGCTGACAGAGAACAGTTCCATCCGCTCCAGCGCGCGGAAACCCTTGGTCCAGCCGACGATGAGAATCACCAGATAAACCGCCGACGTAACCAGCCGTGCCCATGGTCCGGGCGGCAGCGGCAAAAGACCCAGGGCAAAGGCCCCGAAAAGGTTCAGATAATAGGCGACAGAGATGACATAGGCAAAAGCCAGCATCAAATCGGCAAGCCGTTCCAGCGCCACGCGCCGCCCCACCATGCCATGTGCCGCAAGCGAGGCGATATTGGCGCGCACAGCCCCGCCAAACCCCCAGGCCACAAGGCAAAGCCCGGCCATCACCAGCGGTGCAAGGCGGCCGTAGGCATTGTTCAGGACAGGCCCCAGCACCAAAAAGCCCGACCCAATGATTGACGCCAACGGCGTCACCATGGCCCGCCACAAAGGCCAGTTTCGCAGGGCCGGTGACAGGAACGCCACCAACCCGGCAAGGGTTACAACCAGAATTGCCGCGTTTTCCAGCACCGGGGCACCGCGCCGGCAAGTAAGGCTCAGACCACGCGGTCGACCATCATCTTCTTGATCTCAGCAATCGCTTTGGCCGGGTTCAGCCCCTTCGGGCAGGTCTTGGCGCAGTTCATGATGGTATGGCAGCGATAGAGCTTGAACGGGTCTTCCAGCCCATCCAGCCGTTCGCCCGTGGCTTCATCACGCGAATCGATGATCCAGCGATAGGCGTGCAACAGCGCCGCCGGGCCAAGATAGCGGTCGCTGTTCCACCAGTAAGACGGGCAAGAGGTGGAGCAAGAAGCGCACATCACGCATTCATAAAGGCCATCCAGCTTTTTGCGATCGTCGATCGACTGGCGCCATTCCTTTGCCGGGCGGTTGGTCTTGGTTTCCAGCCACGGCATGATCGAGGCGTGCTGGGCATAAAAATGCGTCAGATCCGGGATCAGGTCCTTGATGACCGGCATATGCGGAAGCGGATAGATTTTGACATCGCCCTTGATCTCATCCAGCCCATAGATACAGGCCAGCGTGTTGATGCCGTCGATGTTCATCGCGCAGGAACCGCAGATGCCTTCGCGGCACGACCGGCGGAAGGTCAGCGTCGGGTCAATCTCATTCTTGATCTTGATAAGCGCGTCCAGAACCATCGGGCCGCATTTGTCCATGTCGATGAAATAGGTATCGACAGAGGGGTTTTTGCCGTCATCCGGGCTCCAGCGGTAGATCTGGAACTTGCGGACGTTCTTGCCCTCGGGCTTCGGCCAGGTTTTGCCGGTGACGACTTTGGAGTTCTTGGGAAGGTTGAACTGAACCATGGGCTTTCCTCGTCAGTGTGCGGCCGGGCGCGGGCCGCGGGGCAGAATGGCTGTGATGGCGGGGCGGGTCATGTCAGCCCACCCAGTCAGGTTGATCGTCAAGCGCGTGGGCCGGGAATTGCCCGGACCGGGACTTGACACATTCGTCAAACACTTGGGCCGGGTCACGGCCAAAGAGAAGGTCGGTTGAAATGGTCACATCCAACGCTGCCGTCGGACGGCCATTTGCCCCAAGGCCAAGGCCGATCTGGCCACGCGGGCGGCGGGCCTCATTGGCGCGCTCAACACAAAGGCGTTCGGCCTGCTCCACCGAAAGGGGCGCACAGGCCATCAGCGGCGGCAGGGCGGCAACGGTCAGGAAGGCGGCGCGCACCATTTTCATGCCCCAAGCCCGGTAATACCCGCCCCGGCAAGGCAGGCGGCTGCCCCCGGCTGGCTGGCGATACGCATGACATTGGCAACCGTGCGACTGCCCGCGCCGACGCCAATATCCTGCGCAAGCGCCTTCACATCTTCGGCGCTGGCATTATCGACAATGCAGCGGGTGGCGGTTTCATCCAGCCCCTGCGGCACATAATCGGCCACGATGGGCCGCACCACCGTATCGGCGGCACGGCGGCCAAGCTTATCGGCCACCTGCGCAGGATCGCAGGCGGCAAGGGCCATGGTCAAAAGGATCAGGCCCGCGATACGCATCAGAACTTCCGTTCTGCCGGGGCGATTTTCTTCAGGGAAATCCCGCCTTCGGCCTCGGTCGTCAGGGGCTCGGTTTTCACCGGGCGATAGTTCAGCGTCACCTTGTTACCATCGACATGCGCCAGCGAGTGCTTGCGCCAGTTCTTGTCATCGCGCGCCGGGTGGTCTTCATGCGCATGGGCACCGCGGCTTTCGGTGCGGGCGTGCGCGCCATAGATCGTGGCCAGCGCGTTCGGCATCAGGTTGGTCAGCTCCAGCGTTTCCATCAGGTCGCTGTTCCAGACAAGGCTGCGGTCGGTAACGTTCAGATCGCCCAGCTTGCCGGCGATCGCCGTCATCTTCTTTTCGCCCTCGGCCAGCACCTTGTCGGTGCGGAAGACGGCGGCGTCCGATTGCATGGTGCGCTGCATTTCCAGACGCAGATCAGCGGTCGGGATCGCGCCCTTGGCGTGGCGCAGATCGTCAAAGCGGCCAAGCGCGCGGTCCACCTCGGTCTTGTTGACCGCAGGCATCGCAGCGGCGCGGTCCACCACCTGCCCCGCGCGGATGGCGGCGGCACGGCCAAAGACCACAAGGTCAATCAGCGAGTTCGAGCCAAGGCGGTTCGCGCCGTGAACGCTGGCGCAGCCCGCCTCGCCCACAGCCATCAGGCCGGGGAAAACGGCGTCGGGATTGTCGGCGGTGGGGTTCAGAACCTCGCCATAATAGTTCGTCGGGATACCGCCCATGTTATAATGCACGGTCGGCAGAACCGGGATCGGCTCTTTGGTCAGATCGACGCCGGCGAAGATGCGGGCGGATTCGCTGATTCCGGGCAGGCGCAGGTCCAGCGTTTCCTTCGGCAGGTGGTTCAGGTGCAAATGGATATGGTCGCCATGTTCCCCCACACCGCGGCCTTCACGGATTTCCAGCGTCATGCAGCGGGAAACGTAATCGCGGGGGGCGAGGTCTTTGTAATGGGGGGCATAACGCTCCATGAAGCGTTCGCCGTTGGCGTTGGTCAGATAGCCACCTTCGCCGCGCGCACCTTCGGTAATCAGGCAGCCCGAACCATAGATGCCGGTCGGGTGGAACTGCACGAATTCCATATCCTGAAGCGGCAGGCCCGCACGGGCCACCATGCCGCCACCGTCGCCGGTGCAGGTATGGGCCGAGGTGGCCGAGAAATAGGCGCGACCATAGCCGCCGGTGGCCAGAACCGTCATCTTGGCGTTGAAGACATGGATCGTGCCATCGTCCAGCTTCCAGCAGATGACACCGGTGCAACGGCCATCGGTGATGATGAGATCCAGCGCGAAATATTCAATGAAGAATTCCGCGTTGTTCTTCAGCGATTGGCCGTAAAGCGTGTGCAAAATGGCGTGGCCGGTGCGGTCAGCGGCAGCACAGGTGCGCTGCACGGGCGGGCCTTCGCCAAACTCGGTGGTATGGCCGCCGAAGGGGCGTTGGTAGATCTTGCCTTCTTCGGTGCGGCTGAAAGGCACGCCGTAATGGTCCAGCTCATAGACAGCCTTCGGGGCCTCACGCGCCAGATATTCCATCGCGTCAGTGTCGCCCAGCCAGTCAGACCCCTTCACGGTGTCATACATGTGCCATTGCCAGCTATCGGGGCCCATGTTGCCAAGGGATGCCGCGATGCCACCCTGCGCCGCGACGGTGTGCGAGCGCGTCGGGAACACCTTGGTCACGCAGGCGGTGCGCAGGCCCTGTTCGGCCATGCCAAGCGTGGCGCGCAAACCGGCCCCGCCGGCACCAACCACGACCACATCGTAATCATGGGTTTCGTAAGTATAGGCTTGGGTCATGTCAGAAACCTCAGATCGCGATCTTCACAAGGGCGAAAAGCCCGGTGGCAACGATCACGGCGGACAGGGAATAGGTGAAGATGATGCCCATCTTGCGGGCGGTGCCGCGGGCGTAGTCCTCGATCATCATGGTGGCGCCCATGGCGAAATGGCGCATCCCGACAACCAAAACCAGCGCCGTCAGGATCGCCGGGAAGGGGCGGGCGAAAATCGCCACGACCTGTTCCTGGCTTTGGCCCAGCGCCTTGCCAAAGATGTAAAGCCAGGTTGGCACCATGAAGGCCAGCGCAACGGCGCTGACGGTCATGTGCCAGTGATGTTCGGTCCCGGTATGGGAGGCGCCTTTACCCTCGGCGCGTTTGCGGGCGGTCAGATAGCGCATGGTGCCCTCACTGCACGAGAAGAATGGTGATGACGGTCAGAACGACCGAACCGATGATGACGCCCCAGCCCAGCTTGTCAGCCGTGGGCACATCCAGCCCCTTGCCCGCGTCGAAATACAGATGCCGCAGCCCGGCAAGGTAGTGATACCACACCGCCCAGGCCGAACCGGTGAAGACCAGATCGCCAAACCAGCTTGTCACCACCGCATTGGCCGTGGCGAAATAGGCCGGGCTGGTCGCCGCCGCCAAAAGCCACCACACCGCCAGCGCCACGCCGACGATCAGCGCATTGCCGGTGATCCGCGTCACGATCGAGGTCATGGAGCTGAGCTGCGGGCGGTAGTAGGGCCCGATCATGAAAGGGGAAAGGGGCCGCTCGACCCGTTTTGCGTCTGCCATGGCATGTCCCTTGTTCATAGCGCGGGCGAAATGCGCCCATCAAACTGTCTGTATCTTCAATAGCGCGAATTTCGGCGCTGTCACCATAATACATTGGGCAAAAGGCCGCTTGTTGCCGCTATCAGCCAAGATTTCAGCATTTGTGATCACGGTTTTTTTGACTGTGATCACAAATTTGCACCCAATCTTGCCTTAAACCGGCATCAAGGCCCAATAATCGAGATCCAGAAGAACCTCGGGCGCATATTTGCCATCCGCGCCCTTCAAGGCAAAGGGCGCGGCCCCCTGCTTTACCGCCACCAGCCGCAAACGCAGCGCCCCGACACCCGGCGCGACGGTTTCGGCCTTGTCCAGCACCTCAGACCACGCCTTGACGGTATCGCCCGAAAAACAGGGGTTGGCATGGGCGCCGCCATTCAGCGCGACGATCATCTGGGCATTGGCCAGCCCGTTAAAGCTCAGCGCACGCGCCATTGAAATCACATGCCCGCCATAGATCAGCCGCCGCCCATCTTCGCGGAAGGTGGCATCGAAATGCACCTTGGCGGTGTTTTGCCACAAACGGGTGGCGACCATATGTTCGGCTTCTTCGATCGTGACACCATCGACATGGTCGATCTTTTCGCCAATCTGGTAATCGCCCCAGCGGTGCGGCTCGCCCGCAAGGGTGAAATCGTAATCGGAAAAATTCAGCCCCGCCGGAACCACCAGATCAGCGGCAGACAAGGCTTTTTTCAGATCAGGCACCACAGCTTCGGGCGTGGGCGCATCCATACGGTTTTTGCGCACCATGACCCAGCGCACATATTCCAGCACCGTTTCGCCGCGCTGGTTCAAACCACGGGTGCGCACATAGACATTGCCCGATTTGCCGTTGGAGTTTTCCTTCAGCCCGATCACCGTGCTTTGCGAGCGCAGCGTATCTCCGGGGTAAACCGGGGCCAGCCAGCGCCCCTCGGCATAGCCAAGATTGGCCACCGCATTCAGGCTGATGTCAGGCACGGTCTTGCCAAAGACCACATGAAAGGCGGCCAGATCATCAATCGGGGCGGCCGGCAAACCAGAAGCGCGGGCGAATTCATCTGACGAATAAAGCGCCCCACGGGCGGGATAAAGCGCATGATAAAGCGCGCGTTCCCCCCCCGAAATCGTGCGCGGCACGGCGTGGTGAATGGTCTCACCAATGCGATAATCTTCAAAAAAACGGCCCGGATTGGTTTTCATCTTGGTCTCCGTCGGGAAGGGCTGGCGTCTTATTGTTCGCCCAGTTTGATGTCGGGGCTGTAGCTGCCCGGCACCTCTTTCACCACGGCCTGCCCACAGCGCATAACGCCGCGCGCCGCATCGAAGGCATAGGTCGGATCGCCTTGCAGCGACCAGCCCTTATTCAGCGCCGCCGTCACCTTGTGACAAAAGGCCGAAGTATCGTCATCGCTGAGAAAACGGTAAAGTTTCATGATCTTATCCAAAGGTTGGGTAGCCAAGGGCATAGTGCAGGCCGGAGATCGCGCCATAGACCAGCAGCGTTCCCGCCGCGGCCATGATTTCGAACTTTGCGGGTTTCGCCGCGGGCGGCACCCAAGGCCCACCCCGGTTGACCAGCACCATCGCCACCAGCGCCCAAGCCGCCATCGTGCCAAAAAGCAGAAAAGACGGCGTGTCGCCATTGACCATCAGATGCGCCACCGCCCAAAGAACCGTGCCCCAAAGCATCGGGTGCCGCATCTTGCGGGCAAGCGCGGTTTTCATCCCCGCGGCGGCAAAAAGATAAACCGCAATCAGCATAAGCAGGTTGTTCACGCCAACAAGCGCAGGCGAACGGCCCCAGTAAAACGTGCCCTCTGCCGCGCGATAGCCAATCACCATCAGCACGATCCCGGCCAGCATCGCCAGCGAAAGCGGCCCCTTGGCCTTGTCGCCCCAGCCGGCCCGCAGATCAGGCGCCAGCCGTTTCAGGTGATGCGGCACCACCCAAAGGGCAAGGCCAAGAATAAGAAGGGTCATATCGCGCTCCGAATATGTAAATCCGGCTTACACTGGCATCATTCCGCCAAGGCGGCAATCGCCGCAGCCTTGGCGATCAGGGCTTCGGCGGTGACGATATGCAGGTTTTCCACGATCTTGCCATCGACCACAGCCACCCCCTGCCCCGCCGCCTTGGCCTCGGCAAAGGCGGCAATCTGGCGGTGGGCCAGCGCCAGTTCGGCCTCTGACGGGGCAAAGGAAAGGTTGGCGATTTCAAGCTGGGCCGGGTGGATCAGGGTCTTGCCATCAAAGCCCATATCCCGGCCCTGTTCACATTCGGCGCGCAGCCCCTCCTCATCCTTGAAGGCGTTGAACACACCATCGACGATGATCTTGCCATGGGCGCGCGCGGCCAAAAGGCAAAGGCCAAGCCCGGCCTGCAAAGGCAGGCGATCGGCGCGGAAACGGCTGCCAAGTTCCTTGGCCAGATCATTGGTGCCCATGACCATACCTTTCAGGCGCGGATGGGCGGCGATTTCACCGGCGTTCAACATGCCGGCAGCGGTTTCCATCATCGCCCACAGGTCAGCCCCCGGCACCACGGCCGCGACCGCATCAAGATCAGCCGCCTTGTTCACCTTCGGGATCAAGATCGCATCAATCTTGGCGCCACGGGCAATGGCGCCATCCATGGCGCGCGCATCGGCATGGCCCCATGCGCTGTCAAACCCGTTGATGCGCACAATCCGCGTGCGGCGGCCAAAATCCCAATCGGTCAGCACCTGGGCCAGCAGATCGCGCGCGGCGGTCTTTTCTTCGGGGGCCACGGCATCTTCCAGATCGAAGATGATCGCATCAGCGGCAAGCCCCATGGCCTTTTCCAAAGCCCGCTCTTTCGAGCCGGGAATATAGAGAACAGAGCGGTAAGGGCGCGCGGACATGATTCTCTCCAAAGCAATAATCTTGCGCAGAAAGACACGGGTTGGGCATTTTCGGCAAGCCCTGTTTTGCCGCAACGCAGAAAAACCGGCACGCGGCATTAACCGGCTGGTGATGATCCGCGCGCAGCCTGCCCCTATCGAATGTTTGGGGGTTCCGATGGAAAAAACCTTGTTTGCCTTGTCGCTTGGCTTTGCCGGGCTGATCCTTGCCACGCAGGCGGCCAAGGCCGCGCCCGCCGCCGCGCAATGCGCCCCGCGCGATCAGATCGTTGCCCGGCTGGCGACCGGCTTTGACGAAACCCGTCAGGGCGCGGGGCTGACCGCAGCGCCGGGCGGTCAGGCGCAGGTGGTTGAAATTTTTGCGGCCGACAGCGGCAGTTGGACCCTGATCGTGACGCTGCCCGATGGGCAAAGCTGCCCCGTCGCCTCGGGCGAGGGTTGGCAGGCCCTGTATGAAGACCTGCCCGCCAAAGGCGATCCGGCCTAACCCGCCAGCCCGCCCCAGATCAGTTTCAGCGATACCGCCAAAAGCGCCCAGGTAATAAGCTGAAAGAACAGGCGTTCGGGCAGGCGATTGACCAGCTTCACCCCGACGAAAACCGCAATCGCCGCAACCGGCATCAAAGCCACCGCGACCTTCAGATTGCCGGGGGTGAACTGGCCCAAGGCCCAATAGGGCACCAGCTTTATGCCGTTCAGATAGGCAAAAAGCAGGGTGTTTGTGCCGGCATAAACCATCTTTTGCAGACCCAAAGGCAGCACATAGATCTGAAAGGGCGGCGCGCCGGAATGGCTGACAAAGCTGGTAAAGCCCGTCACCGCCCCCCAAAACAGCCCCGGTGCCACGCGCGCCTCACGCGGGGCAACCGCACCCCGCCGGGTCAAGAGCCGCAGCGCAAAGCTGGCCCCGATCACGCCCACCAGCGCTGTGACCAGCCATTCCGGCGTGATACGCGCCGTGGCCCAGCCAAGCCCCACCCCAATCGTGACGCCAACCATCATGATCGCCAGTACCCGGCGATTGAAGGCATGGCGATAGGCATAAAGCCCGAACATATCGGACAGCACATAGACCGGCAGCAAAAGCCCCGCCGCCGTGACCGGCGAAATGACCAAGGACAGAACCGGCACCCCCAGCATCCCCACCACAGGCATACCGCCCTTGCCCATGCCCACCAGCGATGCCGCAAGAATTGCGCAGCTCCAGAAAAGAACCCCGTCCATGCCCCTTCCCCCTGCCGCGCGAATCCCTCATGATGCCGCGCAATGCCAATCCGGCGTGGCCAAAGCCTGCCCAAGCCCCTGCGATCCCCCGTTAGCGCAATCACGCAAAAGGGGCCAGCCCTGGGTCTTGCCGCAGCGCGGCGGGCTTGCTTTTTTCCGCGTCCGGGCTTAGCATACCATAGTATACAATTCTCGCAGCCACGCACTCGGAGACCGAACCCATGGCACGACCCAAGATCGCCCTTATCGGCGCTGGCCAGATCGGCGGCACCCTTGCCCACCTCGCCGCACTCAAGGAACTGGGGGATATTATCCTCTTTGACATCGCGGAAGGCACCCCGCAGGGCAAAGCGCTTGACATCGCGCAATCGGGCCCGGTCGAAGGCTTTGATGCCGCGCTGAAAGGCGCCAACAGCTATGAAGACATCGCGGGCGCTGACGTTTGCATCGTCACCGCCGGTGTGCCGCGCAAGCCGGGCATGAGCCGCGATGACCTTCTGGGCATAAACCTGAAAGTGATGAAATCGGTTGGCGAAGGCATCAAGGCGCACGCGCCGAACGCCTTTGTGATCTGCATCACCAACCCCTTGGATGCCATGGTCTGGGCTTTGCAGCAGTTCTCGGGCCTGCCCGCGAACAAGGTTGTCGGCATGGCAGGCGTTCTGGATGCCGGCCGCTTCCGTCACTTCCTTTCGGTGGAATTCAACGTCTCGATGAAGGACGTGACCGCCTTTGTTCTGGGCGGCCACGGCGACACCATGGTGCCCCTGACCCGTTATTCCACCGTTGCCGGCATCCCGCTGCCCGATCTGGTGCAGATGGGCTGGACCACGCAGGAAAAGCTGGATGCGATCGTGCAACGCACCCGTGACGGCGGCGCTGAAATCGTTGGCCTTTTGAAAACCGGCTCGGCTTTCTATGCGCCGGCGGCAAGCGCCATTGAAATGGCCGAAGCCTATCTGAAAGACCAAAAGCGCCTGCTGCCCTGCGCCGCCTATGTTGACGGCGCCTATGGCCTGAACGGCATGTATGTCGGCGTGCCCACCATCATCGGCGCAGGCGGCATCGAACGCGTGGTCGACATCAAGCTGAACGCCGACGAACAAGCGATGATGGACAAGTCCATCGACGCGGTGAAGGGCCTTGTGGCCGCCTGCAAAGGCATTGACCCCTCGCTGGCCTGATCGCCCGCACGCAACATCAAAACGCGCGGTCCCGAAAGGCCGCGCGTTTTTCATTGCCCACAGCGCATAGCCTGCCGCAATAAATTATTGGGGTGTTTGACCCGCCCTTATGCTAAGGTCTGGCGGAACGGCCTGCCGAAGATGGATTAGACAAGACCTTGAGAGAAATCCGAATAATCTCCGCAGCAGAGGCCCGGCTGTCAAATCCTGAGCTTTGCGCGTTTTACAAGACCCATTGGGCGCGCCCCATCGCCTTGACGCGCCAGGACTTCTGCGACTGGCAGATGAATGCAGCCCCCGAAGCCCATGGCATGAACCATTCGGTTGTGGCGATGCAGGGCGATGAGATTCTCGCCACAATGGGGGTTACGCCGGCACAGTTCAGCATGGCGGGAAAGCACTGCCAAGGCGCCGAACTGACAACCTGGGTCGTGGCGCCCGAGGCCCGCGGGAAAGGCATTGGAAGCGGCATTCTGGGCTATTTGCAGGACCGCTACGAAGTTCTCACGGGGGCGGGCATTACCGCCGCCGCGCTTCCGCTTTATCTGGGGGCGGGCTTTACATTCCTCGCCCATATTCCGCGCTTTTTTTACATCTCCGACTTTGCCAAGGCTGAAGTTTTCGCGCCCATTTCGGATGTCGCGCGGCGCGTGCAGTCAAAGCGCCAGTCACAGGCGGCAAGGCCGCTTTGGCACGCCGAAAGAATGCCCGCCGCGGCGCTGTTTTCGGCCGCCAAACTTTCTGCCTTTGGCCATTTTGACCGCAGCACCGAACGTCTGGCATGGCGGCACGACCGGCACCCGGCCTTTGCTTACGACGCGTTCCTTGTGCATCAAACCGCGGCCGGCGGCGAAGGGGCTGGGGTTATCCTGCGCGAAGACATCTGCGAACAGGTGCCGATCTTGCATGTGATCGACCTTTTCGGCGCGCCGGAACATCTGGAGGCCGCCATGGCCTTCGTTGAACAAGAGGCGCACCGCCGCGGCGCTGCCTTTGTTGATATAAGCCTGACAGCCGGCCCCCTGATCGCGCAATTGCGGGCCCGTGGATGGAGTTCGGCAATTGATGACCCGCTGATCGAAATGCCGTCGCTGTTTCACCCCTTGGAACTGCGCCGTCCGCCAACGACATCAATGGTCATCTGGGGACAAAACGCGCGCACCGCACTTTATGACTTTGGCCGATTGCATATCACGCGGGCAGATATGGATCTCGATCGGCCGACATTGCACTGGTATGAAACCGCGTTGAACCGCGAAACGGAAACGCCGGCATGTTGAATTTTTCTGCCATATCAAGCTCTTGCCTGACGACGGTAATGTATCATTATGTCCGGCCCGTTGCGGCAAGCGCATTTCCACGGCTCAAGGCGCTGGAGCTTGCGGATTTCATCGGCCAGATCAATTACCTCAAGGCGCATTACAACATCTTGTCGATTGAGACATTTGCCGCCGCCTTGCAGGCCCAGGCCCCCTTGCCCGAACGCGCCTGTCTGCTGACCTTCGATGACGGTTACGCCGATCATTATCAGCATGTTTTCCCGTATCTGGTCGAACATGGATTGGGCGGTTTGTTTTTTGCGCCGAAAACATCGCTGATCGACAGAAAACTGCTGGAGGTGAACCGGGTGCAGTTCACCTTGGCCAATCACCCACGGCCAGAATCGCTTGCGGCAGAAATTGACACCATGATTGCCGCCGCGGGCATGAGTGTAGAGCGCCTGCGCGCCGCGCATTTTGCCCCCAACCGGTTCGATGGCGCCGAAGTCGCCTATACCAAGCGTTTGTTGCAACACGCCCTGCCCGCGGAATTGCGCAGCCGCATCACCGCAGAGCTTTTTGCAAAACATGTCAGCGCCGACGAAAGCGCCTTTGCCGAGGAGCTGTATCTTTCCGCCGAACAGGCGCGCGAGATGCGGTCCTATGGTATGGAGTTTGGCGGCCATGGCGACCTGCATCTTTGGCATGGCCTTGCCAGCCCGCGCGAACTTGCACAGGAAATAGCAGGCTCTGTCACGGCGCTTGAAGCAATCGGCGCGCCTGTGACGAACGGCTATTACTGCTATCCTTTCGGCAGCGAAACGTCAGAGGTTCGAAAGGCTGTCGCCGCCGCAGGCTTTCGGGCGGGTTTTACCGTTGTGCCCGAACTGTGGCCCCCAAGAGCGGACCCTTTGCTTATTTCGCGCCTGGATACGAACGACCTACCGCATCAGCGCGAAGACGTGGCGGCACATAAAGGTTTGCAGGCGCCATGAAACCCTATGGCTTTGCGATGAGCGCCTATCTTCTGGCACGCCCGGTCTTGCAGCCCCTGATGCGCGGGGTGCTGCGCAAACGGCTGCAACAAGGCAAAGAAGACGTGGCGCGGGTCAAGGAAAAACTGGGAGAGGCGACGCTGCCGCGCCCGGCAGGCCCGTTGATCTGGCTTCATGCCGTTGGTCTGGGCGAGGTGCTGGCCCTTCGCCCGCTGATCGCCAGCTTGCAACGCCTGCGGCCCGATCTGCATTTCCTGCTCACCTCCAGCGCCCGGTCTTCGGCGCAGGTGATTGGGAAAAACCTGCCGCCAAACACCCTGCATCAAATGCTGCCCTTGGACGGGCCGGCCTTCATGAAGCGCTTTCTCGATCACTGGCGCCCGGATATGTCGATCTGGTCTGAACAGGATATTTGGCCGGGGGCCATTCATGATATTGCGGCAAGGGGCATCCCGTTGGCCTATGTCAATGCCCGACTGAACGCGACATCGTTCAAGAAACGCGCGCGGCTTTCAGGGCTTTACCGCGACACCTACCGTCAGTTTTCGCTGATCACCGCGCAAGATGGCCAAAGCGCGGCACATTTGCGCAGCTTGGGCGCACACGCGGTATCGGAAATTCCATCGCTCAAACCCGCCGCGGAACCGCTGCATGTGGACAGTGCGGAATTAACCAGATTGCAGGAACTTCTGGCCGGGCGGCGCGTCTGGGTGGCGGCATCGACCCATGCCGCCGATGAGCGCGCGCTCATCCCCGCTCAGGCGATGTTGCATGAAAAATCAAGCGATTATCTGCTGATCCTCACCCCCCGCGCGCCCGATCGTCATGCTGAAATCGCCCAAGCCCTGCGGGCAGCGGGGTTGCCTTTTGCCCAGCGCAGCAAAAAGCAAGACCCTGCCCCGAACAGCGCCGTGCTGCTTGCCGACAGTTTCGGAGAGCTTGGCCTGTGGTTTCGTTTGGCAAAAACGGCCTATATCGGCGCCTCGCTTGGCGGCATGGGCGGGCATAACCCGTGGGAGGCGATTTGCCTTGGCCTGCCTGTGATTAGCGGGCCTGACACCAGCAATTTCCGCGCGGATTACGCCTTGCTTCAGGCCGAGGGACTGGCGCATCAGATCCCCGCCGGCGCTGAAAATATCACAGCAATCGCCAACGAGATTTTGCGCGAGAAATCTTCCGAAATGCAGGAAAAGATGCGATCGCTTGTTGCGAATGCAAGGGAGGCGACAGACCGTCTCGCATCCGACCTGCTGGGGCTGATGGAAATAACACAATGATTCTGCGCGTTTTCCTGATGGCCTATCGTTTGGCATGGTTTGCACTGCTTCCCTTGGTCTTGATTTATCTGTGGCGCAGGGCCCGGCGCGACCCAGATTATTTGCGCCACCTGCCAGAGCGTTTCGGCTTTTATGGCCCGGTCCCTGCGAAGGGCGCGATTTGGGTTCATGCTGTCAGTCTGGGGGAAACCCGCTCTGCCGCGGCGCTGATCAAGGAAATTTTGGCGCGTGGCGACAAGGTGGTGCTGACGCATTTCACCCCCGCAGGCCGGCGTGAATCTGCCCGTCTCTTTGCCCAAGAAATTGCGACGAACCAGCTTACGGTGGTTTGGGTGCCGTTTGATATGGCATGGTGTTATCGCCGGTTTTTCAAAGCCTTCCGGCCGCGGATCGGGCTGACACTTGAAGTGGAAATCTGGCCGTCGATGATTTTCACCGCGCGGGATGCGGGCGTTCCGCTTTACCTCTGCAACGGGCAATATGCGACAAAATCACTTGCCCGCGACAACCGCGGCCTGCGTTTGCGGTTGCGGGTGGTGCAGGGGCTGGCCGGGGCCTTTGTGAAATCGCGCCTTCAGGCGCAGCGCTTCACCGAGATCGGCCTTGCCAACGTCATGGCAACAGGCGAGTTGCGCTTTGACCAGCCCATTCCCCCCGAACATCTGCACGCCGCCCGCAGCTTGCGGCCAGAATTGGGCCCGACGCGCCCGGTCATCACCATCGCCAGCGGGGTTGAGGGCGAGGAGCAACTTTTTACCGATTTGATCCTGAAAATGCGGGCGAAATCCGCAAGCACAGGATGCGCCATGCCGCTTTTTGTTTACGTTCCACGGGCGCCAGAACGCTTTAACATATTGGCTGAAAGCTTTGAACAAAAAGGCATAAAGTGCCTTCGCCGCTCCAACGCTTTGGACAAGGGCCTGTCTCTGAATGCCCCGATAGATGTGGTTGACGTCTTGCTGGGCGACAGCCTTGGCGAGATGTTTTTCTACCTTGCGCTGGCCGATCAGGTGATCGTCGGCGGTGGTTTCACGCCGCGCGGCGCCCATAATATCATTGAACCGCTCATGCTGGGAAAACCGGTTCTTGTCGGGCCTTATGTCTGGACGATCGAATACCCCTTTGTCGAAGCCGAACAAGCCGGCGTTGTCCGCAGCCTGCCAGATGGCGAGGCGCTTTTTGCCGCCCTGAATGCGCCTTCCCCGGTGGGGATGGATGCAAAGATTCACAGCTTTTTGGCGGAACATGCCGGCGCAAGCGCACGAACGCTGGCGGCAATTGACAAGGTGATGAACCGGCCCTGATTTTAAGGCCCAGCGCCCGCCCTGCCCCGGCGGGCAAATTCTCAGCCACTTGGCGGCAGGCGCGTCAACGCCGAAATCAGGGCGCGCAGGGCGGCGTTGTTGCGCAGTTCTTTTTGCACGGCAACCGCCATGGGAATGGGCGCGCCCAGTTCAAAATGCAGCGCCACGAACCTTGCGTTGAACCTGTCAGTTCTGGAAAAGCTTTCTTGCACGATGCCGACCGCATCGCTGGTTTCAACAAGTTTCGAGGCGATCTGGTAATTGCCAACGATATGCAACCGGCGCAGCGGATCATCCCCAAGCGAGGCCAGAACCTCAAGCAGCGGCGGCATGATCGGCCCCTGCGTATCGGGGGCAATGATCGGATAGCGGATCACCGCCTCGGTGCGCAGGCCGCGTTGCCCGGCCAAAGGATGCCCCTTGCGCACATAAAGCAACGGTTTCAGATCCGGCAAGGCGACGCATACCGTGCGCGGATCGCCCTCAAGCGCGCGGCGCGGACCGACAAGCGCATCCACGTCCCCCTGCCGAAGCTGCTGCAACGCCAGCTCCAGTGGCATGGCGTAAAGATGCAACCGCAACATGGGGTTGGCGGCAAGCACCGCTTGCACCGCCCGGCCCATCAGCCCTTCAAGCGATGCAGGCGTGACGGCCACGCGCAACAGCGCCTCGCGTTTGCCGCGCGCCTGGGTCATGTCGGCGCTGAGGGTTTCCACATCCGACAGGATGCGCGCCGCCCTGTCGATGAATTCGCGCCCGGCCGGGGTGGTTTCAACCCCCCGCGCCCGGCGGTCGAACAAAGCAAGGCCCAGTTCCGCTTCGGTTTCGGCCACGGCTTTTGTCACCGCCGACTGGCTGATGTTCAGCGCCTTTGCCGCCACCGAAATCGACTGCGCGCGATCCACCGCCACCACATATTTCAGCCGGGTGAAATTCATCAGACATTCCCAATTTTCATATCTTTGGACAAATTTCTATTTGTGGAATTCATTGGTCAAGCCCAGAGTTCTGCCAGATCAGCCCCAGATCAGCCAGAGAGACACCATGACCAAAACCATCGTTGCCGGCGTCGGCATGACGAAATTTGCCAAACCCGGCGCATCTGACAGCTATGACGTTATGGCCGAAGCCGCGATCCGTCAGGCGCTGGCCGATGCCGGGCTTGGCTTTGAGGCGATAAAGCAGGCCTATGCGGGCTATGTTTACGGCGACAGCACCTGCGGCCAGCGCGCGATTTACCGGGTTGGCATGACTGGCATCGCGATGGTCAACGTCAACAATAACTGCTCCACCGGATCGACCGCCCTGTTTCTGGCGCGTCAGGCCATTGAATATGGCATTGCCGATTGTGTGCTGGCGCTTGGCTTTGAACAGATGCGCCCCGGTGCGCTGGCTTCGGTTTTCACCGACCGGCCCAGCCCTTTCGTGGATTTTGACGCGGCCTGCGATGCCCTTGTTGACAACACGGAAATTCCGCTGGCGCTGCGCTATTTCGGCGGCGCGGGCAAAAGCCATATGGAAAAGCACGGCACCACGCTGGAAGATTTCGCCCGCATCCGCGCCAAGGCCAGCCGCCATGCGGCGCAAAACCCCTTGGCGCTGTTTGACAAGGAAATCTCGGTTGATGAGGTAATGCAGGCGCCAGTGATGTGGCCGGGCGTCATGACCCGGCTGATGGCCTGCCCCCCCACTTGCGGCGCGGCGGCGGCGATCCTTTGTTCTCAAGATTTCGCGCGCCGCCACGGCATCGACAGCCGGGTGCGCATTGCCGCACAGGCCATGACCACCGACACGCCTTCCACCTTTGACGCGCAAGACATGATGCAGCTTGTCGGCTATGACATGACCGCCGCCGCCGCCGCCCAGGTTTATGAGGCCGCCGGGATCGGTGCAGAAGATGTCGATGTGGTCGAATTGCACGATTGTTTCGCCCATAACGAACTGATCACCTATGAAGGGCTTGGCCTTTGCCCTGAAGGCGGGGCGCAGAAGTTCATCGCAGATGGCGACAACACCTATGGCGGCAAATATGTGACGAACCCCTCGGGCGGGTTGTTGAGCAAGGGGCATCCCTTGGGGGCAACGGGGCTGGCGCAATGCTATGAGTTGACCCAGCAGTTGCGCGGCAATGCGGGCAAGCGGCAGGTTGAAGGCGCGCAGGTGGCGCTTCAGCACAATCTGGGCCTTGGCGGCGCCTGTGTGGTGACGCTTTACCAGCGCGGGTAAAACAAGATGGCGGCGGGGCCCCGTATGGCCCCGCCGCCGCCCTTTCAGCCAGATTTCTTGTGATGTGCGATTGCCGCCTCCATCACGCGCCGCATGGCCTTGCGCCGAAAGCCCCAGACCTGCGCGAACCAGTTGCCAAAGCGCGGGAACCAGATGAAGGGCATATGGCTCCAGGCGGGCACGGTATTGCGCCGTTTGCGCCCCAAAATCATGCGCTCGGCCGTCCATGCAGCCCAGGAAAGCGGGAATTCCAGGAACAACAGCTTGGAAGTAGACTGGATCAGCCCGCCATAGGTATCTTGATAGATCGCCCCTTCGACCAGTGGCGTGCGAATGAAGGTCGGGTGGATCGTGCCCACCTCGACCCCCCAGCCATACATCTCGCCGCGGAAGGATTCGGCCAGATTAAGCACCGCCGCCTTGGAGGCCACGTAAGACCCCGCGAAGGGCAGCGCCACGGTCGAGCTGATAGACGAGGTGATAAGCGCATAGCCTGCGCTTTGGCGCAGATGGCTGGCGGTGGCCTTCAGCGTGCGGAACACCCCGTTCAGGTTGATGTCGATCACCTGAAGCCATTCGTCTTCCTCGGTCAGCATCAGCGGTTTGGCCCGCGCGATGCCGGCATTGGCCCAAACCACATCAATGCGGCCAAAACGCTGCACCGTGGCGTCGGCCGCGGCCTGAAGCTGCGCCATGTCGCGCACCGACCCTTCGATCACCAGCACATCGCCCCCGAGCCGCGCCGCCAGCGCCGCAAGTTCAGCTTTATTGATGTCAAAAAGCGCAAGCTTGCAGCCCTTGCGGTGCAGCCGTTCAACCGTTGCCCGCCCGATACCGGTCGCCGCCCCGGTGACAAAAACCACCTTGGTCATTTCTCCCCCCTTCTTGTTGTTATTTGCGCGCGGCCCATTTTTCGTGCCGGCGTCAGATTTGCCGCCCCGCGCCTTCCCAGTATTTCTGCCGCAGGTCTTTTTTCAGCAGCTTGCCGACCGGGCTTTTGGGCAGCGTATCGACAAAATCGACCGATTTCGGCGCCTTGACGCTGCCTAATTCTGCCTTGCAATAGCCGATCAGATCCTCGGCGCTGATGTCGGCCCCCGCCTTGAGCTGCACCACTGCCTTCACCGCCTCGCCCCATTTATCGTCGGGCACACCGATGACGGCAGCTTCATGCACCGCCGGATGCTGCATCAGCCAGTTTTCAATTTCCGAGGGGAACACATTCAGCCCGCCCGAAATGATCATGTCCTTGGTGCGGTCAAGAATGCGCAGGAAGCCTTCGGCATCCAGCGTGCCCACGTCGCCAGTATGGTGCCAGCCATGGGTGGAAACCTCGGCCGTCGCCTCGGGGTTGTCGTAATAGCCGGACATGACCAGCGCCGAACGGCACACGATTTCGCCTTTTTGCCCCGGCGGCAGCAGATTGCCCGCCTCATCCATGATCGCAACCTTGGCAAAGGGCGCGGCGCGGCCCACGCTATCCATGCGGTCAGCGCGCGGTTTGCCCGCCGCATCATAGCAATCGGCCGGGGTCAACACCGTCAGGATCGCCAGCGCCTCGGTCTGGCCATAAAGCTGCACCCAGACCGGGCCAAGCAATTCGGCCACCTCGCGCGCGCGGTCCGGCGCCATCGGCGCGCCGGTGGAGATATAGCTGCGCAGCGACGAAAAATCGGCCTCGCGCACATTGGGTTGGGCCATGATGGCCAGCGTCGCGGTGGGCGGCAGGAAGGTTTCGGTCACGCCATATTTCGCAATATCTGCAATGAATTGCTGCGGTTTGATGCCATCGTGGAACAGGATCGTGCCGCCCATCGTCAGCACCGGAAAGGCATAGGCGCCGGCGACATGGGTCATGGGGGCGGCGGCCAGATAGACCGTGTCGGTATCAAAGGTCAGCGTGGCCAGCATATTGCCAATGAAGCAATCCCAGGCCCGGCAGGGAATAACCACCCCTTTCGGCTTGCCCGTGGTGCCGCCGGTGCCCGCAATCACCTGCGCGCGTTCATCATCCCAGGGCAGCGCGATGGGATCGGTGCCCGCATCCGCGATAAAACGCTCAAGGCTCGGGCCGTGGTCGCTGTCGCCATCAAGGCAGACCAGCAGTTTCAGGCTGGGAACCTCGGCCTTGATACGTTCAAGAATGCCTTCATAGGCTTTGGTGAAAAACAAAACCTCGGCCCCAACCAGCCCCAGAAAATCGCAATGCGCCTGCACCGCGTTCTTGGCGTTGACCGGCAGCCAGATGCCGCCGGCACGCAAAATGCCAAGGCAGGTGTTGAAGGCCAGCGGGTTGTTGTCGCTGATCACCGCGCTTTTGACATTCAGGCCATAGCCATGGGCCAAGAGCGCATTGGCGATGCGGCTGTTTTGGGTGCCGGCCTCGGCATAGGTGGTTGCGGTGTCTTCAAAAAGATAAACCGGCTTTTGCGGGTTCGCCATCCAGCCGCGGTCGAAATGTTCGATCAGATTCATGGGGGTTCTCCTTCAAAGACCGCGATGCAGCTTGAGCTGCGCCAGTACGGTTTCGGGGTTTGCATCGGTTGGGATCGCGGCATAGATCGCCTTTGCGGCCGGATCGGACGCCAGCCCGTTATCGGCCCAGACACCATCAAGCCCCTTGGGCGTGAAAACGATGTCGGCGCTCATCGGGTCCGTCAGGTTGGCGCGGGTGGCCAGCGCCAGATGCCAGCGCATATGGCTGGCAAGGTTCGAAAGCGGGTTGAGCGCCCATTTGTAATTGGCTGCTGCCGCCTCGCCATCGGGATCGACGATCATGATGAAAGCGCCGGGCGGCTGGCCCAAAGCGCCCAGAAAATCGGTCAGATAGACCGCCGCGCGTTCGCAATCATCGGCACCGATCTGGGGCAGCGGCGCGCCATGGGCAAATTCATGCGCGCGGTTCAAAAGCCGCAGCGGCGATGAAACCACCAGTGCCAGCGGCCGCGACTTGCGCGCATCCGCGGTGACATTGCACAGCCCCGCCACCAGCGCCCGCAGCCCCGGATCGCCCATAAGCGTTTTCAGCGGGTAACTTGAACGCGCCCGAAAGACCATTTTGTCCTTCATATGCGGGTTGCGCCGCAGATAGGCCTCGATTACACGATCAAGGTCTATGGGCGCGATGGCCGGGTCCAAAAGGCCCAGAATCTGTCGGTAAAAGCCGTCAAATTCACCGGGGGCAAGCCAAGGCGCCTCGGCCCCTTTCAGAAACAGCCGTTGGGCATAATCCCAGAAATCCAGCCAGACCAGCGGGCTTTCAAGGCCGGGGAATTTTTCGCTCAGATCGCGTGTCATTGTCTTGCCCTCAAACATAGGTGCTGTCGTCCACATCCACGCCCAGCGTGCGGCGGATTTCGCGCAGCAGATCGCGCCGCGAAGCCGCAAGCAGATAGGGGTCGTTCAGGGGCAGCTTGCCATCGCGGAAGATCAGCCGCGGCAATTCGTGGCGGGTGTATTCGACCACGTCGAATTCGGGATCAATTTCATGCACAAGGCCCGAAATCGTGATGTCGCCCACCATCAGCATGACCAGTTCCCGGTCAAGCGCCACACGGTGTTTGCGCAGGTTCATCATGATTTGCAGCCAAAGCGTTGTCAGGTCTTTGGTGTGGCCCTTGGCGCGGGTCTTGTCCCAGCGCTGATACATCTTGTGCAGATCATGGCTCAGCGCCTCTTTGGTCTTTTCGCTGGCCATCCAGGGCCGGTCGCCAAGGTAGTTGTCGCCCTGCAACCAGCCATCCACCGCCGCCACGCACAGATAGGCGCGCAACTGGCGTTTGATATAGTAATTCGGGAATTCATGGGCGAGCCCGGTATCAAGCAAAACCGCCTTGCCCTCGCCCTCGATCAAGATGTTGCCCGAGTGCAGATCGGCGTGGAAGAACTTGTTGGAAAAGGCCATGTCGAAATACATCGAATAGATCTTTTCGGCCAGATCCGGGTCATGCTTGCCGCGTTTGCGCACATAATCCAGCGCCTTGTCGCCGTGGATGAATTCCATCGTGATGACTTCGTTTGACGAAAAGTCGTCGTAGATTTCGGGCAGGCGCAGCCAGTCCTGCTTTTCGAAATCACGGGCAAAGCGGCGGTTGTTGGCGATTTCCAGCCGGAAATCCATCTGCCCGCGCACCGCCGCGCCCAATTCGCTGAGCATCTCGCGCGGGTTCATGCCGGAAAAACCGGGCACGATGGCGCTTAGAACGCCGGTCATCGTGCCAAGGGCTTTCAGGTCATCGGTGACGCCGGCCTCAAGGTTCGGCCGTTTGACCTTGACCGCCACCAGACGCCCGTCTTTCAGCCGCGCCTTATGCACCTGCGCGACCGAGGCCGAAGCGATGGGCGCATCGGGAAATTCGGCAAAAACATCTTCCACCTTGCAGCCAAGGCTGCGTTCGATGATCTGCCGGGCAAGCCCGTGCTGCATCGGCGGCACATTGTCTTGCAGGTGGCGCAACTGTTCGGCCACGCGAGTGCCCAAAAGGTCAGGCCGGGTAGACAGCACCTGCCCCAGCTTCACAAAGGTCGGGCCGCAGGCCACCAGATAGCTGACCAGATGCTTGCCGATCTTGTCTTGCCAGCGCCCCATGCGGGTGCCGCGCTTGGCCAGCAAGGAACGCACCCCCGAGGCCGCCATCTTCGTCAGCATCCAGCCCAGAAGCCGCTGCACACGCAGGAATTTGCGGAATGAAGACAGCGTCCACGGCTTTTTCATCTCCTCCGCGATCGGGTCATATTCGATCTCATCATCGGTTGAGACGCCCGAGACCACACGGCGGTTCAGCACCGCCTCGTAGACCATCTTCGGGTCGGGCAGCATGATCTCGCGCGGGAACTCGCCGGGCATTTCCTTATACATGCCGCCGTAAACTTCGGCGTCATCATTCCAGCGCCCGAAATACAGCAGACCCACGGGCGGCGAGGGTTTGATGTGGTCTTCGACGAATTGATCCCAGGTCTTGCCACGGCGGATGCGCGCCAGCCGTTCCGCGCGGCGGGCTTCTTGGGTTTGCTCCTCGTCCACCAGCATCGTCTTGGGGTCATAGACGATGTGATAGATGTTGCGCGCGGTCCATTCCGAAATCAGCCCTTCGCGCAGGTCTTTCACAATCAGCGCCGGGTCGCGTTCAAGGCAATCGCCATAGGCGCCCGCAGCGCCCTGGTGAATGACGTAGAGTTCCCCCTCAAAGGCCAGCTCAAACTCCAGCGAACCGGCGCAGGTTTCATAGGTGGCGCCCTTGAACGGGCGTTTGTTCAACAGCTCGATCACATCGGCATCATAGCCCTCAGTGCTTTCGCCCAGCGCCTCGAAAACGTTCAGCCCTTGATCTTGGTGATCGGATAGCAGGGCGAACCGTAGCCGCCGAACAGCCCGAAGGTCGTGGGAAAACGTGAACCGTTGGTGATGGCCTGAAAGCCAAAGTTCGACCGGCCATAGCGCGAATGCATGGTCTGATAGCCAGCGCCGCCGCGATATTTGCCGAAGGTTGACAGGTCACGGTTGAACTTTTTGGACGAGAACATGACGATGGGCAGATCTTCCTCGGTCTGCTCGGTTTCGCCCACGTCGTTCATCTGGGCGAAGTTGGCGCAAACCGAATGTTCGCCATCGCGGTTCCAGCGCGCCCCACCCGCCATGCCGTTCAGATCGGCGCAGACGTTGCCAACCTCATGCCCGTGCTGGGTGGTGCCGCCATACATCATGCCGGCGGGCTGGTTATACCAAGGCGCCTTGATGGTGGCGTATTTCTGCGGCACCTGGAACATCAGCTTGGTCAGCGCCAGTTCGGTTGCCGTAATCAGCTTGAACCCGGTCGATACGTTTTGCGAATTCGGCACGTCATACGAACAATCCAGCAGGCTTTTCGGGTCGGTGACAAATTCGACATGTTCGATGATTGCCGGCGACTTGGGCAGATCGGGCCAGAAGAAGTTCATCAAGGGCACCATCGTGCCCAGTTTGGCGGTAACGATGGTGGCGTTGATCGAACGGTTGTGCAATTCGGGCGAAGACCCGCGCAGATCGACGATGATCTTGTGATCCGCCGTCACGGTCATGGCAAAGTTGATCTTCAACATCGCCGTCTCGCGCGAGGTTGAATCGATATAGAACTGGCTGCGCACCGTGCCGCGCGGCAATTCCGCAATGCGGCGTTTGGTTTCGTCGGCCACCAGCTCCATCGTGTGGCGCATGGTGCCCACAACCGCATCAAGCCCGTAATCAGCCACCGCCTTGTCATATTCTTCGGCCAGGCGAATGCAGGTGGCCAGCCGCGCCCGCAGGTCAACCAGCATCACCTCTTTTTCGCGCACGGCGTTCTGGATCAGCGTCACCAGATCGGATTTGAGCTGATAATTCTCGGCAATCTTGATGGGAGAACCGCGGAAGCCTTCCTCATAGGGGCTTTCGATTGACGGCCCCATGCCCCCCGGTGCGCGCGCGCCAATCTCGCCTTCGTGCATGGCGCAAACGGTCCAGGCGACCAGTTCGCCATCGACAAAATGCGGCATGACCATGGATTGATCGGGGTTGTGGATGCCGCCAAAGCGCGCGTCGTTCATGATGAAGGCATCGCCGGGGCGGATCATCACCGTCGGGTCGTTTTGCCAATACTTCAGAATGTGGCGCACCGGGTAATGCATGACCACCGCAAAGGCCGCAACGCCGCGGTTGGCCAAAAGCGCCACATCCCCGATCGAGGTCATATAGGCGGTGGAAAGATCGGCAAACTTCGCCGCGGGCGCGGCAACGGTCTGTTCCGCGATTTCAAAATTCTCATCCAGAACCGAGGTCAGCCGCGCGCGGATTTCCTGAAACAGGTTCAGATCGACCTTGCCCGCAAGCACCCGTTCTTCGCGCGGGCTGCGCGCGCCAATCCGGTGATCGTAAAGAATGTTCGCATCCGGCCCGACAAAGCCTGAATTGGTGGTCAGGAAGTCGTCAAACATCTTTTGTTCGTCGGCGGTAAAGCCAAAGTCGGTGCCGGTTGCGAAGGTTCCGTTCAGGCCCGCCTGCAAATCCAGTGTCATTGTCGTTTCTCCCTTACCCTTGCCCGTGGTTGCGCATCAGCCAGACCGCGCCATTGGCGGCGGCCTCCATGCGCCAGCCGGGTTCGACCAGATAGGTGGTGTTGCCGGGGTTGATGATGGCCGGGCCCTGAATGACCGTGCCGGGAACAAGCGCCTGCCCGTCAAAGCAGGGCGTTTCCACCGGGCCTTCGGTGCCGATGAAATGGCAGCTGCGCAGGGCAACCGGCTTTGGCGCGGCCAGTTTTTGCGCGGGCGGGGTCACATTGCCCATGTCCACGCCATCATCGGCCACAAAGGTGGCCACGCGGAAGTTGACGATCCACACCCCGCTTTCGGGCGCGGGCGTGCCCTTGCCAAAGCGGGTTTCAAAATTGGTGGCCAGTTTTCCCACCAGATCAAGCAGGTCGCGAATGCCCTCAAAGCGGCTTTTCTCAACGATTACGGCAGCTTCCATCTTCTGGCTGCCATAGCGCATATCCACCTCAAGCCGGTGGCGGGCCTTGTCGGCCGCAATTCCCTGACGGGCCAGTTCATCCCGGCCACGGGTTTCCAGCTTTTCGACAATCTGGTTAAGCGCGTCGAAATCATGCCAGAACACCATTTTCTTCGGCTTGGTGCCGATCTTGCGCAGGTTGCAGATCGGGATCATCTGGGTGTGTTCGTGGAAATGCAGCGGGCTCATCGAAGCGCCGCCCGCCGCCGAAAACACCGAGGAATAGGGCGGCACCAGAACCTTGTCGATGCCCGCCACCCGCGCAATGCCGCAGGCGTGCAACGGGCCGTTGCCGCCATAGGCCAGCATGGTGAAATCTTGTGGCAGATAGCCCTTGGTGCGCAATTCGCGCTGCACACCCGAGGCCATGTCACGGTCGGCGGTGCCTTTGATAAGTTTGGCCGCGGCGATCTCGTCGATGTTCATGTCATCGGCAATGTCTTCCATCGCCATCAGCGAACGCACGCGCCGCAGCGGGATCTTGCCCGAGGCGTAATTGTCCACGTCAAGATAGCCAAGCAGCAGGTCGGCATCGGTCACGGTGGGGTTAAGCCCGCCACGGTCATAGCACGCCGGGCCGGGCTGCGAGCCGGCCGATTTCGGGCCAACCTTGATGGCCTTGTAAACCGGGTCATAGCTGGCAATCGAACCACCGCCCGAACCCAGCGTGACAAGATGCACCATCGGCGTCGTTACCAGCCAGCGGCCAATGACGGGCTGAAAATCGTAATGTTTGACCCCGCCTTCGGTGATCAGGCCGATGTCAAACGAGGTCCCGCCCATGTCGGTGGCAATCACATTTCCCAGATCCGAGGTTTTCGACAGATGCTCTGAGGCATGGATGCCCGCCACCGGCCCCGAATGCACGGTTTGCAGCGCATCGGTAGAGTTGAGCTGCGCCATGCCGCCGGTGTTGTGCACCAAGAGCATCGGCTTGGTATAGCCCTGCTCGCCCAGGTTCACCTCAAGATCGGCCATGGCGTGATACATGATGCCATGCAGATAGGCGTCCATGATGGTGGAAGACGCACGCACATATTCGCCCTTACGCCCCGAAACCTGATGCGACAGGATCACCGGGATCGCGCCCAGCAGATGCGAAGGGTATTCCTCGGCCACGATTTCCTGCACGCGCAATTCATGCGCCGGGTTCGTGGTGGCATGGGTAAGGCACACCACCAGAACCTGAATGCCCTCATCCATCAGCTCTTTCAGTTGCACCCGCAGCAGCGCCTCATCCAGCGCCTGAATGACCCGGCCCGAAGCATCCAGCCGCTCATGCGCGCCGCGCACCAGCGACAGCGGGATCAGCGGTTCGGGCCGGTCGGCATTGGTCAGGTCGCGCACGGTTTCCAGATCAAGCCCTTCGCCATAGCCGCGCCCGCGCGAAATGGCGGTGGTCGCCTCAAAACCATGGGTCACCAAAAGCCCCATCTTCGGCCCGGTGCGTTCAATGATCGCGTTGGTGCCAAGGGTGGTGGCGTAGCGGATGGAATCGACCGAGCGATAAAGCGCCTCGGGTGCGATTTTCAGCGTTTCGCAGGCGTTCTTCACCGCCTCGTTGAAGCCAAGCGCCAGGTTGAAATGGGTGGTCAGCGCCTTTGACTGCACGATCTGGCTGTCATGGATGACAAGGCAATCGGTGAAGGTGCCGCCGATATCTACTGCAATGCGGTTCATCTGATCTCTCCGGGCCTGTCAGAATTGCGGGCGGTCAGAGGGGAAATCGGCATTCGATCCCCGGTCGAGCATCTGCGGCCCGCGATGCGCCCATTGCGCCTTGAGCGCGTCGATATCGAGTTCGATGTCATGCACCGGCATATGGCCCGGCACCTGATATTCGGTTTCGATCATCGTGCCGCAGCCGGGGCAGTAGAATTCGTAGATCACGCACAGTTCGGGATCGGGGGCGAAGGTAAAGTCGAACTTCTTGTCGTCGATCAGCGGGCGGTGAATTTCACGCGGATCGCGGGCATGAACAAGCGTGCCCTTCTTGTAGTTTTCGCGCGCGGAAATCAGCTTGTGGCCGCAGCATTTGCATTCCCACTGTTCCTGCGCGAGGTCGATCAGCAGATATTCGGTTACTTGGATTTTCATGTGTGTTCCCCTCACCGGAAGGTCAGTTCGATGTCGCCCGCCGGCGTGACCGTAAAGGTCCAGCCGGGCAAAACGGGCAGGGTGAAATAGGCGTCTTCGATGATGGCGGGGCCGGATGCGGTCATGCCTGCGCGCAAATCTTCAACCAGATAAAGCGGCACGGTTTCGTCCTTGCCGCCGCTTAACCGCACAGTGCGTTTGCCGCGCGCGCGGATTGGCGCGGCGGTGGTCGTGGCTTGCGTGCGGCGGTTGTGCCCCAGCGAATACGCGGCGACCAGTTCCAGCACCGACGGCCCCGCCGCCAGCTTGCCAAGGGCCGCCACCACATCGCCATTGGCAAGCGTCTCGCCCTGCCCTTCGCCCGAAGCAATGCGCCACGCCAACCGGCAATCTTCCAGCGCGAAGCCCTCGGCAAACATGTCTTGGCGCGCCCGCGCCAAAAGCGCATTCACCCGCGCTTGCGCCGCCTCGGCGCCTTCGGGGCCGTCAAGCAGGTCATCATAGCGGTGGCCAATATCGCTTTCGCCAATGCCCGAGGCAGAAAAGACCGCCGCCATCGACGGCACGATAACCCGCTTTGCCCCCACCGCCTCGGCCACGGCGCAAATCGAAAACGGCCCAGCGCCGCCAAAGGCGCCCAGCACGGTTTCGGGTGTCATGTAACGGGCCAGATGCAGCGCCACCGCCTGCACCCAGGCTTCTTCGGCGGCATCAACGGCACCGGCAAGGTCCAGCCCCAGCGGTTCGGCAATCTCGCGCAGCACCGCCGCTTCGGCGCGCTTGCGGTCAAGCTGCATCCGCCCGCCAAAGTAATGGTCGGGGTCTATCACGCCCTTGAGCAGCTTCACATCGGTGATGGTGGCCTGCGTGCCACCAAAACCAAAGCAGGCCGGGCCGGGCGCGCCGCCAACGCTTTGCGGGCCAACCTTGATTTGCCCGCCTTCGGCCCGGATCACCGAGCCGCCGCCCACCCCGATTGAGCGCAGGTCAGACATCGGGATCGACACATCCACGGTTTCCAGCTTGCCAAAGGGGTGACGCACGGCCTGCCCCTTGTCGACCACGCCGAAATCGGTGGTCGTGCCGCCGACATCCACCGTGACAAGATGGGCATAACCATGCGCCGCCGCCAGCGAAACCGCGCCACAAACCCCGCCTTCGGGGCCGGAACCATAGGTCTTAATCGCCGGGGTCTTGGCCACGCGCCCGGCAAGGCCATCATTGCGAAACACCAAAAGCGGCGCTGAAAAGTTCATCGCTTTCAGGCGGTTGTCGGTGTTGAACAGGAACCGCTCCATCGCCGGGTGCAAAAAGGCATTAAGCGCCGCCGTCCATGTGGCGCGCGCGCGGTTCGGGTCGGCGGTTACGTCCGAGGTTTTAAGAATCGGCACCGTGCCCAAAAGATGCTGCGGAAAGCGGCGCGCGGCAAAGCGTTGCAGCGCCTGTTCAGCGCGCGCCGATCCCAGCGAGGCCACAATCCGGTTGGCCCCGCGCGAAGTAAGCCGGTTGATGGCCTCCATCACCTGCGCGCCGATCAGATCATCGTCCAACCCGGCCTCTTCCAGCACCACCGGGTCCATCACCTCGACGCGCGCGCCGATCAGGGTTTCGAACATTTCAGCGGTTTCGCTATCGCCTTCGCGCATCTCGGTCGCGGTGGCTTTTGAGGCCAGAATAAGCCCGATCCGCGGCCCTTTGCGCTGCACCAGCGCATTGGTGCCCTGCGTGGTGGAATAGCGTATATATTTGGTATCGGCCAAAAGCCGCCCGATATCGGCCTTGCGATAGATATCTTCCGACAGAAGCCGCAGCCCCTCGAACAGACATTCCGACAGATCATGCGGCGTGGTGCGGGTTTTCACCCGAAACTTGCGGTCCGCATCAAAGGCCCAAAAATCGGTGAAGGTGCCACCGTTATCGACGTTGATATACATCCTGTCCTCGATTGATTTTGGCAAAGCCGGTCAGTAGCCGGTCAAAACCCGGTAGATGCCGCGCGAGCCGGAGCCCAAGAGCCGCACGATGATGTTGAGCGCCACCGCATCAAGGCCGACACGGTGCAGCACGCCGCGCTTATGCGCCGCCTTCCAAACCGCCTGGGCCACCTTGGCGGGCCTGACCTTGACGCCAAGCTTGTCAACCGACTTGGCCTTTTGCGCGGCCTCAAGGATCATCGGCGTCTGCACATAGGCCACCAGAATGGCGCTGACGTTGATGTCATGATGCGCCCATTCAATGTTGAGCGCCTCGGTAAAGCCGCGCACGAAAAACTTGGTGCCGGAATAAACCGCATGGTCAGGCGTGCCATATTCGGCCGAGGTCGATGACATCGAAATCACATGCGCCCCCGGTGTGGCCTTGAGCGCGGCAAAGGCGGCGTTGGTGCAATTGACCACACCCCTGAGATTGACGTCGATCGTCAGATCCTGATGTTCTTGCGAGATGGTCTCATGCGGGCCCATGAACACCACGCCCGCGCAGTTGAACATCACATCAAGCCGCCCGCCGGTTCTGGCGGTAAAGGCCTCGACCATTTCGCGCGCGCTCCCAATGCTGCGGACATCAGCCACCAGCGCCACGCCATTGGCGCCAAGCAAGCTGGCGGTGGCCTGTGCGGCGGCCTCGTTCACATCGGCCACGCCCACAAGCCAGCCCTTCGATGCAAAAAGACGTGCCGTTTCGCGGCCAATTCCCGATCCTCCTCCGGTGATGAGGATCGCTTTTTGTTGTGACATTTTTTCCTCCCACACGCCTCCACGTGCAGGGTCAAGCTAGCGGCGGCAAAGACCGGGCGGCTCATCCGAAGGGATGAAAAAGGGATGAATTTTTACCTGATCCGGTTTTTTGTTCAGGGGTCGCCAAGCAAGCCAAGGCGGCGCGCCGTTGCTGCCGCCTCGGTGCGGTTCGAGGCCATCAGCTTGCCGTTGACCGTGCGCAGATGGGTTTTGACCGTGGGCAGCGAAATCGACAACCTGTCGGCTATGGTCTGGTTGCTGTGGCCCATGGACATTTCGCGCAAAACCGCCAGTTCACGCCGGCTAAGCGGTTCCAGCGGCAATGGCGGCTTCGGGCCGGGATCGCGCCGCGTGGCCTCGGGGGAAATCCGCGCCATCACGGCGGCGGGCAGATCGGCCCCGGCGGCTGTGGCGTGCTGGGCAAAGGCGCGGCGCAGGGCCATGGGCGCGCGCAGCACCGGGCGAAGCAACCCTTCGCGACGGATCAGCGCCAAGACCTCATCCATCGCGGCCCCGGCCTCCACGGTATTGCCCGCCTGCAACTCCAGCTCGGCCATAAGCACCCGCAACCGGCTAAGCGCAAGAAGGTTGCCCGTTTCACGCGCGTCATCGCAGGCGGCGGCAAGGGTTGCGCGCGCGCCGCCCGGATCGCCGCCGATCATTGCCAGCAGCGCAAGCGTTTCGGCCAGCAAGGCCCCGTCATAAAGCGCAAGACGTTCGCCCGCGCCGGCGCGTTCAAAGTAATCTTTCGCAGCCCGCAAATCGCCGCGTCGGGCCGCCATTTGCGCCTGCACCGCCCAAGCTGTCGCCTCGATCCGGGCATGGCCCCGCGCCCGCCCGATCCGCCGCAACTGGCTGAGCAACCGGCAGGCACCGGTGTAATCGCCGTTGCCAAAGGACAATTCGGCCTGAATCAAAAGACAGTCGAGCACCTCATAGGGCGGGGCAAGTTGCACTACCAAATCCTGCCAAGGCGCGCATTGGGCCAAAGCGGCGTCGTCCTCGCCGCGTTCAAAGGCCATGCGCATGGCAAGCATGGCCGCCGCCATCCGGGCCATGGTTTCGCCATGCCCCTCGCCCGCCGCCGCCGCCACTTTTTCAGCGTGCATCCGCGCCGTTTCGCCCCGCCCCTGAACCAGTTCAAGGCGGCTCAGAAAACCCTCGGCATAGGTCAGCCCATAGGAAGACCCGCTTTTGCCATGTTCCACCCGTGCCGCGCGCGCCGCCTGCGCCGCACCGTGGAAATCCTGCGTGGTCAGCCGCGCATAGGCGGCGATATTCCAAAGCACCCCTTTGGAAAAGGCTGACATCTCGTGGTCGGCCTCAATGACCGCGGCGCAATGCGTGGCCAGCCCCTCGATCTGGTCGGTCAGCGCATCGTGAAACGGGCCGAGATAGGCGATTTCGTTGCGCAACTCGCGGCTGACATCATTGCGCCGCTCAAGATTTTCAATCAGCGATTTGACGATGGCGGGCTCTTTTTGCTGCGCGATCAGGCTCCAGGCATAGACAAGCATGATCTGCGGGTGCCGGTCACGCAGGGTTGCGGGCAGCGGGTTGACCCAGTGTTCGATGGTGGTCAGACGCCCGGCGGCAAAGAAATCCATGGCCGAAGCGTCGATCAGTTGCGCGGCCAGTTCCATATCGCCCGCCGCCAGCGCATAGGAAATCGCCGTCGAAGGGCGCCCCTGTTCGGAAAACCACCGCGCGGCCCGGCAGCGCAACGCGTTCAGCCGCGCCTGCCCCAGCGTTTCGGCGCGCGACAGCAGGAACGAGCGGAAAAGGTTGTGATAGCGAAACCAGGTGGCTTCGTGTTCATAGCCCGAAAGGAACATGTTGCTGCGCGCCAGTTCCTGCACCATTGCCGCACTGTCCCGGCGTTCAAGAATGGTGTCGCACAACGCGGGCGAAAACTGGTCCAGAACGGCGCTGGCAAGCAAGAATTCCCGCACTTCGGGGCTTTGCCGCTCAAACAGATCTTCGGCCAGATATTCGGCAAGCTCGATATTGCTGCCGGAAAAATTCGTCAAAACGCTGTCCATATCGCGGCTGGAGCGGGCGCTGAGAATGGCCATCTGGATTGAACCGATCCAGCCTTCGGTGCTGGCATAAAGCGCCTCCAGCGTTTGCCGCCCAATCCGCAACCCCGGCAAAGCCTGACGCAACACCTGCGCCACCTCATCGGGGGTAAAGCGCAATTCACCGGCGCCAAGTTCAAGAAACTGCCCATGGACGCGCAGGCGCCCAAAGGGCAGATCGGGGTAGCTGCGCCCGCCCAGAACCAAGGAACAGCCGTTGGGCAGCTCTTTCATCACCCGTGCAATCACCGCCAAAGAAGCCGGTTCGTGCAACTGGTCAAGATCGTCAAGAAACAGGCAAAACCCATCTGGCAACTGGCGCAGCAATGCCCCGAGCCGCGCCATCTGATCCGTAGATGTGACGATCTGGTCCAGACCGATGGTTTCAGACGGCCGCGCCCCTTCGGCATCGCCCAAGGCTGCCAGCAAATGAAACAAAAGCCGGCCGGGGTCATTATCGGCGGCATCAAGCGTCAGCCACGCCGCCCTGTTGCCCGCACGCGCCAAAAAACCCTCGCGCAGCAAGGTGGTCTTGCCAAAGCCGGCAGGGGCATGGATCAGCGTCACGCGGGCAATCGCTTCGGGGGCAAACGCCGCCAAAAACCGCGGGCGCGTCAGCGTTTCACCGAAGACGCGCGGCGGTTCCAGCTTGGAGCGTTGCAAAACAGGGCTATCGGATCGCGGCACGTGGTTTCGCTCGGCTCCCGGTTCTGGCGCTTTGACGTGAAACCCAATTTTGACGGCGCGGCCAGAGGGTGTCAACGGCGGCGTATTTTGCCGATCGGGCAGATCAGGAAGCCTGAGGCACGCCCAGACATCACGGCGCGCAAGAAACGGCGAAGATCGGGTAATCCCCCCATTCCAAACGGGGGGATCGTTTTCAAAAGACCAAAACGAAACTGGCGACAGCGGGCTAACCGCCGCCGCGTGGCTTAGTCGTCTCGTTCGACCTTGGGCAGTTTATGGGCAATGCCCTTGTGGCAATCAATACAAGTGCTGCCTTGCGACAGATCGGTGCCAAGGGCGACCGGCTCCATCTTTTCGCGGGCGCGGCGCTGCTGGTGTTCGAAGTCCATCGCCTCAAAACTGTGGCAATTGCGGCATTCGCGCGAGTCGGTGGCCTTCATGGTTGCCCAGACATGGTTGGCCAGTTCTTCGCGCTTTGCCTCAAACTTTTCGGGCGTGTCGATGGTGCCTATCAGCTTGTGCCAGACCTCGTTCGATGCCTGAATCTTGCGCAGCACTTTCGGACCCCAAGCGTGCGGCACGTGGCAATCTGAACAGATGGCCCGCACCCCTGCCGGGTTTTTATAATGCACCGAAGTTTTGTATTCCTGATACACCGTATCCTGCATTTCATGGCATGAGATACAGAATTCCAGCGTATTGGTCGCCTCCATCGCGGTATTAAGACCACCCCAAAAGATGATGCCCGCGCCAATGCCGACCGTCAGCAAAATGCCCTGCCCGATCTGAACGCTTGGCCGAAGATACCAGTTAAAAAGCCGCCGAATATAGGACAGCATAATCCCCCCCTTTTCCTTGCAACAAGGCCGCCGGAACGAGGTTTGTCCGGCGGCCGGGTTATGACCTGGATCAGGTCGGGGGATTATTCGGCCGGCAAGGTTGCGATATGGGCCAGCACATCGGCCACGACCTGCCGATCAAGCGCGCGCAAGGCGGGCATCACTTCGGCGGGCTGGCCGTTCAGCAGCTTTTGCGCCACCTCCCACGGGTTGCCCATGAGCGAACCGAGCGGCGGCATTTCCTTTGGCTGCTTGCCATCGACACCGTGGCAATTGACGCAAATCGTGCCATAAACCTGCGCGCCTTTGGCGGCATCGCCCTTGATCGACTTGTCGTCATTAATCATGAGCGACCAGTCAACCGCGCCATAGGCCACGAAATTCGCCAGATCGTTCAGATCGGTTTCCGAAAGCTTGTCACCATAGCCATGTTCGGCCGAAGTCAGCACCGCGACGATGGCGGCCGGCTCTGCCCCCGCCATGCCTTCGATGCCCTTGATGCCGGTGGCATGCCCGCCGGATTTATAGGCCCCTGCCGCACCAAGCCCATCCCAGCCGTGGCATTCCTTGCAGCGCCAGTTGCTGGCCGGGTCATTCGCGTATTTCTCATTGCTGGCCGGGTAAAGCGGATGTGATTCCGCCGGGGCCTCAACCCCAATAACCTTGTACCATTTGTCATAAAGCTTGCCGCCCCGCGCGATCGAACCCTGATCAGGCTCGGCCATGGCCACCGTGGCCGCAAAACCAACCGCAGATGCAGCCAAAACGGCCAGTGTCTTTCCAAAAGTCGTCATTTCAGTCGTCCCTCCTCTTTTTGGGTCGCAATTTTCGAAGCTGATAAAAAGGCAATTTCATGTGGGGCTGTATCAATGTGGCGGAGGGTACTTTATCTTTGACTTTTTGTCGTTGATGTAGATCAACAGGCCGGAAACATGAGGGTTATACTCGGAGTCACCGAATACCCGAGATTTGAGGGTTGACGTTCAAGCGTGCAGCGACTCAGGTAAGGTCATGATCCGTCCCAGCTTTCTCTCCTCTGCAGAACGGCGTGAACTTGAGAT